>Ga0065715_10000846_pt1 | contig 13100 bp, 21 predicted proteins | sample MisBulReplicate1_FD_59102 | JGI IMG/M metagenome (GOLD analysis project Ga0065715, IMG submission 59102) | Miscanthus rhizosphere microbial communities from Kellogg Biological Station, MSU, sample Bulk Soil Replicate 1 : eDNA_1 v2 (version 2) | ecosystem: Host-associated > Plants > Roots >...
CCACGACGCATTCAAAACAATGGAACGCGAATTACGCCGCGTAGTCGACAAGCAAAGGCGTGACGTGAAAACGCACGCCGATACCCGTTCGCCGAAATAGTTAAAGCGGCGGCCTCATGTCAATCGCCCCTGCCTGACGACCCGGAGGCGTTCATCTACTTCTCGTAGCCCCGCAAAAACTCTTCATCGATCGCGCTGGGGTTCGGATCTGCTCCGAACGCGCAGTCAGAACCGGTGAGGATCATGGTCGCAAGGAGTACAAGAAACGCTTTCATGTCAGGCGGTCTGCAGTTGCTTGTACATGATGTCACCGGGCCGCTCGTGGCAAACACAAGGGCAAAGTTCTGTCCAGCCCAGGCGCGAATACCACGCCTGCTTGTCGAGCGTGAACAAATAAAGAGTCTGGATCCCTCGTGACCGAGCGGCGTCCTCGACAGCAGCACAGAGAGCAGCGCCAATACCGCGGCGACGAAAATCCGAGCCGACAAATACTCCGCCCAGCCACGGAGTCAGGTCTTCGCGCCCTTCAAGATCGTGCACGCGAAGTGCGGCGGTCCCGAGAAGTTGTCCATTCGCATGCGCAACCCATGCAATCGGCAACTTATTTCGATTCATGTGCGCCTGTAGTTTTCTGATTCGAGTCTCAGGGGTCTTTTCGCCAAGGATCGAATCCCACTGCTCAAAGAGCCATTGCGCCAATTGCGGTACGTATTCAGGATGATCAATCAGATAGCTAATCCGGTGCATATCGTTAGATGATCTCACGAATACGCCGACAAAGGTTGGCAGACGAAAGTTACTTTGGCGACTTGGGTTTTGAGGTGAGGACTCGGTGGGTGGCGAGTGCGTTAATGATCTCGGGGTCGCCCTGGGACCAGGCGTTGTCGATGGTGATGCGGTTGAAGCGCCATTTGTGGCCGTCGCGCGCCAGTTCACAGTTGTAACGATTCATGAGAAGGGCGTGCTCGGCCCCGCGCCGCGAACCTTGGCGCGGCATGAAGTGTTGCGACATGACGTAGGCGGAGAGCGTGGCGGAATCGTCGCTGATCTCGATCTGGAGATTCGTGGCAGTGTGGCTGGTATCGAGCGGGCCGATGAGCGGAAGGACGGAATCGAGGATGGCCTGACGACCGGTGATCAGCGGAAAATCCAGACAGAGTTTCTTGTCGGCGGGACGGAAGTCGAGGACGCAATCTTCGGTGAGTGCGGAAGCGAGCCAATCGGCATCGCCGCGATCGAGGCCCAAGGCGTAGCGGTGAAGGGCATCGGCGACTTCGTAACGGTCGTTCGCTAGCCGGGCGAGGTCGGTGCTCATGGCGAATAACCTAGCTCGAAGGGGCGCGCTTCTGCACGTCCTATTCTCATCTAACGAGAAGAATCAAGCAGATCTGGGAATCTGCGAAATGGACGGGACAGCCCGCGAGGGCGAACGAGCTGGGAAGATCATGAGTCAAAGAAATCAGCGCCCCAACACTTTGGTGACAAAGTTGCAGCTCCCGGACCGTCACAAGGTGTCGACTGATGCACGGGTTGGATACGGCCTTCTTCCTAGTAACGCCGTCTCACCAATCCCCAGTACGCCAGGAATGTTGTCAAGACCAGCAGGGGGCTCAGGACCAGGAAGAAACCGTACGGGTGTTGATTTAGCGGAATGCCACCTACGTTCATGCCAAACAAGCCTGCCACCAGATTGATTGGCAAAGCCAGCACAGTTACCATTGTTAACAGAAACAGTGTGCGATTGGTCTGTTCACTGACAAGAGCGGCCAATTCTTCCTGAAGCTGTTTGACGCGCTCAACGAGGGCGGCTGTGTCACTGATAGCGGTGGAGAACTTCTCTGCGGCTTGTTGCAGGTTCTGAAGCTGGTCTTGCGAAATCCAATCAGGAGGCCGGGTAAGAAGGCGAAAAAATGCGGCTGGTTCCGGAGCCAAAAGCCGTTGGAGTCGGACTAACATCCGGCGCAAAGAACCTAATTCGCTGCGACTGACAGAAACGCGCCTGGCCAACAGCTGCTGTTCCATTGGACCCACCCGCTTTTTGGCCTTGCGCACAATATCAACCAACACACTGGCCTGATCTCGCAATAAGCGCGCCAGAATTTCAATCGGCGAGCGAAAGACCTGGCCCGCTTGCGCCGCTGCCCGGAGTTGGTCTATCGAGCGCCAGGGACGCACGTGCGCGCTCACCAGCACGCGCGACTTTACGCAAAGAGTGGTGGTTGCAACGGGGACGTCAAATGTGAAATCGAAAAGCACATCATGGATACGTGCCACCAGTGAGTCTGCGTCCTGCTCCAAATGAGTGGCGTCTACATCGCTTTGCAACGATTCGTAAAAGGTATCGGGCAAGGTCAGATACCGCCGTAGCCAAGGCTCAGAAGACACATTGGAAAGCGAAAAATGCAACCAGAGGAATTCATCCGGTGCGGCAGGACCCGGCGCGGTCAAAAACTCAACCGCCTTCTCCGAAGTAATTGATTGTGCTGGTTGGTTGGGGACAAAATGATAGCCCCAGATTGGGCCATCTTGGTCCGAACCTGAAGGCGGGTGGTTATCTTGCGTCATTGTTTGAGTAGCCATCGGATCATTGGTCAGCTGGCTTCATAGCGGCGGAAGGCCCAACGGGAAAGAGATAAGCCACCCAGCACTTTGAAAGGGAAGCTGCGCATTGTCCAAATCTAGACCCTTAGCCAGGCACGGAACCCCCTAGCGCTATAGTAGGACTGAGCACCGTTATGATAGATAAAGACACGGCCGTAGCGGCGATCACCAAAAATGGCGCCGCCCAGTTTTCGAATATCAGCAGGAGTTTTCACCCAGGTCGTCGTCTTCGTATCGAACTCTCCAAGTTTCTGCAGCTCGTGATATTGTTCTTCCGTCAGAAGCTCGACGCCCATGGCCGCTGCCATATCCATCACGCTGTTTTTCGGTTTATGTTCCTTCCTGGAATCCAGCGCTTCCCGGTCGTAACAAAAACCGGCGCGCCCCCTGGGACTTTCGCGTGAACAGTCAAAAAAGATGTATTCGCCCGTGTTTTGATCGTGACTCACGACATCCGGTTCACCGCCGGTTTTTTCCATCTCACCGAGTGACCACAGTTTTTCGGCATTAGCCTCCAGCTTTGCCTGCACTTTCGCCCACTTGAGACCTTTGTGGCGGTTCATGTTTTTCCCAAAGCGAACTTTCAATACTTCGAGCAGTTCTTCACGTTCTTTGGGTGACGTTTCCTTTTTTGTTTCGGCGCCTTTCATAGAGATCTCCTTTTAATGGATGTGTCGTGTTAGGCCGATCTTTTCGAACTGCCCCGTGACTTCCTGATTCGGCCGTGCGCCTTCGTCGGCTGCAAGCGCTGTTCGGCCCGTCGCCTCGCGGGTCCTGTTCGCTCAGACGCAGAGAGCGCACTGATCGTCACGTAGTATCCGTTCGGGTCTCGCAGTGAGAACTCCGGTGTTTGAGTGTTTGGGTTCACGTGAGGCTCTTCTTCGAACCGTGGGACGAGAGCGCGTGCCCTCTTCAGGGCCATCTCGTAGTCGTCGACGCGGAAGAACAAGAGAAGCCCATTGCCAGGTATCGCCTCGTCCGGGCTCATCAAGGAGGGATGCTCGTGTTCGCCCCATCGGTGGAGGCAGAGCAACACGGTCCCATCCGTATCCAGGATCTGGCCAAAGTAGTCATGGCCCGGAGGCGTCTCAGGCTGACCGAAAAGCGACTGGTACCATTTGAAGCTGCTGGGAACGTCCCTGACGCCGATGATCGTCCACGTGCGTTTCATAGCATTTCCGCGGTCGGCTTATCCCGGACAAGGCGCAACTGGCGAAGCGGTAAGAGTGCAGGCGGCAAGTAAGTGCTCATTATCTCGACTACTTGCGTTCGCCCGCGAGCAAGATCGAGAACCGATCCAGCCGCTCAACAAACTCCAGATAGTCCCTGGTGTAGCCGCCTGTTATTCCGCTGTTCAAGAAACGAAAGTTTAACGTCCTGGCCGACTGAGAATCTTCCATCTCGGAGCGACTGGCCCAGTTTTCCCGCAAGCTGATCAGGTGCTTGAGAAACGGCGCTGTCACCAGCTCGCTGCCCGCCGCGATCATTTCCGGCGTCAGTCCAATCGCCGCATATTTCTGGATGCCGGTCTCGACGCGACGCGCCGCGGTCGCTGACTCTTCGGCGATGATGCGCATCGAGGTTCGCGTATCTGTGCCGAAAGGCACCGAAACTGGAATGTACGGCCCCTTTAATTTTGCGGTCGGAGACACATACAGCCGTTCAAGGACCTGGGTCGCCTCCTCCGAGCGCAAGTCGATATCCCATGCCTTCCGTGACTGGGCGTACTTTTTGTAAGGCAACTCTGCGGGCACTCCGTCCGCTTTCTCCGCGTTTGTCACGTAAGGCATCAGTGCCGCGTGGCGAAGAACATCGCGCATCGAATCGAGCGACCCCTGCAGTTCGCGAAAAACAGCGGTTTGCATCTGCTGCTTCGAAGCTAGCGCCGCAGCCAGTTCCTTGTTCTTTCTGTGCTGCACGTAAACCGCCACGCACAAGCTCGCCGCCGCGATTGCACACGATGCCCAGCCGAACGGCGTGATCGCGCCGAACCCCGTCTTGTCCGCGCTGCGGCCCGGCCCCAACAATCCGACGAACATCGCTAGAAACGCGATCAGGGGAGGGGCGTATCCGATCAGGTTTTTCATGGTGAATTTGACTAGGTCCCCATGCACAAATGTGCCTGACGAGACGGAGATAAGCCACTCAGCCACTTGAAGCAAAAGCTTCGATTTTGGCGCAGCTGTAACGCAAGTGGCTGGGTTAGCTTCATCGATGGGTTAGGCTGACTATGCGCGTGATTCGGTCGCCTTTTCGACGCTGGCTACCAACTCTGCGTCCTTTTTTCTTCATCGGTGAATTCACGAAGCGCCACGCCAGGCCCAACAAATTCCTTAAAGAGTTCCGGTCGATCCGAGACAGTCGCACCAGCACAATCGGATAATTCACGTAATGATCGGTCAGGTAGTAGACGCTCGGTTTGGCCGCCATCAACTTCGCGCGCTGATCGAAATCGATTCGAATGGCAAGCGTATTCGGCTCGGCCGATCTGTGAATAGCCGGGCACGTCAAAAGCTTTCCACGCAGCTTTAACGACGGAGCGCCGTGAATGGTGCTCTCCTCGATGTCTGGCAGCGCCAGGGCGATCTCTCGAACCACGTCAAAGTCCATCGTCTTCTTTGCCATAAGGTGGAGCGTCGCTGTCAGTCTAGGGAGAATCGAGCAGATTGGGAATCTGTGAGATGGACGGGTTAGCCCGCGACCGCGAATGAGCTGGGAAGATCATGAGTCAAAGAGATAAGCCACCTGGGGACTTTGGGAATTCGGCAGGCATCTTCGAAAGCTTACAACAATGTGCTGGGTTGAGCTTCATCGATTGGTTAGCGGCAGGAGGTTGCATCATTCTGCATGCGCGACTGCGTAGCGCTCGGCAACGTCGCGCAGGATCTCGTAGCGGTTCAGCTCGCAGACAAAAGCCAGTTCCGACGACGCGGCAACATGCGTCAGGACGAGTGGAAAGCCGATCTTCTTCAGCATCCGGTTCGCCATCGGGTTGTCGGCCTTAGGCTCGCAGATGATGCGTTTCAGATTGAATCGCTCGTAGAAATCGAGCGCCGACAAGCAAAAGAGACGTGGACCGTAACCCTTACCCCGCAGATCGGCCCGCCACATGTGCAGATGTATACTGCCGAAGTCGCCCGGCACGATGTCCTTGAGCGAAGAATGTCCGATGGCTTTGCCGTCGATACACCATGCGAGTACGAAGCTACGAAGCCGATCGGGCGGAGCGGCGATCATCGCTTCCAAGTCCGCACGCAGCCGGCCGGGCGACGGCACCCGATCGGTCGCAAGGCCCATGCGCTCGGCGTCGGCTTTGGGAATCCGGGTAAAGTAAGCGATGTAGCCGTCCAGATCTTCGGTGGCGAGCGCGCGAACAGTCAGTTGCACATTTTACTGATCGTCACGGACCGGAGAATCACAAGGCGTCTGATCAGAACATGCCAGTGGCGGGGGTTGGCTTCATCGATCGGTTAGGCGGATGCGGGTGGTTTACGACCCGATCTTCATACTAGAAGGGCGCCGACGCCAGAAACGCCGAGATACACCAAGAGAACGGAAAGGGAACTAAGCAGGCTCGGCGGAGTGCCGAAGGGGTCACCATCATCAGCCATCTTGCAGCCGATGGGATCAATAATGCAAAGCAAGGCGACCGCGGTGGCAACAAGGCCACCGAGAAGCAGAAACAGGCCCAAAGTACCAGCAATAACCTTCCCAACACTCATGCATCTAACGAGACCAAGCTCAGCCACCGCTGACGATGGCGAGCTGTGCTTCGAGTTTCAATGTTGAAGTCATCGAAAGTAAACTTACGCGCTCCAGCGCTTGGTTAGACCCATTAGGTTGCATGAAAAGAGGCGGCGATGCGTGAGAGCAAAGTCTCTAGGGATGCTTTTGTCGCTCCGCGATCAACGGAGGAACCAAGCACAACAACGTAACGGCCTGAGCGAAACGTCACAAAGAACTGTCGCACGGGCCGTGGGCCGAAACTAGGCATGAATGACCAGACGAGCACTGTGCGGCCACCGACTCTTCGGGTGTGCGACTCGATATTTGAGAGCGGGATGTGCCAATAATCGGCTTCGTACTGCATCTGCTGCTTGAGAATCGCTTCGTCGCTGGCGCTGGCATCCGCTTTGAACTCAGCGAGTGGAACCGACAGAATCTGAAGGAACGTGCCGTCGGCAGTAAGATAGGGATGATCGGCTTGCTTCTCACCGTAGGGAACAATCGTCTTCCCGGGGACATTCACCGAGTACGTCCGACCGGGAACTTTGGAAATGACTAACACACCATCGCTGCTCTTTCGCATCTCGTACTGAGCGAAGATCGGTGTGGCGGATAAAAGGAGGATAAACGCGACGAGTGTGCGCACGAGATCTAACGAAACACAAGATCAGCGACCGCGCCGAGTTAGAAACGGGATCGCGTAAGGAAACAAGCTATGCATAAGGACGGTTCGCGGTTCGCTGCATCGCTTGGTTAGGCCCGCTTACCGCAGCTCCTTTCGAATCATTAGCTTTAATCCAGACCAAACCTCGTCCACGGCGCAAACCTTTATATCGACTAGGCCAAGCGGCAAAGCAATCTGGCGCACCACATCCTCAGTGACGTCGGTGGCAACACCCGAGCTCTTCTTTGGCCAGGACACCCATATCATTCCAGCCGGATTGATCGCAAACCGGAATGACTCGAGCCTCGCCTTCAACGTAGATCTCGACGATGCGAACAAATGTATGAAAGCGACCCCTCTGCTCACACGCTTTGCCCACTTCACAGAGAGCTCTGCCGGTAGCTGGAGCTCGGCACGGTACTTTTCGGATACTCCCTCAACGTACGCGGTCATACCGTCTTTATACCCAAGCTTTTTCCAAAGAGGCGTTGCGGAATATCCAGCCATGAATTTTGGCCTAACGAGAACAAGCCGAGCGACGGCGGACAAGAGCGCGCGTCGTTCGGAGTGAAAGTGTAGAAGTCATCTCAAAAGTGGAGCGTACAACGGTCCGCCGTTCGCTCCATCGCATGGTTAGATACTAACTTTGTGAAAAGAATCGATCATCGGCCACCGGTGCACCTCCGACCCTCGCAAATACACGATGCTCAGATAGACCTTTTTCCAACGCTTCACGTTCGACTGATCGGGTGATGTCAACGATACCAGTTTCAGCGATCTCTATCACCTCCCAGCCCTCGTCGGCAAGATACTGAAGCATCAACTTACCGGCGTCCTGCTCAGTATTTGATCTCGCGTAAAGTAATATCCAAGCTTCACCAACCGAGCGATACTCCGGATTCGTGGGGATGGGCTTTGCGTGGATGCGGGCGCAATAGTCGTTCATTGGGCGCGATAGTATCTAACGAGAAAGAGCTAAGCCACGGCAGGGTGTCGTGGCAAACACGCTGAACTTATTTCGCAAAGGGGCCGTTGGCTTCATCGAGTGGTTAGGTCTCTTGTGCGTGATATTTCCAGAGTGTGGCGGCAGCGAGCTTTATCGCATCTGTGGCGGCGTGTAATGCAGCGACAGCTCTCGGGGTTTGATAGCGCCGGGCTGCTCCTCTGAGATAAGGAGCACTTTGAAGGAATCTTTCCAACTTCACCTCGTAGCGACGACGATCCGCTGTGGTGCGCACTGCGGGGGCAAGTGCGCGAAACTCCGCAAGGCGCGCCCTAGCTCGCTTGGGCGCGGATGGTCGCAACTGCTTCTCAACGCCGTCAAGCAGCCCTAGGATCATGTTTTGCCACTCGTGAGCGTTCATAGACCTAACGAGATGGAGCTGAGCCACCGCTGGCGGCAGCGAGCATGGCAAACATACCGAACTGTTTCATGAAATCAAATCTGCTCATCACGACGGTCAGCGGTTGGCTCCAGCGGTTGGTTAGACGTATCTGGTGCATGACAGGCACGTGAAAAGGCTCGGACTATGTCTGGGTGTCGTAATATGATGGCGAACCAAAGAGGCGGCGATACAGTCGTTATGATCCAGCCGACTACCACAGCGATGTCCCCGACGGGCATAGTGCCGCCCAACATGCCCGCAGAAAACAACCCTGCGATACTGAAAGCTAACAGCCAGCAAAGAACTATAAGCGCGTTGAGTGCCCACGGGCGACCACGCCACAGGAAATGGCTGAGCGCCAACAGCGCAACGGACACGACACTAAGACAGCAGAAGCCGACGAATACTGCCAACTCCATGTATCGCTGCGGCCTGAAGAAATACCCGCTAAGCGTGATACATAAGCCACTGCTAACGCAGCCGACTGCGCCGCCTATCAATTTTGGCCACGTCATGGCATGTCGTGAACGTCTAACGAGAAAGAGATAAGCCACGGCAGGGTGTGGTGGCAAGCACACTGAACTTGCAACGTAATGGGGCCGTTGGCTTCATCGATTGGTTAGACCCATGCGTGTGGCTAACAGCACGACGAGAACCCACGCGGATGCAGCGACCGCGACAGCTGCCAAATGAATGCCGAGGAGCAACGGGAGAAACGCCGGCTTGAAAAAATATGGCGGCCAGAACCCGAAGAATGGAAGCAAACCGACGACGCAGCCGAGCAGAAGAAGCAGCGTAGGCGGAAAACGTGCGAGAAAGCCGATGCGAGGCTGCAACGATGATCACGGAATAAACGGCTGCCACAGGCAACCACAAAATAACAACCCAAAGCACGCCGCCTATACCGGCTCGGTCGTGGACCATCATGAAGGAACCAACCGCTAACCAGCCCACGATCAATCCGCAGCAAAACATCACAAACGGGCGAGCGATTCTCATGGATCTAACGAGAAAGAGATAAGCCACGGCAGGGTGTCGTGGCAAACGCCCCGAAGTTATCTCGCCATGGGGCTGTTGGCTTCATCGATTGGTTAGGCCTACATCGCCGACAATGCCAGCTGCACAATCCGGTGACGTTCCTCCCGGCGCGGCAACATCCTGCCGATGATCCAGATGTCATCGTCCTGTTTGTCCGCGTGCTCTGAGCCGAAACCCCATTTTTCGCCTTTAGTATGGAAGCTTTCTGCCTGGACCACTAAGTACGACGCTTTTTCGGATGCAGACGCACAACTGCATGGCACCCATCCAGAAATAGTCACATCGAAAGTGGGTGAATACTCCAGATCGAGGCTGCACCAGTAGACCGAGTCCCAAGGATCAGAATCGGGCGGTGTGAGCATGAGACCCGTTCGCGCGGTGTGGAGCATCGCATCAGTAGATCGTAACAAATACCATACAATATCCACAAACTCGTGGCATCTTTCTGAGTCAGGCGGAACGGCGTCATTGTACTCGACATCGTTGCGGATCTGCAAAAGGCCTTGGATTAGCGAAGGGCGAACGACGCCGAGTTCAGCGAGAATTTCAAGATAAGGGCGCTTCTTCGGCGCTTCGATGACAGACCGTAAGTTATAAACCGACTCGAAGTGCTGCAGCCGATGGCTCAAGCATTTCCGCAGGTTCGAGATGCAATCTGCCCTGTCGTGATCCGACGGGATCGCATCGCACGAAAGGAAGTATTCCGCCCGTTGCAGATGCTCGTATGAGCGGCGTCGCATCGCTGAGTCGAGGATTGTTCCGCCCTCATCGCGGGCCAGCCAAGACAAAATTGACGCTGACAGCCAAGCTTTCATCCGCGGTGCAACAAAGGCCTAACGAGAAAGAGATAAGCCACGGCAGGGTGTCGTGGCAAACACACTGGACTTATACCGGAATGGGGCCGTTGGCTTCATCGATTGGTTAGATGTTGGTCATTATCTTCTCCGGTGCACGAAAGTTAGCGGAATTCTGACGGTCGTGAATTGTCCCGGATAGAAACGCCACTTGCGAAATGCTGCCTTGCCAGACTCGTCCAAAGCTGGATGGCCGGTGCTTTGTATTATAGTGACCTCCGAGACCGTACCATCGGGTCTCACAGCCAGGCGGAAGACACCAGTACCACCCCAGCCTCGCACCAGATCTTGGCCGGGATATTGAGGTTGAGGAGCGTATAGCGCATGACTCTTCGCGTATCCAAGCGTGCCACGCGCTGGCTTTTCCGGTTGAGCGCGCAAATCAAAAATAATGATGAACAGGAGCGCTACGAACAGTCCACTAAGANNCGCGTGTGGATACNTCTAACGAGACACAAGATCAGCGACCGCGCGAGCTACAACGGATTTTNGCATGCTGTAAAAGCCAGGCATAAGAATAGGTCGCGGTTCGCTGCATCGCCCAGTTAGATCGNTTACTCCGATTTTGCAGTAGCTGGGCGTTCGCGACCTCCCTCGCGATACAGTGACGGAGANCCCGCCGTGCAAGCCAACTCATCGACGAACTTGCCAAATTCCTTGCTGAACCAATGCGCACGCGACCGCCACCATGCCTGGATTCCAGGGTATGCGATAATATCGCGCATCGGCGCTTCGAAACCGCGCCACACTCGCGGATCCAAGTGTCCCTCTAGCTTTTGGTAGTACATGTCCTCGAAGATGCGAAAGAGGTGATCGATCAGCGCGTTGAAACGAGGTAAGTCGCCGCCCTTGATTGATTCGTAATCGGTCACTCCGCGATACCATAGTTCTCCCATCTGCGGATTACCTGCCAGCCCCTGAAGAAATTCATTGAAGGCGTCCGACATCGATCGCATCGAGGCGAGTCGCGTCTGCCGCGCGTTGCTGCGCACCTGTAACGCAAGGTAGATGACAGAAATGACCACGGCGACGGCGCCGACAATTTGCCCCACAGCGCTGATTGCTTCCCAATTCATGTAGAGGTGAATGCTACAGATCTAACGAGAACAAGATGAGCTACCGCTGCCGAGAGCGAGCTCAGCTCGGAGTGAAGATATTTTAATCATCAAAATTTGTGAACGTGGCACGGGCAGCGGTTAGCTCCATCGCCTGGTTAGACGTCCGGGGCTTGCAAGGATCATTGAATGTGAATCGAAGGTTTGTTTCGGATAAGGTCCAAAGTCGACCAGTGTGCTTGTGTCGTCGAACCATTTAGCACTTTCCAACGCAACCAGAAGCCGCCGCTGCCACTGTCGAACGTGACCTTCGATTTTTCATTAGGTGCGAGGCGAACCTCCTTCTGCGCAACTTCCAACGAATTGGTGAACTGCTTCGGGGTAGTGCCATCGAACGCTTCCGAATGATACTGCACCATGCGAAGCAGGACGGACTTGTTCGTATCGTTTACGAGCTCAACGTCATATTGAATTACGCAGCCGCTCAGCAGCGCGGTGAGAACGAGGCTTTGTGCGATGCGCCAACCGATGCCACACATACGTCTAACGAGATATCGACGCCAAAATGGCGTATTTAAAGACGCCATTTTGGCATCTAATCCAATTGCTATTCTTCATTCTGGGTTTCAGGATGGGAACTTCCGGCAAAAATGCTAAGACCAGCTTCACCCAAGAACAAGCCGAAGTTACTCGATCAGGTTCGAGAAGTGATCCGGCGAAAACACTACAGCATTCGAACCGAGGCGGCATATTGCGATTGGATCAAGCGCTTCATTCTTTTCCATCGAAAACGTCATCCAGCCGAAATGGCGGAACCCGAGATCACCACGTTTCTGACCCACCTGGCTGCGAAGTCTAATGTGGCAGCTGCGACTCAGAACCAGGCATTGAGCGCGTTACTTTTTCTCTATCGCGAAGTTCTGTGTCAGAAGATCGGTTGGCTCGATAGCGTCGAACGCGCCAAGAAACCGGCCCGTTTACCGGTGGTACTAACGCGCGCTGAAGTGCGCAAATTTTTCGCGGAACTGCATGGCACGACGAAGATCATGGCGGGCTTGCTGTACGGAAGCGGCCTGCGCCTGATGGAATGCGTACGACTCAGGGTGAAAGATATCGATCTCGGGTATCTAACGATCATCGTGCGCGACGCCAAAGGCGGCAGAGATCGCGTAACCGTGTTACCGACCAATCTCGCTCAAGCGCTCCAACGCCATCTGCTAACGCGTCGGTCGCAACACGAACAGGATGTAGCAGACGGATTCGGCAGTGTTTACCTGCCGTATTCGCTTGCACGCAAGCATCCGAATGCTAATCGCGAGTGGATGTGGCAATACGTATTCGCCTCTTCACGTCTGTCGATTAACCCACGCTCAGGGGAAAAACACCGCCATCACATCGCGGAAAGCATTCTCCAACGGGCAGTGAAAGACGCTATTCGTCGCGCCGGAATCGCCAAACCAGCGACCTGCCACACGCTGCGACATTCATTCGCTACACACCTGCTCGAACGCGGCAATGATATTCGAACTGTGCAAGAGCTGCTTGGCCACAAGGATGTGAGCACAACCATGATTTACACACACGTGCTCAACAAGCCGGGCATCGGGGTGAAGAGTCCGCTCGATTAAGCGCTCGCAATTCGCGGGGCGGGGCGAAAGCTGTGGCTAAGAAAATCTTGAGATTCCTCGACTTTTGCTCGGAATGACAAGTCAGGCAGGTGCGCCGCCGAGGGCGCCGGGAAGAGGCGGGGTGACATCCGGCGCGGCTATGACTTGCT
>Ga0065715_10089176_pt1 | contig 13099 bp, 10 predicted proteins | sample MisBulReplicate1_FD_59102 | JGI IMG/M metagenome (GOLD analysis project Ga0065715, IMG submission 59102) | Miscanthus rhizosphere microbial communities from Kellogg Biological Station, MSU, sample Bulk Soil Replicate 1 : eDNA_1 v2 (version 2) | ecosystem: Host-associated > Plants > Roots >...
CGCGGTGTACCACGCCATGTTCGTCCTCACCTGTGTTCGGGCCTTTTTGCCGTGGCCCCTGGTTTGGACCAATACCGATTTCTTCATCTTTCTCGGTGCCGGCGTCCCACAAGTAAAACTGATCGGTGACATCACCATTGACGGGCATGTCTTTGGCGTCGAACAGAGCGATGCCGTTTGCCCCTGGCGCGTAGAACCAATCGTTCGATTGGCCGAACATCTGCGTCATGAAGAACTTCATTCCCGGTGCTGCGGTAACAGTGAACTCGTATGAATCACCAGGTCGGATTGGACCGGCAGTCATGGCTCCCACCGGTGCATTGAACACCCCATGCAGATTCGAGCTATGGTGCATAGCCACGAGCGAGGCCACTAATCCCGACGGGTCTCCGTCTTCCGCCTGCATCTCGAGGCCGTTCTTGCGCGCAGGTTTTCCTTCCGTGAAAAGCGCGGCGTTTTTGTCACTTAACACAAACATGCCGGGTGATAACGCAAACGGAAACTTTTGTCCGTTCGAAGCCGTCATTCCTTCCAGGTTAGAGATGTTCTCGACGCGAACTGTGAATTTGGTTGATTCGACGTTGCGCGTGGCAGTTGCGACCGTGAAGCAAGTAGTCAGCAGCGCGAGACTAATTACAAACGCTAGGCGTTTCATGATTTCGATTCTCCTTTTATTCGTTAGCTTTAAAGTTGCACCGAAAGATGCAACGGTGGTTGTTATAGTGATGCAGCTTCGCACACGCGACTGCGCGTGCTGCGTTCAGTCGTTGGTAAACTTCAGCCGCCAGCAACATTCCGAACGGTGGCGCGACAAAATAAATCCAGAGCGACATCCAAACCTGTGTACCAACCGCGGAGCTGAAGGTCCGTGCGGGATTCATACTCATGCCCGAGATCGGCGATTCAATCGTTATGTACGTTGCGACGAGAGCACCGGCGAATATGCCAGTCCACCGTGCTAGTCGTTTGGTGTTCGAGACGGTGAGGACTACCGACATCAGAATGAAAGAAATAATGACCTCGGCCAACAACGCGACGATTGGTCCATCCGTGCCAGGAAGCGTCGCGGCATAATTGACCGACTTATGGGCCACCAACGTGTGAAACGTGAGCGATGCGAGCATTACGCCGGCGATTCCGCCCGCAAATTGAAACAGTGTGTAGAAGGCTGCATCGCACGCGTCTATTTTCCCGAGTCGAAAGAAGGTCCACGTCACTGATGGGTTAAAGTGTGCTCCCGATCTCTGGCCCAGTGGTGAAAAGATGATGGCTATTGCAGTTGAGCCCATCGCCGTTCCCATCAGCAATCGCCGCAAAACACCATCGTGAATTGTTTGAGCTATCGGCGATGACGGGTGGTATAAGAGGATCGTGAACGCACACGCGGAGAACATGAATAGACCAAGCTCGGCAGCCTCCATCAGATATTCCGGCCAATGTTTTTTCAGTGCGTTGCTCATAACTGCTACGTAGTCGCGGGTAGTTGGTATTCCTTACAGAAAAAGCCACGGATTAAACGGACGAAGGAACGATCAAACCGGATCAGAAAAATATCCGTGTAATCCGTGGCTAATATTCAGTTGAGCGGAGAAGCTGTCGGAGGAATTTGATTTGTTTCAGGTAGCGGGCGCACAAGGCGCAGGTGATTAGGTGCAATCTAAGCTGCAACCACTTCCAAAGCCCGAGCGAACGATCCATCGATTCCGACATTAACGGGACCATCTTCTCGCATGGTGGAAGAGATCGCGCCACCCATCGTCTGAACACTTTCATTCGATCACCAGAACTGAATTCAAGCCGCCGTAATCGTTAGGTGCTTTCATGCCGTTGCTCGGATCTTCAATCCAACGCTGGCCGTCGATGATGAACTTGTATTCGAAACGTCCGGTTCCTGGTACGACGATCTCTGTAAACCAAAGACCGGATTCATTTCGTTTGAGCGGCGTCGCGACGCGGCTCCACTCATTAAAATCCCCTGCAACTGAAACGCTGTGCGCGCTATCGTCGTGAAAGACGAACATCAGCCGCCCATTCTCGACGCGAGGAGGTTTACATCCGACAATATTCAGCGAATGGAGTTCGGTTTTTGCGAACTCGACAGCGCGCCTGGCGTTTACGACACCATAACCCTGCCGAATCACAGGCTCGGTCACAATACGATCCGCTGTCGAAATCAAGATGTTCTTGATTGCGCCCGGTGTTAACGCCGGATTTGCCTGGATCATTTGCGCCACAACGGAGGCTACAATCGGCGCCGCGAAAGATGTTCCATCAACGTGCTGGTAATGCGCAGCTACTATCTTCTCTTGCTGCAAAATTGCATCCACGTATGCTCGAATTTGTGGCGCATCTGCGTTCGCGACTTGCTCAGAAAGTCCGGCTGTTTCTCGTAGTTGTCGGGCCAGGTCTGGAAGTTCATAATCCACCGCGGCATCCAAGCGCGATAAAGCTTCGGCTCGTTCAAAGGCGTTCGTCCCCGGTAGAATTGGTGCAGCAACCCACATCGCGGGCGCGACGATCTCGGGTTTAACCGTCCCGTCGGCTGTCTTGCCGAAATTAGAGTGATATAGATCGAACTTATTTCTATTTAGCCGGTTGTGATCGGTGTACCCGCCAACGGTAATTACTGACGGTGAGTTAGCAGGTGGAATAGAATGACGTCCTTCGGCTCCCGAGTTTCCGGCCGCTGCGATCACCACAATTCCCTGACTGATTGCGTCCTCAGCAGCCTGGTCTACAATACTCTTCGAACAAGGAACATCCTCATCTCCACCCAGAGATATATTGAGCATGCGGATGTTGTAGCGCTCACGATTAGCGATTACCCATTGAATGCCTTGTGCGATGTTTTCTTCAGTTATGCGACCACGTTCACTTACTTTCACCAGCACGAGTTCCGCTTCATGGGCCAACCCGCGATACGTGCCATTACTCAGTTGTCCATTACCGGCAGCGGCAACCGACGTCTGTGTACCGTGCCATTGCCACGACTCTACTGGCTCAGTAGAAAACAAACTGCGCCGCTCTCCTGTCAGATCCTGGTAAGCGACAACACGGTCTATAGGTGTTATGAGATCCGGATGCGGACAGAATCCCGAATCGAGAAAAGCGACCGTTACGCCTCTTCCCGTATACTCCGGATTTGCATATAACCGGACGGGCGTGGGTATTACGCCAAATCGGTTTGGAGTATGTTGATGATTGTGGTTAGGCGAATTCATAACTGTCCTCGAGACAAACCTCCTCTCGGACAATTGTCGGAAGTGTACCCTCGACCCTTACACGTTCTTTTAGTTTTGGCTTTAGTTTTGGTTCGTGAGGCGGCGGCGAATTCGTTCCCGTGCTTCGTTCGACAGACCAACGCCCGAGACGAAGTCAGGTGGTTCGTCAGCTTTGGCACGAGCTGTTTCGCGGATGATATGCAGGTGTTCCATGTACCACTGGCACCACGCACAAATCCACAGATGAAGCTTTAGGTTGATTCGCTCTCGCAAGCTAAGCGATCGCTCCATCGATTGTGAGATCTTTTCGACGGTCTGCTGACAAGTAGGCAATCTCCGCAAGAGCCAATAGCGAATCGAGTGCTTTAATTTGTCGTAGAGTTTCAGCGCCATCTTACTCTTCGCGTCGGAACCAGTTTAGCTCAAGACAATTGCGCAAATGCAGTCGAGCGCGGTGCAGCATAACCCAAAGGTTGTTCACTTTAATGCTCAAAATCTCGCAGATCTCTTCGCTTTTCAGACCATCGACTTCACGTAGCGTGAAAGCACTGGCAGTTCGTTGCGGCAATGGCGAGAGGCAGTCGTTATATACTTTCCAGAAGTCGTTGCGTTCAATCAGCTCTGCCGGCGTTGCATGCCATTCGTTTGGCGCATAGTTGTTATTCCAATGACCTTGCCATGGCTCGGGCCGTTCAAAAAACTCGCGGTGTTCGGGACCGTCCTCAGATTCTTCACCGAGTGGGGCCTCACGCGTCGCGCGGCGAAAATGATCGACGATCTTATGTTTCAGAATCCCGACGAGCCAGGTGCGTTCTGAAGCGCGCCCTTGAAATTCTTTGTAAGCTTTGAGTGCAGCGAGAAAAGTCTCTTGCACAGCGTCTTCCGCGGCGGTATTGTCGCGCAGTCGAAAAACGGCATACTTGAAAAGGTAATCGCCGTGGTCGTCCAGCCAACGACCAGGATCGGGAGATTCATCGGGGAACTTACCCTGTGGCGCGTTCATACGAATGCGAAATTCTTGGACCAGTAGAGTAGTGTATACGCTGGTCTGTAGCAAATGGCTTTGCACAAAAGACATCGCGCTTGGATCGGGTCAGTACAGGGAGCGATAGCGACCTGGACCAACCATGGGAGCCAATAATCATTGAAATATCGCATGCTAATCACTGACCAGGTCGCTACCGCTCCCTGTACTGACCCGATCCAACAATGGCAATGAGCACAAAAACCTGTCGTGATTGTGGCAACGTGCTTGAGCAAAACGCGCGTGGCTGTCCACGGTGCGCAAGGAATATGGAAGCCGAAAACATGATCGACCGATTCATCTGGCGCCGTTTTGTTCCATGCGTAATCCTTGTGGCTTTCGCCATCGTTGCGTTAGTTTATTTTTTACGCTGAACCGCCGAACAAGCGAAAACGCAGCGTGACGTGTCTTCACTCTCATTTGTCGTGGTGAGTTGAGAATACTTACAACGTTGCGCCTGACATCGTTCCAGACACTCGAAATTCCGGTATTAGGGGAAGGAAGCTGAGTATTGATGCGTATAGTTGTGGTGTTAGCGATCGCTAACTCCACACTCTTCAGTAACACTGAGACGTTCAATCACGAGATCTACTCACCTAGGCGAGCGGTATTTCGAACACACCTCTCCCGTGGGTAGCCGCACGTAAAAGACGTTGAGTCGGGTGAATTTGCAGATCGTATATGGGCGTGTCAGGCAGCCCGTTTTGGAGCGGCGCCCACGTCGCGCCCCCATTGGCGGAATGCCAAACGCCTATGTCGGCCCCAACATAAACATTGCTCGGCGAATTAGGGTCGACCGCCAGCGCGTTGTGTTCCACGTTGAGAAGATTATTCTCGCCGTCCGGCCCACTGCGGGCGTCCCATCTTATCCCATCGAAGTGCCAAACCCGGCGGCGGTCGTTTCCCTGTCCACCGAACGCCACGTAGATCGAAGCTAATGTCGCGTCGGTCCAATCAACTGCCACATCGGAGATCAAGCCGCTAAGGCCGAGCGGCCCAGCCGGTGCATTGTCTAACTGTGCCAGAGCCCAGGAGCTACCCGACTTGTCGGCGCGGAATACTTTTCCACTCGTCGTGCCTATGAAAAGCCGCGAGGGCGAGGCGAAAGCCAGAGCGAAGGCGCTGCCCGACTTGGCTGGCAACACGATTTGTCCGCTGGCGGGCCAGGTGGCAGCGAAGTTGTTTGAAATATAAACCTTCTCCCCAGCGCCGATGGCGACCAGGTTTGCATCCACAGGCTTAGCTGGGTTGTAAGGCACGGATACTATCGGCTGTGTCATCGTTTCCCAGCCGAAGTCCCACACTGGGTTCTCATTGAAGCTAGCCCCTCCATCCTTCGAAATGAACACACCACCATTCATGTACACAAGGACACGAGTCGGGTCGGCCCAGTTGATAAGACAGTAACCTCCGTCCCCGTCCTGAACGTGTGACCATACAGGCCCCGAAGTTGTTCTGGCCGTGCCGTTATCCTGCAAGCCACAGAGAAGAACGCTGGGGTCTGTAGGGTGCTGGGCCAGAAAGTTGGTGCACAGGCAAGCCAGCCCGTTGTTCTGACTGGCAAACCGGCCGTTTCCCTGCGGATTTCGATTTAGAAAGACTCCGCCATCGCACCCACTCCACAGTTCGGTGGGGTCATTCGGCGTGTGGACGAGAACATGCGTGTCGGCATGTGCGTGCGCTCCGATCGTCACGGCATTCTTAACCTTATACCCGGTCGACGTGGCCTGAATCTCGCACCTCCGAGTATTTCCAGAGAATGGGTATGAGTTCGTCGAGTCCCCGGCGATATAGATTAAATCAACATTGCCCGGCGCCACTGCGATAGCGATGTCGTAATCACCCTGTGATCCGAGAAATATGTTGGGTACTCCGCTCACTTTTTTCCAAGCGCCGCCGCCAACATCCCACCTGTAGAGTCCGAGGAGAGCCCCCGCGGGGTTCGCAACGAGAGCGTAAACCTGATTGGGGTTGTTAGCCTGTACGCCCAGCGCAATACGGCCCACCTTGGTCGTCGGGAACCCATTCCCCAACGTCGCCCACGTCTGTCCCCCATCGATGGAATGTATGATGCCCTTACCCCACTCGGCGGCGAAGAAATGGATTGTGCCCCCCGCCGATGCTACGGCCACGCTTGAAAAAACACCTTCGGCTTCTCGCCTCCACTCAAACTGACCGCTCGCCGTCGACGCACGCCTGTAGAGACCGTTGGTTGTCGCAGCGATCACATTCTCGCGATTAGAGGGATCGACGGCCAACGCGAAAAACGCCTCGCCCGCCAAATCCGGCGTACTTCCTTCCGGGACCCAGGTAGTTCCACCATCGTCACTTCGGATTGGTCCAACTCCCCGGTAGGCTGGCAGCGCATTGACGATTCGATTCCTGAGCCGGTACATCATGTCAGTATCGCCCTCGCCCGTGCCCACATAGACACGTTTTGGGTCGGTGAGGTCGATGGCGATCGCGCCGCACACCACGCTGGCGCTGGCGAAGTTAGTCGGGTCGAGATCGAATCCGTCCATTAGAGAACGCCAGGAGGTCCCACCATCGTCGGATCGAAATACTCCGCCGTTAGCCGACGCGGCGAATATTATTTGTCCGCCGGGAGCGATAGCGAGACCCGAGATGCGGCCGGCTATGGGCTGCTGACCTTCCGTTTGCCCGTTGAGTACAACGCTGGGGCCGAGTGGCAGCCAGTTGATCCCACCGGGAACGGCGGCCGCCTCCATCGCCGGGATACTGTCCTCCAGTGATGTGGTCTTGCGACGCTTATACTCCCCCAATATGTCCCGCCAGCTTGTACGACTCACTGGCGCCAGAGTGGTCTCAGCTCCGCTGTCTGCCTCGGCCGTCTCGGCTGTCGGGAGTCCGTTATCACGCGGGGTGAGTCGGACGTAGGCCTCCTGCATCTCCGGCATCAGCCATCCGAGCGGCCCCTCCTCGTCACGGTCTCTATCCCAGGGCTGCCCCTTGCCAACCTTGATTGGCCCAGCGAGCTTTTTCTTTCGCCTGGGCTTAGTGCCGGTTCCCTTGACCGTTTGCTTCTTGCGAGGCTTAGCTTTTGTGCTCATTAAGTTTCTCCCGAATTGAGTCACTAAAAATCTACTCCAAAGGTATCCGATGCCTCATATAAATCTATCAGAAAGGTAAACATTACCACCGCCTCTAACAAGCAGTCATTTCGGTTAAGGAAGAGTATACTGGCTTCAGTTCACATAGTTCCCTGGCGGGTCTGACGCCGAAGCGGTGGTCCAACAACACTCTAATGGTGACCTCCTCCCGAAAAAACCCTGCGCACACCTTAGTTAAGAAAGGAAAAATATGCCCAAGTCAACTCACAAAAGAATCAGCAAACCGAAGGCGCTCGAAAGTGTCCTGGCGAGCCTCCCGGATCCGTTCCGAACAGGTTTGCCTGCGGCGGATTCCATCATCAGTGTAACAGCGCCGAAGGCGGCGCCGATGGCAACAGCACTGCGCGCCTCGGCCGTCGGCAAGCAGTACACCATCATTCACACAAACGAAATGGATGAGTATGAGGAAGAGGCGCACGATCCGAGCGCGTTCGCTGCCCTCGCCGCATTGGCTCCCGTATCAGATGATTTTGCTGGTACAGACCGAAGAGCAGCCAAAATCTCTATCTCAAACGCCCAAATTGAAAAGTTCAAGGACGTCAAAGCACTGATTAAATCACTAGCTGCAGAAGACGTCATGAAAAATCACAAACCCAAGATCACGAGAGCAGCTACGTCAAAGCGTGTTAAAGAAGAGGACCGAAATATTCGAGTTAACGCGTTTCTTTATGCCGCAAAGCGAGAGGAAGACAACGACTTCCATCTGATCCTTGGCCTGGATCCAAAAACGTTACCTGACATGTACATAACCATGGAACTGACAGGCTTGCCGCCAGCAAATAGTCCCGCGTTTCAGCAACTAAAAGCCGCTCGCGACGCTTTCAAGAAATTTTTCGACGATCACGCGGGAGGCCGACTGCCTGGTAGGGGCGGCTATGACTTTCCTCGTCCACCAGTTCCTGTGGAGATTGAAGGCTCATTGTTCTTTGATATAACACACGCAACTGGTGCCCGGCCCGGACCCAAGAGCTTGAAGAGTCGCATGCCTGTGATCTGGGAAGTTCATCCCATAAGTAAGATCGTATTCAAACCATGAAGGGTCGAAGTAATGGTTAAGACCTCTCAATCAAAGAAAAAGAGGACGAGGGCTCGCGCGAAAAAGAAGCCCGTGATTCCGCCGTTGGATCAGATGGAAACAGGCATGCCGGCCCTCGACTCTATAACTGGCGTCGACGAGTACAAGAAAGGCAAGAAGATACTTCGCATCATTCACACTAACGAGGTGGATGAATACGAGCGAGTACCACCGAAGCCCAAGCGGAAAAAGCCATGAAATGAAATGAATTGAAATCGCATATTCAAATGAGACGGTCATAGGGGGTGAGCCCAGTTCGCGCACAGTGGCAAACATACTGCTTCCACACGCGCATGTGTCGTACTCCGGCGAAGGAGAATTCAAATGGCCAAAGCGTTTGAGCGAATCTTCATTATCTTTCTGGAAAACAAATCCGAACAGGCAGTCCTCGATAATGCGTTCATGAAAGATCTGGCCGCCCAGGGGGTCAGGTTAAGCAAGTATTTCGGAGTTGCCCATCCGTCACAGCCGAATTACATTGCGGCCATCGCAGGGCTACCATTCGTAACCGACGATAATCGGCGCGATATAGCCGAAACCAACATCGTAGATTTACTGGAAGCGAAGGGCGTGAGTTGGAAAGCCTATATGGAGGATCTCCCAGAAGCCAACAAGACCATCCATATTTCCAAGAACAGGCTTTACTTTCGCAAACATAATCCTTTCGTGTCTTTTGATAACGTGAGGAATAGTCCGACGCGTATGGCGAAGATCGTCAACGCAAAACGTCTCCAGGAAGATGTTCAGAGCAATGCTGTGCCGCAGTACTGCTGGTACACGCCGAATATTCAACATGACGGGCATAGCCCGCCAGACGACTTTCAGCCGAACAATCCTTTGAGACATGTCAACTTCATCGCGCAGTGGCTTCAAGGCTTCCTGGTTCCTTTACTTGCCAACAAGAAGTTCATGAAAGGGACGCTTGTCGTTTTAACTTTTGACGAAAGCATCCCACATGCCGATAACCACGTTTACTGCGTTTTGTTCGGTGATATGGTGACGCCAAAAACAGTGGTAAGCGAAATCTTCAATCATTACAGCTTGCTGCGGACTGTCGAGGAGAACTTTCAATTGGGAACCCTGAACAGAAATGATATGGCGGCTGATTGGTTTAGATTTCTTTGGGGCGAAGAACCCCCGGCCTTCAACTGGGCCGACCACAGTCAGTAGGCATCAACTTGCGCCCGTTCTGCTCGACTTTGGATCCGCAGCGACGTATAAGGCGAATACAAAGAAGCAGCGCATCTGAAGGAGGAAAAATATGGCGAATAGCGCTAAAGCGGAAGAGTTGGCCCGGCAGGCAAGATTTGTTTTTAACGGTACGGTTAAGAAGCTCAAGGCCGCCACACTGCCCGAAATTAAGAAGGAAGATAAAGAGCGCACGGTGGTCGTCCGAGTCGATCAGATTCTCCAGGCTCCGCCTATCTTCAGCAACCGTACTGGACAGGACGTCACTGTGCAGTTGAAGAAGGGAGAGAAAGTTAGCGTCGGACAGCAGGCGGAGTTTTATACGAACAGTTGGCTTATCGGTAACGAGGGTGTCGCCGTGGTGTCGTTGGGACATCGACCCGTCAAAAAGGCCGGCGCCATGGCCTTCAGCGCTGCGCCGGTTGACCCGGCAAAGAACCTCGCCGCCAGAGACCTGCAAACGCATGTAGATGATGCCGACATGGTCTGTACGGGTACAGTCAAGAGCGTCAGAGTGCCCGAGGAAGAATCCGACACTATGACTCTAGCGGCCGGCCCTTCCGTACGTCCGCCCCTGAGTGAGCATGACCCTCAATGGCAGGAGGCTGTCGTTGAGATCGACAACGTTCATAAGGGCGCACATGACAAGAAGAACGTGGTGTTGCGCTTTCCCAGCAGTACAGACCGGATGTGGGTCAATGCGCCGAAATTTCGTCCTGGGCAGAGCGGATATTTTGTCCTGCACAAAACTCCTATGGGACAAGACAAGCACGGTAAGGTGATGGCGATGGCGGCCGGCAGCGAGGGGGTGCAGGACGAGTACTATACGGCCCTTCACAAAGAGGATTTTCAGCCCTTAGAACATCATGGTCCGTTAGCGGAAATGTTCAGCGCTACAGAAGAGCCAAACGAAACTTAGCTTGAGATCGTGCGATTAGATAGCCTTTGAACAGGAGAGACCAGAATCATGCCAGCCACTAAGTCGAAGAAAAAAACGAAAGCCGGAACGAAGACTAAGAAGGCAGCGGCTAAAAAGGCGAGCAAGAAAAGCACCAAGAAAGCGCCAAGTAAAGCAGTGCTGGCAGCGGGCGTGAAGGTTCTAATTGTCAACATCATACCCAGGCAAATGAGCTTTGAAACGAACAATGACAGTGAGCCAAACCTCGATGTTAGTCCGACCAATCCGCTGCACATGGCCGCCTCCGCTTTTACACCCGATCCCACGGGTGGCCCGAACGCGCCGATCTTCATTTCCAGAGATGGCGGGAAGACTTGGACCATCAACTCTATCGTGCCGGGCGGCAACAACGACAACGGTACCGGCGACATAACTCTTCGTTTCAGCCGGACAACCGACAAGCTCTACGCAGCTATTCTGCGAGGCGATGTGCCGCAGGGCACGCTGCGTATGAACATTCTGCGCACGGACGATTTCGCCAGCCCAGCGACAATGACGGTTCTGGGCAGCCGCGATCGTATGGATCAGCCATACGTGCAAACAATGACGACCTCCACGGGCACAGCTAAAGACATCGTCTTTATCGGCGACAACGACTTCAATACGAACGACGGCCGCACGGCGACGCTGGATTTCTCTAACGACGCTGCAACCGGGAACGGTTCTTTTCGCAGTCGTCGGATAGACCCACGCGGCGCTCCAGGCGGCGCGGATGCTCCATCGATACGTGCCGCAGTCCACACGGACGGCACAGTCTATTGCGCCTTCATGCACTTTCTCAGTGCGGGCGGCCCTGGGGCTACTCTTATCCGGCGCGATATCGTTGTCGTACGCGATGACAATTTTGGCGTTGGGCCCAATCCGTTCACAGCGCTGAAGGATCCGGGCAATAATCTGGCGGGCAGGATTGTCGCGCCCAATCGCCTCGTCCCCTTTATCAACAAAAACTTCATGGGGCAGGAGCGCATTGGCAGTAGCTTAAGCATCGCCGTTGATCCCCGTCCGTCTCAAAGCTCGACCGTCTTTCTGGCGTGGGCTGACCGAGTCGGCCAGAATGATTACACGCTGCATGTTCGTCGCTCGACGGACCGCGGTGTAACCTGGTCGTCTTCTGATCTTCTGACTATTACCAATGCGACAAACCCTGCGCTGGCAATTAACAGCAACGGCAGGATCGGTTTTCTTTACCAGCAATACACTGGCCCGTTCACACCCTTTCAGGTGAGCGCTGCGAATCACTGGGAGACGCATCTCCGCCGCTCTACCGATGGTATTAGTTGGGATGATCTGGTCCTGTGTCGAACGCCAGCCAATGTCCCGGCAGCGACAGGTCGTCCGTACTTGGGCGATTACCTACATCTTCTGACGGTCGGCAAAGATTTCTTCGGAATTTTCTCAGCCAACAACACGCCGGACAGAGCGAATTTTCCGGCGGCTACCCCGCCCAACGGTCAACTCACTTACCAGCGAAACTGTGATTTTGACACCCACAAGCTTTTCGACGTTAACGGCACTACTCGAATAGATCCGTCGATTGATCCATTCTTCTTCAAGGTGACGGAATGAAATCGCGCTATGTATGACGCACTATTCATCCCAACTGTAATGACAACAGGACAAAGTGCCTGAATAGAATGCTCTATCTATTACTCGCTACATACGGCACTGTATTCCTCTGCGAGTGGTTGGGAGACAAGAATCTCTACACCATAACCTCCCTCACCATGCGTTTTCGACCGCTCTATGTCTTGTGTGGGTTTACTGCTGCCTACATGATCAAAATGGGCGTTGCGGTGATGCTGGGACAAGCAATTACGGAACTGCCCACGTGGTTGCTGACTATCGTAAGCACCCTCACTTTCTTCGTCGCTGCATTCGTGATTTGGTTCCGGCGCAACGATGATCAGCCGGTGCCTTCAAATTACAGCCGCAACTTTTCCAGAGTTTCGTTAGTAGCTTTTACTGCAATCCTGTTTTCAGAGTGGGGTGACGTGGGCCAGATAATGGCTGCGACATTGAGTATGCGATATCGCTTACCGCTAATCGTCTGGTTAGGAGCAACCCTGGCATTGATTAGCAAAGGCCTACTCGCATTGCTGATTGGCCGGAGTCTGCGCAACCGCATACCTCTTTCAGTTTTGCGTCCCGTTTGTGCCAGCCTGTGCATCATCATGGGAATCGTTTCCGCAATAGAGCCGATATTCGAACGCTAGGCTGAAGACGCGAGAACGGCTTTCGCAAGCAGTCGACGTAAGAGTTACAGCTTTCAGCTTTTCGCCTTCCTCAACGCAGTTCGTTAATCGCGTTCAATCTTGGCTCAAGACCAAGGCGGCACGATATTTGACGAGGGGTACAAAAAGGGTTAAAAAAGGGGGACACTCCTGGTTCATCTCTTTGAAACATGCCATTTTGTTTAGGCCCGCGTAGCTCAGTGGATTAGAGCGTTCGCCTCCGGAGCGAAAGGTCGCAGGTTCGACCCCTGCCGCGGGTACCAATCTTTCC
>Ga0065715_10089177_pt1 | contig 13099 bp, 7 predicted proteins | sample MisBulReplicate1_FD_59102 | JGI IMG/M metagenome (GOLD analysis project Ga0065715, IMG submission 59102) | Miscanthus rhizosphere microbial communities from Kellogg Biological Station, MSU, sample Bulk Soil Replicate 1 : eDNA_1 v2 (version 2) | ecosystem: Host-associated > Plants > Roots >...
CTCGGGATTCCAGGGTGACAGAGTTGTTGATCGCGCGGGCTAAAACCTGTCGCTTTCGTATCCCTAATAAAAACGCATTTCAAAAGATCCAGGGAGCTTCCACCCTCATCGCTTGGGACTACGCGCGGAGCACTCTGCGCAGTATTTTTCCTTGAAAGCGGAGATCACCATTTTATGGTCCAAATTATCAAGGGTTAGCCGGTAATCAAACCGGACGCAAACGCACGTATTCTGGAACGCGTTGCCTGGGCTCTTTGAATTGTCTGCGGCGTTACTTGTCCTTTGATCGAGGTCCATATGCCGACACCAATCCAGCCGTTCACGGGCGATGTCCCGCAACGCGAAAGCTTCGAGTTCCAGAAAAGGCAGCCCCTCAATCGGAAGCTTACGAAGCCGGAGACATTCGCTGGCAAACAGTCGAATATTCTCGTCTGTGTCTGAAGCTATGCTGTCATCAGCGTCCTGCTCAAGATCCGCTTTTACGCCCGCAACTGTTTCGCTCAGAAATGTTTTTCCTGAAATAATTTGTTTTGCGTGGGCCACATGGACCGCATAGTTCATTATCTGAGCCTGTGGTAATACGCCTTTTGCGAGTTCGCAAGCTGCGGACTCTTGCCCAGTAAAGACAAAGAGATTCGCAAGAAGTAATCTCGCGCGAAGTTCGCCTTCTAGTTGTCCGGCTTGCCGATGAATATTCATTGCCTCTTCCACAATCTGCATTGTCTCGTGAATAAACGACTGAGCGAGTTGCACGATCGCCCCTAAGGTTAGTCCAATTACTTGCGAGTTTGTGAAGTAGCCTACTCTTACCGATGCCTTTACCAGCAGCGCATCGGCAGTAATGAGTGGATTATTGGAGTCTATTGCCTCTTGCAAGATCGGGTCGAATTCACGCTCCCAAATTTCACACTGTTCAAACTGCTTTTTTAATACCTCTGCGGGACTGACTGGGCCACCTAAAGTCCTAATGAAATTACTTTCCATCAGGTCGGCATAAGATTTGAAAAGCGATTGATTCCCTTCAGCTTCGAACAGTATCAGGCGTGCGGACAGCTTAGATGAACCCGCCAGGTTAGGGAGCGCCAGCACTTCATTTACTATTGACCCCAGACTCTCCAGCAATGAATCACGTCGCGATATATCGGCCTCGACGAAAAGCGCGTAACGCGCCTGATTCAACCGGTCCATAAATGAAATTCCACCGATTCCCTGCTTGATTCTCATCTCAATGCGCTCGGACATCTCTTGAAGACTAATCTGACCGGTGTTGAACTCACAGGCATCGCGAATGCAAGCCAGGGATTGTTGATCCTCCGCACATAGTTCGCTGCGGACGAGCGACGCTTCAGCAAGGTGTCCGAGCGCGAGTTGATATCGACCAAGTGCGTACTCGGCGTATGCCCGTATAAGTTGGATGCGCGGCGCGCGAGCGTCGGAAGGGTTGAGTAGGTCGAGCAGCCTTGTTACTTGAAGCGCGCAGCCTGATGAGACAATCGTCGCGCCACTCGTTAGCAGCAAAAGATTAACTTCGTCGGGATCGGTATTCTCTAAGGTTGTGGGATTGATACTGATTTTTACATATTCATGTCCGGTGGCCCGTGCCAACACATCCTGAATACGCCGATGTAATTGGGCCTCCCTTCGGATATGCTCATAGATGTGATCGATAGCCTCCGCTGTCAATAGTTCCTTAAAGCGAAGTGTAATGGTCTTCTGTTGTCTCCACTTCGGATTCGTTCGGTTAAGCCGATTTGCCTCTTCGCGCGCCCACAGATACCGGAGCTCATCACGGGGCGCAACGTAGAGGACGTATATAGGACTCAGCCCGTTAAGAATGTAGTTCAGGCTCCTGACCCTAACCTCGACTGAAATTGTTCCGTCCTTGTTAACGTCTTCAGAGTCAGTGCTTTTAAGTTGAACTTGAGATCGCAAGTTCGTATAGCCACAATCAGTCTTCAACTCAAGGGAGCCGTCCACACCCTTATCTTTGATCCTCTCATCGCGAAACAGGAACTTCTCGACAGGCAGGATGTTTTTAAAGGCCGTGAGGCTTAATTCTTCCAAGTCGTCATTACGATCCGACTTAGGATATGAGACTGAGTTAATAGAATCTGGAATGGTTGACATGTATAAATGAATGGCTAACGTAATGATGTTATTAATTTAGAAGTGTCGTTGACGCATTCTCGCCTCCACTTGGCAGATCCTATCGTACCTGGCAAACTTCCCTCCCACAATTAACAAAACCTCTGTCTGGCGATACGACGGCGATGTTCAAATTAGTGGAGGTCGCTATGGGTCCTAGCCACCTTTTCATGCGGCATGTGGTTCGAGCAGCCAATCAGGATACTGGCGAACGGATCTGAAGTCTGCTTACACACGGATACTCCTGCAATCGAAAATCACGCTATTATCAAGTCGGGGATTGAGACATGGCTAAACATTTCGATGATTGGCAAGTAAAACGTGATTTGTCGCAAGGAGGACAGGCTTGGACCTATCTCGTTACGAAAGCTGAGGGGAATGCTGATGAGCTATTCGTGCTCAAACGATTAATTAGGAAGACTGACTGGAGCCGCATAAAACGTTTTCAGCAGGAGATTGATATGGGGATGCGACTCGATCACCCAAATATTCTCAAAGTCGTAGCGCATAACATTGATCACGAACATCCCTATTTGGTCACTGAGTATTGCGCCGGCGGCTCACTTGCAGATTTGACAATTCTTGACTATACGGACGCTGAACGCCTGAAGCTTTTCCTCTCGATGAGTCGCGGCGTCGGCCACGCGCATAGTAGGGGTGTAATTCATCGTGACCTCAAACCAGCTAACATATTCCTGTTGGCAGATCTCAAGACGCCGGTGGTGGGTGATTTCGGTTTATGCCTACTGTCGGGACAAGAAGAGCGCTTAACAGAAGTCAACGAGGCGGTCGGCGCACGTTGGTATATGGCACCAGAACTTGAAGATGGGCTAAACGTAGACGTAAATTCGTCGGCGGATGTGTATTCGCTGGGTAAGATACTTTATTGGATGTTTGCAGGGAAAATATTCTCACGAGAAAGACATCGAATTCCACAGTACGACCTAACAAACGTGAGAAAGGATTCAACGATCCATTTAATATATGACCTGCTCGACGGGATGATCGTAACAGAGCCTACTGACCGGCGTTTTAGAAACGGTGATGAGGTTTCAGAAGCTGTGGAAAACATGATCAGGAGAGCTGAAATGAATGCTCACCACATCGATATCTCAGTACCGCAAGTATGCTCATACTGTGGAATTGGTTTCTACCAGAAAATCGTAGATGAGTCGCCCGAAACAAATAGAACGGGAGAATATCCAGAATTAGCACGATTCGGTCTTCGTGGTCTCCAGCGTAGTTCATGGCTAATTTTCGCGTGCGACTATTGCGGCAATATCCAATTGTTTAGGCGCGACTATGCCAAAGACAAAAACATCTGGAGAGAAAACAAACGTACCTAGCAATCTAACGCAAGTCTAATGAGCTTGTTCGCCATGGAAAGAAAAGATGTTGAAATATGGAGGCCTACGGATAGCGGGCAAGAAAAAATCGGTTGTGTATCTTTCGATGAGAATATCACAAGCTTAGATGTAAGAGCCACCGCACTAAACGTAGACTTAAAAATTCCGTCAGAAATAAAATTGAGCTGGCCTAGAGAATCGGAATTGGCTCCAATGTTGAATAATTTGCGAGCAACTATCAATTTGAAACTCTCTACACAACAGACAATCGAAGTTGGAACCGTGCGGGACGATGATTATTATTTAGCGACTAAAGCACCTGAGACAATACGCCAAGCTGGGTTCATATGGAAAGATGCGCTTGCTGGTCTCATTTTCATAGAAAACCACCGCACATCGGATTCACCGACACTCGAAATTGAGCTGCTAGGAGAACTGTCTTACGCCGTTAAGTGCAAGAGATGGTTTCCACGGGATGTAATTATGATGGATGACGTTGCCGCCATGGTTCTGACACCGCCTTTCCAACGCGTACGAGGACGAGTCGAGCTTCGCTATAAGCCTGAAGTTTGGCGGCAGATGATAGATGTTGCGTTTGAGGCTTCGATTGATAGCCCACTGTTAATAACGCAACCTCTCATACCTTTCTTAAGGGGAGATAAATAAATCCATTGAAAGACGACACCAGTCTAAACCCACAGGTTAGTAGAGTCCGGTGATTCTCGTGTGGTGTTCAATCCAGCCCTTATGCACTTGAAGGAAGCTGCCAAGAGAGTAACCCTCGTTTGATGAATTCTGCGGGAGCTTGTCGATGACACTCAAACCTGTTTCTCAGCGTCGAAATAGATAGACTTAGCCTTGTCGGTTATTTCGCTTTTCATATCGCCTTCCGAATCGTCTTTATGCACTAAGTCCATCTGTTGAAGTTTTGTAGTTCGCTTGCCAACCAATTGATAAGTAGTATTGATGAGAGCAGATATTTCCTTTGCTCGCATTTTCCTATCCTCGTCCTGCAAGACGCCCAATATCTCCACCTCAACTTCTGGTAGCATTAAGTCTTCATTTAAGGTTTGGACTTCCGCCTTGAATTCTTCTCCCAAAACCACGATCGAACATCTTCCGACGCGACAATCTGGGCACCCCCAGTGGAATGTCTCGAAATGCTCACTCTGTTCAATGGAAAATGACGCTCCGCAATCGGCGCAACGAATCGTCTTACTCTTAGCTAGAAACTCATAAATGACTGTCGTGTAATTGAAACAACGCTGGACAAAGTAACTGCGATCGTCTCGTCGGCCGCGAGGATAACCCCAAGGCAATCTTTCCGCTTCGCATAATCCATAGAGGAATGCATAAATCGATACATCATTCCCGTCTTTATCTCTCATGTCATGGTATTTAGTCAGCAGAAAGTTTAGCTCTAAAGAGGAAAGAACCTTTTCGAGCTTTGGGCTGATCGCGAAATGGCTGACGGGAGGATTAGTGAGTCCCTCGAAATACGTCCCGCCCACAGTTCCTGCTTGTATTCTGCGCCTGACGTTTTTAGACTCTTCGATCAATTCATTAAGTAGTTGCTGTTGATTATGTCGATCGAGCTTACGCGCGAATGGTTCATGCGCAAATCTTTGCACTCTACTGAAATACTGAGAGATGGTGCTGTCGTAGTACTTCTTGGCCGCCAACCTGATTGCGGTCTGAGTGATCGGTAGACCCTTCGAGACTTGGTCCATATAGCAATAGTGCAAAATAAAGCCTATGAGGCGCGGTACATTGAAGCTCGCTTCAAACAAGAGTCGCATGTAGTCGTCTAACCCGACTTTAGGATCAAAATAATCGGCAATACTTAAATTGAACGCCTCAAAACGCTTCTCCAACAAGCGCTTTGTGTAGTCTACTGCCGCACCTTCTGCGGATTGAATATCTGATGCCTCATAGAGCTTCGAGAAATCGAGATGAACAATATCAATTTTACCCGGATCGATTTTTCCGTAATAGACGCGCCCAGGATAACAGGCAACTTTTAGCTTAACGCGTTCATCGCTGGTATTGTTGAGAGGCGCAAGAATTACATCTACGAAAAGCTTCTGATCGATCCAATCAAGCTCCGAAAAGTCATCAAAAAACACTACGAGGCGCTTTATGCCTGCCTCGTCAAGAAGATTCTTGATGTCGACCAAGAGTGAAACAAAAGGGAAGGATCTTAGAATGACGTCTGAATAGGCAGTGTAAATCTCGTTATCAGAGAGTATCGTATCCATATCTGCCACTTGCGCAGAAAGCATTAGTCCGGGGTCACTCGCAGACGCCTTGCCACCCGCTCCGATCGACTCTTGCGAGGTTCGTTCTGAGGACCGCTGCGTTCGGGTTTTTTCCGTTATTCTTTTGAGGATTGGTATCTCTTCATTACTCAATCGCGCGCTCTTCACATCGCCAGACATCAAGGACAGTTTTTCTACCAACTGGTTGTAGTCCCATTGCTTTCCAGTCCACCGATCCCATAGCGACATTTTTTCGCTTGCAGCTTTGATTTCAGTAATAAGTTCGGAGAGGACCGCCGCTAGAAAACTCTTGCGGATCATGTGGGAACGGTAGAGATCTTGTGAAACCTCAACGTCTCCGATGTCTGTGAACGGAACCTCGCTTGCATTTACTGTGTCATATAGGGCCTTCACATCGACGTAAATTGAAAGCAGATCTTTACGCTTCCGCATCTCAGACTGCGCTTTCGCAAAGATGGTGCTCTTGCCGGTTCCTTTCCGGCCCGAGATGAATGTAGTGTTACTAGAGAGGATGGTGTTTAGAATTGCGTTACCCTGCAACGGATCTACATAGACCGCATCTAACGGATCGGCAGCTACATCAGCTTCAAAATCCTTGAGTTCTGCGCGACGATATTTTCGAAGAGATTCCGCCATTCTCGAGAACTTGCCAGCATCCATGTCTTTAGAAATCCTCCACCTCAATCACTGCGTCTTAAAATATCTGAACTGTGTCGATCGACGACCGAACCGCGAGGATGATTGCATTTATAGCACTTGGTGATTGACCTTCCAACCACGCGCGTACCTGACCGCCATTTGAATCGCGCCATTCAGAAGTCGGTTGTGCCAGTACAGCATCGATTATCACAACTGCACGCAACGACCATTCTGGTTGATACGCAATTACTACTTCATACGAGAAGCGCATGCATCCATTGTTTCAAACCAGCATTGAAACAAGTTGTAGCGAGAATTGTAGTGACTACCGGCACTTTTGGAGTGTTATGGAGTATCAGCGCGTGACGAATTCACTAGTTTTTGTTACTCCATATCACTCAATGCCTCTCTGTGTTCAGGCCTCTTTCGGATTATGAGTCTGCTGCTCTAACCGTTGAGCTACAGGGCCACAACAACTTACGAGCGGTCTACACCTCGTCAAAAACGTGTGACGCAATGAGTGTATCATGCAGTCATTTGGAAGCTGCAAATCGGTTCTTATGAAGATGGTCAAGCGACGTTACCAAGTAAGGATTGCCGGCCTGGTTTGCGAATACGAACTCTGACTTGCTCTCCAGCTATCGATTAATAAGCATCTCCTGAGCTCGCGGAATCAGACTCACGTGTCGCCTTGCATTCTTCGACTTCCCTTCGCGAACAAAGAGGTACCCAAGCTTCTTCCGTTCGCCCACACTAAATAGTTCGCCGACGCCGCATTCCGCTTGGCTTCACGCCACTCTCCCCCGTCGCCAGAGAGCACCAAAGTGCGAAGGGAGGCGCTCCCAGGAAAGAACATCCTCTTTCGGTCTCGCTCGTGGTTTGACTTCGAAAGTACGCGCTTTTCATTTTCTTTTGTCGACTCAGAATGCCAAACTACAAGTTTAGCTTCTTGAACCCATAAAAAAGCTGAGGATGGGATCGGGAAAGTGAGAGGGCGCGGTGGGAGCTTGTTCCGGTAGGTCGTTATGATGGCCTGGCTTGACCGCCTAAATTTGAGAAAGGAACCCAATATGGAAACTTATGGCACTTGCGCTTGGCAGGAACCAAATTGCGACTAGTAGCGGAGAAGATCCAACCGCACCTACTGAGAACCTTCGACATTTTGACCCACGATTGGCAGATAGTTTTATTACCCGATCAATTTCAAAGGCTACGCGACGTACCTACAGCAAAGCGGTAAAAGAGTTCTTTTTGTTTGTTAAAGACCTCCATCCCACCGATGTGAGGTCAGATCATGTAATAGCCTACAGAGATCAATTGATCGGTCGTAAGAAGAGCGCCAACACTATAGCGCTAAAGCTATCAATCATCAGAAGCTTCTATGGCTACTTAATCGCCGAAGGCCATGCAGAAAAGAACCCTGCCTCGACGAGGCTAGTGTCCACACCTCCAACCAGTGACATTCCGTCGGGCCGAGCGCTTACGCCGGAAGAAGTCCGCGGGCTCTTAAGCGGTCCGGATCGCTCTACTCGTGAAGGCGCGCGCGATTATCTGCTTATGCTATTGATGGTGCGGCTAAGCCTGCGCGTGACCGAAGCATGTACGGCCCGTCTATCAAACATAACGTGGAGTCATGGGCGCTGGATCATTAAGATCAAGGTGAAGCGGGGTAAAGAGGAAATGTGGCCCTTGCCGCCCGACGTCAAGCAGTCAATCGATGATTACCTTCAATTAGATAATGGCAGAAGAACCGCGCTAGGAACGAATGAACCGGACCAATACATCTTTCAGCCTCATTCCAACTATCGAACATTAGAGTTAGCGAAGGCACTCTCATCCCGGCAAGCGCACAAGATTGTGGGCTTTTGGGCTCGCCGCGCTGGCATTGGCCGCGTCTCGCCTCATGATCTTCGTCGAACCGTAATCACGAAACTTCTTAACGATGGGAGAAGCTATCGAGAGGTACAAATGGTGACTAAACATCGAGATCCTCGTTCAGTGCAACGTTATGACCACGCTCGTGAGAACTTGGATCATAATCCCGTGAACACCCTCTCGTATGATGACGGGTCTTGAATAGTTTACCTGACTTCTCAAAAGCTGGCTCACGCCCGGATCAATTACGCCGACGCTATTTTGATCTTATAATACGTCTGTCGCTCTTGCGGCGTTCGACCTGCCCAAACTGCCCAGCCGTCCCATGGGCCATGAGGATTTCGCAAGCATCGAGTGTGAACCTTGATCTCGCTCCGATTACTAGGAATCTCAAGGACGTTATACAAACGGGGCACTGACTCAGGACGTTGACCTGCGGGCGCACCAAAGGATCCGGCGCCAGCAATATAAATTTGCCTTTCTGGATCTGTATAACCGATGAGATCAGCACGTTCTTCATGAACGTGGCCGTGGAGGCATAATTTGAAACCAGCTTGGCTCAATCGTCCCAGGAATGTGTCATCATAGATTTTCTCATTTCCGGTTACGGGATGATGCCAGATTGCCAGTCGAAGAATTTCGTCCTTCTCCTTTAGCGCTCCGGATTCTTTTGCTTGTTTGATTTGCTCGGCAGCAAGAACCAACCCTTTTCCCAGAGCTCGCCCGTAAATACTCGCTCGGGTGGGGAAGAACTCATCAATCTCCCAACACGAATTAAGCGCCAACAACTGAAGCTTTGAGTCCACGAAAAGAAATGGAATCGCTTGCTCCTCAAAGGCCAGCGGGTATTCCTGCTGGTGCAGGAATTTGTAGAACTGATCGCTGAAATTCTTAAAACGCCGGGGATAGAGCTGCTCATTGCGAATGAGCACGCCGGCGCCTTGTTGTACGTACGTACCATCCCGGAGACCCGTCAAGTCGACTTGACGCTTTGACTTCCATTCATATACAGGCTCATTCCAATTGATATCGTGATTTCCCGGCACTATTACGCAACGTGACGCGCTGAGCTGAAACGCTTTGATGATACTGGAGATAAATGTGTGCGCCTTATTAAACTCTTCTGGCGAAGCGCAAGTGGTGAGATCACCTGTAACAAAAAGATAATCCAGCGAGTCAAACGCCAGGTCTCTATGCTCCTTTAGATCCGCAAGCAGTTGCTGGAACATGGCCTCCGGATCAAGATCGGGATCCGGAGACATGTGCAAGTCACTGAGATGGAGAATTCGGATAGGTCCACCGCTAGTCTTGGGATCCCTGAGAACAGTGATTACTTCGTCGACATCCTCGCGCCGCCGCTTTTCAATCACCGTCTTCAACCCAATGAGAGATTTCTCCACGCTTGGATCGCTCGATCGTATTTTCAGCGCCCCTTCGCTAATGCGATTTCGAACTTCGCAGACTGAACAGATGATATCGAGACGGCCTGCAGCCAATCGTGCCCGGACAGCCTCGTCCTGAAATTCGTGTCCGCAATCACAAGTAATCTGAATAGTCTCCGTTATCTCAACCCCGTGATGCCTTAAGTGATCCTCAACAAAAACAAGAAACAGTTCACGGCGTTTAGCATCAACCTGATCCTGAAAATAAAGATCAATATGACCGACACCACTCTTGTACGAAACTTTGCGAAGTCCGCAGGCTCCTTGATCCGTGATCTCCCACTCCGCTCGATTTTCCCAGAGACGGTAGCGACCGAACTGACTACTCAGAGACAGTTTGGCTACAAGCGAGGCATAGATATTGTCAATTGCCCCCGTGAAATCGTAGTGCAAAGCGACAGCCCGCGAGACATTCGGATCTTCGCCGGTTTCGGTAGGTAAAAACAGTGACGGGAACACCAATAATCCCTCATGACGGAGGCAGATGTCATGCTCGATCAATAACTGAATTACACATTCGAGCGTTGCTCGTTCCTGAAGCCACGGCAGGCGATCCTCTCCGGCGATGCGAGGGAAAACCATTCGGCGGGACGCGATTAGCCGTTCTTCAATCGCCGGAATACCGCGAGTGTTCGCGCGTGCTGCGAGTATGAGCGATCCGGCATATCGCTCCACTTCATCAATACGAAGAACCAAAGTGCGATCGCCTGAGGCCAACGTAGTGCTGGCAATAATTCCTTGTAAAGCAAGTTGATCTACCGCTGCATCGATCGCTTCCTGACCAATGGCCCTCTCTTCTTTTTCTAAACGAAGAGCCAACTCTGAAACAGGCAATACAGCTTCGCCGCTGCTTCGGGCTTTCTCTACTTCACCATAGATTTGATGAAACACTTCCGGACCGCTTGTTTTCGTTAGCAGGGTCCAGTCGATAGCATTACAAAGAGCTGTTCGGAATTCTCCGATACCGGTTCCGAACTTAGAGCTAACTGGATAGTATCCGGCAAATCCGCAATCTGTAATCAAACGGTCAATCAGGGCCTTATCAACGGTGGTGGCTTTATCATCAACTTTGGTTCCGACTAACAGTTTAATTGCGCGGCGTCCGTGCAGTTGCTTTTCTAAACGTCGGTTCCATCCCTCAACTTCCTCAATGGCTGTTCGACCGCGAGTCGGATCAAACAAAAGAAGCGCAACAGTAGTATCGTGCAAAAATATCTGATGGATCAGTCGATACTCATCTTGTCCGCCCATGTCCCAAATGACAATATCGCGGTATTCATCTGCTGGTGTTTCCGTGGCAGCACTAAGCTGGTCGGGGCTCAGCACCCAGAATCTCATTCCATGGGTTGTGGCTTGCTCTTCGTACCGATCTTCAGCAAGGCGAAGAGCTAGACAGGACTTCCCTACGTTGCTTTCGCCAACCAGAACTACTTTCGCGCTTGTGTAAAGGGACGTTAGCTGCGTTGCTTGAGCGAGCAGCAGAACCGGATCAATGTCCCATATTCGAATGATCGTGTCATAGTCGCCGAGCGTGGCTAAAACGGTTCGCTGAGGATGAAATGCCAAACCACCGAAATCAGTGGCAACTGATTCCTCTGGTAAAGAGGCGACAATGGTCCACTCGTCACGTCTCCAAATCTTAAATGTATTGTCCAGACTCTTGGAAGCAAAGCAATTGCCGTCGCGCGAGAAAGACAGGTCATACACAGCACCGGTGTGACCTTCAAGTGTTCTCAAGTGCGTCCCTTGGGCGTCCCATATTCGGATCGTAGCATCCGCCGATGCACTAGCGAGAAGGTTACCGTCAGGCGACCACACCGCGCTGTGGACTCGATCACTATGGCCCTCAAGCACAGCAGTACATTTCTTGGTGCCAACATCCCAAAGTCTAACTGTAGCGTCGTAGGAAGCTGAAGCTAAAGTCTCACCATTAGGTGACACAGCAAGTTGCCTGATCCAACCAGTATGGCCTTCAAGATTGTCTATTAGTTTTCCGGTGTTTGTATTCCAAATACGAATCGTCTTGTCACCCCCTCCGGATGCAAGACTTTGATTGTCTGGAAGCCACGTCACACTCACTACACCGCTGGTGTGGCCCGTAAGAGTATGAATGCGGGTACCATTTTCCCGGTCCCAAATGATTATCGATTCGTCATCCGACGAAGAAGCAAGAAATTTCCCGTCCGAGCTCCACGCAACGGAGAAAACGGTATCACTATGTCCTTCCAGTTTTCGTATGGGGCTACCGTCACCAGGATTCCAAATGCAGATGGTCCGGTCATCGGAACCTGACGCCAAGAGGGTGCCGTCAGGTGACCATGCGATGCGGCCAATCCATCCTGCGTGGCCCCTGAGTGTTTTTCTAAGCTTAAGACCAGCAGGCCATTTTGCGACCTTACGGCTTGAGTTACTTACTTTCACGTCGGTATTCCTCCTCGAGAGGTCATCATCCGGACCAGCAGACAGCGTGGGTACCTCTGTTTCATGAGGTTGAGACTCGCCCGAAACCACATAATTCGATATCACGATAAGAGCGCCACCTAAGAGAGTTGCGCCGTCGAGACCCTGACCAAACACTATCGCCGCCAAGACCGCGGCGCTCACCGGCTCAAGCAGCAGGATTATTCCTGCGACCGATGCCGGTACAACTCGTAGTCCTTTGAAAAAACAGAAGCTCGGAACAATACCGCCGATGATTGCAAACAGGAACAAGCCAGCCCAGTACTTGGGTGGGAAATTTGCAGAGAGCCTGGTAACCGCACTTTGGTCGACTAGTATGTAGAGAATGGGCCATAACAGTATCAACCACAGTGTCGTAAATGCTCCCCACCCAAAGGTTGTAGTTATATAGTGTTTGTTGCTAATGCCACTCTTTCGGCCCCAAATCACCCAAAGCGAAATGAACAAGCTCGCGATCAGGCAAGTCAGCACTCCACTTAGTGGATGAGCCACTGCGGAAGTCCAGGACCCACGCACTAATACAACGATCCCGCCAAACGCGAGCACTGCAGCGCCTACCTTGCGCATAGTCACGGATTCGTCAAGCAGAGGAGCGCTCAACAGAACCGTCCAGAGAGGTTGCGTGTACAGAATCAACGCCACTACAGCAACCGGAACACCAAATATCAACCCAACAAATTGGCCAAATTCCGCGAAGGCGCCGATCAAACCGTACACCACAAAGAAAGGAATGCTGTCGCGGGAAATCCAATACTCCCGCCGAAGCACTGCGAACGGAAGCACCGCGAGCGTCATCAACAAGATCGAGTAAAACGCAATTTCAAAGACCGACAAACCCCGCTCGAGAAAGAACTCGCCGCCAACCACCACAGTGCCATAAAAAATCGCGGCAACGACAATGAGTAAGTGATCG
>Ga0065715_10089182_pt1 | contig 13014 bp, 3 predicted proteins | sample MisBulReplicate1_FD_59102 | JGI IMG/M metagenome (GOLD analysis project Ga0065715, IMG submission 59102) | Miscanthus rhizosphere microbial communities from Kellogg Biological Station, MSU, sample Bulk Soil Replicate 1 : eDNA_1 v2 (version 2) | ecosystem: Host-associated > Plants > Roots >...
CTACACGTTGGTCAATTCCGGAAATCCATCAAGCATAGGTATGGATGGATTTGGCACCTTTGAATATGGCGTGTTGTTCAATGCTCAGGGTGGTGGAGCTGGTACTGATTCGTCGTTGACTTTCACAGTCACGCGCGTCGGAGGCTTCTCATCCGTATTTCAACTGGTCGAGCTCTCGACGAACCCGCCCGGTTCCCTTCAGTCGCCGTTTGCAGTGGACGTCATTTGCGATAGCTGCGGACCCGCGACTGGCGTAGTTGGAACTGCGGTTCCGGAACCTACAAGCATGCTGCTTTTAGGGACGGGCCTCGCCACACTTGCTGCCGGCTTGCGAAAGCGGTTTAAGACCTAAGGTCAAGACTTGCTCGCGCAAGCTCGCTGGATAATTTGATCTGCTGTGGCGTTGGAGAGGTTTTGCACGAGAAATTTGCTTTAGCTTGCGCGTGCGGAGCAGGCGTAGGCATAAAGCCTGGGGCGTAAGCCCCAGGCACTGGACTTTGTGCAAAGCCGGTGGATTTTGAGTTCTCGAAAACGCGTACGGACGTCGATAGTATTTTAGCCGGACTCAACGACCTCAATGCTGAATCTCAAACGTGTGTCTGGCCGCCTCAGAGAACTTTTCCGTGGCCGGGAACAAAGCGCAGATAACAAGCGCGCTGAACCTGGCCCACGCAATTTGCTCGTTGTAGACGACGAGGAGTCGATCTGTTTTTCCATGCGTGAGTATTTCTCACAGCATGGATTCAAGGTGGACACAGCGCGCGAGCTGGACGAAGCGGAAGGACTGATCAAAGCCACTGATTACAAGGTGATTATTCAGGACCTGCGACTGGGACTGGCGCATCAACCCGATGGTATTGAAATTATTAAGCTCGTCCATAAAAGCAATCCCGACACGCGCATTGTAGTACTCACGTCTTATGGTTCACCGGAAGTTGAAGCAGCGGCTCGACGTGCAGGAGCCGATGCTTTTTTGCGCAAGCCAAAGCCGCTGTCGCAGGTGGCCCAGGTAATTCAAGGTTTGATCGAATCGCCCCGCGCCGGCGCAGTCCAACTGTGAAACAGGCGTCAGCAGGCTTTGCCTCAAAAGTCGGAAATCATTGTTGGATCGGGTCAGTACAGGGAGCGGTAGCGACCTGGTCAGTGATCGGCATGCAATATTCGCGAGGATTTTGGACTCTGATGGTTGGACCAGGTCGCTACCGCTCCCTGTACCTGACCCGATCCAAGTGCGATTCGTACTTTTGAGGCAAAGCTGCGTCAGCATGAAGTAGTAAGCCCCGACCGCGTCGCGAATAAAGGCTTCGGTCACGTCCGTGACTGAAGCCTTGAAACCATGTACTGCGACCTGTTGGTTGCAGGCGCAGGATCCAACCAAGCCCAGAAAACTGGATCCTGCGTTTTGGAAGGTACTGAAGGATTCGCCGGGGACTGGTTATGAGAGGGCGGTTCCCCGGTAGTCTACCCGACCAGTCCTTCCAAGAGGGCTCAGCCGAGTCTGAGCCCTCTTATTTTCGCCCAAGTGCTCGCCAGTGAGCAGTCCTCATGACCAACGTGTTTAATCAGTTGGTCCACTTTTCCGGCTAAGTCCTGCCATAGCTAAGTTTCCTGAACCAGCATGATCCTGCCAGTCTATGGCCTGCGGATTGCACCTTTCGGTCCCGCGAAACTGCAATCGCGGAGTTAGCTGTTCCTCTCGCGGACAAGGATTGGGGCCACCGTGCGGATATTCCCTCATTCCGAAGTTTTGTAGAAACCAACTAGACCATTTTGCCCAGGGGCTTTGACTAGCGCAGTTCTTATGAACGACTGCGCCGGCCAAGGCAAAGCTTTCACCTTTCACCAGGAGTCTTGACGACGATGATGTCCCCCAGCCCGACCTCCCGTACCCGTTCGCTTTCCATCAGAACAATTCGCATAACAGTTCTTCTTAGCGTCGTTGCGATCGGGGCCACGATTTTGGCCTCGACTAATTCTTCCGCTCGTTCGATGGGCCACAGATTGTTTGCGGGTGTCGCAGCGATGATCACCGGCAGATCGCCGGAAGCGAAGGTCGCGCCCGCGAATCATTCTCTAGCGTCTGAATCCCTTGAAGCAGCGCCGCAAACCCCGAGCTCAACGATGTCAGTCGCGCGTCGTGGCCATACAGCCACACGCCTTTCGGATGGGCGAGTGTTGATTGCCGGCGGCGATAACGCCAGTGGAGGTTATTTAAGTGAGGCGGAAGTATTCGATCCGGCGACTGGAACTTTCTCAGTAGTCGGTTCTATGACAGTGGGACGTTCTGATCATGCGGCCGTAAAGTTGGGCGATGGCAAAGTTCTAATTACCGGCGGTCGCACGGCGACCGGGGCCACTAATACAACGGAAGTTTTTGATCCGGCGACAGGCACTTTCGCTGCCGGCCCGTCGATGAGCGTCGCGCGTGCAAGTCACAGCGCGACGCTTTTTGCTGATGGACGTGTGTTCATCGCGGGCGGTGATGCAAACGGGAGCGCGGAGATCTTTGATTCGGGTAGTTTCAGTGCAGTTGGCGCGAACTTGAATACTGCTCGCGCAAAGCATTCAGCGGCGCTGCTGCTGGACGGTCGCGTGTTGATTGTTGGTGGACGTGACACCAATGGCGCAGATCTGTCTTCCATGGAGATTTTCGATCCTGCCGATCAGAGCTTCTCGAGCGCGGGCGACCTGACGATGGCGCGTGTACTGCCTCACCTGCGCGTGTTGTTTGATGGGAAGGTACAGATCATCGGCGGCAACAACGATGAGTCGATGGAAATCTACGATCCCGTTACGCGTGAGCTTGGTGCTTACGCGCACGTCGTGCCTGCGACCGACACTTGTACCGGCCTTCGACCCGGCATTCTGGCTTCGGAGACACGTGCAGCGCTCTTCCACAACGGCCAAACCGATACTCTGCTCGATCGATCAGGTCACACGATCAACGAGCTTTCCGGATCTACGCAGGCGCTGGTCGCCGGCGGCGCCAACAGCAGTGGCATCGTGCTCGACTCGATTTCAGTGCTGGCCAGTTCACCTTCGAGCATCACGACGGACAAGCTGGACTATGCGCCAGGCGAGACCGCGAATATCTCGGGCCGCGGGTTTCAGCCGGGAGAAACGGTTCGTCTCAAGATCCACGAAGATCCGCACACGCCACAAGAGAGAGGCTTCGACATCGTTGCGGATGCCGACGGTAGTTTCGTCGGCACCTATCTGGTGATGGACTATGACTTGGATATGAAGTTCATCATCAGTGCGAGAGGATTGACTTCTGGTCGAAATGCGCAGACCACGTTTACCGATGCTAACCCACAGAACGTTACGTTGAACCCCGGCAGTGTGTCTGTCATCGCGGGAAACACCGCTAACTATACGGCAACCGTCGGTGTGGGCGGTAACAGTAGTGCATGCACTATCACAATGAGTTTTGCGTACACTGGAACTGCTCCAGTAGGAACGACGCCTACTCTCACGCCAAACACCCTCACCATGACAACCGCATCTGTGTCCTCAGCATTAGCGATCACCACAACAAACTCCGGTCCGATTGCCGGCAGAACTCAGCCTGGCACGTATAACTTCACCGTCACTGCCACCAGGGGTGCCAACTGCCAGGGAAATGGCAATCTGACTACAACTGGAATCCTTGTCGTCACTGCGGCAAACGCAGCTCCCACTGCTGCTTCCCAATCTGTCTCAACAAACGAAGATACTCCACTTCCGATTACGTTGAGTGGCAGTGATGCAGATGGGAACAGCTTGACTTTTTCAATTGTGAGCGGCCCCTCTCATGGCTCATTGGGTTCGCTTGGCGCACCATCTTGTAGTGGCTCACCGTCCACGTGCACATCGGCAGTAACCTACACGCCGGCAGCTAACTACAATGGACCTGACAGTTTTACTTTCAAAGTAAACGACGGAACTGCCGACTCCAACACCGCCACGGTTTCGATCACAGTAAACAGTGTCAACGATGCGCCTTCCGGCGCGAACAACACTGTAACCACCGCCGAAGACGCAAGCTTTACATTCGTTCGCGCGAACTTCGGCTTTACTGATCCGAACGACACGCCGGCTAATGCTTTCCAGGCAGTGAAGATCACGACAGTCGCTACCGATGGAAAGTTGAAGCTGAATGGTGTGGACGTCACGGCTGGGCAGCTCATTACAGTGGCCGACATCGACGCCGGAAAACTGAAGTTTTTCCCTGACGCGAACGAGACCGGCACTCCTTACGCCACGTTCACGTTCCAGGTGCAAGACGATGGCGGCACCGCCAACGGCGGCGTGGATTTGGACCAGTCCCCCAACACGATGACCGTGAACGTCAATTCAGTGAATGACGAACCAGCCGGAACGAACAACACGGTCACTACTAATGAGGACACGAACTACACGTTCGCCGCAGCGGACTTTGGTTTCACCGATCCGAACGACACTCCCCCGAACACGCTGTCCGCAGTGACCATCACCACAGTGGCCACCAATGGAAAGGTGAAGCTGAACGGTGTCGATGTAACAGCCGGCCAGTCCGTTGTAGTAGCCGACATTAACGCCGGAAAACTGAAGTTCTTCCCGGATGCGAATGAGAACGGCACTCCTTACGCCACGTTCACGTTCCAGGTGCAGGACAACGGCGGCACCGCTAACGGCGGCGTGGATTTGGACCAATCCCCCAACACGATGACCGTGAACGTCAATTCAGTGAATGACGAACCGGCGGGCGCCAACAATTCCGCAACCACAAATGAAGACACGGCCTACACCTTCGCGGCCGCGGGGTTTGGTTTCACAGATCCGAACGACACACCTGCGAATGCACTGGCGGCAGTGAAGATCACCAGCGTCGCGATGGATGGCAAACTGAAGTTAAGCGGTGTGGATGTGACTCCGGGTCAAGTCATCGCCGTAGCAGACATCAATGCCGGCAATCTCAAGTTCTTCCCTGACGCGAACGAGAGTGGCTCACCATACGCAACGTTCACGTTCCAGGTGCAGGACGATGGCGGCACCTCCAACGGTGGCGTTGATTTGGACCAGTCACCGAACACCTTCACCCTCAACGTCACCGCGGTCAACGATGAACCGGCAGGTGCCGACAAGACAGTCACCACGAATGAGGACTCCACCTACACTTTAACCACCGGGGACTTTGGTTTCACGGATCCGAACGACACGCCGGCCAATGCTTTCGCGGCAGTAAAGATCACCACGGTCGCGAGCGACGGCAAACTGAAGTTAAATGGTGTCGATGTCACGGCGGGTCAGTTGATCCTCGTGGCCGATATCACGGCCGGCAATCTCAAGTTCTTCCCTGATGCCAATGAGAGCGGTTCGCCTTACGCGACCTTCACCTTCCAGGTGCAGGACGATGGCGGCACGGCTAATGGCGGCGTGGATTTGGACCAGTCACCGAACACGATGACGGTCAATGTCACCGCCGTTAATGACGAACCCGCAGGCGCCGATAACACGGTAACCACGAATGAAGACACGGCCCACACCTTCACAGCGGCACAGTTTGGTTTCAGCGATCCGAACGACACGCCGGCGAACGCGTTGGCGGCGGTGAAGATCACCACCGTGGCCACTGACGGCAAGCTGAAGTTGAGCGGAGTCGGTGTCACTCCAGGCCAGATAATCCCTGTAGCCGCCATCAACGCCGGCAACCTTAAGTTCTTCCCTGATGCCAATGAGAGCGGATCACCCTACGCGACCTTCACCTTCCAGGTGCAGGACGACGGCGGCACAGCCAATGGCGGCGTCGATCTCGATCAGTCGGCCAACACCATGACGGTCAACGTCACGGCCGTTAACGACGAACCGGCAGGTGCCGACAATGCCGTAACCACGAACGAGGACACGGCCCACACCTTCACAGCGGCGCAGTTTGGTTTCACCGATCCGAATGATACGCCGGCGAATACTTTAGCAGCAGTGAAGATCACCACGGTCGCCACTGACGGCAAGTTAAAGCTAAGCGGCTTGGATGTGACGCCAGGTCAATTCATTTCGGTAGCCGATATTACCGCCGGCAATCTGATGTTCGTCCCGGATGCCAACGAGAATGGCACTCCTTATGCGACGTTCACGTTCCAGGTCCAGGACAACGGCGGCACGGCCAATGGCGGCGTAGATTTGGATCAGTCGCCGAACACCATGACGATAAATGTCACGGCCGTCAACGACACTCCTGACGCGGTCGATGACAGTGCTACGTTCGATGAGGACACGACTAACAACGCTATCAACGTGCTGGGCAACGATACCGATCCGGACAATTTGACGCCGCCGGCGAACGCGGGTCTAACCGTGATAGCGGTTACCCAGGGGACGCATGGCAGTGTCACCTTTACGGCAAGCGGTGTTAGCTACACGCCGAACGCCAACTACTTCGGCAGTGACAGCTTTACTTACACCATCAGTGATGACGGCACCGCCAATGCGGGACACACCGACACGGCCACGGTCAATGTCACGATCAACAATGTGAACGATGCGCCGGATGCGGTGGATGACAGCGCTACGTTTAATGAAGACACGAGCAACAACGCCATCAACGTGCTCGCCAACGACACCGATGCTGACAATCTGACTCCGCCCGCCAACGCTGGTTTGACCGTGATAGCGGTTACCCAGGGAACGCACGGCAGCGTCACCTTTACGGCAACGGGAGTCAGCTATACGCCGGCACCGAATTACTTCGGCTCAGACTCGTTCACCTACACGATTAGTGATAATGGCACCAGCGATGCCGGCCACACCGACACTGCTACCGTCAATGTCACCATCAACAACGTCAACGATGCGCCTGATGCAATTGACGACAGCGCTACGTTTGATGAAGACACGAGCAACAACGCCATCAACGTGCTCGCCAACGACACGGATGCTGACAACCTGACGCCTCCGTTCAACGCCGGCCTGACCGTGATAGCGGTCACGCAGGGCTCGCACGGCAGCGTCACGTTTACGGCAAGCGGAGTCAGCTACACACCGGCCCCGAACTACTTTGGCAGTGACAGCTTCACCTACACCATCAGTGATAACGGAACCGCTGATGCCGGTCACATCGATACGGCTACGGTTAATGTCACGATCAACAACGTCCCCGATGCGCCTGATGCAATCGACGACAGCGCGACGTTCGATGAGGACACGAGCAACAACGCCATCAACGTGCTGGCTAATGACACCGACGCTGACAATCTGACGCCTCCGTTCAACGCCGGCCTGACGGTTATCGCCGTCACTCAGGGTACGCACGGCAGTGTCACCTTCACAGCCAGCGGAGTCAGCTACACTCCAGCCCCGAACTACTTTGGCACTGATAGCTTCACCTACACCATTAGTGACAATGGCACCGCCGATGCCGGTCATACCGATACGGCGACGGTCCACGTCACTATCAACAACGTCAACGATGCACCCGATGCGATTGACGACAGCGCGACGTTTGATGAAGACACGAGCAACAACGCCATCAACGTGCTCGCCAACGACACTGATGCTGATAATCTGACGCCGCCGTTCAACGCCGGCCTGACGGTTATCGCCGTCACCCAAGGCACGCACGGCAGCGTCACGTTTACTGCAAGCGGAGTCAGCTACACTCCAGCCCCGAACTACTTCGGCACTGACAGCTTCACCTACACCATCAGTGACAACGGCACCGCCGATGCAGGGCACACTGACACGGCTACGGTCAATGTCACCATCAACAACGTCCCCGATGCACCGGATGCCATCGACGACAGCGCGACGTTCGATGAGGACACGAGCAACAACGCCATCAACGTGCTGGCCAACGACACCGACGCTGACAACCTGACACCTCCGTTTAATGCTGGTCTAACTGTGATAGCGGTCACGCAGGGCACACACGGCAGCGTCACCTTTACAGCAGGTGGAGTCAGCTACACACCGGCGCCTAACTACTTTGGCACTGACAGCTTCACCTATACGATCAGTGATAACGGAACCGCCGATGCCGGGCACACCGACACGGCGACGGTCAACGTCACGATCAACAACGTTCCCGATGCGCCGGATGCGGTGAATGACAGTGCGACTGTAGATGAGGATACGATTAATAATCCCATCAACGTGCTGGCCAACGACACTGACGCCGACAACCTGACGCCTCCGTTCAACGCCGGCCTGACCGTGATAGCGGTCACTCAGGGTACGCACGGCAGCGTCACCTTTACGGCAACAGGAGTCAGCTACACACCGGCGCCGAACTATTTCGGCACTGATAGCTTCACTTACACCATTAGTGACAATGGCACCGCCGATGCCGGTCATACCGATACGGCGACGGTCCACGTCACTATCAACAACGTCAACGATGCACCCGATGCGATCGATGATGGTGCTACGTTCGATGAAGATACGACCAACAATGCCATCAACGTGCTGGCCAACGACACCGATGCTGATAACCTGACGCCGCCGTTCAACGCCGGCCTGACGGTTATCGCCGTCACCCAAGGCACACATGGCAGCGTCACCTTCACAGCCAGCGGAGTCAGCTACACTCCAGCCCCGAACTACTTCGGCACTGACAGCTTCACCTATACGATCAGTGACAACGGCACCGCCGATGCGGGGCACATCGACACGGCGACGGTCAATGTCACGATCAACAACGTTCCCGATGCGCCGGATGCCATCGACGACAGCGCTACGTTTGATGAAGACACGAGCAACAACGCCATCAACGTGCTCGCCAACGACACCGATGCTGACAACTTGACGCCTCCGTTTAATGCTGGTCTAACTGTGATAGCGGTCACGCAGGGCACGCACGGTAGCGTTACGTTTACGGCAAGTGGAGTTAGCTACACACCAGCCCCGAACTATTTCGGCACTGACAGCTTCACCTACACCATCAGTGATAACGGGACCGCCGATGCAGGGCACACCGACACCGCGACGGTTAATGTCACGATCAACAACGTCCCCGATGCGCCGGATGCGGTGAATGACAGTGCGACTGTAGATGAGGATACAATCAACAATCCCATCAACGTGTTGGCTAACGATACTGACGCCGACAACCTGACGCCTCCGTTCAACGCCGGCCTGACCGTGATAGCGGTCACGCAGGGCACGCACGGTAGCGTTACGTTTACGGCAACAGGAGTCAGCTACACACCAGCCCCGAACTATTTCGGCACTGACAGCTTCACCTACACCATCAGTGATAACGGGACTGCCGATGCCGGCCACACCGACACCGCGACGGTCAATGTCACGATTAACAACGTCAACGATGCGCCGGATGCGGTGAATGACAGTGCGACTGTGGATGAGGATACGATCAACAATCCCATCAACGTGCTGGCCAACGACACTGACGCTGACAACCTGACGCCGCCGTTCAACGCTGGTCTGACGGTCATCGCCGTCACCCAAGGCGCACACGGCAGCGTCACCTTCACAGCCAGTGGAGTCAGCTACACACCAGCCCCGAACTATTTCGGCAGTGACAGCTTCACCTACACCATCAGTGACAATGGCACTGCCGATGCCGGGCACACCGACACGGCGACGGTCAATGTCACGATTAACAACGTCAACGATGCGCCGGATGCGGTGAATGACAGTGCGACTGTAGATGAGGATACGGTTAACAATCCCGTCAACGTGCTGGCCAACGATACTGACGCCGACAATCTGACGCCTCCGTTCAACGCCGGCCTGACCGTGATAGCGGTCACGCAGGGCACGCACGGTAGCGTCACCTTCACAGCCAGTGGAGTCAGCTACACACCGGCGCCGAACTATTTCGGCACTGACAGCTTCACCTACACGATTAGTGATAACGGGACGGCTGACGCCGGACATACTGACACCGCGACGGTCAATGTCACCATCAATAATGTGAACGACACACCTGACGCAGTCGATGACGGTGCCACGGTGGATGAGGATACGATTAATAATCCCATCAACGTGCTGGCCAACGACACTGACGCTGACAACCTGACGCCTCCGTTCAACGCCGGCCTGACCGTGATAGCGGTCACGCAGGGCACGCACGGCAGCGTCACCTTCACTGCCAGCGGTGTCAGCTACACGCCGGCTCCGAACTACTTCGGCACTGACAGCTTCACCTACACCATCAGTGATAACGGCACCGCCGATGCCGGCCACACCGACACCGCGACGGTTAATGTCACTATCAACAACGTCAATGATGCACCTGATGCGGTGAATGACAGCGCGATCGTAGATGAGGACACGATCAACAATCCCATCAACGTGCTGGCCAACGACACTGACGCTGACAATCTGACGCCACCATTCAACGCCGGTCTGACGGTCATCGCCGTTACCCAGGGCGCACACGGCAGCGTCACCTTCACTGCCAGTGGAGTCAGCTACACACCGGCGCCGAACTACTTCGGCACTGACAGCTTCACCTACACCATCAGTGACAACGGCACCGCCGACGCCGGCCACACCGACACGGCCACGGTCAACGTCACGATCAACAACGTCAACGACACCCCAGATGCAGTTGACGACAGCGCCACGGTAAGTGAAGACAGCAGCAACAACGCCGTCAACGTACTCGCCAACGACACTGATGCCGACAATCTGACGCCACCGTTCAACGCCGGTCTGACGGTAATCGCCGTCACCCAAGGCGCACACGGCAGCGTCACCTTTACGGCAGGTGGAGTCAGCTACACACCGGCGCCGAACTACTTCGGCACTGACAGCTTCACCTATACCATCAGTGACAACGGCACCAGCGACGCCGGCCACACCGACACCGCTACAGTCAACGTCACGATCAACAACGTCAACGACACCCCAGATGCAGTTGACGACAGCGCCACGGTGAGTGAAGACAGCAGCAACAACGCTGTCAACGTACTCGCCAACGACACCGACGCCGACAACCTGACGCCTCCGTTCAATGCCGGCCTGACGGTCATAGCCGTCACCCAAGGTGCCCACGGCAGCGTCACTTTCACCTCCGGCGGCATAAGTTACACTCCCGCGCCAAACTACTTTGGCCCAGACTCCTTCACCTACACCATCAGTGATAACGGCACCAACACCGCCGGACATGCTGACACGGCCACAGTGAACGTGACGGTTACCAACGTAAACGATGCGCCGATCATTAGCGCCCTGAACATCGCGCCCGGCGCAATCAACGAGAACGACTCCGCTGTTCTCAACGGTTCGTTCTCTGACGCCGATCCCGGCGATCCACACACGGTCGTCATCTCCTGGGGCGATGGCTCACCGAACACCACACTCAACCTCGCCGGAGGGGTGCTCACCTTCACGGCCAGCCACCAGTACAAGGACGACAACCCAACGAATACGGCGTCTGACGTCAACACCGTAATGGTGAGTGTTTGCGACGGCGGTCAGGACGGAAACCTCGCCACCTCAGGCGACAATGCCTGCGCAAGTCAAAACACAACCATAACGGTAAGAAATGTGGCTCCGGTGATCACGACGGCAAACGGACCGACAACACCTCAACCGGCCGGCAGTTCAATCACCGTGACTGCGAACTTCACAGACGCCGGCACGCAGGATACTCATGTGTGCTCGGTGAATTGGGATGACGGCACAACGTCGAACGGCACGGTGACAGAAACTAACGGCAGTGGGACGTGTACAGCCTCACATACCTACACGACTCCCGGCGTTAATTCCGTAGTCATCACTATTACCGACGACGACACTGGCAGTGCCAGCCGCGGTATCGACTTGCAATTCATCGTCGTCTTCGATCCCGATGCCGGTTTTGTAACGGGTGGTGGATGGATCATGTCGCCGGCGGGCGCGTGTCAATTAACTCCCGGATGCGCCACCGCAACTGGAAAGGCAAACTTCGGTTTTGTCTCGAAGTACAAGAAAGGTTCGAATACTCCGGATGGACAAACAGAGTTTCAATTCCAGGCCGGCGACATCAACTTCCATAGTTCCGCCTACGACGTTGGGTCACTCGTGGTTTCCGGATACAAAGCGCAGTACAAAGGTACCGGCGATATTAACGGGGTTCCCGGGTACAAGTTTGTTCTCACCGCATACGACGGCGACGTCAACGGCGGCGGAGGTATCGACAAGTTCCGGATGAAGATCACGAAGAACGGAGTTGTCGTCTATGACAACAGGATAGGAGCTTCGGACGATATTGACCTCGCAAATCCACTCGCGATCAGCGGAGGCAGCATCGTGATTCACAAGTAAGCTGGTTAACACTTTCACCCCGACAAAGAAAAATCCTCAACTCGATCAGAGTTGAGGATTTTTCGATCTGCGGAGTTACAAGGTCTAGATAAATAATCGAATCACGGCCCAGGCGATGAGCAGGCTGACGAAGCCGCCTGAGAACGTAAACACACGCTCCGCCGGTTGGCTCTTGCGCCGCATTAGGGCACGCATGATCACGACACCGCATTTCCAACCATCGTGCTGGTAAAGCGGAAGAATGTTGCCGGCCGCGAGTAACAGGTTCAGCCAGCCGAACATTGTCCCGTAAGTGAGAAAGCCTGCCACCAGATTGAAGATAACTCCTCCGAGATGGACGAGGAGTTGAGCGCGCACTGACTTTTCCTTCAAAGCCGTACCATCAAGCCGCACAAACGATCCGATTGGGATCGCGCGTAAATTGAAGCGGACGGCGCCTAAACGAAACCCGGCGAGCCGTGGACCCATTCCCAGGCCCAGCTCAGAAGCCGGAACCTTGCAAGAGCGCGCCGCAAGGAGATGGCCCAACTCGTGGACGATCATCGCCAGCGCGGTGAATCCGATAAGTGGAATAATTAATGACATAAGTCTAAAGACGATTCCCCGCCGCGAGTACTTCAAGACTCATGCCGGATTATTTTCTTAGGAAATCGAGTGATTTCGGTGGAGAGTGACGAAAAATGTGACCTATAAACGGCCACTAAATGCCACCGCGTTGTAGACCACAAAGACACAAAGAACACAAACAATAGGCTAAGGCTTGCTTCATTCAATCAATTTGTG
>Ga0065715_10001959_pt1 | contig 13001 bp, 14 predicted proteins | sample MisBulReplicate1_FD_59102 | JGI IMG/M metagenome (GOLD analysis project Ga0065715, IMG submission 59102) | Miscanthus rhizosphere microbial communities from Kellogg Biological Station, MSU, sample Bulk Soil Replicate 1 : eDNA_1 v2 (version 2) | ecosystem: Host-associated > Plants > Roots >...
GCGGGGATCGTAAAAATCAGGTTTCGAATGTATATCGTATTTGACTGACCAATAGTGTCCAAAGGATCCTCCACCATGAATTAGTATCTTGGGCATTTTCACGGAGGAAAGATCTTTTAGAATCTTGGCAATTGCTGCCTCATTCGCCGATAATGGAACCTCTTTATGAGTAATAATGGAGCCTCCCAGCTTTATCAGAGCAATGTCTGAATCCATAGAGAATCAGAATTTATTATCGGGAGCTAAGGTTTGATTTACCTGCAGCCCATCATGATCTAATTCTACAAGGACGGAGTGAGGTATTTTTTTTCTTATGTTAGATACTATTTCGTCAGTTTTTTTATTTGGTATCAGAGCAATCATGCTGCCCCCTCCACCAGCGCCAGTAAGCTTGCCACCCAATGCACCATTACCCATGCAGATGTCTATAAATTCTTCTAGTTTAGGATGTGAGACATCAAGTCTTATAAGCAATTCATGGTTTTCAGTCATCATCTTGCCAAGGGTTTCTTGGTCGCCCCTATCCATGGCTTTTTTCGCGTCGTTGCAAATGACCCTGGCCCTTTCGGCTAGTTCTGCAAATATTGGCAGCTTTTCTTCTCTGAACTTTTTCACTTTTGAGACAAGCTTTCCCGTATCATGTCTAATTCCAGTTGTACATACAAGGAAACGAAATTTTATTTTTGGATTCATATGGGTATAAGCACGGGTTGGGTGATAATATATTAGTCCTCCAAATGTACTCACGTAGCAATCAGCGCCCGAAGAATTCTTGTGAATAATGCGCTCGGCTTCTGCAGCATTCTTACAGATGCTAGGTTTATCAATTTCTCCATACAAGGCGCGCATTGCACCTACGGTCGCAACACATGAAGCAGCAGAAGAACCCAGTCCTTCGCCATGAGGTATTTGTGATTCGATGATTACATCCAATCCACTGAAATCATTCATTTGATATTGGATATTGGCAATACAACTTAACACAGGATACAGAAAGGAGTTCGAATTGGTTCTTCTTTTTGATAATTGACGTTTTGAGGCAGAAACAACAAGTTCCATTAGCCCAGCTTTAATACGTGTGAAATGGGTTCCGTTGGGCTTCAAATGTACTGTTATTCTTCTATTGATGGCAGCCAAAATTGCTGGATTTTTATAGACTACAAAATGTTCTCCTAGAAGGATTATTTTGCCTGGAGCTGATGAATGGACTTGGACCATGTGATACTCATTCATTGTGTATTCATACAAAAGCGATTGATGAGTATCCGACGACTGAAGCAGTATCACCGATTACATCACCACTCGTAGCATATTTCAATAATTTTCCAGTAGAGGCACCCATCTCCTTGGCCGCTGCCATAACTGCTCCAATTGCACCATATCCACAGGCCGTTACTCTAAACTTATGAAGCACTGAATAAAACTCTGGAATATTTATTGATAATATAGAAGAGATTAATCGAGTGTCTTTCTCGTAAGCCTCTTCATTGGATTCATAATGGGTTAAGTCTGATGAAGCGATGAGCATGACATTCTTTTTCTTGATTATTTCCGCCAAACATTTTCCCAATGCCATAGCAGTACTCTTGTCCTGCTTCCCAAGAATTATGGGCACTATGGTCAACCCTTTATTAAAAAATTGGAGAAAGGGAATCTGAACTTCGATACAATGATCCCTACTATGAGCTAAGGAATCGAACTTGACAACATCCCAATTATCTGCAATTTCATGTGTTAAATGTTCGTTGATTCTCATATTTCCAATAGGGGTTATCCAAGTTCCTCCTTCGAGTGTCGCTATGTCACTACCAATTCCATAGTGATTCGGACCAATTATCACTACAGTATCGAAACTTGAAGATGAGATTTCATAAAAGCCGTTCGCAGCAACAGCCCCTGAATAGACGTAACCCGCGTGGGGCGACACTAACCCAAATATCTTCCCCTTGTCTCTTGATGGAGGAAGATTGCCTGGACCGAATTTTCGATCTAGAAATAATGATTTTATCGAGCTCAGCAGCTCTTCTTGTTTGCTAGGGTAGAATATGCCTGATACAGCTGGTTTTCTCTCAAATTCCTTCAAGGAATTTCTTCGACCAACTTTGTCTCGAAGTCGTCGATAGATACGGGCATTCCACTATCTGATTTGATCTTTCCCTGTTTCTTTAAAACCTCACGCGCAAGCAACCAATATACTGTTGCAAGCGCCTTCCTTCCTCTATTGTTTGCAGGTATTACGAGATCTACTTTTGAGGTAACATTATCGCTATTAGATATTGCTATGACTGGTACTCCAGCTCTCGTTGCTTCAATGACAGCCTGTTGATCGGCTTGAGGATCCGTAACAACTACAACTTCCGGTTCCATGTAATCAGGGAGTGAAGGATTTGTAAATGTTCCTGGCATGAATCGTCCCAGAATACTCATTGCTCCAGTAAGCTCACAGAATTTTTGTACGGGTGTCTTTCCGTACTCTCTAGCAGAAGTTATAGCTACCCGGGCAATATCGGCTCTGCTGATAAATTTTGCAGCAACGTCTATCCTTGAAAGTGTTTTACTGATATCGAGTATGTACAATCCTTCAGGATTTGCACGAACTATAAACGGAGTCATAAATTTTGTTTTAACAGGGGTACCTACTCTGATTCCAGTAGCCAAGATCATCTTTTCGAGATTATCTCCTTCTTGGTGGTCCTGATCCAAATCTTGTTCGGGAGAGAATGAGGAGGTATCGTAAGAGGGATCTTGATCTTTCTCAACTATCTCATTTTCTTTCTGTTCCGTCTGTCCAACTTCTGTAGAAGAATTAACATCAACATCTTGAATTCGATTATCGGAATCCATTCTAAGTAATCGACAGTTCTACCAAACCTTCTATTAAATCATACTCTGACATACGTACAAATTCATTTAGTTTTGCAATCCTCTCTCCACCAACTACTCCGGTCTTTATCATCTTCGAAGAAGTGGCAACAGCAATATGGGATATGTGGGAGTCTACAGATTCCCCGGATCTGTGGGAAGTTATTATTTTGATTTCATGCGTCTTGCACTCTTCTGCAAAATTCAAAGCTTCGTACAGACTTCCAGCCTGATTGACCTTTAATATGGCACCACTACATGCTCCGTACCTTGATGCATCTCTCACCATCTTGGCGTTTGTAACAAGCATATCGTCACCAGCTACAATACAACTAGGGTTACTCGAGGTTATCTTTGCCATGCTTTCAAAATCATCCTCGTGTACAGGGTCTTCCACATAACCAAGCTGGAATTTCTCTATCAAATCTTCTACGTAGTTTATTTGTTCTTCAGTATCACGCGATATTCCCTGTCTACGGTAATTGTAGGATTTTGATGCTGCATCCCACAGCGACGAACTAGCAAAATCGATTCCCATTACAATGTCTTTGCCCAATTGAAATCCTGTCTTATCTATTGCCTTGGCAACAACTGCTAGCGCATCATCATTCTTTATATTTGGAGCCCATGCACCTTCATCTCCCCTACCATAAGTGAATTTCTTATCAGTCTCTTCTATTACATTTTTAACCTGACTATGGACTCTAAAATTCATTTCCAACGCCTCCACCAGANTTTTAGCACTCACAGGACAAGCAAGAATTTCCTGTATGTCTGGAGTACCTGGNCCAGCATGAGCTCCACCTCCGAGAATNTTGCCTATCGGGAAAGGGAATTTGTATGGTCCATGTGGCTTGAGCAGCTTAAAGATTGGTATATTTTCAGACTTCGATGCAGCATCGATAGCAGCAATGCTTAAAGCATAGGCCACAGCGCCGCCGATTTTATCATAGGAGGGAGAATTGTCTATAGCCTTTAGTGCGTCAAAAACTGCCCTAGGATCTCCCCCGTCCAACCCCAAAAATTTTCTCTGATGTAAATTTAATGCCTGTAAAGATAATTCCGGTCTATTATCAACAAAACTTACTACCTCATGGCTTCCAACACTCGCACCCGATGGGGCACATGCCCTGCCCAGGTGCTTGTTGTCAGTCGTTACNTCGATTTCTATGGATCGGCTCCCCCTGCTGTTAAAAACTATTCTACCTNTAACTGAAGTGATNGTAGACATAAGTGCTTTAGTCTATCTCTGATTGGATTTCTGACATGCGCCGTCTCAATGCTTCATAGTACGGAATCACTTGATAGATTGTTTCCACACAGGAAATNAACATCCTCCTGCAGCAATATTTTCGTATTCCAAGNGAGTCCATAATTTGTGCAGGATCTTCGCCAGATTTTACCCTNTTGGAGAACTCCAAATACTTATCAGCAACTACGTTTCCNCATGTAAAGCATCTCACTGGAACCAGCATACTGTATCTGATGATTGTAGCACAAATACTATAATATAATACAATCTGTTGTTAATTGGATTGGTTTTGGTCCGGCTAGCTTCCACCCCAAGAACACAAGTAATATTCAAATTAGTGCTTATTAAGCCGCTACATTTGTGCGGGAGTCGCCCAGCTAGGTCAACGGCGTAAGACTGAGGCTCTTATCCCTTAGGGGTTCGTGGGTTCAAATCCCATCTCCCGCACCCTATCACCTATCTAATCTTTCCATACTTATCTCAAATGCGCACGGGATCTATGGATTGAATCCTCTATCTTGATTATTGAAGGTCGTGAACCATTGTGCCATTCAACACATTACATACATTAATTCTTCATGATTTATTATGGTAAGCATAATCTCCAATACCTGAACAATAGGCTAGGCATTTCCGGAAGTTTATCTTATTTAAGATTTAATCAATTTACTAGGCGTCAACAAAATGAATTCTCTAAATACCTAGTGAAAATTTTATTATCTATAAATTAGATCCTCCTTACAATGAAACCAGACTTTTCGACGCTAGAGAAGGAACAGAAGCTTTACTCTTTGCTAAAATCCCAACATGAAGCCGAATTAGCAGAAATGAATCACTATATGACCATTCTAAGCAGGGTTAGCAATTCGTTGATAAGAAATTACTTCTATACCCTTCTAAATGATGGGTTGAGACATATCGAGTATTTAGCGAAAATGATGGCTGATGTTGAAGGGGCTACGAGCAGCTCCCTTCTTACTAAAGAGGGACTCTCCAAATCCATTGAGGAGGAAAAAAATTCAAAAGAGATGTTATTAAGATGCTTCGAAATGGCTGATGATTTTGATATTAAGTCGATCTTGAAGAGTATTATAGTTGATGAGGAACATCACGTTAAAATCTTAGAACATGTTTCAGAGCTGGTGGCTTCCAATTCTGCCAATACCAAAGACCCAATAAGAGTCAATTAAGGTTGAGTGTATTTCGGAAAAAAATAGGAATGTAACTTCTATAACAGCGAATTATTCCACAACTTCTATTTTCATAATCTTTGCGTCTTCAATACTCATTGGTGCGTCATTTGAATCCGTACGCGTTGAACCAATTTTGTCTACTACATCCATGCCTTCAACGACTTGTCCAAAAATAGAATATTGACCATCTAAGAAATAAGAATCCTTTAAAACGATGAAGAACTGTGAACCCGCGCTATTAGGATCATGAGATCTAGCCATCGACACTATACCTCTTGAATGTTTTAGGTCGCTGAATTCTGCGTCAATATTCCATCCTGGCCCTCCAGTACCCCAAACGCTACGATTCTCATGATTTCTAGTATGTGGGTCCCCACCTTGAATTACGAACCCAGGCACTATACGATGGAATAACAAATTGTCATAAAAACCAGAATTAACAAGGTTCTTGAAATTAGTAACGGTTTTTGGAGCGACCTGAGGAAATAGCTCGAGTTGGATCTTGCCGTGTTTCATCAATAGGTTACATTTGATTGTCATGGTTCTTGGTCACACCAAGGCATATATGAACTAGACTTATATTGGTGTTTAAGTTCCGTAGTCTGTCAGTTTATTTTGTCAGATTTGGCATACACAATAGTAAAAGAATATTTAGAAAATTCAAATTGCTTTGCAATTATATCCTCCGATGGCATTACTACAAATCAATTTGTAATTAGCAGATCTGATGGATTATTTTTTCCGGCTGCATTGGGTGTAGAGGAGAAAAAAAAATATGAAAGCCTAGGGCAGACTTTTAGTATTGCCAAGAATCTCGATCATTATCAAAATAAGATTTGTCAATTAGTTCCCTCATTGCCAGATTCATACAAAATGAAATTAAAATTACAGAGCGTAAGGGTGATCATTCTAGCAGTTTTAATAAAATTGGTGAAAATAATTCGTACGCTCACGTCAGATAATACTTTACGAGAATGGAATAAGTACGCCGACTTGGTACTAGTGAGTGCCTCTGAAACCCTAATCAGCCTCCAGCAGCAGACTTCAGTAGACAATATATCTATTGATAATTTGGTAGATGCGCTCTCGTACCTGGGCATAAACCGATCAAGCTTAGAAAAGCAAATCTTGAACCTATATTGAGGAACGCAACCAAACGAATATCTGCGGCACACCTCGTTTAATAACACTAGCATTATTGACAACGTAGAAACAAAAATACGTAAAATTAGATCATTTCATCGCTCCAAACGCTTGAAGAACATCTGAACAATGTCCAGCAGGTTTTACTTTCCTGAATATCTTTAGAATCCGACCGTCTTTGTCAATAAGGAAAGTAGATCTGTTTATCCCGATGTAGTCCTTACCCATGAATTTTTTGGGCCCAAACGCACCGTAACTTTTAGATATAAGATTATTGCTATCCGCTGCTAACGGATAAGGAATTTTCATCTTCTCAGTAAATTTTTTGTGAGAGTCCTCGTCATCTGGACTTACACCAATTATCTCAATACCCTGGCGTTCAAATTTATGGTAATCTTTTGTGAAATCAAGAGCCTCGGTTGTACATCCGGGAGTAAAATCGCGGGGATAGAAATAAACCACAACTTTTTTTCCCTTGGTAATNTCGGATAGCCTATGCAATATTCCATTCCTGTCACGGAANGAAAACTCAGGTGCTAAGTCTCCCTCATACAATTCTAAAGGTGTTTCTGATTTATTACTCACAAAGATCATCGGAGAATGACATACAAAAACTTTACATTCCAACATATTTCAGCACTTCGGAAACGAATCCATATCTTTACGCATTATTATTTGTGATCTAGTTTGCTTTAGAAATAAAGTAAAGCAAAACTACGGTGTTAATGTATTATTCAAAATGAATCCTGTGGAGTTATCAAAAAAATGGGATACCTAATGTTCTTTAAATTATTGATTGCCACTCCCAACTAACCTTTGAAACTTTGCTTTCGTCTTCATGGTGAATTATTACAATTACAACCTGATGTCGCAACTTGCGAAAGAAGCCTATACTGCAGCATTTGTTGATCGATTATGTAGAAAGGAGAATCCCTCAGAAATCTTTCTGCAATCATTCCATTCCTTTGTAGTCGTCAAAAATTTAAGCAATACAAAAGATTGATAGATTCGGTATTTCTAACATGTATTTCGAGGCGAACTGCAGCGAGGAGTGTTGTTTAATGNACTATGATATAGTTGTCGTTGGAGGCGGCCCTGCGGGACTTTCTGCNGCATATTCCGCTTCAAAAATGCAGGCCAGAACAATAGTGCTAGAAAAAGACGATGCCATAGGACAGTTTGTGAGAACCAGCGGAGTAACATGGATTGATGATATGAAAAGATTGAAAATTCCTGAAAAATATTACAATCCCATTAAGAATTACAGGATTATTTCTCAGTCCAATGAAGTATTGATCAGTGGTCAAGTGGCAAAGTCGTGCGTTTTGGATGTTCGGGCGACCTACCAATACCTTGCCTCACTAGCAGCTGAAGCAGGTTCTGACATTATGGTTAGAAGTCAAGTACGTGATGTAACGAAAGATTCGTCAAAAATTTCTGGAGTCAAGGCAATAACTCCGAAAGGAGAGATACAATTTAATTCAAAACTTGTGATAGATGCCAGCGGTTTCAGCAGCACAGTCGCAAGGAAAGCTGGTCTTGTAAACGAATGGAAAAGATATGGCATTGGAGCAGAATACGAATGTTTTTGCGAATGTGTTGATCCCCAAACTTGGATCTTAATGGTTGGAAGTAAGTATTCAAGTGCAGGGTATGCTTGGGTTTTTCCCATTTCAAGAAATAGAGTGAGGATAGGAGTCGGAATAGGTAGACCAGAATCGAGGTCGGATCCCTTGAAGAACCTTCATGCACTCCTTGAGAAGAGAATAAAACCCTTAGACGAACTGGGAAAAATTCAGCCTTTGGAACTTCACTATGGATTAATTCCAAATGAAGGTTGCAATAGGTCATCAGTTCATAATGGTTTAATGCTTGTAGGTGATTGCGCAGGACAATCCAATCCACTAGTCTTAGAAGGGATAAGATTTGCCATTCAATTCGGAAGACTTGCAGGCGTTGTGGGTGCCAATTCATTGTCTAGTGGATCAACAGGAGAATCGCTCAAACAATATGACACGGAATGGCGAAACCAACTGGAATCAAGGATCAAATCAGCAATTAAAGTTCAGTCAAGATGGCTAACTTTGTCTGACGAACAATGGGATAAGGAGATAGAGATCCTTAGCTCTCTGTCACAGGATGAGTTTCTTGATTTCATAAAAGCGGAGTTCACTGCTAGCAGGATGTTAAGACTATCGTTACATCATCCTCAATTAGTAGCAAGAAGGCTATTTGATATGGTTTTACGCAAATGAAGCAAGATATTTATATCAATAAAAAAGCACCAAGTTAAGTCTTGGCTGGAGAAACCGTTGCCGAATTCACACCAGTTATGTACATGCTGGGTTTCGGTTTGGTGGCATCAGTTCCGGCACTAGTACTCTCACGATTAATAGCGCCTAGACGAAGTTATAATCCTGTGAAATTCCTTCCTATGGAGTGCGGTCAAATGCCATCTGGTGCAGGGAGATCTCACTTCATGATGCAATATTATGCTTACATCCTTATGTTCGTAGTTTTTGATGTTATGTCGATTTTCCTTTACGCATGGGGGAGCTCCCTGTTTTTTATCCCAAGATCAGCGACACTTCCTATCATTGCGTTTCTTGCAATAATGTTTGCTGCAATGGCCTACGCACTTTATTTGGCTGGGAAAAAAGGAATTTGGTGATCTACTTCAAACCTGCAAATGTTAAATATCGATCGTACTTAGAGGAGTGTAGAACAGGCTTTGATTAAAGACCTAGTCAATCCAACTAACTTTAACCTTATGGTTGGAAAGCTAGGGGATGTACTTATAAAAGCACTAGATTTGCCACTTGGTTATGCCATCAACTGGGGACGCATATGGTCCCTCTGGCCTGTGCACCTTGAGACAGCGTGCTGTAGTGTAGAATTTGGAGCCGCATCAGGACCAAGATATGATGTAGAAAGATTTGGAATAATTGAAGCATTTGGATCACTTAGGCAATGTGATCTNATTGTNGTACAGGGCACNGTGACTCGAAAGATGGCCCCTCGCCTTAGNATGGTGTACGATCAGATGCCAGAACCCAAATACGTTATAGCCATGGGGGCNTGTGCAATAACAGGTGGCCTTTATATAGACTCTTATAATGTGCTTCCNGGTATAGATGGAATTGTACCGGTTGATGTGTATGTACCTGGTTGTCCTCCAAGACCTGAAACTTTAATTCAAGGCTGTATGTTACTACAAGAAAAGATCAAAAGGTCGAAGATAAGATAGAATGAGTTCTAAAGATTCAAGTCCCGATAAACCTTCTGGATCCCCAGATTCTGCAAACAAAATTTTGAACTCTACTCCAATGGATAACCCATCTGCTAACCCCGAACCTACAAAAATTGTAACGAATCCATCGTCCTCGGTGATACCATCCAACACTAATGCAATAGCTCCAAAATTTGAAGAAGAGCTCGTCAATAAGATTGTTGCCAGATGTGGTAACAAAGTGGAGATAGTGTACGCCAGACCATCACGACTGAAGATTAGAGTTCAACCTGATGATATTTTACAGATTGCTTCTTTTATCAAAGGGGTCTTGGGGTTTGATCATGCAGAGTCAGTTTCTGGTACAGATTATCCTAAAGACAATCAAATTGAAGTTGTTTACCACCTAGGTTCTTATACTGTTGAAGATCTAATTCCTAAAATTTTGGCCCTATCGACAAGGACAAATAGAGACGAAGCTAGATTGCCAAGTCTAATTAATATATTCAAGAGCGTCGAGTACCATGAAAGAGAGACTTTTGAAATGTTAGGTGTTTACTTTGAAGGTCATCCTAGGATGGAACGATTTCTTCTACCCGAAGACTGGGCTGATATACCACCACTTAGAAAGGATTTCAGGATCAAGGGAAGATAGGAGTTAGGTGTAGAGGTTAGAAACAAGATGCCAGATTTCCAACAAAAAGTTGACGAAACTATGAAAATGGGTCTTGAAATTGTTAAGGAGTCTGACGAGGACAGATTTATGACTCTTAGCGTAGGGCCACAGCATCCGGGTTCTGGGCATTTCAGATTTACAATAAAATTGGATGGAGATTATATCGTCTTCTGCGATCCAGACCCAGGATATGTGCATCGCGGTGAAGAAAAGATGTCAGAATATCGAAATTTTATCCAAAACATACCACATTTAGAAAGACCGGTGATTCATGATTCAACTAACATCACTTATTCATACAGTTTGGCAGTGGAAGAACTTTGTAGTATTGAAGTCCCGCGGCGGGGCCAGTTCATAAGAGCCATTGCTTCTGAACTGAATAGGCAAGTATATACCTTATACTGGCTAGCAATTTACGGTATATTTCTTGGCCATTCAACTATGTTTATGTGGCCCACTGGTGACAGAGAATTGTTTATAGATCTTTTAGAAGCTTTGACTGGGGCAAGAGTAACACATGCGTTCAATATCCCAGGCGGTGTCAGAAACGACATGCCGGAAGGATTTAAGGACCGGTGCTTAAGACAAGTTGCATATTTTGAAAAGAGACTAAAAGAGTATGAGGATATATTCTATAATAACCCTCTCTTTAGACAAAGGACTGAGGAAGTGGGAATTCTTACTAAGGATGATGCGATCAGTCTCGGTGTGGCGGGATCGGTGCTTAGAGCATCTGGGGTTCCACTTGACATAAGGAAAGCTGAACCGTACGATGTCTATAATGAAATAGATTTCAAGGTTCAGTATATGAAAAGTGGTGACTCATTTGCGCGGTCCATGGTACCCTTTTTGGATATGAGGGAATCTTGTCATATTATAAGACAGTTACTAGATAAGATACCACAAGCAGGCGAAGTACGAGCAAAGTTACAACCAAATCCAAAAGGTCCCCCGGGTGAATCTTATAAGAGGGTAGAGTCTGGCAGAGGCGCGTTAGGCTATTATATCATCAGCGATGGTACTCCAAGACCTTATAGGGTGAAGATTTCCGTAGGATCATTTAGAAATATGCTTGCCTTGCCTTTCTTACTCGTGGGATCAAAATTGGCTGATATGCCCTCTATCTACTGGTCTCTGAATTATTGGCCTGTGGAGGCTGATAGATAATTGGCATCTGCACCTCAAGACTTCAGATTTGGTAATTTTGTAGGAAGTGTAATTTGGCTTTTATTGTGGGTGTTAACAATAGTAACACTCATTGGTCTGCCTTTGATTTTCATTATTCTATTTTATGTACCTCTTCCCCCTGTCAATGGAGAAGTTTTAACACCATATCTGTTCTTTTCTATGATGGTTGATCCTTCAAGAACGATTCCAATTATTAAATTTCTAATTCATACCGATCTTTTCAGGGTGGCTGTATTTCCAGGATTCTCATACGCAGCATTACTCGCTGCAGTAACGATATATGTTGAAAGGAAATTCTTGGCTAAAATGCAACTTAGAATAGGGCCTCTTTATGCAGGAAAAATAGAAGGTATACTTCAATTAATTGCCGATGGTCTGAAGTTAATTTCCAAAGAGATCATCATTCCATCAGGTGCCGATAAACCGATTTTCTGGGCCACCCCTGTTGCATTTGTTGCAACATCCGCGGCAGTAGCCGCATTAATTCCTGTTGCTCCCGGATGGGTCGTTGCTAATGTAAACGTAGGTCTTATTGCTGTTTTTGCATTCTTAGGATTCTTTCCATTGTTTGCATTATTATTCTCCTGGGCTAGTAACAGTAAGTACCCATTCATAGGTGGATTGAGGGCACTTCACCAAATGATTGCGTTTGAAATACCGTTCATCCTGTCTGCCCTGCCTGTCGTTATTCTATCAGGGTCGCTCAATCTTTCTGGTATCGCTACTTCTCAACATCCATACTGGTTTATCTTCTTCCTTCCTATAAGTGCATTTGTCTTCTACATATCCTCGTTAGCAGAGCTTGAAAGAATTCCATTTGACCTGCCAGAAGCTGAAAGTGAAATTGTAGCAGGATGGCTGACGGAAACTTCAGGTATGATATTTGGATTACTCCAACTTGGTACCTACGTTAAATTATATGCCTTAGCTGCCTTGTTTGTAATTCTCTTTCTTGGCGGTTGGAGCGGACCACAGATATTTCCAACAGAAATCCTGCCGGGTTATACTGGTGAGAAGATATATAATGCTGTAACTGTGAATGCTGCTTTCTGGTTCACCATAAAAACTTTGGGTATGATTATGTTGTTACTTCTTCCAAGAGGTATCAATCCTAGAATTAGGATCGATATTCTTCTTCACACCGGATGGTATAAATTGATAGTATTATCTTTTATCAATATTTTTGTTGCATTAGGATTGATTTACGGAGGCATATTGGGACCTGGAGGCTTGGTGACGGGCTAGCAATGTCATCTGCTGGAGGNTTTATAAANGCAATAGAATCAGGCTCAAAGCACCTNCTTATAAAGAGATTTACCCTGCGCTATCCNGAAGAGAAACTCAAATTTGTGGGAGATGGGTATCAATTTGATCCAAAGAAAGGTGTGGGTATTGCAGGTTCAAGGGGAAGACACATACTATTCCATGACAAATGTACAGGATGTCAGCTATGCGCAA
>Ga0065715_10089183_pt1 | contig 12979 bp, 13 predicted proteins | sample MisBulReplicate1_FD_59102 | JGI IMG/M metagenome (GOLD analysis project Ga0065715, IMG submission 59102) | Miscanthus rhizosphere microbial communities from Kellogg Biological Station, MSU, sample Bulk Soil Replicate 1 : eDNA_1 v2 (version 2) | ecosystem: Host-associated > Plants > Roots >...
CTATATGCATCCAATAAATTTTTCCAGGATAAATCACGTACATCTTTTGCGCCAAATCTTCCAGGAGCAACATCACCACCAGTAGTTTCTTCAACAGGTAAGTTCAACATTAACTTTACTTCCTTCGTCACTTCGGGCATGTTCGTTAATTTACCTGCAGGCGTAAGCTTCGCATAATACGTATTGATAAACGCCATGAAGATGTGTAAATGCTTTGAGTTGTAAAATACATAGTTTGCAAAAAACATCACTCCAATAATATGGAACCACCAACACGTGCGTTCAGCAAATATTAAAAATCCTTCGGAATAAGAAGTGTAGAAACCTTTAAGCAATGAGCTGATATAGAACGGACCGGCAGCTATATAATGTTCGCTACCCATGTCCTGCAATACCTGATCCAACGCGTTCATTTTTAAGAACGCAAGCATTAAGAATATTTCAATACCCAAAATAATATTTGCATCTAATGATGGCCATTTTGTCATTTCAACACCCGAAAAGCGTTTTACATGAACAATATTTCTTCTAACTAAGAATACCGCACAAGCAATAATTACCATCAAGGCGAAAAATTCAAATGTGTTTATTATGAATGGATACAAGCTGCCTAAATAAGGGGCGAAAATTCTATGTGTGCCTAAAATCCCATCAAGAGCAATTTCAAGCATTTCTATATTTACAATCAAAAAACCTGCATAAACGAAGAAGTGTAAAATTGCCGGCAATGGTTTTTTGAACATTTTTTTCTGTCCAAGTGCCATCAGCAACATTTTTTTTATGCGTGCTATTTTATTGTCACTACGATCTTCATCCCGGCCCAATAAAATATTTTTACGGATTCTACTGATACTCAAATATATTCCTGTCGCTGCAACAGAAAGTAAGATTATAAAAACAATTTGTGCTACTACGTGCATAATTTATATTGAATTAATTCTGGATCTTATTTGCAAATAAACGAAAATTTTAGCTACATTTGCACTCCTAATAACGGAAGGTGATGTAGCTCAGTCGGTAGAGCAAAGGACTGAAAATCCTTGTGTCGGTGGTTCGATCCCACTCATCACCACTCGAGTAAAGCCTTCGGTAACAACCGAAGGCTTTTTTATTTGAACTAATTGTACTTGTGCCATGATCGATAATAAAAAGATTATTGTTGTGATGCCTGCATATAATGCAGCCAAAACCGTTGAGCAAACATTCAAAGAAATCCCGTTTAACATTGTAGACGAAGTTATCCTTGTTGATGACCACTCAAAAGATGAAACGTTTGATGTGGCAAAAAAGTTAGGCATTCATACAGTAATTCGTCACGATATTAATAAAGGTTATGGCGGAAATCAGAAAACATGCTATGAAGCAGCCTTGAAAAACGGTGCAGACATTGTAGTTATGCTTCATCCCGATTACCAATATACGCCATTATTATTAGAAGCAATGATCTACCCGATAGCACGCGGCTTGTTCCCAGTCATGCTGGGTTCTAGGATATTGGGTAAAGGAGCGCTTCGTGGTGGCATGCCGATGTATAAATATATCGCCAATCGTTTTTTAACATTCTTCCAGAATGTGATGATGGGCCAAAAGCTTGCTGAATACCACACAGGTTACAGAGCTTTCAGCAAAGAAATATTAGAGCGTTTGCCATTACATAAAAATTCGGATGACTTTGTATTCGATAATGAAATGCTTGGTCAAATAGCATATGCAGGCTATGAAATGGGTGAAGTAACCTGCCCTACTAAATACTTTGACGATGCTAGCAGCATTAACTTTAAGCGCAGCGTACAATATGGCTTAGGCGTATTGCGCGTTTCTTTAAGCTATAGATTACAACGTTGGGGAATTGCAAAATTTGAGATCTTCGAAGGAATTAAAAAATAGATTGGTTTCTAAATGATATTTAAAATCCCGGTTATGAAAAATAGTCGGGATTTTTTATTTAAATCTATCTTCATTTAAATCAAACTCCTTATAAACAAAGAAGTCCTCCGATAGCTATCAGAGGACTTCTTTATTATTTATTGTCTTACGACCGTATTATTTAGCAGCTTCAACAACTGGCTTTTTCTTTTCTTTGATACGAGCATTTTTACCCGTCTTGTCACGTAAGTAGAACAAACGAGCTCTACGAACAGCACCAGAGCGCAATACTTCGATTTTATCAATGAATGGAGACATTGTAGGGAAGATACGCTCAACTGCAATACCTGCAGAAATTTTACGTACTGTGAAAGAAGCTCCGTTGCCAGAATTTCTTTTTTGGATCACAAGGCCTTGATATTGCTGAATACGCTCTTTAGCACCTTCTTTAATTTTCACGTGTACATTTACTGTATCACCTGCTTTGAAATCAGGAAGCGCTTTTTGTACAGCTAGGTAATCCTGTTCAACTATTTTAAGTAAATTACTCATATATGTAAGTAGTTAATATCTTTTCCAATAAAGGACTGCAAAGTTAGTAATTAAAATCAATTTATCTGCATGAAGTGCGAATAAATTTATTCGGCGCCCAATCCCGAATCTTTTGTAAATTTATCATAAAGGTCTGGCCTTCTTTCTTTTGTGCGATCCAATGCATTCTGAAACCGCCATTTTTCTATTTCCTTATCATTCCCAGAAAGCAGAATATCTGGAACTTTCATCCCTTTGTACTCGGCCGGACGGGTATAAACCGCTGGGGCAAGTAAGCTGTCCTGGAAAGAATCGGTCAAAGCAGAGGTTTCGTCAGACAAAACACCTGGAATTAAACGAATCAAAGCGTCTGAGACCACGGCTGCGGCAAGTTCTCCGCCAGAGAGTACATAATCCCCGATACTTATTTCATGCGTGATAAAGGCTTCGCGTGCACGTTCATCAACTCCTTTGTAATGCCCGCAAAGAATAATGATATTCTCGAACAATGAAAATCGATTGGCCGTTTGCTGATTGAATGTTTTGCCATCCGGACTCATGTAAATTACAGCGTCGTAATTTCGTTGTTCCTTCAATGCTGTTATACATCTATCAATCGGTTCAATCATCAATACCATACCAGCACTGCCGCCGTAAGAATAATCATCGACCTGCTTGTGCTTAAAGAGTGTGTAATCTCTTATATCATGCACTACCACTTCGGCGATACCTTTTTCCTGCGCTCTTTTCAAAATTGAATGCGCAAAAAAACTCTCCAATAGCTTTGGTAAACATGTGATAATATCAATCCTCATCTGAAACGTCTTCGTTCAAATATATTTCAATCAAACCTTCTGGTAAGGTTGTTAATACTTGTTTGGCTTTGAAATCAACCGAATAAACAATTTCGTCAGTAACCGGAATAAGTATTTCTGCATCTTTATAATCCATCATCAACAAATCCTGCCCTGTTTTCTGGAAGAAATTTGAAATGACACCTAGCTTACCTTGTATGGAGTCAACGACATCAAAACCTACGATTGACTGATAAGAAAAGCGACTTTCATCGGCTTCTGCCATTTCAGAAATAGGTATGTAAATATCTGCGCCAACCAAGGGCTTAGCCTGCTCAATCGTTACGATATCTTCAAAAGAAAGTATGCAACGTTTCTGTGTGGCAAAATTAAACGAGGTTAAAAAAAAAGGAATCTGCTTTTGTTTTATTTCAACAAAAACAGATTCCAATGTTTTGTAATCAGTAAGATCGTCAGAAAATACCTGAACGAGAAACTCTCCTTTTACACCATGAACCTTGATAATATTACCCCAAAGGATGTTATTTTCTGGACTCATGATTTAAATTAAGTTTAATTATTCTGCTGCTGGCTCTTCAGCTGCTGCTTCTGTAGCGTCTGCTGCTGCTAAATCTGCTGCTGCAACTGGATTTTCTGCTACAATTTTCTTAGCGCGAACTTGCTCAGCTTTTGCTTCTTTAATTTTAACCTCTGCTGCTAAACGAGCTTTTTTATCTGCATCTTTTTTACCTAATAATGCATTTGCACTGTTAGTTTTAGCTGCTTCTTTTTGGCTTGTCCATGCTGCAAATTTTTGATCTGCTGCTGCTTGAGTAATTGCACCTTTTTCAACACCTATTTGTAAGTGTTTTTTCAACATAACACCACGCTCAGAAATAATTGTGCGAGCTGTATCTGTTGGTAAAGCGCCTTTCATTACCCACTCAAATGTTAATTCATCATTTAATACCACAGTAGCAGGGTTGGTATTAGGGTTGTAAGTACCCAACTTTTGGATGAATTTACCATCACGTGGAGATCTTGAATCTGAAACCACGATGTCATAAAGAGCTAATTTTCTTCTACCTCTTTTGCTTAAACGAATTCTAACTGCCATAGAACATTTTATTTTTTGTTGTGAAACAAGTCGATGGATCACGTCCATCTAATTTTAACGAACTGCAAACTTACGGATTTAATCCACACTTTCAAAGTGTTTATAAAACTATAAGTTAGACCACCGCGGCGAATCCCCTCTATTTAATGATTCTGCGTCCTTTTCTGGGAATTGGTGGCAGGAATGCTGAATTTAGAGTTCAAATTCATTTCGACTATGATTTCTATTTGCTTTGCAACCAACAATAAGAATAAACTGGAGGAAGTGCGCTCCAAAATTGGACATCAATTCACCATTTTGTCTTTAGAAGATATTGGCTGTCTGGAAGAACTGCCAGAAACACAGCCTACAATCGAGGGCAATTCCGAACAAAAAGCGCAATATGTGGCTCAAAAATACAAGGTGAACTGTTTTGCAGATGATACCGGCTTGCTTGTAGACGCATTAAATGGTGCTCCGGGTGTATATTCTGCCCGTTACGCCGGACCAAACTGCTCGCCTGAAGATAATATGATTAAACTTTTAACAGAATTAAAAGGCGTCAAAAACCGTAATGCGAGCTTTAAAACATGTATTACCCTTGTTTTAAATGACAAACAGATACAGTTTGACGGATCGGTTGCGGGTGTTATTCTTGAAGAAAAGCATGGAGAAAAAGGCTTTGGCTACGATCCTATCTTCCAACCCAATGGCTACACCATTTCATTTGCGGAAATGGGTATGGCTGAAAAAAATACCATAAGTCACAGAGCGCTTGCGGTGGCTAAACTTGCAGCACATTTAAAATCGATATGAAGCCCCCTTTGGTCATAGGTATTTGTGGCGGCAGCGCTTCCGGGAAAACGTATTTGAAAGACTTACTCATCAAAAACAGTCCTCCCGGAAAAGTATGTGCATTTACACTTGATAGCTATTATTTGCCTCGGGATTGGCAAAAAACGGATGCCAATGGCTATCTGAACTTTGATCTGCCGGAAGCATTCAATACGCAGAAGATGTTATATGATTTTATTGACCTGACTTCAGGCTTCTCTATTGAACAGCCTATATATAAATACAAAGTCTTCCCGCCATCAATTGAGTTTAACATTATTGAGCCTGCTCCGGTGGTTATTGCGGAAGGGATTTTTCTGTTTTATTATGAAGAAATGCGTAAACGATTGCACACGAAGGTTTTAACCGACGCTCCTTTTGAAGTAAAACGTCAACGCAGGATTGAACGGGATGTTAGAGAGCGGGGCTATGAAGTGCCTGAAATATTGTATCGATTTGATAATCACGCACAAGACTCTTACAATTCCTATGTTTTGCCCTTCAAAAATGAGGCTGACCACATAATTGAGTCGCAGGAAGCATTTGATGCTACTTATACCTTATTGTTAAATCAAATACTTGCCTACTAAAAAATTTGCGTTCTACGCTGATTTATTTAGCTTTGCACCCTATACAAATGAAAAAATCGGTTTCGACATACAAGTATCTTCTTCTTTTTGCATTGATCTTTACAATGCTTGGAGCGGTATGTTATTCGCCCATATTGAAGGCGGACTCAAAAACGATTGCTAAAAACGAAACAAAAAAATCAAACAAAGAGCGTACTTCTGAGCATGTGATTACAATTGATCACCACGTATTCAGTTCGCTATCGTTTTCATTTGATTCCAATACAACATTCCTTTCAACTTTATTTGAATTTGTTCACTTCGGCTTACCGTTCGAAGTGTCGCATTCAATTGTGTCTGCAAGTTTTCAAAATTCCTATTTAGAAAACATTTTTCCGTTTGCGATTTCTGCGCAAGCCCCATAATTAAAGCCTCCTTCAATACTTTCATGTATTTAATTAACTGAAGCGTTATATAACGTTTCCACTTAATCTGTTTACCCTATACAATTATATATTTATAACTAACAATGAGAAATAAGAATTTAATTATCGTACTCACGGCAATTGTAACCGCTCTGAGTTTCTTTTACATCTCGTTTACCTTTGTTGCCAGAGGTATTGAGAAAGATGCTGTTGCATACGCAACATTACCAGGTGCTGATAAAGCAGACCTTTCACGTAAGCAAGCATACATCGATTCGATTTACAACGAACCTGTATACAACTTCTTAGGAGCTGAATTCTCTTACAAACAAGTGAAGGAATTGGAAATGGCTTTAGGTCTGGATTTGCAAGGTGGTATGCACGTTGTTGTTGAAGTTTCTCCTGTAGAAATTTTACATGCAATGGCTGGACCAAATGCTACCAATCCGAACTTTAAGCAAGCAATTGAAAATGCAAAAGTAGAACAACGCAGTAGTCAACGTGCTTTCCAACAATCATTCTTTGACGCATACCGTGCATTGGCTGGAAAAGACAACTTGAGTAAAATTTTTGCTAACGCTACAAATAAAGGCAAGATCGATATCCGTTCAAAAGATTCAGATGTAGAAAAAGTAATCAACGAAGAAATTGATTTGTCTGTAGAACGTTCATTTAACATTCTTCGTAATCGTATTGACAAGTTTGGTGCTATTCAACCAAACATTCAACGTGTAAGAGGTACAGGTCGTATTGTAGTTGAATTACCTGGTGTAGAAAACACACAACGTGTACGTAACTTATTACAAGGAACGGCTAAACTTGAATTCATGGAAGTTTACCAAACGTATGAAGTTATTGAAAAAACAAACCGCATCAACGAGTACTTAGTAAGTCTTGATGAAGAGAAAAAAACTACACTAGCGGACACTGTTTCAGCTACAGATGCTCCAAACGCTTCTCTTCTTGTTAACAACGATACTACTGCTGTTGCTAAGGCTGACACTGCAGCTGCTCCAGCACAGGATACAAGCAAAGTTTCTGCTTTCTATCGTTTAGCAAAAGGAAGTTTCTACTATGAAACAAAAGATACAGGCACAATCAACAAAATCTTAAATCTTGACCGTGTTAAACAAATCATTGGTTCTGAATTACGTTTTGTTTGGGAAAGAAAAGGAAGAGATTTAGATAACGGAACAGCTATCATTGAATTGGTTCCATTGAAAGTTGGTCGCGACGGCAAACCTGCTTTAGAAGGAGACGTAATTACAAATGTTGGTTTCGGTGTATCTCCAGGCGGTAAAGGATACGAAGTATCTATGCAAATGAACACTGCAGGTGCTAGAGAGTGGAGAAAAATCACTAAAGCAGCATCTCAGGAACAAAACAAAAGAAGAATTGCTATTGTATTAGATAACGCAGTTTACTCTGCTCCACAAGTAAACGATGAAATTCCAAATGGTAGCTCTTCAATCTCTGGTAACTTCACATTAGAAGAATCTAAAGATTTAGCAAACATTTTGAAAGCTGGTAAATTACCTGCACCAGTTCGTATTGTTGAAGAAGTTGTAGTTGGACCTACACTTGGACAAGAAGCGATCATGGATGGTTTGGTATCGATGTTTGCAGGTATCATCATTGTTATTTTAATGTTGATCATGTACTACGCTAAAGGTGGTCTGGTTGCTAACATTGCATTGTTGTTCAACATTGTGTTTACCTTAGGTATCCTTGCTTCATTCAACTCTGTACTTACATTGCCTGGTATTGCAGGTATCGTATTAACAATCGGTATGTCTGTGGATGCGAACATCCTAATCATGGAGCGTATCAAAGAAGAGCTTGCAAGCGGCAAGTCATTATTAACTGCAATTGAACTTGGTTACGACAAAGCATTCAGTTCAATCTTTGACTCCAACCTTACAACTATCTTAACGGGTGTTATATTGTTCTTGCTTGGAGAAGGTCCGGTTAAAGGTTTTGCGATGACACTTATTATTGGTGTACTTTGTTCGTTCTTTACTGCTGTATACATCACAAAAGTGATTTTGTTGTGGATGGCAAACAACAAGAAAGACAATGCGATTTCTTTTGATACATTCATTTCTAAGAATGCATTTAAAAACTTGAATTTCAATTTTATCGCTAAGCGTAAAATTGCTTATGTGTTTTCTTCTTCAGTTCTTGTTATAGGTTTAGTACTTACAATTATGCAAGGCGGTCTTAACTTAGGTGTAGACTTTAAAGGTGGTCGTTCTTACATTGTTCAATTTGCTAACCCGGTTGTAGCCTCTGATGTGCGCGCTGGCTTAAGTGAAGATTTTAAAGGTGCTGGTTCCGAAGTGAAAACTTACGGCTCAGATACTAAAATGAAAATAACAACAAGTTATTTAGTAGAAGATGAAACAGCAGAAGCGGACTCATTAGTGTCTGTTGCTTTAGTAAAAGGTTTGAGCAATTACGCTAAAGACAATACCTTTGAAGTGTTAAGTTCTTCAAAAGTTGGTGCTACAGTAGCGGATGATATTAAGAATGCTTCATGGAAAGCAATGTTAGCTTCTCTAATAGGTATCTTCTTATACATCTTCTTAAGATTTAAGAAATGGCAATTGTCTTTGGGTGGTGTTGTGGCCTTGTTCCACGATACACTTATCGTTCTTGCAATCTTTGCAATCTTACGTGTATTCAATATCGACTTTGAAGTTGATCAGGTAATTATTGCGGCTCTCTTAACAATCATCGGTTTCTCTATCAATGATACGGTTGTTATCTTTGACCGTGTTCGTGAATTTGATAAAGAATCATCTAAATTGGATATGGCAACAATGTTGAATCAAGCAATCAACAGCACACTTAGCCGTACAATCATGACGACAGTTATTGTATTGGTTTCTGTATTGATCCTATTCATCTTCGGTGGTGAAACATTAAGAGGTTTCTCTTTCGCATTATTGATCGGGGTTGTATTCGGTTCTTACTCTACCATCTTTATTGCGGTACCGATGTTGTTAGATTTAAGATCTAAAGCTGAAAAAGAAGCTGACGATAAATTATTAGCTAAATAATTCAGTTGATTTATAAAGGAAAGCCTCTCTATTGAAAAATGGAGAGGCTTTTTAATTTATTTACATATTTTAATTTTTAGCTGTAACTTTTTGAAAAGTGGCTACGTCTCACGTAAAATTCCAGTAATTGAAAGAAAAGGAGTTTAACATACTTGTTAAACAAACCTCGCAACGTGTGCATCGGTTTGTATTTAAGAACTTAAAAAACGACGCTGATACAAAAGATGTGGTGCAGGAAACCTATGTCAAATTATGGACGAATAGAAATACGATTGATCAGGGAAAAATTGTTGCGTGGTTATTTACTACTGCTTACCGTACAATGATTGATTTTATTCGAAAGAAAAAACCACAGTTTGATATTACAGAAGATCTTATTGAAGCAAGTACAAATAGCAATACAGATACAGCGGACATGATTCATCTATACTTAGATCAGTTGGCACCGATATTCAAGTCTGTAATTTTATTAAGAGATATAGAAGGATATAACTACGAAGAAATTGGTTCGATATTGAGCTTGTCTGAAAGTCAAGTTAAAGTATACTTATTCAGAGCGCGACAAAAGTTAAAAGTAATCATTGAGAAAAACGAGATTCATTAAATGAACATAACTACAGAAAATATCGACGAGTGGTGTTTCAGATATCTTGAAAAAGATCTCAATGAGGAAGAGTGTGCTTTCTTTGAAGATGAATTGAAAAGGAATGCTGTATTAGCTAAACAAGTTTCTTTATGGAATAAAACAGTTATTTCTCCTGAATCATTCACGCCGGCAGACTACACAATTCCAACGAATTTATTTAGATATAGAAATCAATTTTTGTTGGTTCTATTTGAATTTATTTTAATTGGCTCCCTTGCATTTTTTCTTTTGCATAATCCAACAAAAGAATCTGCAGCACCGAAGTTGAATAGTGGCGACGTAAATACTGCGCCATCATCTCCTGCCATTCGGGATAACGAAGCAGTATCTGTTGAGCGCGACCGCTTAAATAAATCATCGTATAAAAATCTTTTACTAGAAGATGAAAATGATTCTGTTTCAGTTTTTCAAAATGACACACCAGCAAGACTTGAAGTTGACAGTACTATTACAAGTACAGATTACACACTTCCTGCTTCAAAAGAGGTGAATAAAACGGATAGTGTAAAAACCAGTGCCGATACTACAAGCATTCCGAAAGAATCAATTCAAAAGAAAAATACAAAAAGACGTAAATATAGAGGCTCACGATTAATCCCAATCAATGATGATTTGTAAATTTTTATCACTGTTATTTTTCTGTGGCGTTTGCGTTTCTGTCTTCGGTCAGGAATTGCAGTCGCCACAAATCAACCAAAATGCAATCTTTGCTAACCCAGGATTGGCAGGATCTAAAGGTCAGACGAGGGTGTGCTTGTCTGCTGGAGCAATATCAAATACAATAGGAAATCACACATTAGAATCTCCTCAACAAACGACAACTCATTCTAATTTTCTTATTAGTGCCGATGGACTAATATTGAATAAAAGCATTGGTATTGGTGGCTATATAAGCAATACGAACTATAGTAAATCAAACATAGGATATGTAGGACCTGATATTCCACAGGATATTGACACACTCCTTTATAAATCTGAAATTTCATTACGTTATTCTAATATCAACGCAGGTATAGTAGTCGCACCGAAATTTTATTTGTATTCAAATACATCAACAGATAAAAGTAGATTTATTTCTCCAGCCCTTTCCTTTGGGATAAGAGAATCTTCTTATAAAACGTCTTCGGACTCTACTTTTTTATATTCAAATGCACCAAGTGCTTCTTACGGTCATTCAGACCAAAATTCTTATTTTTCATTAAGCCATATCTCTGCTGGCGTACTATATAATACAAGTAAAGGATACTGTGGGATTAAAGTTAGTTATTTGCAGAGTTCCATCAACCGATTCGACATTAGTGGGGCATTTGTTTGTGCGCATTCTTTTTACAACAAAAAAATATCTAATCCTCGATTCTCATTTAATCCTCAATTATATCTAGCCTTCTATTTAAAAACATCCGAAAAAAATACCAATACTATTCAAGCGCCATATTTTGTAAATCAAGGCGCAACGTGTAATGTCAATTTAGATTTTAGATACGGGAAATTCCTTTTTGGAACTTTTTTATATGCTCCAAAATACATTGCTTCTTCTATTGGAATTATGGCAGGATTGCAATTTGCTAGCACCCGAGTTGTATTAAACTATATGCAATCATATGTTAATACAAATAATGTTGGTGGGTTTTATCTCTCAGTCAATATTTTATTGAAAAATAAAAAAACCTCTAGCGACCCTATTAATGAAAACTAATTTTTTATCACTCCTACTTTTCTGTGGCGCTTGCGTTTCTGTCTTCGGTCAGGAATTGCAGTCGCCACAAATCAACCAAAATGCAATCTTTGCTAACCCGGGATTGGCAGGCTCTAAGGGGCAGACGAGAATATGTACCGCACTTTCTGCATACAATTCTAAATATAAAACCTACAGTTATACCAATGGCAACAATGATTATTCGTCTCAAAACAAAAGCATATATAATGGCCTTATAAGTGTTGATGGCTTAATAATGAAAAACAAATTGGGTATTGCTGGATATTTAAAAAACGAATCTCATCAAATTGACTATACTTATAATTTTTATCAAAACAATATTCAGTATGACACAAGGTATGTTGAATATCATTATACAAATTTACTTGCTGGTTTTATGCTGGCTCCCAAATTTCATATAACGGCGCAGAAACTAAACAAGCAAGACCATGTGTTATCGCCAGCTGTAGCTTTAGGACTTAGAGGAACGCAGTTCGATTATTCAGGACCGAATATGTATGATTATACGAATCAAGACACTATAAAAAATGGCACTAAGAAAAATACATTTACACTTGATTATGTATCACTTAGTCTATTATACAGCTCCCCCCAAAGCTATGCTGGATTTAAATTAAATTTCAAAGATTATATAAATACATTTCTGCTTTACAATGTAAGTGTTGTTTATGCAAAAACATACTCAAATAAACATGTGAAAGACCCCAAATTTTCTTTCACACATCAATTTCAATTAACGCTCCCAACCTATGGCTTTTTTAAAGTGAACGGATACAATAGTTATTTTGATAACATGAATGCGCAACATTTAGATAACTATTTTAACGCAAACCTAGATTTTAGGTATGGAAAATTTATTTTTGGGACATTTATTGGAGTTAATGGATACGCTGGGACTTATGCAGGACTGACTGGCGGAGTTCAATTAAAAAGCACAAAAATTATTGTCAACTATTCTCCTAAACTTTCCACTACAACATATGGAAGTACTGGCCTATTCATTTCTGCAAACTTCTTGCTTCAACCCAAAAAGTTAACTTACAAATAATTAAAACCGTATCAACAGCAAACCTGCGTCACGTATAGCACTCCACGTTTCAGAATGCAATAGGTTCTCTTTAGGGAAAGAAGTTTCAGAAGTATATTCTGTTAAAAAATCAGATAGTACAGGCAATGATTTATGAGATGCAGTCAATGTTTTTAATTGGCGCTCCATAAAATTTGCAGACTTAAGATCTAGCTTTGTAATAATTACTCCATGCGGTGTTTCAATTCCAACTTTTACATTTTTACCTTGTGGCGTAAATGTCGGCAGGTTGCCTACCCAGCAAATTTTATATTGAAGTTTTTCTTCATCATCACCTGAGCCTTCGTTAATATGGGATTGAATGAGTGTTGGCGGCAATGTAGTTTTGGGTGTTTTAAAATCAAACCAATCC
>Ga0065715_10002586_pt1 | contig 12968 bp, 4 predicted proteins | sample MisBulReplicate1_FD_59102 | JGI IMG/M metagenome (GOLD analysis project Ga0065715, IMG submission 59102) | Miscanthus rhizosphere microbial communities from Kellogg Biological Station, MSU, sample Bulk Soil Replicate 1 : eDNA_1 v2 (version 2) | ecosystem: Host-associated > Plants > Roots >...
TTCGGCGTGCTCGAAGGTGGTGCCTGGGGCATGGGCTTCACGCTCGAGGGCCGGCAGCCGAAGCCGGGCCAGTTCTTCGGCGCGCTCTGCAACGCGATCACGCCGGGCTTCTTCCCGACGCTCGGCGTGCAGTTGGTCGCAGGCCGCAATTTCACCGAGCGCGACGCCCGCACGCCGCCGCCTGACGAGAAGGGCTGGCCGTATCGCACGGCCATCGTGAACGAGGCGTTCGTCAAGAAGTACTACGATGGCGTCAACCCCATCGGGCGTCACATCGGCTTCGGTGAGGATCCCGGAACGGCGACGCCGATCGAAATCGTCGGCGTGGTGCGGACGTCGAAGTACGTCCAGGTCCGCGAAGAGCCGAGGCCGCAGGCCTTCTTCCCGTATTCCGAGTCGTCCGGGATCGAGCGCGCGACGATCTACCTGCGGACGACGGCCGATCCCGAGGCGATGACCGGGCAGATCCGCCGGCAAGTCGCCTCGCTCGACCCCGACCTGCCGGTCTACAGCCTGCACACCCTCGAGACGCAAGTGGGACAGTCCGTCGCGAACGACCGGCTGATTGCCAGCCTGTCGACCGTGTTCAGCCTGCTGGCGACAGCGCTCGCCATGGTCGGCCTCTACGGCGTGATGGCCTATACGGTGACACGGAGGACGCGTGAAATCGGCATCCGCATGGCGCTCGGCGCCCTGGCGTCCGACGTCGCGCGCCGGATCCTGAGCGAGGCCGGCGTGCTCGTCGCCATCGGCCTGGCGCTGGGCCTCGGCGGCGCGCTGTGGCTTGGCCAGTACGTCCAGAGCCAGCTCTATGGGCTGAAGGCGATGGACACGCCGACGTTTGTGAGCGCCGCCCTTGGCCTCGTCCTCATCGCGACGCTCGCTGCCTTTCTGCCGGCTCGGCGCGCGTCACGGGTGAGCCCAATGACAGCACTGCGCGAGGAATGAGGCACTGGGACTGTCCCCCTTGTGGAGTCACGGGGACGTCCCCAACAGTTCACGGCGCCTGCTGCTCAGCTTGAGCCCATGGCGGGTCCCCGTTTAAAGTATTTGGCAACGCTGCTTTTAGTCCGCCAGCTTGCTCCGCCGTCGTGAGTTGACCGAGTTTCTGTACTCTCGCGCCTCTCTCTTCGACCTGCCAAGCACCGTGGATGGGCCACGCGGCTAAAAACACCGTGCCGCCGGTACTGGGGCCACCCGCGCACGCGGGAGAGAGAAGAGAGATCTGATGAGTCGCAAGCTGTTCGTCGGCAACCTGTCCTACAACACCACCGAGGACTCGCTCGAGGGCTTGTTCACGCAGGTGGGTCCCGTTGATTCCGTGCGCGTCATGCGCGACATGGCCACCGGCCGCTCACGCGGCTTCGGCTTCGTCGAGATGCAGAGCGAAGACGACGCGCGAAGCGCGATCGACAAGTTGAACAACACCGATCTGGACGGGCGCCGGATTGCAGTCAACGTCGCACAGCCCAAGCCGGCTGGCGCCGGTGCCGGCGGCGGCGGGCGTGGCAACTACGGTGGTGGTGGCGGCAATCGCCGCGAGCCGCGGTGGTAGGAACTGACGCTTGTGAGTACGTAGGGCCGAACGTCAGTTCGGCCATCGATGCACCCGCGACGAACCGGCCGAACTGAAGTTCGGCCCTACGTACTCCAGCACTTCAGCACTTAACCCGCCGGTACATATTCCCGTTCGTCCCGCCGTAGCTGCCTATATCGCTTGAACGCCGCCTGCTCGGGTTCCAGGCCCAGCCAGGTGCGCCACGTGCTTCCCCGGAAGGTGTGCAAGAACATCTGGCGCGCGTGGGTCAGCACGTACCACGGATCGTGCCGGAACGCCGCCGGCATGTGACGCACCTTCATCCAGCGCTCGGCCCGCCATCGCAGGAACTCCACCTCTTCCGCCGACAGGTGCGCCGTCCGCACCACGGCCGTCGTCCCGTCGTATTCCTCCATCGCCCGGCTCACGATGAGCCCCTTTTCATCGAAGTCGCGCGTCATCGGCGTCCGCGGATACGGCGTCGGGTGCTGGATGTACGGCCAGTCCACGTGCTCGCGCGCGAAGTCGAGGTTGGCCTGCACGGCTTCGCGCGTGTCGTCCGGGTTGCCGACGATGAGCCCGCCGACGACGAACATGCCGTTGCGGTGCAGGTGATCGATCGCGTCGAGCGCGGCGTTGCCGATCGTCTTCCCATGTTCGCGCTTGGCGTTCTTCGCGCGCGCCCGCAGGAAGACCAGGTCGTCCGCCAGCACGTTCTCGATGCCCAGGAACACGTACCGGAACCCGGCGCGGCGCATCAGCGGCGCGAGGGTCTCGCCGTGTTCGGCGATGGCCGACGTCATACCCTGCACGACGTAGTCGAGATCGTTCAGTCCTGCGTCGATGATCGCCTGGCAGAGCGCCTCGAAGCGCCTGACGTCGAGCGTGATGTTGTCGTCGACGAGAAACAGCGTTCGCGCGCCGTGCGCCTTGGCGTCGCTGATGTCCGCGAGCACGCGTTCGAAGTCGAACGTGTGGAAGTTGCGCCCGCGCATCTCGATGATCGAGCAGAAACTGCAGTCGAAGGTGCAGCCGCGTGACGTCTCGATCACGTCCACCGGCCGGCCGAGCAGCGTGTAATCGTCCAGCACACGCGCGTCGCGCCTTGGCAGCCGCAACTCGCCTCTTCGAAGCTGACTGACGGGTCGATCGGGGTTGTGGACGAACTGCGATCCGNTCCGCCAGGACAGNCCAGGAATATTGGCGAGGCTTTCTCCGCGCTCNAGTGCCCGCAACAGCTCCCGNAACGTCGTCTCGCCCTCCCCGCGCACGATCACGTCGGCCCCGCACCGCTCATCATCGTACGCGTCGGGGGCCAGGCTGGGGTCGTATCCGCCGACGACGATCGTGGCCTGTGGGAGCAGGCGGCGCAGCAATATGATGAGACGATGCGCGCTTCTGCGCTGGAACGTCATCACCGACAAACCGACGATGTCGGGGGACAGCCGCGTCGCCAGGTCAGTGACTGTCTCGACGACGCGACCCTGGACGAGAATGAGGTCGGCGACTGCGACGCGGTGGTGCGCGTCCACGTTGCCGGCAAGCGAGGTGAGCGCGCCGTTCGGCATGCGCACGGCGACGGGCGCCATGTGCTCGAACGAGTCGGGCATCGAGAGCAGCAGAACTTGCATAGCCCTTCTATTCAGGACCCGGGAAGCGCTCGTCGAGTGTAACAAATGCCGCAACGCGCCGGCTGGGCCTCACGGTAATGTAAATTTTACAGCCGCCGGCTCGACAGGAGAAAAGGGATGCAACCCAGCGAGTTGACCGACAGTTTGGCTGCCGCGCACGACGCCGTCCCCCGGGCCGCCCTGGGAGAGCTGCTGAACGCCTTGCAGGCGATCCGCGACGGCGACTTCTCCGTGCGGCTGCCCGGTGACTGGCCTGGTCTGTCGGGCAAGCTGGCCGACACGGTCAACCAGATCGTGGTGTCGAACGCGCGCATGGCCAGCGAAATTGAGCGTGTCGGCACCGTCGTCGGCAAGCAGGGACGCACGCGCCAGCGCGTGAAGTTCGCGCAGTCGGTTGGCGCCTGGGGAAAGATGGAAACCTCCGTCAACACGCTGATCGACGACCTCCTCTGGCCCACAACCGAAGTCACCCGATCGCTGGCCGCAGTTGCCCGCGGCGACTTGCTCCAGACGGTGCAGCTCGAGATGGACGGGCGGCCGCTCGAGGGCGAGTTCCTCCGTTCGGCGACGATCGTCAACACGATGATCGAGCAGTTGAGCGTATTCACCTCCGAGGTGACGCGCGTCGCGCGAGAAGTGGGCACCGACGGGAAGCTGGGCGGACAGGCGCAGGTGGAGGGGGTGAGCGGCGTCTGGAAGGACCTCACCGACTCGGTCAACTCGATGGCGAGCAACCTGACCGGCCAGGTGCGCAACATCGCCGAGGTCACCATCGCCGTCGCCAACGGGGATCTTTCCCGCAAGATCACGGTCGACGTCCGCGGCGAGATTCTTCAGCTGAAAGAGGCCATCAACACGATGGTCGATCAGCTGAGGTCCTTCGCCTCGGAGGTCACGCGCGTCGCCCGCGAGGTCGGCACCGAGGGTCGGCTGGGCGGCCAGGCCGTCGTGCCCGGGGTGGCCGGCACGTGGAAGGACCTGACGGACTCGGTCAACGCGATGGCGCGCAACCTCACCGACCAGGTGCGCAACATCGCGGAGGTCACAACCGCGGTCGCGCGCGGCGACTTGTCGCGCAAGATCACGGTCGATGTCCGTGGCGAAATCCTCGAGTTGAAGAACACCATCAACACGATGGTGGACCAGCTGAACGCCTTCGCGTCGGAGGTCACGCGCGTCGCCCGCGAGGTCGGCACGGAAGGGCGCCTGGGCGGCCAGGCGGAAGTGCCAGGCGTCGCGGGAACCTGGAAGGACCTCACCGACAACGTCAACTTCATGGCGAGCAACCTCACTGCGCAGGTGCGCAATATCGCAGAGGTGTCGACGGCCATCGCCAACGGCGATCTCTCCAAGAAGATCACGGTCAATGTCAGCGGCGAGATCCTGCTGCTCAAAGAGACCATCAACACGATGGTCGATCAGCTGAACGCGTTCGCCTCGGAAGTGACGCGTGTCGCACGCGAGGTGGGCACGGAGGGCCGGTTGGGCGGACAGGCCAAGGTCCTTGGCGTCGCGGGCACGTGGAAGGACCTGACCGACTCGGTCAACTCGATGGCCAACAACCTGACGGCGCAGGTGCGCAACATCGCCGAAGTGGCGACCGCCGTCGCCAGCGGCGACCTCTCGCGGAAGATCACCGTCGACGTCAGCGGCGAGATCCTGCAGCTGAAGCAGACCATGAACTCGATGGTCGAGCAGCTTCGCGCGTTCGCCGGAGAAGTGACTCGCGTGGCGCGCGAAGTNGGCACNGAGGGCAAGCTGGGCGGCCAGGCGGCGGTGCCGGGCGTGGCCGGNACGTGGAAGGACCTNACCGACAACGTGAACCTGCTGGCCGCCAACCTGACTACGCAAGTGCGCAACATCGCTGAAGTCACGACCGCGGTGGCGCGCGGCGACCTGTCGCGCAAGATCACCGTCGACGTGAAGGGCGAGATCCTCGAGCTGAAGAACACCATCAACACGATGGTCGATCAGCTCAACGCCTTCGCGGCCGAGGTGACGCGCGTCGCGCGCGAGGTCGGCACTGAAGGCAAGCTTGGCGGTCAGGCCGTCGTCCCGGGAGCCGGCGGCACCTGGAAGGATCTGACCGACTCGGTCAACGCGATGGCGGGCAACCTGACCGTGCAGCTCCGCGACGTGTCGAAAGTGGCCATGGCAATCGCCAAAGGCGATCTCAGCCAGAAGATCACCGTCGAGGTCAGCGGCGAGATCCTCCAGATCAAGGACACCATGAACACGATGGTGGACCAGCTGAACGCCTTCGCGTCCGAAGTCACGCGCGTGGCGCGCGAGGTGGGCACGGACGGCCGCCTCGGCGGCCAGGCGAACGTGCCGGGCGTGGCCGGCACGTGGAAGGACCTGACCGACAACGTGAACCTGCTGGCCGCCAACCTGACCACGCAGGTGCGCAACATCGCTGAAGTCACGACCGCGGTGGCGCGCGGCGACCTGTCGCGCAAGATCACCGTCGACGTGAAGGGCGAGATCCTCGAGCTGAAGAACACCATCAACACGATGGTCGATCAGCTCAACGCCTTCGCGGCCGAAGTGACGCGCGTCGCGCGCGAGGTCGGCACCGAAGGCCTGCTGGGCGGTCAAGCCCAGGTCCCCGGCGTTGCGGGAACCTGGAAGGACCTCACCGACAACGTGAACGTCATGGCCGCGAACCTCACCGAGCAGGTCCGCGGCATCGCGAAGGTCGTCACCGCCGTCGCCAACGGCGAGCTGTCGCAGAGCCTGACAGTCAAGGCCAAGGGCGAAGTCGCCGCGCTGGCCGACACGATCAACGACATGACCGAGACGCTCGCAACCTTCGCGGCGCAGGTCACCACCGTGGCGCGGGAGGTCGGCGTCGAGGGGCGCCTGGGCGGCCAGGCCAACGTGCCGGGCGCGGCGGGCACGTGGAAGAACCTCACGGGCAACGTGAACCTGCTGGCAGCGAATCTGACGACGCAGGTGCGGGCGATCGCGGAAGTTGCGACAGCCGTCACCAAGGGTGACCTGACCCGGTCGATTCAGGTCGATGCGCGCGGTGAGGTGGCGCAGCTCAAGGACAACATCAACACGATGATCGACAACCTGCGGCTGACGACGGACCGCAACACCGAGCAGGACTGGCTGAAGACGAACCTCGCCCGCTTCACCGGCATGCTCCAGGGCCAGCGCGATCTCGCCAAGGTGGGCCAGATGCTGCTGAGCGAGCTGGTTCCCCTCGTCAAGGCGCACGGGGGTGTCCTCTATCAGATGAATGCTGATGCGGAACCGCACCTCCGGCTGCTGGCCAGCCACTCGGATGTCCTCGATCATCCCTATCCTGGCAGGCTGCGCCTCGGTGAAGGGTTCCTCGGGCAGTGTGCCCGTGACAAACGGCGCATTCTGGTGTCGGAGGTTCCTCCGGACACGACCCCGGTAGGCTCGGTCTTCTTTCACGCGCTGCCGCGCAACGTTCTCGCCTTCCCGGTGATGTTCGAGGGACAGATCAAGGCGGTCCTGGGCCTGGCATCGCTGTACGACTTCGTACCGTCGCACGTCGCGTTCCTGGAGCAACTGACGACGAGCATCGGCATCGTCTTCAACAGCATCGAGGCCACGATGCAGACCGAAGGGCTTCTGAAGCAGTCGCAGCAGCTCGCCGCCGATCTGCAGACGGGCCAGAAGGAGCTGCAGCAGACCAACGAGCAGCTCGAACAGAAGGCCCAGCAACTCGCCGAGCGCAACGTCGAGGTCGAGCGGAAGAACCAGGAAATCGAGCAGGCCCGGCGCGCCCTCGAGGAGAAGGCGGCCGAGCTCGCGCTGACCTCGAAGTACAAGTCCGAGTTCCTGGCCAACATGTCGCACGAGCTGCGGACGCCGTTGAACAGCATCCTCATCCTCGGCCAGCACCTGGCGGACAACCCCGAAGGCAACCTCGTGAACCGGCAAGTGGAGTTCGCTCGAACCATCCACAGCGCCGGCACGGATCTGCTGAACCTGATCTCCGACATCCTCGACCTGTCGAAGATCGAATCGGGCACGGTCACGGTGGACGTCGAGGACGTCAGCTTCAGCATGCTCACCGACATGGTGTCGCGCATCTTCGGCCACGAGGCCGAGACCCGCGGCCTGTCGCTCGAGGTGCAGGTGGACTCGCGCCTGGGCCGCAGCCTCGTCACCGACCCGAAGCGGCTCCAGCAGGTGCTCAAGAACCTGCTGTCGAACGCCTTCAAGTTCACCTCGCACGGCGGCGTCCGGCTGAACATGTCGGCGGCGACCAGCGGCTGGTCGTCGGAGCACCCGATTCTGAGCGTCGCGCCGACGGTGGTCGCCTTCGAGGTCTCGGATACGGGCATCGGGATACCCCCCGAGAAGCAGCGGATCGTCTTCGAAGCCTTCCAGCAGGCCGATGCCAGCACGAGCCGGAAGTACGGCGGAACGGGCCTCGGCCTCGCCATCTGCCGCGAACTGTCGAACCTGCTCGGCGGAGAGATACAACTGCGAAGCACGCCGGGCATCGGCAGCACCTTCACGCTGTTCCTGCCCGCGCGGTATGCCGGCGGGCTCATCCCGCGTGCGTCCGATGCGCAGCCGGGCCTGCAGGCCCGGCCGGTCCGCATGTCCATCGCCCGCCCGCAGGAGCGGACCGTCGAGCCCGTGCCGGACGATCGCGGGCAGATCGCACCGGGGGACGCCGTCCTCCTCATCGTCGAAGACGACCCGAACTACGCGCGGATCATGGCGGACCTGGCAAGAGACCGGGGGCTCAAGGTGCTGGTCGCCCATCGTGGCGCCGAAGCGCTCGCCCTGGCGCGCGAGTACCCGCCGACCGCCGTGTCCCTCGACGTGTTCCTGCCGGACATGCTCGGCTGGAGCGTGCTCAGCCAGTTGAAGCAGGACTCCCGCACCCGACACATCCCGGTCCAGATCGTCACGCTGGACGAAGATCGTCAGCACGGCCTGGCGCGCGGCGCCTTCTCGTTCGTCGCCAAACCCACCACGACGGAGGCGCTCGGGGCAGCTATCGCCCGCATCAAGAGCTATGCGGCTCCGCGACGGAAGCGGCTGCTCGTCGTCGAGGACAACGCGGCCGAGCAGCTCAGCATCCGCGAGCTGCTGGGCGACAAGGACATCGACATCGTCACGGCCGACACTGGGCACGCCGCCCTGGCCGCGCTGAAGGATCAGCCCTGCGACTGCGTCGTCCTCGACCTGAAGCTGCCCGACATGTCGGGCTTCGAGGTGCTGCAGCGCATCGGCGAGATCGACGGGCTCGCGGACATGCCCGTCGTGGTCTTCACGGGGCGGGAGCTCTCCCCCGACGAGGACGCGCGACTGCACTCGCTGGCGCGCAGCGTCGTCGTCAAGGGAGTGGAATCGCCTGAACGCCTTCTCGACGAGACATCGCTATTCCTGCATCGCGTGGTCACCGAGCTGCCGCCGGACAAGCAGCGGATGCTGGAACGCCTTCACCGGTCTGACGAGGACCTGCTTGGCAAGTCCGTGCTCGTCGTCGACGACGACGTGCGCAACATCTTCGCCCTGAGCAGCGTGCTGGAGCGGCGCGGGATGAAGGTGCTCACGGCGAACACCGGGCGTGAGGCGATCGCTCTGCTGGAGAACACGCCCGACCTGGCCATGGTCCTGATGGATATCATGATGCCGGAGATGGACGGCTACAAGACCATGCAGACCATCAGGCAGAACCCGGCGTTCCGCCGCCTGCCCATCGTCGCGCTCACCGCCAAGGCGATGAAGGGCGATCGCGAGAAGTGCCTGGAAGCGGGCGCATCCGACTACCTGGCCAAGCCTGTCAACACCGAGCAGCTCCTTTCGACGCTGCGCCTCTGGCTCCACCGTTGAGGAGTGCCATGACGACGAAGGAACGCGTCAACATCCTCCTGGTCGACGATCAGCCATCGAAGCTGTTGACCTACGAGGAGATTCTCAAGGATCTCGACGAGAACCTCATCAAGGTTACCTCCGCTTCCGAGGCACTGCAGTGGCTGTTGAAAGAGGAAGTGGCTGTCGTTCTGGTCGACGTGTGCATGCCCGACCTGGACGGTTACGAGCTCGCCACCATGATCCGCAACCACCCGCGGCACCAGGGCACCTCGATCATATTTGTGTCGGCGGTGCTGATGACCGATCTCGACCTGCTGCGCGGCTACGAGAAGGGCGCAGTGGACTACGTGGCGGTTCCCGTGATCCCCGAGATCCTGCGGGCGAAGGTGAGCGTCTTTGCCGACCTGCACCGGAAGACACGGCAACTGGAACGCCTCAACGAGCAGCTCGAGGCCCGCGTGGCCGAGCGCACGTCTGAGCTGGAGGCGGTCGCACGACTGCTACGCGAGAACGAATCACGGCTCCAGGACGCGGATCGGCGAAAGGACGAGTTCCTGGCGATGCTCGCGCACGAGCTGCGCAATCCGCTCGCACCCATCAGGACGTCCGTGCAGCTCATGCAGATTGACGGGTTGCCGGCCGCGCAGCACGAGCGCGCGCGGGACATCATCAAGCGCCAGGTCGATCACATGGTGCGGCTCATCGACGATTTGCTCGATGTCTCTCGCATCTCCCGGGGACAGATCACGCTCAAGCGCGAGAATGTTGGCCTGAACGCGGTGGTCGCGCGCGCGGTCGAGACCGCCAGACCGTTCGTCGAGGAGTTCGGCCACACCCTCGACGTCGAGCTGCCAGCGGCGTCCGTGAGGCTCCTGGGCGATGAGACCCGCCTCGCGCAGGTGGTCGGGAATCTGCTTCACAACGCCGCGAAGTACACCGAACCCGGAGGTCGCATCGTCCTGTCCGCACTCGACGACGGCAAAGGGAACGTTGCGATCAGCGTGCGCGACAACGGCATCGGGATCGCAGAGGAAGACATGCCCAAGCTGTTCGAGCTGTTTTCACAGATCAATGCCGGGCCGGAGCACCCACGCAGGGGTCTCGGAATCGGCCTGGCCCTGGTCCGCCGTCTCGTGGAGATGCACGGAGGCAGCGTGCGGGCATCGAGCGAGGGCCGAGGTAAAGGCTGCGAGGTCGTCGTGACGCTGCCGGCGGGAGCAAGCGGGCGCGACACGGCCATCGTGCCGGACGAGCGCCTCGACGAACTGGTGCGCAATGGCAAGGCNGGCCGCCGGCTGCTCGTCGTCGACGACAATACGGACGCGGCNGAAGGGCTGGCGATGCTGCTGGTCGCGGCAGGCAACGACGTGCGCGTGGCACACGATGGCCAGCAGTGTCTGACGATCGCGCAGACGTTTCAGCCGGACATCATCTTCCTGGATCTGGGTATGCCTCGCATGGACGGCTGGGAAACGGCGTCCCGGATCCGGGCCAGTGAGTGGGGCCGTGAGATGCGCCTCGTTGCGCTGACCGGCTGGGGCCAGCCGCAGGATCGCGACCGCACCGCAGCCGCCGGCTTCGACGCCCACCTGGTCAAGCCGATTGGCGCCGCCGAGGTCCTCGTACTGGTGAACGACCCGAAGATGGGTCCGGTGCGCGCTGCCGGGCTGCGCGGCTCCGGCGCGTAGCCATCTTACGGCACCGTCACGTCGATGCTGACGAGGATGGTGTTGTTCGTCTCCACGGCTTCCGATGTCGTACCGGGCGCATCAGCCATCGCAAAGATGTAGTAGTGGCCTGCCGCGAGCCCGGCTGGCAGCGTGACGCTGGTCGTTCCCGCGGAGACGGCACCCGAGGCCAGGGGACTGACGGCCCGCGATCCGAGCAGCACGTCGCTCCCGTCCAGGACAAAGTCGGTTGTCAGGTAGAACGACGTGGTCGAGCCGCCAACTGGAGCGCCGAGATTCTTCGTCTGATCGGTCACCGAAATCGTCGCACCCGCAGCCGCCTGCCGTGGGACGATCAGCGACGCGACAGTGAGGTCCGGACCGACTTTGATGACCGCCGGCCACACGTTGTTCGACTCGGACGTCTCCGCGACGACTCCGTCGCCATCTGCAACCGCCAGCAGGTAGTACGAGCCGCCGGCCAGGCCGGACGGCAGCACCAGCGACGTGCTCCCCGACTGCTGGGCGCCAGCCGCGAGCGTGGCCACGGGGCGCGACCCGAGCGGCGTGTCGCTCGCATCGAGCGTCGCATTGAGCGAGAAGTAGAAGCGGGTGGACGAGGAGTCGGACGGGCCGCTTCCCTGGTTCTTCGTGACGTCGGTGACGCTGAAGCTGCCACCGGAGGCGAGCGGCCCTGTCACGGTCACGCTGGCGATCGCCAGGTCGGGCCCCACGCGCAGTTGCAGTGCTGACGACGTGTTGTTCGATTCGATCGTCTCAGGGACCTCGCTGTTCGCATCGGCCTGTGCGAGCACGTAGTAGGTGCCCGTGGCCAACCCTCCCGGCAAAGTCACGATGGTGGTGCCCGAGTTCGTTCCACCCGTGGCGATGCCAGGGACGGCTCGCGCCCCGAGCGCCGTGTCGCCTGCCGTCAGTTGCGTGTCGGTGGACAGATAGAACCGCGTGGAGGAGCTTCCTGAGGGCGCGCTCCCCTGATTACGCGTCGTGTCGTTGAGAGTGACCGTGCCGCCGGCGGCAGCCGTGGACGGACCGGTGATCGACACGATCAGATCCGGGCCAATACGCACCTGCGTCGCAAGCACGTTGTTCGCCTCGTTGGTCTCGGCGTTGGTGCTGCCTCCGTCCGCTACGGCCAGCACATAGTACGTGCCTGTTGGGATGACCGCGGGCAAGGTGACTGCTGTGCTGCCGGCGCTGGACGCGCCTGGCGCCAGCGGAGGCACGGCGCGCGCACCGAGGAGCGTGTCGCCACCGTCGAACGTGGTGTCGGTCGACAGATAGAAGCGCGTGCTCGAATCGTCGCTCGCGCTGCCGCCCTGGTTTTTCGTCGTGTCGTTGATCGTGAGCGGCCCGCCCGGCGTCGGCGTGCCGGTCAGCGTCTGCGCCGCGATCGCCAGGTCCGGGCCCACACGGAGCGTGACCCAAAGAGCGTTGTTCGATTCGTTGGTCTCGGTGATGACGGCCGTGCCGTCGCTCACCGCAAACAGATAGTAGGTGCCCGTGGCCGTGCCCGCGGGCACGACAACGGACGTTGACCCGTTGCTGCTGGCGCTGGCCGCCAGTGCGCTCACGGTGCGCGAGCCAATGAGAACGTCCCCCGCATCAAAGGTGACGTTGGTCGACAGGTAGAAGCGCGTCACGGACGCGGGCGCATTGCCACCGCCGACGTTCTTCGTCGTGTCAGTCACGGTGATGGGCCCGCCGGCTGTGGCGATCGCCGGCGCATTGACAGCGGCAACGCTGAGATCCGGCCCCACGCGCACCTGGCCGAAGCGAACGTTGTTGTTCTCGGAAATCTCGCTCACCACGCCATCGGGGTCCGCCTGGGCGAGCACGTAATAGATGCCGGTGGCCGTTCCGGCCGGTACGGTGAGAGCCGCCGACAGCGGAACCGCCGCGCCGACGGCAAGGGCCGAAACGGGGCTCGACCCGAGCACGACGTCCGAAGCGTCCACGGTGATGTTGGTCGACAGGAAGTAGCGCACTTGCGACGCCGGCGCCGGTCCCGTCCCGGTGTTCGTCACGGTTCCCGAAACCGCAAGGGACGCGCCTGCGCCGCCGAGGAAAGGCACTGTCAGGCTCGAAACCGTCAGGTCGGGTGCCACATCGTCGCTGACGATGGTCACCGTAGCAGCGGCCGGCGAACCGACCTGATAGCCGACGCTGCCCGTCAGCGTCAGCACCACCGTCTCGTTGCTCTCGACCTCGCTGTCGTCAATCGGTGTGACGACGACGTCGGCCGATGCCGCGCCGCCGGGTATCGTGACGTTTGCCGGCAGCGCAACGTAGTCGACG
>Ga0065715_10089184_pt1 | contig 12962 bp, 7 predicted proteins | sample MisBulReplicate1_FD_59102 | JGI IMG/M metagenome (GOLD analysis project Ga0065715, IMG submission 59102) | Miscanthus rhizosphere microbial communities from Kellogg Biological Station, MSU, sample Bulk Soil Replicate 1 : eDNA_1 v2 (version 2) | ecosystem: Host-associated > Plants > Roots >...
CCTCGCGCTGTAGATCCGATGATGCGAGTGTCAGTGTCGCCCGCTGAAGAGCGGTGGGTTGCGAGCTGACGTTCCCGATTTCTTCCGCGAGGTTGTTAACCCGCTCCTGGATTGAGGGATCTTCCACCCTCTTGTCATCGCTGACCGGTGGGGCTTCGGGATCTCCGCGCAGCTGTTTCAGGATGTCGGAGATCTCGTGGTCGACCGCATCGGCCTGTTTCGACACGCTGTCAGGCGCGGTATTGGTCTTGAGCGCCGTCTTCACATCGGTGATCTGCTCCTTCAGCTGCTCCGCTGTTCGAACCGCGGCTTGTACCGTTGCCTGAAGCCGACCCGTGCTCACGCGCATGTCGTAGAGAGCCCGATAATCGGCGTCACTCATTTGAACGAGTGGGTCTGATCGAATCTCGATCGGGACTTCATGCACTGTTGGCGCGCCGGACGATCCTTTGATGCTCAGTCGCGCCGTGTATCTACCGGGGAGAACGAACGGGCCCTCAGGATCGCGCTGACCTCGCGATTCACCCGTCTGGCCTGCGGGACGGCGCACCGTGTATGGTGGCGCGGTCCGGAGGTCCCACGTGACGCGGTGCATTCCACGCTTCTTGTTCGCTGTCAGATCCCGGACGCGATTTCCAGCCGGGTCGTAAATGGCCAGACTGACATCTCCGCCCTTGGGCAGTGAGTCGCGCAGGAAATACGTGATGATTGCCCCGAACGCCGGATTGGGCGCCGAGTATTCACGATCACCGGTAGCGCCGGCGCCGCGTGCTCCGCCAGGAACCGAGCTGTTGGGGTTGTACTCCGTCGCCGGCTTTACAGGAAAGAGATAGGTGCCGGTTCCATTGGCTTCGCCAAGTTTCTCCAATGGCGTGATGTCGTCGATGATGTAGATGCCGCGGCCGTGAGTCCCGATCACGAGATCGTGCTCGCGCGGGTGGATCACGATGTCGTGAACCGCGACAGTCGGAATGTTGTATTTGAGCTGGGTCCACGCATTGCCGCCGAGCTCGGTGTGAAACACGCCGAACTCTGTGCCGACGAACAGGAGATTTATCGCGACCGGATCTTCGCGAATGACCTGTACCGAGCCATTCGCTGGAAGATTGCCGGTGATGGGTTTCCAGGTGGCGCCGTAATCGATGCTTTTCAGCACGTACGGCTTGAAGTCATTGTTGCGGTGATTGTCGAGCGTCGCGTACACAGTTGCTTCATTGAACCGTGATGCGACCACTCTGCTCACGTACGTCTGGTCGGGGACGCCGGGGAATTTTGTGATCCTGGTCCACGATGCCCCGCCATCGCGCGAGACGGAGATCACACCATCATCCGTTCCAACGTAGAGCAACCCCTGCTTGAGTGGAGACTCGTCGATCGTGCTGATGTTGCCGTAGTCCGCCGTTCCCTGGTGGCGCGCGATCGCATCGCGCGGCCAGATCTTTCCCATCACGGGCAGGCTGTCGCGATTGAGATGCCGCGTGAGATCGGGACCGAGTCGCGTCCAGGCGTCGCCGCGGTTGGTGCTCTTGAAGAGATAGTTCGCGCCGAAGTAGATCGTGTTGTGATCGTACGGCGAGATGAGCATCGGCGAGCTCCAGTTCCAGCGATACGGCTTCGCCCCAAAGTCCGGGATTGGTTTTATGGTTTTCTGCTCACCGGTGCGAACATCGAAGCGCACGATGTCGCCGCCCTGTGATTCTCCGTACACCGTGTTCGGATCGACAGGATCGATCTGCGCGTAGAATCCATCGCCTCCGGTGGTGCGTATCCAGTCGGCGTTCGTGATGCCCTGACGGTTTCTCGTCTGACTCGGTCCGCCCCAGCTGCTGTTGTCCTGCAATCCGCCGTATACGTAGTAGAAGGGCAGACGCATGTCGGTTGCGATCGCGTAGTACTGCGAGATCGGAAGATTTGGAACGAAGTCGACCGTGCGGCCGCGATCGTGGCTGATGTAGACTCCGCCATCGCAGCCGATGATCAAATGGTTCGGATCGGACGGATCGATCCACATCGCGTGATGATCCGAGTGCGCGCCGGTTGCGGTGGTGCGGAAAGTTCGCCCGCCATCGGTCGACACCTGCAGCGGCACTCCCATGAAATACACGCGGTCGGGATTCGTCGGATCGACGCGGATTTGTCCCATGTACCACGGATAGGAAAACCCCGTCCCCATTTTCTGCCAGCTGGCACCGCGATCGTCAGAGCGATAGATGCTCGCCTCGGTGTTGCCCTGCGAAGCTCCATTGCCCGTCACCTTCGTCTCGATCGTCGCGTAGACGATATTCGGGCTCGACCTGCTCACGTCGAGGCCGATCCGCCCTACATCTTCCTTCGGCAATCCTTCAGTGAGCTTCGTCCAGGTGTCGCCGCCGTCGATGCTCTTCCAGAGTCCGCTACCGGGCCCGCCGCCGACAAAGGTGTAAGGACGCCGCTCCCGCTGATAGGAAGCCGCGTAAATTACGTCGGGATTCTCGGGATCGAAGATCACATCGGTGAACCCGGTGTGCGTGTCGATGTTCTTGACATTCTTCCACGTGCGTCCGCCATCCGTCGTCCTGAACAATCCGCGATCCCCACCCGCTCCCCAAAGAGGACCGGCCGCAGCGACGAAAACAATTTCCGGATTCCTCGGGTTGACGATGATTCGACCGATGTGCTCCGATTTCCTGAGCCCCATGTTCGTCCACGTCTTGCCGGCGTTCTCCGATTTGTAGACGCCATCGCCCCACGACGAGCTGCGCTGATTGTTCGCTTCCCCCGTGCCTACCCAGATTATGTCGGGATTGCTGGGTGCGACGGCGATGTCCCCGATCGATGCCGATGCCTCGTGATCGAAGATCGGCGTCCACGTGGTACCGCCGTTGATCGTCTTCCATACGCCGCCCGACGCCGACGCGACGTAGAACAACTCACCCAGTCGCTCTCCGACCTGAGATCTGGGACCTTCGGGAACAGCCACGTCAACTACGCGACCACTCGTGATGGCAGGACCGATCGAACGCCATGGCAATTCAGAGAGGCGCGCGGAATCGGCGTCGAATGCCGTCGGTGTGGTTTTGGTGGCCGTCGCCGCCTGGCCAGAGAGTATCGATGGAAGGGATACGAACAGAGCGATCGCGGGAGCGACACGCAGGAACGGACGAGGCATCATTTTCGGATGAGGAGACGGGATAATCTCATTCACCGCGGGCGTTTGTGCCAACTTGGGATCGAGCCGCGAATTGCCTTCGACGAATCTCCTTGCCGCCAAACTCCCCCGGCTCTACTCTGATTCATGCGCTCGAATGTAGTCGTGGTCGCGATCAGTCAGCTGCTCCTGATCCCGAATACTGCGACCGCCCAGAAGGATTCAACTTCCACTCGCGAGAGTTCAACCGCGCGTGCATGGATAATACCAGCAGGGATCGCCACATCCGTAGCGCTGGATCCGGAGGCGCGTGAATGGGCGCGTCACACTCACAGTCGCTCGCTCGATCGTCTCGCCAAATCAGTAAATCCCCTTGGGACTACGCGCATTCTTGTTCCGGGCATCGCAATCACCTATGTCAGTGCGCTGATTACGCACGACGAGTCACTTGCGACGGCAACGCTCAACACCGCCGCGGCGTACATTGCGTCCGACCTTGTCGAGTCGGCCCTCAAGCCCGTCATTGGTCGCGAGCGTCCCCATGTCGACGGCGATTCGCATCGCTTCCACTTAGTTACGGGCAACGGTGACTGGCATTCGTTTCCTTCTGCTCACGTGACGCACATCACCTCGATAGCGCAGGCGATCTCCATGCAAACGCAATCCGGATCCGTCACCGCTCTCTGCAGCAGTCTCGTCGCGCTCATGGCCTGGGATCGCGTGTACGAGGACCAACACTGGACGAGCGACGTGACCGCAACGATCGCACTCAGCTCGATCATCAGCAGTGCGACGGTCAGATGGATGGAATCGCGCCAATCTCATTCGCGATGACCGCCATAGATCCAGATACGCGCACCCAACCCGCAGATACCCGGACCCCACCCGGGCCGCGCGCACGATTCCCAGGTCACATGCTGTTCGAGTTCGCGCGCCGCCGGCTTCCTTTCATGATCGAGTCCGCGAAAAAGTATGGCGACATAGTTTTCTTCAAGGTCGGCAACGAACGCATCTACCTGTTCAACCATCCGGATCTGATCCGCGACGTGCTCGTCACGAATCAGAAGAACTTCGTCAAGAGCCGCGCGCTCGTACGCGCCAAGAAAGTGCTGGGCGAGGGACTTCTCACCAGCGAAGGGGAATTTCACCTCCGGCAACGGCGCCTGGCCCAACCCGCATTCCACCGGGATCGCATCTCTGCCTATGGCAGATCCATGGTCGAGTACGCGGTCCGGTTGAGATCGCGCTGGGCTGACGCCCAGCCGCTCGATGTCCACGACGAGATGATGAAGCTCACGCTCGCGATCGTCGCGAAAACGCTTTTCAGCGCCGACGTCGAGAAGGAAGCCGCCGAGATCGGAGACGCCCTTACGACCGCGTTCGCCGCATTCAACCTCGGCATTCTTCCGTTCAGCGAGCTGCTCGAGAAGCTGCCGCTGCCTTACATCAAGCGGTTCGAAGCAGCACGTGCGCGCCTCGATGAGACAATTTACCGAATCATCGACGAGCGCCGAACGACTGGCGAGGACAAGGGCGATCTGCTCTCGATGCTGCTCCTGGCGCAGGACACGGAGGGCGACGGCGGGCGGATGACCGATACGCAGATCCGCGACGAATCGATGACAATCTTCCTCGCCGGCCACGAGACGACAGCCAACGCCCTCTCGTGGACGTGGTATCTGCTATCTCAGCATCCAGAAATCGAGGCGCGTTTCCATCGCGAGGTCGACGCACTCGGCGATCGTCTCCCACAACCTGATGATCTACCGAGACTGCCATACACACGGATGATCCTGGCCGAGTCGATGCGACTATATCCGCCGGCGTGGGCAGTCGGACGGCGAGCGCTCAACGACTTCGACGCGGGCGGATACACGATTCCGGCAAGATCGATGGTGCTGATGTCGCAGTTCATCATGCACCGCGATCCGCGCTTCCACCCCGAGCCCGAGCGCTTCGATCCGGAAAGGTGGCGGCCGGAGATCGCCGCGCTACGCCCGAAGTTCTCGTACTTCCCATTCGGAGGCGGAACGCGCGTCTGCATCGGAGAGCAGTTCGCCTGGATGGAAGGAATCCTGATCCTTGCGACCATTGCCCAGAGATGGAGGCTCCGCTACGTCGGGCCGGCTCCCCCTGCCCTCGAGCCCCGGATCACGCTGCGCCCCGAGGGAACTCTCGACATGAAGGTCGAGAGGCGCTGACCAACACTGCAAAGAGGCAGACAGTATTTATATAGTTGCAAGACAAGATCCTCCGCACTGACACGCCCATCCCTGCATCCATGAACAAGATCTCTCTTCGTCGCGCTTTGTCGACGGCGCTACTGACGCTCGCGCCGCTCGCTTCGGTCTGGTCCCAACAGACGTACCAGTCGCCGCCTCCGGATCTGGTGAAGATCCTCGAGGCGCCCGCGAATCCGGTCACATCGATCAGTCCAAACCGGCAGTGGGTTCTCGTCACGGTGAGCGATCCACGGACGATCACCATCAGTGACATGGCGGACTCAGCCTACTATCTCGCTGGCAGCAAGATCAGGGCAAATCCTGACTATCGCGTGGAGAACATCGGCATCCGGTCGGGAACGGTGAGCAGCATCGATGGCAAGATCGCGCGAGCACTAAATCCTCCAGCTGGCGGACGACTTGGGTCGACGGCATGGTCGACTGTCGGGGACCAGCTCGCCTACACGACGGTGTCAAATGGCGCGATGGCGGTCGAAATCCTGGATCCGGCGTCTGGCCGCACACGCCGCGTTACTGCAAACGGATTGTCGGGGCGAATTCGCGATCTCGACTGGTCGCGTGACGGAAAGAATCTCGCGTTCACCACGACCACACCAGCGGGAACGGCCCTGTGGGTCGCGGATGTCGCGAACGCCACCGCGCACCGGTTGACCCCTCCGACGCTCAACATCACGACCGCACGCGGAAATATTGTCGACGATGCCGGCTGCAATTGGCTGGATGGCAAGGCGCCGCTCGTGTGCCGGTTGTGGCCAGCTAACCGCGCCGGCGCACCCAAAACGTCCGAGGTACCCACAGGCGTCATCGTACAGGAATCGTACGGACGCTCGGCGCCCGCGCGCACCTATGAATACCTGCTGCAGGGACCAGCCGATGAGGCTCTGTTCGATTACTACTTTACCGACCAGCTCTCTCTGGTTGGGCTTGATGGAAAAATCACGCCGGTTGGACAACCCGGCATTCACGCGCGTGCGACGTCTTCGCCGAATGGCAAATACCTGCTCGTCGAGACGATACAACGGCCCTACTCGTATCAGGTCCCGATGGATGTCTTCCCGTCGCGCACCGAGGTCTGGGATCTGAGCGGCAAGGTCCTCCGCGAGATTCGCAATTCCCACGTCGCCGAAGAGGCCCCGAGTGCGCGCGACGCGGTCGTACCCGGAATCAGATTCGTTGGCTGGCGTCCCGACGCTCCGGCCACGCTCGTTACGGTTGAAGCGCTCGACAAGGGGAATCCCCGCAATACGGTTCCGAAGCGGGATCAGGTCTCTCTTTTGTCGGCACCATTTACGGGTGCAGCGACACCGTTCGTTCAAACAGAGTATCGCTTCGGCGGAATCAACTGGGTTTCGCCCAACATCGCGTTCCTCACGGAACGGCTGTCCCGCGGCGCGAGACAGCGAGTCTGGATGATCGATCCCTCAGCTCCTTCCGGCGGCACGCCGAAAATGATCTGGGATCGAAGCGCCGAGGATCGATATTCGAATCCAGGAACGTGGGTGTACGTGCTAGATCCGGCGGCCGATCGATTCGTTCCGTTGCGCTCGAGCGACGGCAAGTCCCTCTATCTGAAAGGAGAGGGCGCTTCGGCCGAAGGTGATCGGCCATTTCTCGATCGCTTCGACATCGCCACCGGCAAGACAGAGAGACTGTGGCAGTCGGCTGCTCCGAACTATGAGCAGACCCTTCAGGTCGTGGATCCGGATGCGACGCGCATCATCACACAGCGTGAGTCTCCGACCGACCCGCCCAACGTTTTCCTGCGCAATCTCCGCGACAAATCTCTGACGCCCATCACGAAGCGCGGCGATCCCGCGCCGTACTTCGCTGGTGTGAAGAGCCAGCTCATCACCTACACTCGGCCGGATGGCGTGAAGTTGTCGGCGACTCTCTACCTTCCGCCGGGCTACGACAAGTCGCAGGGACGGCTTCCCTTTTTCTTCTGGGCGTATCCGCGCGAATTCCAGTCTGCCGACGCGGCATCGCAGCTCGCCGGCTCACCGTACGAGTTCAAGCGGCCCGGCCGTCAGAATTATCTGATGCTGCTCATGCACGGTTACGGCGTTCTCGACGGGCCGACAATGCCGATCGTTGGCATGGGTGGTAAGGAGCCGAACGACAGCTACGTCCAGCAGCTCGTAGCGAGCGCGCAAGCGGCCGTCGACAAGATCGTGGACATGGGCGTCGCCGATCGTGACCGCATCGGGATTGGAGGACACTCGTACGGCGCTTTCATGACGGTCAATCTCCTCGCGCACTCCGACATCTTCCGCACCGGAATCGCGGAGAGCGGCGCTTACAACCGGACGCTCACTCCATTCGGTTTCCAGGCGGAACCGCGCACTTACTGGGAGGCGCCAGAGGTCTACAACGCGATGTCACCATTCAACTACGCGAACAAGATCAAGGCGCCGGTGTTGCTCATCCACGGTCAACGCGACGACAACTCGGGAACCTTCCCGATTCAATCCGAGCGGTTGTTCGCGGCGATCAAGGGAAACGGTGGCGACGTTCGTTACGTCCAGCTCCCGCTCGAGCCGCATGGGTACACCGCCCTCGAGACGCAGCGCCATCTGCTGTGGGAGTACATCAACTGGCTCGACAAGTACGTGAAGAACGCTCCGCCTCGGGCTGCTACCTCGGCGACGGCAGGGTCACAAGTACCGAAGTAGCGATCAGTACGAGCGCGGCGAACGTCAGCTCCATTTTCGCGGAGCGCCGGATGGTCTGTTCCGACCCTTCGGCGCCGAGTGATGGACGGACCCGCCGCCAGTTCCATGCACCAAGCGTGACGACGACGAGCACCAATACCAGCTTGACGTCAAGCGCCAAGCCGTAGCTTGTGGTCCAGAGAGATGAAATCCGCTTGAGATGCACCCAGGCCGTCGTGAGGCCCGTGATGGCAACGATTGCGGACGCCACGAGAGCAAGCGGCGAGAAGGAATTCACGAGGTCTGCGACAAGTTCCGCGCGCTGAGCACCGGCGGCACTCGTGCTCGTTGCCACTCCTCTGATCCCGATCAGCAGCAGGACCAGCAACGTGCCAAGCCACGTCGATGCAGCAAGGATGTGAACCGCGTTTACTTTGCCGGCGAATCTTCCTGTGTACAGCGGTTGCAGAACCAGAAGAAGAACCCCGATCGCTGCTATCGTCCATCCTCCCCGCCACGTGGCACGAACCAATACGAACCCCAGCGTGCCGATCGTCAGCATCGCCATCTTCCATTGGAACTGCGACAGGTTCTTCGGAAGCGCTGCCGCGAATGCCTTGTGATCGGTGACCGCGTTGAGGTAAGGCTGGCCGAGGTAGGCCAGCCACAGAAGCGCCATGCCGAGAATGCCGAGGAGGGCAGCATTGTCGGTGCGGAGTATTGCCTTGGCTTCGTCCGACATTCCGCGAATCTGTCTCACGATCCCGAATCGAAACCCGATCGCGCCGACTGCCAGGAAGAAACCCACGAACTCCACCAGCTGGAACAACGCGTCGATGAATGAGAATCCTCGCGGGGGACCACCTGGCCCGCCTGGTCCACCTGGGGGTCCACCCGTGGGACCGATTTGTTGAGCCGACTGCGCGATTTCATGCAGTGCAGCCAAGATCGTTCTCATTGGATTTCTCTCCCGATAGCTGATGCCTCGTAGTGTGCGAGGAGATCCGACGGCCCATCATAGATCTCCGCCGCACCCTTCAGCTTGTCGTCGCTCCATCCACCGCATCGGAAGGCGATGGTCCGCACACCTGCTTTCGCGGCCGCTTCGATGTCATATGGCGTGTCGCCGATCATGACCAAATGCTTCGGCGAAATCCCGCTTTCTTCGATCGCGGCCTTAACGATGTCGGGATCCGGTTTTGATCGCTTCGCATCGCTCGCCGTCGCTCGCTCCTCCATGAGGTCTTCGACGTGCGCCGCTTTGAGCAGCTTGGTAAGCTGTTCGTCCCGGGCAGAGGTCGCAACGAGGGGTTTCAGGTCATCGGAGCGAATGCGCCGCACCAGATCACGCGCCCCCTTGAACGGACCAAGACGAGGAAGATGTCGCTCCTGAAAGATGTCCGAGTGACGCTCGACGAGTTCCTTCCCTTCGTCGCTGTCGTTACTGACTCCGATTGTTTTCGGAAGGAGCTTGTCAGCCCCCATTCCGATGAGCGGTCTCACGACGTCGAACGGCACGTCATAGCCAGCTTCCTCGAACGCTTCCACCCACGAGAGGGCGTGTGCGTCGTTGCTGTCTAGGAGCGTGCCGTCGACATCGAAGATTACGCCTTTTAGCAACAGCTTATTTCAGAGTCTTCTGAATCGATTCCGCCTTGTCGAGATGGCCCTGAATTACAGGTGCGGCCTTCTGGATCAGGTTCTTCAGCTCGGCGGTCTGCGTGATACCCGCTGCCTTCGTGGCCAGGTCGAGCACGGCCTTATGGGCATCGACTTCGGCATCGATGTACGCACGATCGAAGTCTTTCCCTTTGGCCGTTGAATTCAGCGTATCCATCTCTTTCTGCGCGGCAGGCGTGACAGGATCGTCTGATGGAGCTGCCGGAGTGACGTTCAGCTTCGTCGCCAGTGCCTGGCCCTGCGCGCGAAGCTGGTGATGATCACGCATCATCCGCTTTCCGAAGTCACGAACGGCGGCCGCGGTTCCCTTGGTTGCCGCGACGGCACCGGCCGAGCTGTCGGCGGCGTTCGCTTCATCGAGCAGAGCGACGATGTTGGCGTCGGTCCAGGTCCCGGCGGCCGGCGCGCCACTCTTCATGGTCGACGTGTCCGCGGAAACCGTGCTCGAGGCGGCCGTCGTATCCACGGCAGAGTTGTCTTTCTTGCTGCATGCGGCTAGCGCGAATGCCCCGATGGCGAGCGCCGCCACCCTGTAGCCCGATCCATTCCTCAACATTGTTCTTCTCCCTCCTGCGGGGTCGAGAAAAAGCCGCTCCATGTGTGGCGGCGTCTTTCGTTTGCGCCCGTGTCTGAGGCAAAAAGCGTACGCATCCTTCGTTATTGGTTATTGCGCTCGCGCCGCACAACCCGGGGAGAGAACGCTTTTCTGGTCCCTCGGCCATTTCCGATCGAGTCCTGATGTGGTTCCGAATCCGTGGTTTCTGCTGCAATTTCCTGTTCGCGTCGGGAAAGCTCGTCGTTGGACCCTCTTCAAGTCACCGCCCGCAGTCATGCGCACCCATCCTCTCTTCATCGCCGCGCTGTTGCCATCTGTGGTAACGGCACAGAAAGCAGCGTCACCAGACGCACTCCGGCCAATCACATTTCTGGATAGGCAGTACCAGCGCGATGTTGGATCTCCGACGCCGAGTCCCGACGGGAAATGGCTGCTTTACACGCTTTCCACCCCTGACTGGAATCAGGCCAAGCGCCAAACCGACATCTATCTCGTCTCGATCAAGGACGGACTGTCTTCTACCAGACAGATGACGTTCACGAAGGACAAGAACGAAACGTCCCCGCGTTGGTCCCGTGACGGGAAGTTTTTTGTCTTTCTGTCGAACAGGGATGCAGCTTCTGCACCCTCGGGTGGAAGCACGGGTGGATCGAGCGGAAATGCGGCTGGACAGAACCAGATCTACGTCATGCGCCCCGATGGGGGTGAGGCACGCAAGATCACAGATGCCAAGGATGGCGTCTCGACGCTCGACTTCAGCAAAGACGGAAGATGGCTCGTTTACCGCAGCGGCAAGTCGGACGAAGAACAGCTCTACGCCTTGCCGGTGGCCGGAATCGATTCCGCGAAGCCGGTGCAGCTGACCCATCAGCAGGCGGGCGTGGGTCTATGGAAATGGTCTCCCGACAGCAGACGGATTTATTTCGTTACCGCCGATACACTGGACAAGGACGAAAAGCTCCGCGTGGAGAAGAAGTTCAACGTCGCGATTCGAAACATGGCGACGCCTCTTTCGAGCCTGTGGGCCCTCGACGTCGACACGAAGAAAGCGACGCGTCTTACGCGCGATACAAGCGTTACCGTCACCGATTTCAACATCTCACCAGATGGGCGCTGGATCGGTTATCACGGCGCGGCGGCCAATCGCTACATGCGGAACATCACCGAGCAGGACATTTATGCCGATCTGTATCTACTCGATACTTCGACTGACGGCATCGAGCGCCTGACCAACAACACCGAAGTCGGCGAGAGCGATCTCGAGTTCTCGCCCGATAGCAAAATGATCGCCTTCTCGGCGAACGACGACATGACGCAGTACAGCATGACCAACAATCGCGTCTATCTGCGGCGAGTCGATGATCGTGGCGGACAGTTTCGGAAGCTGGGCGGGAATTTCGACGGCGATGTGACCGTCGGCTTCTGGTCAAAGGATGGCAAGACCATCTACTTCAACGAAGGGATCAGGGCGACGGGTCAGACGATGGCCCTCGACATCGACAAGAACACCGTGCGTCAGATCTCGAACGTCCGCGCGTCGCTCAATGCCAGCGAGGACGAAGACTCGAGGGTGCTGCTGCTCAACTACGCCGATCCTCGCACTCCTCCTACGCTGTTCACGGTCGCATCGGTCGATCAGATACCGGTGCGAGCGAGCTGGCGCCAGCTCACTGATGCCAATCCTCAGGTTCGTGGGTTTGCGCTTGGCGACGAAGAAGAGATCAACTGGAAATCCACAGATGGAAAGACTGTCGGCGGAATTCTGATCAAGCCCGTCGGGTACCAGGCAGGTACGCGATACCCGCTCATCGTTGCCATACATGGCGGACCCGCCTCCGCCGATGTACTCGGCTTCAACGGCGGTTACGGTGCGCAGACGTACGCCGGCGCCGGTTACGCGGTATTGATGCCCAACTATCGGGGCTCGACCAATTACGGCGAAAAGCACAAGACGGATATCGTCGGCAACTATTTCCAGAAGGGCTACGAAGACATAATGACCGGCGTCGACTACCTGATATCGCAGGGAATCGTCGACAGCACGAAAATGGGAGTCCTCGGCTGGAGTGCGGGCGGCCACTGGTCGAACTGGATTCTCACGCACACCAATCGCTTCAAGGCGATCAGCACAGGGGCTGGAACTTCGAACTGGATATCGATGTACGCCGAGAGCGATGTGCAGAGGAATCGGCAGTTCTATCTGGGCAACAAGCTGCCGTATGATGACTTCGAAGCTTACTGGAATCAGTCACCGCTCAAGTACATCAAGAACGCGAAGACTCCGACGATGATCCACGTGGTGGAAGGAGATCCTCGCGTGCCGCGTCCGCAGTCGGAAGAGCTTTTCATGGCGCTTAAGCGGCTCGGAGTTCCGACCGAGCTGTACGTCTATCCAGGCAATACCCACGGAATCCCGGATCCCCGCAATCAGCTGCTCAAGTCGGTGGCGGAGATGGCGTGGATGGACTACTGGGTGAGAGGCAGTGGAAAGAAGTTCGCGTGGCGTGATGTGCTGAAGACGCTCGATCCCGAAGGTTCTGTCGCAACCGGGACCGCAACTTCGACGTCGAACTGATGCGGCCGCGCACAGGAGTAGAGACTCGTTCGCCGCGTAATGAACGTGGTCGAGAGGCGCGCCGCACGTTGCGCGTAGTTGTCACATTCGGCGCGATTCTGTTCGCGGGCGTCATCGCCTGCGCCGCGGC
>Ga0065715_10000859_pt1 | contig 12941 bp, 13 predicted proteins | sample MisBulReplicate1_FD_59102 | JGI IMG/M metagenome (GOLD analysis project Ga0065715, IMG submission 59102) | Miscanthus rhizosphere microbial communities from Kellogg Biological Station, MSU, sample Bulk Soil Replicate 1 : eDNA_1 v2 (version 2) | ecosystem: Host-associated > Plants > Roots >...
GACGTGTTCCGTGCAACGTACGGGCATCACAACGAAACGTCGTTCAGACGCGGCATCGATGCGTCGCTCGCGTGGCTTCGCTTCATCGGGCTCCATGAGTCCCACCGGTCGGCGCTCTCGATGGCCGCGGCCTCGAATTGAGATGAGGTGGATGTCGGGTTGAATGCCCGCTGGCTCCTGGCACGATCCGCGGCCCCACACATATCGGCCGTCATTCGCGCTCCACAGGGCGCCTCAATTCACGAGCGCTCTCATCACCGCGTGCCGGCCAACGCGAGTCTTGAGCAGGAGTTCTGCGCATGGCGCTGACGATGCGCCACAGCATCAAGCGGGCGGTCACCGCCGCCGGGCTCGAAGCGCCGGCACGGGCCCTCCTGACGACGATGCGTCGTCGCTCGCGTATCTGGGATCGGACCATGAGGGACCACGAGCATCTGCGCATGCTCCTCGCGTTCGCGCTGCCGGCCGACGCGAACTGCGTCGACGTCGGCGCGGCGAACGGACTGGTCCTCGCGACGATCGTTCGCCTCGCGCCGCAAGGACGTCACATCGCGTACGAGCCAGTCACGCAGTTCCACGAGGAGCTCACCGCGCGTTTCCCGCAGGTCGACCTCCGGTCCGTCGCGCTCTCGGACGAGAACGGTGAGACGACTTTCACCTTCGTCAGAGACCGGCCGACCGTCAGTGGCTTCCGCGCGCGCGACTATCGCGACGGCGGTCGCGAGCTCGAGACGATCCGCGTGCGCACTGCGCGGCTCGACGACGACCTGCCCGACGGTTACGTCCCGCACTTCATCAAGGTCGACGTGGAGGGCGCAGAGGAGATGGTCTTCCGCGGTGCGCTCCGGACCATCCTCCGGCACCGGCCGATCGTCGCGTTCCAGCACGGACGCGGCTCGGCGGATTACTACGGAACGAAGCCTGGCGACATCCATCGCCTGCTCACGGGCGAGGCCGGCCTGCGGATATTCGACATGGACGGCGGCGGGCCGTACACGTCCGGCGAATTTCAGAGGGCCTACGACACGAACTCGCACTTCCATTTCATAGCGCGGCCGTGATGCGCGCGTGACCGACTCGACCGCCATCGTCCAGTCCAGCATCGGATCACGGCTTCAGCGCGCACTCGACGCCGGCGGGTCCGTGATCACCGTGGAGCTCGCCGTCCCCGCGACCGTCGCGCACGAGCTCATCATCGAACGGGCCAAAGGCCTGCTCCGTCCGCAGATCGTCGCCATGAATATCACCGACGGTCTGCGCGGCCGTCCGGCGCTCTCGCCGATCGCAGCGGCGGCGATCCTCACGCATGCTGACCTCGGCGTCGAGCCCATCGTGCAGGTCGTCGCGCGCTCGCGCTCGAGGAACGCGCTCATCGCCGATCTCCTCGGGGCCTCGGCGCTCGGAGTGCGCAACCTCCTGTGCATGACCGGGGACATCCCGGAGTCATCGGCGGACGTCCAAGACGTGGACGTCTTCAGCTTGATCGAGCTGGCCCGCGGGTTCCCCGCCGGCCTTGGCACCGAGCTGTTGGGTGTTGCGGAGCCGTTCTGCGTCGGCGCCGCGTGGTCTCCATTCGCGCCAGACCCCGTGTACGAGGTCGAGCGACTCGTCCGCAAGCGCGCAGCCGGCGCGCAGTTCGTCCAGACCCAACCGATGTTCGACGCGCGTGCGTTCGCCGAGGCGACCCTACGCATGCCGGGAGCGCTCGCGGNCCTCCCGCTCATCGTTGGACTCGCTCCGGTGCGGTCGTGCGATCACGCGCGTCGCCTCGAAGCGATCCCNGGCATCGTGATCCCGCCNCGCCTTCTCGCCATCCTCGANCGCGCCAGCGACGATGCCGATGCGTGCGAACGCTACTGGGCGTACCTCGACGAGGAGCTCGAGTGGCTCTCGCGCAACGCACCGCTCCGAGGATTCCACCTCATGCCGATCGGGCATTCCAAGCGTGGCATCCGCCAGACGTCGACGTTCGATCGCCTCTACGCGGCAGCCACGAAGGCACTCGGCGTTACCTCGCCAAGATCTGAGGATGCCCAGTACAGCGGCGATCAGCTGGCGGGAACGGTCTCCGCCTGACCCACTGGCCCGCGTGCCGGGATCGCGCGGCGATACAGCGCCTCGAGCGCGCGCGCCGACGCTCGCCAGTCGTAGCTCTTCTCGACGAGGTGGCGCCCGGCACTGCCGAGCTCCGCACCGAGAGCGTCGTCGCGCAGCACGCGGACGACCTCTGCGGCGAACGCATCGGCGGTGTCGGCGAGAAGCACATCACGGCCGTGTGTCACCGCGAGACCTTCCGCGCCGATCGACGTGGATACGACCGGAGCGCCCATGGCCATCGCCTCGAGGATCTTGAGCCGCGTGCCGCCGCCGATCCGCAGCGGCGCGATGATCACGCTCGGACGCTCGAGATATGGTCGCAGGTCATCCACGAATCCCGTGAACCTGACATCGGCCGCTTCAAAGCGTCGCAGCTCCGCCGGCGGCGATGCCCCGACGATCTGAAGGCGCACCGAGGGATGCAGCCGTCGCACCAGGGGCATGACGTCGCGCAAGAAGAAGAGCAGGCCGTCGTGATTGGGGTAGTAGGAGAGCGTGCCAAAGAAGACGATGGTGTCTGGCTCGCGTCGCTTCGAGCCGGGCGAGAAGAACTCCGTATCGACGGCATTGGGGATGACCGCGGTGCGCGCATCTGGAAACTCGCTTCGGATCATGGCCTCGTCGCGCGGCGACGTCACAGCAAGGGCGTCGACGTCGCGCCACGACCGCTGTTCCTCCGCACGCAGCTTCAGGTGATTGAGGTAGTCGTAGGCCTTGCGCGCGCCCGGGCGGACGACAGCCAGCGTGCGGCTCCGGATGTCGTACTCGACGTTGTGCTCGTCGAGCACGCGCGCCGCTGTCGGCGGGAAACGGTAGTGAGCCATGAAGCAGTGCTCGATCTGGACGACGTCAAATATCGTCCGTTCGCAGAGTCCGTCGAGCGCGGTCTGGAAATCGGAGCGCTCGTGGACGACACGCTCGAAGCTGCGATTCGATAGCAGCGAGCGAAGCTGGAGCGTGCGCTTGCGACGCCCAGCGATCCGGCGGTACTCGTTCGGAACGATCACGATCTCCTCGCACCGCTCCCGGATCTCGGGAGCCACCTCGACATCTGCGCTCGCCCCCTGGGCGAAGGCGAGCAGGGACACGCTGCACGACGCGGGTAAGCCTCGGATGAGACCGTGAACGCGGACCGGTCCGCCTGCCGTGCGAGACGGCAGATACGGGCTGACGATCAGAAGGCGCAGGCCATCGGACACGGCGTCAGCTTGCGAGAAGCTCTGCTGCCGACGGCGGCGCGACAGCGTCGCTCGCTGGCAGGAACTCCCGAATGGTGCGCACGATCCGTTCCGCCGCGTGTCCGTCTCCGAAAAGATCGCGCGGGGTCGCCATGACGGAGTACGCGGTCGCGTCGCGGAGAAGCGTCGCGACCCGACTGCGGATCGTGGTGGGATCCGTGCCGACGAGCTCCGCCGCACCGGCCTCGATCGCCTCCTGCCGTTCGGTCGTCTCGCGCATGATGAGCACCGGTCTGCCCAGGACGGTCGCCTCTTCTTGCAGGCCGCCTGAGTCGGTGAGCACCAGGTACGACTGGTCCATGTACGCGAGGAGCTCGTCGTAGCTGACGGGCGGAAGCAGGTGGATCCGAGGTGTCGCGCCGAGCGCGGCGCGCACCGGACCGGTCACGACGGGATTGGGGTGCACGGGATAGACGATCTCCACATCGTCGTGATCGGCGATGAGCATCTGGAGCGCCGCGCAGATCCTCGCGAGTGGCGCGCCGAGGTTCTCGCGACGGTGTGCGGTCACGAGGATCAATCGAGTCATCGCAGGGGGAGAACCCCGCGCAACCCCCGCACGCGATCGGATCCACTGGACCGCATCAACGACCGGATTCCCTGTGAGGTGGACGCGGTCGTGCGCGACACCTTCTTCGAGCAGACGGTCGGCGGCGCGTCTCGTCGCCGCGAAGTGCAGCGACGTGAGCTGTGTGACCAGCCGGCGATTCATCTCTTCGGGAAAGGGGTCGTAGATGTTGTCGGTGCGAAGCCCCGCCTCCACGTGGCCCACCGGGACGCGCTCGTGGAACGCGGCCAGCGCCGCCGCGACAGCGGTCGTCGTATCTCCCTGTACGAGCGCCAGCTGTGGCCGGACCAGCTTGAGCACCGGTTCGATCCTCTCCAGGACCGCGGCGAAGACTCCGGACGCGGTCTGGTGCGGCTTCATGATGTCGAGGTCGTAGTCGGGCGCGATCTCGAACAGTCGCAGGACATCGTCGACCATCTCGCGGTGCTGTCCTGTGACGCAGATGACCGGCTGCACCGCGGGGCGCTGCGCGGCCAGCTCCTTGATGACCGGCGCCAGTTTGATCGCCTCCGGACGCGTGCCGATGACGACCAGGACCCGCTGTTCCACTTCGGAGAACCTAGGGTGCAAATGTTGCGCTAGGCATGTGACGCGTATGTGACAAGAGCCCGGTCGGAGCGTCGCGACGCATCCGGCTCAAGGGCGCGCCACATCAAGTCTCAACGCGAAACCGAAACGATGTCCCGGTGCTGGAGCGACTTCGCGTTCCCCCGGGCCCTGTCCCTTCGCCGGCGACAGTGCAGTCCGTTGTGGCTGGGCCCATGGCGGCGCCCGTGGCGGGTCAGCCGGAGCGCCAGCTTGGTGTTCTCGGCGGCCTGAACCGGCCAACCAGCGCGGACCTCTACGACTGGCTCTTCGCCGGCATGCTCGCGCACCCCAGCGGTGGCGTCGCGGGCTGGCGCGAGCGCCGCACCGGCCGCCTCTCGGACGAGTACCCCGAGATCTCGGGCTACTACCTCAGCGCGGCCGTCTTCGCGGACATGACCGGCAGCGTGCCAGTGATCCGAGCNGCCGATTGGCTGAGCGCCCGTATCGAATCCAACGCATCCGCGTCGCGCCGCGTCGACGGGTCCGCCATCTACAACTTTGACCAGGGCATCATCGCGGCCGGCCTGATCAAGTACGGAGTACGTGCGAGGAATGCTCGCGCGGTCGCGGCCGGCGTCCGTGCGGCCTCCCGCCTGAGAGACCAGCTGAGCGAGCTTGGCCACCTTCCGCCGCTGGATCCGACCGCCGGCCCGCCACACGGACGCCCGGCGACGTGGTCGACCGTGGGGCGATTGCATCTCGCGAAGACCGTGCAGTGCCTGCTCCTGGCCGACGAGCTCGGTGTCGGTGGCATGCGTAAAGCCGCGCGCACGCTCATCGATGACGTCAGCAGCGCGTTCTCGCTCGCGAACGACGGACTCCGCGATGAGGCCGGCCGAGTCAACCTGCATGCGACGTCCTATGCGCTCGAGGGCCTCTGGATCTGGGACGCGGCCAATCGAACGACGGGTCTTCGCGACATCCTCCACTCGGCGTTCGACGAGCTGCTGTCGCATCAGCTCCCCTCGGGCGGTTTCCCGCGCCTCGCGGCCACGGAAGCGAGCCGCGAGCAAAGTGACGTGCACTCCCAGGTCATCCGTCTCGCCGTCCTGCTGGGACGCGCAACGGCGGTCCGGTCGTCCGTCGCGCGCCTGCGACAGGTGGCCAGTCCGGCCGAGTTCGGCTGGTCGGTGCCGTATGAGCCGCAGTCCCCTGAGGTCCACGAGAACGCGTGGGCCACGATGTTCGCGGCGCAGGCGCTCTCGCTGGTCGACGGCCCGGCGGACCTCGAGTGGTGGGAGCTGATCTGACGCTTCGGGTCGACCGGCGCGGCGAGCGATGGCCGAGCCACGTGCGCATCGGCCAGGGCACCCTCATTGACGACGATGTCCGCGTTGGTGGCGAGCACACGAAGGGCGCGTCGCGTCCGATCGAGATCGGCCGCGGTGCCCGTATCCGCAGCGGCTCGAGCATCGACGACGGCGCACGCATCGGGGATCGATTCGAGGCTGGCCACAACGTCTTCATCGGCGAGGACGCGGTCATCGGCGACGACTGTCACATCGAGAACAACACCATCATCGAGGTGGGCTGCACGCTCGGCGATCGCGTGCGGGTCCAGGCGAACTGCTTTGTCGCTGCCTTCACGACGATCGAGGACGACGTCACGATCGGCCCCGGCGTCGGCCTGGCCAACGACCCGCATCCGGGCAGCGCGAATCATGCGTGTATGCGTGGACCGACGATCGAGCGCGGCGCGCAGATCGGTATGAACGCGACGATCCTTCCGTTCGTCACGATCGGTGAGCGATCGGTCGTGGGCGCAGGGAGCGTGGTCACGCGAGCTGTGCCCGCCGAGCTCGTCGTTGCCGGGAATCCGGCGCGCGTCCTCAAGTCCATCTCGCAGGTGACCTGCCCTCTGGATCTGCAGCCCGGCGAATACCTCGACGGATCGTCGGAGACCGCGCCAGTTCGCTAGACGATCTCGCGCTCAGAACTGGAAGTAGAAGAAGGCGTCGCTTCCCGCCGGGGCCGCGAGCGAAGCGATCACGACCACAGCTGACGCGGCGGCGCCGAGTGCGATCGGACTGAGGCGCGGCATGGTCACCGGAAGCGTCCACTGCCGACGTGACGCCAGCCATGTGAGCAGGAGTGCTGCAGCAATTCCGATCACGAACACCGAGGCCCGGAAGCTGAGCGTGCCGGCGCCGACGCCCTGGCCAGCCATCGCACGGATCATGACGCTGGCGGCGTCGAAGTCGGGGCAGCGGAAGAGCGCGAGGCTCACGAGGTAGAACGGCATCGTGAAGAGCCAGCCGCCGACAGACAGCGCGCGGCTCGGCGGAAGGGGGATGAGGGTGCGCAGCAGGTGCTGCAGCCCAAGCCCGATGCCCCACATCGCGCCGAACGCCGCGTAATGCCACGCCGCGCCGTGCCACAGTCCCGCGACGACGAACGTGATGAACAGGTTGCGCATGACGATCGGCAAGGGTCGCCGGGAACCGCCGAGCGGGAAGTAGATGTAGTCGCGAAGCCAGGTCGACAGCGAGATGTGCCATCTCCGCCAGAAGTCCGACAGCGACGTCGCGAGGTACGGCATGTCGAAGTTGATCGGGATGCGGAAGCCGAAGAGGGCGGCCGACCCGCGCGCGATGTCGGTGTAGCCGGAGAAGTCGAAGTAGACCTGAAGGGCGAACGCGAGCATGGTGATCCACGCGTCTGTCGTCCCGATCGCGCCGTCGCTCGCCGCGCGCACCCCGTCCATCACCCATGGGGCGAGGCGATCACCCAGTAGGACCTTCTTGGCGAGGCCGCGGCCGATGAGCCACAGCCCCTCCCTCGCGAGCACGGTGTCGAAGTGTCCGATCGATGCGAGCGATGGCACGAACTGCTGGAAGCGCTTGATCGGGCCGGCGATCTGTGTGGGAAAGAACGCGGCGAACACGTGGAACTTGGTGAAGCTGTGGACGGCGAGCTCGCCGTGATAGATGTCGACGAGGTAGTGGATGAACTCGAACGTGAAGAAAGAGATGCCCAGCGGGAGCACCAGCGTGAGCAGCGGCGGCTGGAGGTTTGCGCCGAGAGCGGCGTTCGCGGCACCGGTGACCGACGTGAGGAAGAAGTCGTAGTACTTGAAGACGCCGAGGACCGCGAGATCCACCGCGATGAACGCCGCGAGAAGCGCTCGCCGCCGCGTCGTGGCGCGGCCAAGGACGATGCCGAACACGTAATTGGCCACGACGAGGCCGAAGATCATCGCGGCGTAGGGGATGCTCCAGCTCGCGTAGAAGACGTAGCTCGCGACGAGCATCACGTCGAGACGCCGGCGCGCGGGCGCGGCCCAGAACGCGACCCACGCGATGGGAAGGAAGATCAGGTAGGCGAGGCTGTTGAAGAGCACGGTCAGTCGTGCGCGATCGCGCGCATGCGTTCACCTACGCATGCCGAATGTCTCTCGGCCGCAGGCTCGACCAGATGCGTCACATCCCGGAAATCCGATGCCGAGAACATCGTCCGGCAATCGATGAGCGGCACCGATCTCTCGCTGGCGAGCTCGCGGATCGCGACGTCGGCGCGCTCGAGATAGGGTCCCGCCTCCTCGTACGCCGTTGGGTGCAGCGGAGGCAGAAGGAACGCGACCGCGATCCCGCGCGCGCGCAGATCGTCGACGAGCGAGCGGATCACATTCGCTCCCGGGGCGTCAGCAGTTGGCGTACCGACGTCGGCGAAGAGCCTGTCCGCGGTGGCGATGAGTCGCGCGTAGCTGTTGGCGGAGCCCGGCGCGACGTAATAGCCGAGGAGGCTCTCGTCGTAACGCTGGCTGGGGGCGAGCGCGCTGAACCACTCTTTCACCAGCTCGCGCTGGCCGTACGCCGACCACAGGCTGCCCAGGGTCGCGTCGATGCTTTCAGCGAGATCGAGCGGCGCGCCGCGCGCCGCGAGCTCGCTCGGCGACATGACCTGCCGGGCGAGCTCATTGCTGTCGAACTTCGCGGCGCTATCGACCGCCCACGGGGACACGCTGATCACGACGAGCTTCGGGTGCATGAAGGTCAGGAGCCGCCGGGTCATTGCGTCGGTGGTCCACGGGTTTGAGGCCGAGAAGCCTCCGTTGAAGCCAGGGCCGCAGTCGCACGATCGCGACACGATCGTCGGCAGGACGCTCGTCATCATGGTCGAGTCGCCGACATAGAGGACCCTCGCGTTCGGCTGGCGGGTGGCGATCGCGAGCTTCGCCGCCGGCCACTGCGGGTCAGACACGGCGACGTGCGAGGCGAAGAAACCCGAGCGGAACACGGCGAGCTCGAGACACATGAGCACTACCACGCACGTAGCGAGCGCCACCCCGATCGCGCGGGCATGGTTCCGGAAGATCGGCCACGGTCCGAGGTCTGACACTGAGAGGCCCGCTCCTCGCGCCGAAGATCGTTAGCGCAATTGAGCGTTTCCGCAGTTAACTCGTCATTGATGGCGGATTGAGGGGGCGATCCGGGTCGCGCGATTGAGCGCCCATTGGCCTCGGGTTGACACAAGACGCCGTTTTTGCGGTCCCCTGCGTGCGCGGCGTCCAAGTGTCATGCGGCAGGCGTAGCGCTCCTCAATGCCGCGGTCGTTCCATCACGGGCATGACGGCCGAGCCGATGGCTCTCACCAGCGCGATCACTGTCGACGCGGCGGTAGCCGCGGCCCGGCCGTCGACCACCAACCCATGGACAGGAGCAGCAGCTCGCCGGGCTCGCGCCGCTGCGTACGCGGCGACCAAGCGCGCGCTCGATATCTTTGTCGCCGCGACGCTGTTGCTCCTTCTACTTCCCGTCTTCGCGCTGATCGCGCTCGCGATCCTGCGTGAGGCCGGGGGACCGGTGTTCTATTGCGCGGAGCGCGTCGGGCGATTCGGCCGGCGGTTCTGCGTCGTCAAGTTCCGCTCGATGCGCTCGGGCTGCGATCAGAGCGCGCACGCCGCGTTCGTAAAGAGCCTGATGCAGGGAACGACGTGCTCGGTCTACAAGGTGCCTGCCGATCCGCGCATCACGAAGGTCGGTGCCTTCCTGCGGCGCACGAGCCTGGACGAGCTGCCTCAGCTCTGGAATGTTCTGCGCGGCGAGATGAGCCTCGTCGGTCCGCGGCCGGACGTCCCGTACGCGTTCGCCGAATACGCCGACTGGATGCACGGACGCCTCGCTGTACAGCCCGGTATCACGGGCCTGTGGCAGGTGAGCGGTCGCAGCCGCCTGAGCCTGCTCGACATGTACCGTCTCGACGTCGCCTATGCGGCACATCCGTCGCTCTCGCAGGACCTGCGGATCCTCCTACGGACGATCCCGGTCGTGCTCGGACGTGACGGAGCGGCATGAAAAGCGACCCACGCACCTCGCCGCGCTGACCACCCTTCGTTATCCTTCACCACACGCGCAGCGGTGGGATGACGCGGGGACGGCGGTGGTTTCGCGCAGCGGATGCAGGAGATCCTCCTGGTCGACGACGAACAGATCCTCGTCGACCTGCTTGCTTTCATCGTCGAGCAGGCGGGCTACGTCCCGTTGGTGGCAACGGAGCCAGCCGGTGCGATCGCGCTCTTCGAGAAGAAGCACCCGGTCGTCGCGGTCATCGACCTCAATCTTCGACCGTGGGATGGGTTCGATCTGCTCGCCGACCTGCGCCGGCGTAGCGCGGCCCTTCCGATCATCGTGCTCACCGCGCGCAGCAGCGAGGACGACAAGGTCCGAGCTCTCGACATGGGCGCGGACGACTACGTCGTCAAACCGTTCGGACATCGCGAGCTCCTGGCTCGCATCCGGGCCCACGCGCGGCGCGTGGGTGGCGATCGGCTCGAAAAGCCCGTCGCGGTCCTCGAGGTCGGTTCGTTCCGGCTCGACCCGTCGGAGCGCACGCTCTACGTCGATGGTGTGCCCACTCGTCTGACCGGCACCGAGTTCCGTCTACTCCAGTACCTCATGCGGCATAGCGACTCGGTCGTGCCGACCGAGGCCGTCGCGAAGCACGTGTGGGGCTTCAACGATGAACCTGCGCGCGATGTGGTCCGCGTGACCGTGCACCGGCTTCGTCGAAAGCTCGGCGATGACGGCGAACGACAGCGCTTCATCCACACCGTGCCCGGCGTTGGATTGCGACTCCGCACCGGATCATGACGATCGCGTAACGACGCTCCGCTGTAACGCGATTGTTCCGTGCGGTCCGCATCTGTCATGGCATTGTTCCCAACGCTTAACGGACAACCGCCCCGCGCTGCGTTCTCATATCTTCCGTTCATGGACTTGTACCCGAGCCTCAATCCGATGGCACAAATCTCAACACAAGGTGGGGGGAGCACGTGATCAAGATCCTGCTCGTTGAAGACGATCCCGACATCCTCGATCTGACGGCGTACGTGCTACGACGTGAACGTTTTGTCGTCATCGAAGCCACCGACGGCGCGCAGGCACTCAGGCGATGGAAGGCCGACCGTCCCGATCTCGTGATCATGGATCTCGGCCTGCCGGCCATGGATGGCTTCGAGGTGCTGCGTCGCATCCGTGAAGAGGATCAGACGCCGATCCTGGTCATCACCGGCCGGAAGGATGCGCACGACATCCTCCGTTGCTTCAACCTCGGCACCGACGACTTCGTCGCGAAGCCATTCGAACATCGCGAGCTCATCGCCCGCGCGCGCGCGATCCTCCGACGTGCGCAGGTCGCACAGGCGGAGGCGCCCGAGCCGACCGTCCAGCTCGATGGTCTGACGCTCGATCCGGTCGCGTATGAGGTCAACTGGCGGAACGAGTCGGTCCGCCTCACCCCTACGGAGTTCCGGATCCTCTATCTGCTCGTCACCAACGCGGGTCACGTCGTCCCGGCCAGCCGGCTCTACACCTACGTGTGGGGCAGTGAGGGCGCCGATGCGAACGCGCTGCGTTCACACATGAGCCACCTGCGGCGCAAGCTCGAGATCGGCGGCTCGACACCGGGCACGATCTCGTCGATCCCCGCGGTCGGTTACGTGTTCCGGCGCACTCCGACGCCGGTGACCGAAGTAGCGACGCCACAGGAGGCGGCGGGCTCCGCGGCCTGACGACGTCTACGCACGCAGCGCCGGGTGGCGCTGCGTCGCGACCAGGAGCACGAGCGCGACCAGCGCGAGCGCCGCGGGCGCGAATGTCGGCGCGGGCCCGACCGCCTTGCTGAACGCCGCCCACCAGCGCTCGACCTCCGACATCCCCGCCCACAGCTGTTCGTAGCGCTGGTCGAGCGGCCCCGCCACGTAGTTCTCGTTGATGTGAAGCGCGACGCCGACGGCAGCGGCGATCATCACCGCGCCCGCGAGCATCCGCGCGCGGCGCACCGCGGCCGCCGTCGGGCGCCGCATCAACAGGAGAGCCGCATAGGCGAGCGCAACAAGCGCGAACCAGGGGACCAGGCGGACAGGCGTGCCCCAGTGACGCTCGACGAGGAGCTCCGCGGTGAGGCCAGCGAGCGCGATGACCACAAGGCCGACGAGGCTGCGGCGCAGGACCGAGGCGTCATCGGTCGCCGCGGGCGCGTCGACCGGACTCACGGCAGGCTGAGCGCCGCCAGGATCCGGCTGAGTGTGTCGGCCGACGGGTTGTATTTCGCGAGATTGCTCTTCAGCTTCGCGAAGGTCGGATCGTCGACGGGATAGGGCCGGTACTCCTGCACCTCAGCCACCCAGCGCGACGCGTTCGGCACCCCGCCGGCCTCGAACGCCGCCAGAAGCTGCGCCGCGGTCGCGTTGTTGGCCGATGCCTTCGTGGTCGTCGAGCTGGCGGTCGCTGCGGATGCGCTTCTTGTTGTGGGCGCGGCTGTCGCGATCGCCGTTGTAGCCGTCGCGTTGGATGCACCACTGCTCGCGGCGCCGCCGCACGCGGCGAGGATGATCGCGGCGCCGGTGAGGGCGTTCAGCACATGTCTCATCAAATGATCTCCGTGAAGGGGATGACGCAACAAGACCATGTTGCCGCCCCGGCTGCATGAAATCCGCTTAAGACGCGCGGGTCTTCCGCCCGTACATGGCGGTCTCTTTCGCTTTCGGCGCATCGGAGCTCACGGTCGAGCGACCGGCCGACATGATCGTCCGGACCGGGGGAGGAAAGCCCTTCGCGTACTCGCGTACCGGGATCTCTGCGGAGGGCCGCGCCACCCGGCGAGCCTACGCCAAGAACGAGAGCCACAATGGGAACGTGACCGAAGCATTCGCCCTCGTACTCCATTCACACCTGCCGTACGCGCGTGGCGCCGGCCGCTGGCCGCACGGCGAGGAGTGGGTGCACGAGGCGATCCTCGGCACGTATCTGCCGCTGCTCGGCCTGCTGCATGACCTGCGTGACGACGACGTTCCGTACCAGATCACGATCGGGCTCACACCGACCCTCATCGAGCAGCTCGCGGATCGCGACATCGACGCGCGCTTCATCGAGTACTGCGACGATCAGATCCATCGCGCCGATACCGACGTCCGCCGCTTCGTCGGCGACGGCAACACCGAGCGCGGAGCG
>Ga0065715_10089188_pt1 | contig 12912 bp, 8 predicted proteins | sample MisBulReplicate1_FD_59102 | JGI IMG/M metagenome (GOLD analysis project Ga0065715, IMG submission 59102) | Miscanthus rhizosphere microbial communities from Kellogg Biological Station, MSU, sample Bulk Soil Replicate 1 : eDNA_1 v2 (version 2) | ecosystem: Host-associated > Plants > Roots >...
GATCTCATACTGGATCGGATCGGTATCCTGAAATTCGTCGAGGAGAATCGCGCGGTAGCGCCGTTTGAGGTCGGCCCGTACGCGCGCGTGATCGCGCACCAGATCGCGGGCGCGCACCAACAAACCATCGAACGAGACGTGGCCCTCGCGCACGAAGCGCTCGCGGAAATCCGTTGCAAAGGTCACGAGCAAGCGCCAGAGGATCTCGATCAATTCGCTATCGACGCCAAGGAGGCCCTTGGCGGCGCGCACGCTAACTTGAGCTTCTTTGATATCTTCGGCCGACCATCCCCTGGTGATGGGACTAAGCGATTTCGCGGATAACAAAATCGACGTTTCCGAGTTTCGCTCCAATTTGTGCGCGAGCTGGTTGAATGCGCCGATGGTGGCATATGCCGCCCGAAGTAATTTTTCATTGAGGCGGTCTTCGGGGTGACGTTGAAGCAAATTTGCCGCTCGGTTCTCTAGCCGACAAAGCCAGTCGCGCAAAGCGGCTGGACCCATCGTCACGTTATCGGTGTTCTGCCGCAGATCGACATTTTCCATCGCAAGGGATTTGGCCAAAGCTTTGACATGGTCGAGCCGGCAGCGGGAAAGAACTTTTTGCCACTCCGCCGCGCGCAGGCTTCCCAACGACAGCTCCTGATCAAGCCAAAGACTCCAATGCTCGTCGAAGAGCTGCTCGAATGCCGAGCCATCGTCCTCGTGGAACTGCGGATCGAGCCCGGCTTCGAGCGGATAGAGACGAAGCAGATTGGCGGCGAAGCTATGAATGGTCCCGAGATCGCTTCTTTCCAGATTTCTGAACGCATCTTGGACTCGGGTTTGTAAGTCATCTTTCGAAAGACGATAGAGCGCAATCAATTCCTGGATATCGATTGACGTTCTGCGCTCAAGCTCGCTTGTGGGCTCGCGGTCAAGCTCGATCTCCAGAAAAGCTTGCAAGCGTTGCCGGAGCCTCAGCTTCAGCTCGTCGGCGGCTTTGTTGGTAAAGGTCAGCGCGACGATCTCGGTGATTTTTAGCGGCTCGGGATTACGCAACAGTAGATGAACCAAGCGCTCGATCAATAACGTGGTCTTGCCGGTGCCCGCTCCCGCCGTGACGACGACGCTGCGATCGAAGGTGGTGACGGCCGCGCGCCGGTCGGCGGCATCGGCAAATTCACTCGCACTCTGGGTCATGCTCATCGATTTCGAAACTTTTTTGCCGTAAAGCGCGATGGGGTTCAGTTACCGGATCTTGAGCGGCCCGCCACAAACTGGGCGGGTGATTTTTGCGGCAGATTGGCGCAGCGTCGCATTGGCCGCAATATTCGCCGCGGTTGATAAAAAAACGACCGCCGCGGACGCCGCGGGCGAGATAAGCGATCGTCCTTTTCGTTTCGGCACCGGTATTCCCGGTAAGCGCTTCGCCGGCGTATGCCTTGGAAATCAAGGGGCCTTCCAGCCAGCGCGGCGCAATATAAAAAAAATTCGCCTCGATGCTGGGCGCTGTTCTTTGCCTGCGCGCTTTGGCCCAGTGCTGCGCGAGCATGTAATAGAAGGGCGGTTGCAGGCGCTCGCCGCGGAGCGCGGCGCGGACAAGATTTTTGTCTGGGGTTGCCGCGCTTGTGCCGAGTTTGAACTTGTAATCGATCACCCGCACAGCGTCATCTTTGCAGTCGATGCGATCCAGCCGCCCGCGGATCAGGAGATGATTTAACGGTTCCGGCCAGTCGTCCGGTAGGTGCATACGCAAATTATTTTCCAGGCTCATGGGAGCAAATCCGGACGCCTTCAACTCGCTAAGATCCTGGGCGACGACTTTGCGCAGCAGTTCGAGAATATCTCTTTTCAGGATTTCCCAGGCGAGCGGATAACCGATCGGATGATTCTCCTGATATTCGGCGAAGGCGTGGTTTGCCGCGATTTCCAATTCGTGATCGACGTCGAGCGGTGCCCGAGGATAAGTAAAATAGCGCGCCTCGATCAGGGCAGCGTATAAGGAATGCAAAATTCCATGGCCGAGCTCGCCGAACTCAGCGGGACTCGGTCCGAGGATTTCTTCGGGCCGGTCCACGGGTGCCAATCCAAGTACGTGGCGCGCAAAAAACTGAAACGGACAGCGAGCATAGGTTTCCAGCGCAGTGGGCGAGACCCCGCGTTCGGAATAACGCTCCCAGTAATTTTGAAACTCAGTGAGCGCCCCGTCGTAGGCCAGCAAACGATCGCCGCTTCGATCGATTTCGGCGACAACATTTTTTCCTTGGCGGTAAATCGCCGGGAGCGGAGCGAAGGCTTCAATCAGCGGAGTCGGATCGCGGCCCTGAAGGCTCAGGCGAATTGCCCACTCGGTCGGCAGCAGCAGATCTTCTCGCTGGTATGGCGCGGTTGCGGCTTTCTCGGTGACGCTGCGGGGAATGTCGACGGTTTCGCAGGGCCGATCACTCTCGTGGAGGGCGCGCTCGAGTTCGTCGACGTACCAGGACGGTGCCAATGCCCTGCCGTTCTCGTCCGCGCGTTGAAACGAACAATAGAGTCGTTCGCGCGCGGCGCCGACTAGCAGCGTGAAGAGCAATTTTTCCTCATCGAAAGCGGTGAGTTTTTGGCTTACCTTGTACCCTAGGTCGCGTTCGAGAACTTCCCGATCACGATCGCGCAGAAAAGCGTCTTCCCGAATGACGCGCGGGAAAACTCCTTCGTTCATGCCGAGCACAAAGAGCACGCGAAATGATAGGCCGCGCGCGGCCGTGGCATTGAGCACCGTCACGCCGTCGATATTGCGCCGGTCGTCGATGAGGCTCGAGCGCTCGAGCCAATGCTGAAACGTGTGAACAAAATCGCCGAGGGTGACCGAAACTTCCACCCGGTCGAGTCCGGCGAGCTCGTTCAAGATTCCCAGAATGGTTTGATCTGGTTTCAATGGTGTGCCGGGTGGTGTCTCTGTGCATTCGACGAGGCCGAGGTATTTGTTGAGGAATAACTTCCAGGCGGCGGTGTATTCGCGCCACGAAGCTTCGGCAGGCAGGCAAAGCAGATCAGCGATCAAGGTCTCGACCGTATCGGCGAGGCCTGTGAGCTCCGTCGAGCGGATGCGAATCTTGCGCGGGTTTTCATCATCCGATTCCTGCCGCAACTCGAGATCTCGATAGTCATAACGGCGGAGCCGGCGCCACTCGCCGACACCTTTGCAGATGGCAAGCTCGCGGGTGGCGAGATCCCATAGATCGGGCCGAACCGGATTTGGACGGGGCTCGATATTTTGGAATTGAAAATACGGCGATGAGAGCAGATCAATGACATGGCTGCGCAGGAAATCCTTGGCGGGAAGATTCAGCAGCAGGATGACCGCTTTGGTCAAAGGCGCTTGTGCTAACGGTTCCTCCAGCCGGCCGGAAACAGGAATGCAGTGCTGGTGAAAAATAGTCTTGATGATCGCTCCGTAGGACTCGAGGCTTCGAGCAACCACGCCGATCTCATGAAATTGTCGCTTGCCACGATCCAACTGCTCGAGAATTTGTTTCGCCACCGTGGCGACCTCATCGTGGACGCCGAAAGCGCTGGTGATCTGGCAATGCCAGTCATTGGGAAGATCCGCAAAACTCCTGGTGTGCGTACTATCGAAGAGCCGGGCATGCGTTGGCAAAAAGCTTTCGGAGCTGAGCTTTTTAGCCGAGCTATTGCTATGGCCTTCCACATAGCGCTCATAGAATCGCTCCGCGAAACGCCAGGCCTCATGACTTGGGTTGGCGGCGAGCAAAGGAAAGAACAAGGTGGTTGGAAAGTGGCGCGCCACAGCGTGAAAAAAATCCACCTGAATTTGGGTCAAATCATAAAATCCGTAATAAAACACGCGGCTAAATTGCTTCAGATATTTCGAAGAGGGAACTTGCTCGGTGGCAGAGCGGTTCAGGTCCGATTCACTGGTGACATTCTGCTCGCCGCAAAAATGTTGAAAGCTCTGCAAGAGACGCAGCAGCGCCGATGTGCGTTCGGCGGTCGGACCAAAATGCCCTTCGGCGAGCGCATCCAGGGCGACCGCCGGGTCAACCAAACCGTCGCGGAGATCGCGCAGCGTCTGCCATAGCGCGGCGCAGCCGCCCGCGCGTTCTTCGAGACCGGCAAAGGGTTCTGCGCCCGGGCAACGGCTCCGAATCAGTTGTCGGAGTGCTTCTTCAAAAAACAGATCCCGTTGCACCTCGAGCAGCGGTCCATTGCCTTCCTCCCGCAACCGTAAGGCCAATTGATGGAAAGTCAGTAGTTGGAGATTGAGCAGCGCGAGTCCGCGCTCCCGCGCCAGGAGAAATTTCAGACGACGCCGAAGCGAATCGGAGGGCGTAAGAACCAAGACCGGGGAAAGCAAATCCGTCGCTTTGCATGTCAGGATTGCATCGACGAAGGCGCTTTCGAGATCCGGATGAAACGGTCCCAGAATCGTTTGCATGGCTACGATATCAGTCGGTATACGGAGAGCGTGATTGACATTCAATATGAGATAAGCTCCCGACAAGCGCAAGTGAAAATCGTGATGGCGCGTCGTTCAGCCATCAATGACGCGCGTGCTAAGTTGCAAATCAGCAGACAAAGCTTTAAACCAAAGTCGTCTTCCTAAATCTCGTATGCGATTTCGAATCTTCTTCTCGTCCTTTTTACTCTGCACTTTTATCGCCACCGGAGCCGGCGCGCGTACGCTGCAGTCGAGCGCCGGGCTCGTCGTTGCCGACAGTGAATTGGCGAGTGAAGCCGGAATGGAGATCTTGCGGCGCGGGGGCAATGCCGTGGATGCGGCGATTGCCACTGCTTTCGCGCTGTCGGTAGTCGATCAAGCGTCGTCGGGTCTGGGCGGCGGCGGATTCATGGTGATCTATCGGGCCAAAGACCAAAGGGCGTTCACGCTGGATTTTCGCGAGACGGCTCCGCAGGCTGCACGGCGCGAGCTCTACATGAAGGACGGCAAGCCCGTGGCGGCGCTGAGTTTGACAGGTGGATTGGCCGTCGCTGTGCCGGCCGAAGTGGCGGGGTTGGTCGAGGCGCGCCAGCGCTTCGGCACGCTTTCATTGGCTAACTTGGTTGCGCCGGCGATCAAGCTTGCGCATGAAGGTTTCGCGCTGGACCCGGCGCTGCGGGTCGCTATCGAGCGGCAACAGTCTGCGATGAAGCGCTCCGCCGATCTCGGGCGGGTTTTTCTGCCGAACGGGATGGTTCCCAAAGACGGCGACGTCATCCGCCAACCGGATCTGAGCGCGACTCTCAAAACCATTGCCGAGGATGGCGGTGAGAGCTTTTATCGCGGACGGATCGCTGCAGCGATCGTCACTACGGTGCAATCCAGTGGTGGCGTGATCACCCGCGACGACCTCAAAAACTATAAACCCGTTTGGCGCGAGCCGCTCATCGGAAGCTACCGCGAGCGGCGGGTCATCACCATGCCGCCGCCCAGCTCAGGCGGAGTGGCAATCTTACAGATGCTCAACATCCTCGAAGGATATAATCTGGGGCAGATGGAGCACAATTCATCGGCGTATTTGCACCTGGTCACCGAAGCGATGAAACATGCATTTGCCGATCGCGCGCAGTTTCTCGGCGATCCGGATTTCGTCCATGTTCCAGTGGGCAAGCTAACGACGAAAGATTACGCCGAGTGGGTGCGCCGGAGAATTTCCCCGCAAAAGACGCAGCCGACGAGTTTCTACGGCTATTATCACTACAACGCGGAAAAGGGCGGCACGACGCACTTTAGTGTTGTGGATCGATTCGGGAACGCGGTGTCATGCACACAGACGGTCAACACACGTTTCGGTTCCAAACTGCTCGCGGCGGGAACGGGAATCGTGCTCAACAATGAAATGGATGATTTTGCTATTCACGTGGCAGTCGGAAATGTCTACGGGCTGATCGGCAATGAGGCTAATGCCCTTCAGCCTAAGAAACGGCCGCTCAGCAGCATGGCGCCAACCATCGTACTGCGTGAGGGTCGTCCCGAGCTGGTGGTTGGAGCCGCGGGCGGACCACGGATCATTAGCGCGACTCTGCAGACGATCTTAAACGTGCTGGATTTTCACATGTCGGTCAGCTCGGCAGTGGAAGCGCCACGCATCCATCATCAATGGATTCCCGATCGGTTGAACTTCGAAGCCGGAATCAGTCCTCAAACCAGAAAAGGACTCGAGGAGCGCGATCACACGCTGAGAGAACAGAGCGCCCTGGGTGTAGCGCAAGCGATTGCGCGGCAAGGCGCGCAACTCAGCGGTGCGGCGGATTCGAGAAAGTTCGACCGGGCACGGACGGAATAGCTCGAAGCCTCAAGAATGGCGACGGCGCCTTACCCACCAAAGCCAGAGCGGCAAGACCAGTTGGCGGAGTTTGAAAACTAGACGGGCGGAGCGAAACAGCTTTTTGCCAAAGCCGCTGATGATAAAACTCGATATGCCTGCCGTAGCCAGCGGATGATCGCCAAGCGTCCGCACGATTCGAAAAAATGTTCCTTGCATATCTAACGGCGAGCGGATTCGCGCGCACGCGGCGGCGAGTTCGCGCCGCTCGAGTCGAGCCTTGTCGATCAAGGCTTGCTTACGGCGGGCGATCTCTGCAAAACGTTTACTCACGAAGTGACTTTCTCAACTGCTCACAATCCTTGCCCAACTCGGCGAGGGTGGCGGGAAATAACCCGGAACGGCGAAGGATAGCGCTACGCAATTTAAGCGCGGCGCCCAAAGCGATGCCAAAGTACAGCAGCGCCAGGACGCCGATGGCCGCGATCCAGCCATGCTCCCAAAAGAGGGCGACGAGAAAGATGTTGATCAGAGCAAAGCCGAAGGCGAGCCCGAAAATGACCAGCACGGCCAAAATCAGAGCTTGTTTGAGCCGTTCCCGTTCTTCTTCGAGCTCGGTAACAAATAGGTCGAGACGGGTGTGCAGCGCCGAGCCAAGATCCGCCAGTAAAATTTTCAACGTCTGAAAAAAACTCGACGAACCATCCTGGCCAAGGTTGCTGTCCGCGTCGTTCATCTCTGAGGAGTTTATTTGCCGCGGATCATAAGCCCAAACGCGAGACCGATGGCCGCTGCAATTCCGACTGCGCTCCAGGGATTTTCTCGGACATAATCATCGGCGATTTCGGCGCATTCTTTTGATTTGGTTACGAGTGTCTTTTCGGCGTCAGCCAAGGCTTTCCTGCCTTCCGTAAGGCTTTGCTCGATTCTTTGGCGCGCCGCACCGATCTTTTCGCCTGCCTGGCTGGCGGTGACTCTGAGTAGCTCTTCCGCATCAGTCATCAGCGTCCTCAGGTCGTTAACCAGTCTGTCTTTGTTATTGTATCCTTCGCCGTCCATGTCTACCTCCCATGTCTTAGCTTCTATGCATGATAGTCGTGGGTGCCTTGGTATTCAAGCTCGCGTCGTGATGCCGGCACACACGACACTCGGGTTAGATTGATTTGCGAATTCTAAATGGTATCCGTGCTTTGGTCCCGCAGTGAGCAAGGAGGTATGGAAATGATTTACTGGGTTCGGTTTTACGGACTCTGCACCACCTTGATGGTTTTGCTGATGGCGGCGGCTGTCGCCATAGCGCAAGGCAGTCCGGACCAGAAGATCGTAGACGCGGCGAAGAAAGAAAGCGAGTTGGTTTACTACACGACGATGACCCTCGATCAGAGCAAGATGGTCGTCGATCGGTTTCAGAAGAAGTATGGCATCAAAGCCACGCTGTTTCGCACCGGTGGTGGACCATTGCTCAACAAAATTTTCACCGAGGCCCGGGGTGGTCGCTATGACTGGGATGTCGTCGTTGGCCGTGGCGAAATGGTGCTGCCATTGATCGAGCGCAAGCTAGTGGCTTCCTACCGTTCGCCGGAAACCAAGATGATCGAAGCGGAGCTGTTCGACAAGGAAGGATACTGGACTGCGTATTACGTGAACAGCTATGTTCTCGGTTGGAATACCCAGCTGGTCAAGAAGCCGGACGTGCCGAAAACGTATGAAGAGCTTTTGAATCCCAAATGGAAGGGTGGGCAAATCTCGGTCGATACCGAAGCCTATGGAATGCTCGAGGGCTTGAAGCGAGTCTGGGGTAAAGAGAAGGCAGTTGGTTATTTCAAGCGCCTCGCAGCCCTCGATCCAGTGTTGAAGCGAGGAAATACCGAGCGCGTTCAGCTCGTCGTGGCCGGCGAATACCCCCTGATCCTGGCGTACAATCAGACGATTCAGCGCATGGCCTCGCGCGGCGCGCCCATCGACTGGCTGCCGCTCGAGCCGGCGGTTACTCAAGTCAATCCAGTCATGCTTGCCGCCAAGGCGCCCCATCCAAATGCGGCGCGCTTGTTCTACGACTTCGTGCTCTCCAGGGAAGGGCAGGAGATGCTGCGCGGTTTTCAGCGCATACCGGTACGCAAAGACGTTGAACCTGATCCGCCGCGACTCTTCCGCGGGTTCAAAATCGCCGTCGAGGATCCGGAAGATTACAAGGACTTCGACGCGTCGGTGAAGCAGTATCTGGAAATTTTCAAATTACGCTAATCGCAAGGGCGCAGCATCTGCGCCCTTGCATACCGCGTCAATCGAACGGGTTCTTGAGGAGAATGGTCTGCTCGCGGCCGGGTCCGACGGAGACGAGAATGATCTCGGTGCCGATCACTTGTTCGATGCGCCGAACATAGGTTTGCGCGGTTTTCGGCAAGTCGGAAAAACTACGAACCTTGTCCAGCGGCTCCTCCCATCCGTCCAGTTCTTCATAGATCGGCTCCGCGCGTTCCATGACTTTGCAGCTCGCCGGAAACTCGCTAACGAGTTTTCCTTGATAACGGTACGCGGTGCAGATGGGGATCTTTTTGAAACCGGTAAGGACATCGAGTTTAGTTAACGCAATGCCGGTCATGCCGTTCATTCTGACCGCGTGACGCACGCCCACCGCATCGAACCAGCCGCAGCGTCGCGACCGGCCGGTGGTGGCGCCAAACTCGGCGCCTTCGCGCCGGAGAGTTTCACCCTCCGCTCCGTCGAGCTCGGTAGGGAACGGACCGCTGCCCACCCGTGTCGTGTAAGCTTTCGAGATGCCAATGACCTGCTGAATTTTTTGCGGACCGACGCCTGAGCCCGAGCAGGCGCCACCCGTGATGGTGCTCGAAGAGGTGACGTAGGGATAGGTGCCATGATCGACATCGAGCAAGGTCCCCTGTGCACCCTCAAACAGCACCCGCTTGCCAGCGCGAATTTGTTCATCGAGCAGCACGCCGGTATTGGTAACGTAGTTCTTCAATTTCTCCCGGAATTCGCCATAGCGCTCGTGAATTTCGTCGAAATCGAGCGCCTTTTCTCTGAGAATCGCCTTCAAGTAAAAATTCTTCTCCTGAATGTTGCGCTCGAGTTTTTCGCGAAAGGTGTCTTCTTCCAGAAGATCGACGAAACGAATACCGACACGGGCGATTTTGTCCTCGTAAGCAGGGCCAATCCCTCGGCCCGTGGTGCCGATCTTGCCCTTGCCGCGCAATCGTTCGCGGGCGAGATCGATCGCTTTATGATACGGCATGATGACATGCGCCTGCTCGCTAATTCGCAACTGGTCAGCGCTGGTGAGATGGCCTTGAGCCTTTAGCGCCTGAATTTCCTCAATCAAAACTTCGGGATCGACGACGACGCCATTGCCGATAATGCACAATTTATCGGCATGTAATGCGCCGGAGGGAACCAGGTGTAAAACAGTTTTCTTACCGTCCACGACCAAGGTATGGCCCGCGTTGTTGCCGCCCTGGAAGCGCACAATAATATCTGCCTGACGGGTGAACAGGTCGACGACCTTGCCTTTGCCTTCATCGCCCCATTGGGCGCCGATGATTGCGACATTTGCCATATTGCCATTTTGGATTTTGGAATGCCGATTTTGGATTGGAATCTAAAATCCAAAATCTAAAATCCAAAATCGATTCACAGTTTCACCAATGTTGCGGAAACGATTTGCGGCAGCGCGCGAAGCTCGTCGAGAGCTTTTTTGCTTACGGCTTCGTCGACGTGGGTGAACGAGATCGCATTGCCCCCCTTTTCGCTGCGGCCGAGCTCCATGCCGGCGATATTCAAACCGTGCTTGCCCAGAATCGTGCCGACTGCGCCGACCACACCAGGAACATCCTTGTTTTGCAAAACCAGAATGTATCCTTCGGGCACTGCCTCGAGGTAGAAACTATTGACGCGCACGATGCGCGGGTGCTTGGCCGCGAAAATGGCGCCTTCCACTTCTAAACTCTCTTTGCCGTTTTTCGCTCTGACGATGATCGAGCTGGCGAAATCGGTCGCCTCTTCGCCCTTCGACTCGACGATCTTCATGCCGCGCTCTCGGGCCAGTATGGGCGCATTCACATAATTCACAGCAAATTCCATCACCGGAGACAACAAACCTTTCAAAACGGCGAGGGTCAATGGCGCCACATTGTACTGCGTGACGTCGCCCCGGTACTCAACTTGGACTTCGTCCGGGAGCGCGCCCGCCATTTGCGAGTGGAGGCTCCCGAGCTTTTCGCCGAGGGTCAAATAGGGACGTAGGACTTGCAAAAGCTCCGGACTCACGGACGGAACGTTTACGGCGTAGCGCACCACGCCCTTGGCGAGAAAGTCAACCATCTGCTCGGCGACGGCGATCGCAACGTTCAGTTGTGCCTCATCGGTCGAGGCCCCCAAATGGGGCGTCGTGATGACCTGATCGAGCTTCAATAATGGATGATCCGGCGGCGGCGGCTCGTCAACATAGACATCGAGCGCCGCGCCGGCGACTTGGCCTTGTTTGATCGCCTCGGCGAGATCAGTTTCATCGACAATTCCACCGCGCGCGCAGTTAATGATGCGCACGCCCCGTTTCATTTTCGCGAAAGCCGCTTTATTGATGAGCCCCTGGGTGTCCGGAGTCAATGGTACATGGACGGTGATGAAATCGGATTTGCTAAAAATATCCTCGAGACTGCCGGGCTCTACGCCCATGCGGGCGATGTTTTCAGCGGCGATGAACGGATCGAAACCAATGACTTTCATCCGGAGTCCGGCGGCACGCTCGGCGACGATCCGGCCGACATTGCCCAGACCGATGACGCCGATGGTCTTATTGCACATTTCAACGCCAACGAACTTGTTGCGGTCCCATTTGCCGCTCTTCAAAGAGGCGACGGCCTGGGGAATGTGGCGCGCCAGCGCCATCATCAAAGCGATCGTGTGCTCGCCGGTGGTGACATTGTTGCCGCCCGGCGTATTCATCACGACGATGCCCTTTTTGGTCGCGGTGTCCGCGTCGATGTTCTCGTAGCCCACACCAGCGCGGCCGATCACTTTGAGGTTTTTAGCGGCTTCGATCAGGTCCGCGGTAATTTTGGTGCCGCTGCGAATCACCCAACCGTCATACGGAGGACAAATTTTTTTTAACTCGTCGGGTTTGAGTCCGACCTTGACGTCGACTTCGAATCCTTCGGCGTTTTTGAAAACTTCCAGACCTTCAGGGGCGAGCGAATCGGTGACTAGGATCTTCATGCTGCGTTCCGTGTTGTTAGAGGATCGAGGAGGAAGATTGAAAATGGAAAAATACAAGAGATCTTCGATTCTCGATCTTCATTCTTTGTTTCCTAAACCAAAGCATCCATTAGGACTTCTTCGGCCGCGGCAACGCCGCGGCCGAACGGTATCTCGACGCCGAATTTTCTCAGCGCCATCTCGAGCGCTGCAACTGCGGTAATGACATCGAAGGATCCCATGTAGCCGACGTGCGCAATACGGATCACTTTGCCTTTGAGCTGATCTTGACCTTCGGCGAGCGTGATATTCATTTTGTCGCGTAAGTAATCGAGTACCTGATCGGCGTCGATGCCTTCGGGCAGGTAGATTCCGGTTGCCGCCGGACTGGGATCTGTCGGAGCCAGTAGTCGCACGCCCAAGGCGGTGGCCGCGGCGCGGGTGGCACGGCTCAAACGAGCATGGCGCGCGTAAACATTTCCCAACCCCTCGCGCTCGAGCATGTTCATCGAAGCGCGCGCGCCGAAGATCAGCGAAACCGCCGGGGTGAAGGCGCCGGAACCCTTTTGTTGGTTCTTGCGCTCCAGGTTCAAATCAAAATAAAAGCGCGGTAACTTGGCGCGTTTGGTTTTTTCCCAGGCGCGGTCGCTGAGCGCGATGAAACCCAAACCGGGCGGCAGCATCAATGCTTTTTGCGAACCGGTCACCAGCACATCCAGGCCCCATTCGTCCATCTGCAGTGGAACGACGCCCACGGCGGTGACTCCGTCAACCAGAAACAGCGGACCATTTTTCGTGAGTTTGGCGATTTCCTTCACGGGATGAAAAACCGTGGTCGATGTTTCGCTCGCCTGGATCATCACGCCCTGGATATCGGCATGTGCTTTTAACTGGCGCTCGACATCCGCGACTTTAACCGCCTGGCCCCATTCGACTTTGAGTTCGATGGGATTCAAGCCGTAGGCGTTCGAGATATTGAGCCAGCGCTCGCCGAATTTTCCGCCGTTTACGACCAGGACTTTGTCGCCGGGCGAAAACAGGTTTGCCACCGAAGCTTCCATGGCGCCGGTACCGGAGGAGGCCAGCATCAGGACATCATTTTTGGTGCCAAAGACCTTTTTCAGCCCTGCGCGCGTTTCATTGAATACTTGATTAAATTGCGGCGTCCGATGGTGGATCATCGTCTCCGCCATTGCCAACTGAACCTCGTTGGGAATGGGAGTCGGACCCGGTGAAAGCAGATAATGCTTGATCATGACGAATAGCCTAGATACTCGAACGGCCTAGTTATAGACCTAACGGAGGGACAGGAATGGAAAACACGGCGCCAAAACTTTGACGGCGTATTATCCACAAAAAAGCCTGGATCTCCCTAGTTAAGAGACCCAGGCGTTCGGCCGTCTTAATGCTTTGCACTCCCTCGTGGTCAATTCCACGTTGACGCCAGTCG
>Ga0065715_10000907_pt1 | contig 12904 bp, 14 predicted proteins | sample MisBulReplicate1_FD_59102 | JGI IMG/M metagenome (GOLD analysis project Ga0065715, IMG submission 59102) | Miscanthus rhizosphere microbial communities from Kellogg Biological Station, MSU, sample Bulk Soil Replicate 1 : eDNA_1 v2 (version 2) | ecosystem: Host-associated > Plants > Roots >...
GTCGAGGAGCTCGATAGGTCACCGCTCCACCGGCTCTATACCGTGCGCCGCTCCAACGGCTCCGAGCGCATCCGATGGCGCACCGGATCAACCCACGGCATCACCGCATCGGGCGAGAAATCCGGCCACGGTTTCACCCTTGATTTGGGCGTGATTGATGAGGCATTCGCGCAAACCGATGATCGGCTCATCCAATCATTCCGCCCCGCGATGGTGACCCGGCCGTGGGCGCAGCTATGGATCGTGAGCACCGCGGGCACCGATGAATCGGTATTCCTCCGGGAGCGGGTGGAGGATGGCCGGGCTCGTGTCGAGGCCGATGAGCGCACCGGGGTTTGCTATTTCGAGTGGTCGGCGCCCGATGATGCGGCCATCGATGACCCGGCCACGTGGCGCCAAGCGATGCCCGCGCTCGGCATCCTCATCGATGAGCAAACCATCCGAGCCGATTTGGCGAGCATGGATGAGGGCGAATTCGCGCGCGCCTATCTCAACCGATGGCGCCCCGGTGGTACCCCGGTATTCGCGCTCGCCGATTGGGTGCGGTGCCTTGACCCGATGAGCGCGGCTAACGGGGCGCCGGCATTCGGGGTGGACGTGGCGCCCGACCGATCCCATAGCTCGATTGCCGTTGCCGGGGGGCGCCCCGATGGCCGGGTGCACCTCGAGCTCATTGATCGGCGACCCGGCACCGAATGGATAGCCGGCCGGGTGGGGGAGCTCCTCGAGCGCCACAATCCCACCGCGCTCGCGCTTGATCCGGGGGGGCCGGCCGGCTCCCTGGTAACCGAGCTCACCTCGATGCCTCGGGTGCCCCCGCTCCTCCTCGTGACGGGTCGCCAATATGCGATGGCATGCGGGGCGCTGTACGACGACGTGAGCACCGGCAGGGTGGCGCACCGCGGCCAACCCGCGCTTGATGACGCGGTGGTTGCCGCTCGCCGGAGGAGCGCGGGGGATGCATGGGCATGGGCTCGGCCGGAGCATGGCACCGATCCCTCGCCGCTCATTGCGGCAACGCTCGCGCGCTACGGGTGGGCCAATGCGCCGCGGCTTGACCCGACGATTTACTAGCGCAGAAACCGCGCGGTAACCGCGCGGTGGGGGTTGTAATTCGGCCGGTTCGCGCTATGGTGCCCCCGTGCTCGAGGGGTTTGTGCAAGGGTGGAAGCGATTTCTAACCCCCCGACCCTCCGAAAGCTCGCTTGATCAGCAAATCCAATGGGCAATTGATCAGCGGCTAGGCGCCTCCGATTTCCTATCGCTCCCGGCCGTTTCGCGCGCTCGCTCGCTCGTGGTTTCGCTCGTGGCCGAGCTCGAGCCGGTTGCTTGGCGCGATGGGTACCCGATGGATGAGCAACCGCGCATCGTGACGCGGCCGCAACCGGGCACCACCCGCGATGCATTCCTCGGCTCGATTGCCGGGGAGCTATTCGAACGATCAAACGCATTCGTTTGGCTCCCGATCACGGGGCGCAATGCGGCCGGTTTCCCCGATGTCGGGGTGGTGATCCCATTCGATCAGGTGCACGTCGCTTGGGACGATACCGGGCTATTCCGTCGCTACACGTGGCGTGAGCGCGAGCTCGTGGCCGGCCGTGATCTTTTGCATATCGAGCTCCCCGGCCGGCGCCCCGAGCAATTGCTCGTGCCATCCAAGCTCGATACCAATGCCGATGCGCTCGCGCGCATCCTCGCCGCGGAGCTCTATGCCGGCGATTGGTTCACCAATGGCGCGGTGCCATCGGTCACCCTCAAGTTTGCCGGCACCCTCACCGATACCGATGCCGATAAGGCCAAAGCGCGGTGGGTGAGCAATCACCAAGATCATTCGCCGGGCATCCTCCCGCAAGGGTGGGATATCCACGAAACCGGGGGCAATCCCGAATCCTCCCAATTGCTAGAAACCCGGCGCGCGGGGGTGCTCGAGGTGGCGCGCATTTGGGGGATCGTTCCGGCCGAGCTCCTCCTCGCCGAGCTCGGGGGCTCCTCGCTCACCTATCAAAACATCGCCGGCATGCTCGATACGTTCATGCGGGTCACCGGGCAACCCGAATACCTGGCACCCATCGAGGCCGGCTTGAGCGATTTGGTGCCGGCCACCCAATCCGTGCGATTCGACCTCGATGAGCTTTTCCGGCTCGCCGAGGCCGACCGGATCAGGGTTGAGAGCGAGGCGATTGCGGCCGGCATTTACACGTTGCCGGAGGTGCGGCGCGATCACGGCCGGCCGGTGGGGAGCGCTCCGCGCATTCCCCCGGAGCTCGCACCGAGCCCCCGCGCTCCCGAGGAGGTGCCCGTATGACCGAGCTATTGCGCCGGGAGCTCGGCGGTGAGCTCGCCATCCGATCCGAGGCCGAGCGGGTTATCGAAATGCGCCTCCTCCGGTGGGATGAGGTGGCCGATACCCCGCAAGGTCGGGAGCGTTTCATCCGGGGCGCATTCCGGGGCACCGACCCGGCCACGGTGGCGCTCGAGGCAATCGGTGATCACGGGGCGCAAGGCGCTCGGCTCACCGGCAGGGGCATCGAGCTCACCGAGCGCGATGACGGGCCATACGGGGCATTTCGTGTGAGCCGCACCGCGGCCGGTGATGAGCTCCTCGAGCTCGCGCGCGATGGGGTTTACCGGAGCGCCTCGGTGGTATTCGCCGAAACCACCGGAGGCACCCGCATTGCGCGGGATGGGGTCATTGAGCGCACTCGTGTCGCCTTGATGCGTGTGGGAGTGGTGGAGCGGGGCGCCTATCCAAGCGCCGAGGTACTAGCCGTGAGGAGTGGAACGATGCCGACCGAAACGAATCCCCCGACCGACCCGGAGCCCGAGCCCGAGCCCGTGCCCGAGCCGGCGCCCCCTGGTACCGGGGTAACCCGGCTCGCACCCGATGGCGCGCTCGAGGGGCTCCGCACCGAAATGCTCGGCCGCATGACCCGGCTCGAGGCGAGGAGCGGGGCCGGTAGCGCCGCGGCATCGCCGCTCGCGCGGTGGGGCTCGCTCGATGAGTACGTGAGCGCGGTTTATTCCGATCCCATCCATGCCCGCGCGCTCGCCGATCAGATCACAAGCGATAACCCCGGAGTGATGCAACCGGCTTGGGTGCTCGATATCAAGGGGATCATCGAGCGGCCGCGGCCGGCCGTCGTGGCGATGGGTGGCGCGCGCTCGCTCGGCGATAGCGGCATGAATCTCAATTGGCCGTACCTCGATCCGGCCCTAAACCTCGATACCGTCGTTGCCAAGCAAGCGGCGCAGAAAACGCAGATTGCCTCGGTGCTCGTGAAGCTCCTCACCGGGGTGGCGCCAATTGACACTTTTGCCGGCGGTTCCGATGTCGCATACCAATTGATTCGCCGGAGCTCGCCTAGCTACCGGGAGGCTTATCTCCGCATCCTCGCCATTTGCTATGCGCGAGCGACGGAGGCCGATTTCGAATTGGATTTGCTCGCCGCGGCCGGCTCCTCGGCCGTGCTCACCGCAACCTCAACGGCCGATCAGGTGCGGGCATTCCTCTTTGCCGCATCGGCGACGGTGGAGGATGCCACGGGCTCGCCGGCAACCGTTGATCTTGTGAGCTCGGCCGAATTCGCGCGGCTCGGTGGGCTCCCCAATCTTTGGCCGGCCGCATACGGCACCAACAACGTGGCCGGTACCGCGCAAGCATCAACCCTGGCAATCAACATTTCGGGGCTCCCGGTGGTGCGTGCCCCATTCCTCACCGGCAATACCCATTTGGTCACCAATTCGGAGGCCGCGGGATTCCACGAGGATGGGCCATTCCCGATCAGCGCCGAGGATGTCGCCAAGCTCGGGCAAAACGTCGCCATTTGGGGCATGGCCGCAACGGCCGCATATATCCCAAAGGGCATCGTGAAAAGCACCTTGACCTAGCGCGGTGGAATGGGTCACCGCGGCCACGATCCTCGAGCGAGCCGGGGCGCAAAACCCGAGCCCGGCCGATACCGATTGGGCGGAAGCATCCGCGGCCGCGGTCAATGCCGGCTTTGATCGGGCGCTAGAGGGGGCCACCTACGTGAGCCCCCCGGCGCCCCCCGAGCTCGTATGGGCGGCATCGGTGGCCGGGGTAGAAACCTATAAGCGCCGGGAGGCCACGTTTGGGCTCACGGGGTATGTCGATTTGCAAGGTGCGGCCATCCGCATTGCCCGCGATTACCTCGAGGCGCAACGGCCGATCTTGGCGCGCTACGCCACGTTTGGCTTGGGGTGAGCACCCTCATGGCGAGCCGCGCGGTTATCGCCAATGCGCTCGAGGCCGGTGGGGTGCGGGTCGCCTTTACCGGCAAATTCGCCGCGCCATGCGCGCTCATCGAGGCCGGTGACCCGTGGGCCGCGGTGGATTTGTCGCTCCGCGGTGGCCGGCGCAACGCGCGATGGCGCATCACCCTGGTAGCCGGCCGTGCCGATTCCGAGGGGGCGCTCGAGGCGCTCGCCGAGCTCGTGGATAAAGCCGATGCCGCATTGCTCCCCGCGCGGGTGCAATTGCCGACGTGGGCCAAACCGTTTGATGCGTTGCTCGGCAACGTGCCATATGCGGCCACCGTCGCCACCATCCAATTGCTCACCGAGGAGGCGCTACCGTGACAACCCCGCTTTTCATGCGCGATGTTTCGCTCACCCTCAAGCTCCTCCCATCGGGGCCAAGCCGGGTGCAATTTAACTGTGACGTGCACTTGGCCGAGGTGATCAGCGAGCCCGGTGACACGGTGGATTACCAAACGCTGTGCCCCACCGGGAGCTTTAGCTCCATCGGCAAAACCACGTACTCGCTCCACCTCGTTGCCGCGCAAGATTGGAGCACCACCGGGCTCGCCCGCTTCCTGTGGGATAACGACGGGGCGCTAGCGGAATTCCAATATCAGGCGCATGGGGTCGCCAACGTGCCACCCACCGCGGCATTGCCGGGCATGAATGGAATCGTTCGGTTGATCGCACCCACCTATGGTGGCGAGGCCGATACCTATGCCGAGCTCGAGGTAACGCTCCCGTGCTCCACCAAGCCGACGTTGGCCGTTGCGGCATTCCCCGCGATTGCCGAGGCCGAGGCCGAGCCGGAGGGCAAGGGCAAGGGCAAGGCGGCTTGAGCGCGGAGCTCGTCGTTGAGGGTACGGCCGAGGTGATCGGGGGGCTCGATGCCGTCAAGCGGGCATCGGCCGATATGACCACCGCGCACCGCGGGATGGTGAGCCGGCTCATCCCCGAGGTGCGGAGCCGTACCCCGCGGCGCACCGGGGCGCTCGCGGTTTCGTGGTCGGGTGGCGCGAGCGCCACCGAGGCAACCATCGAGTCACCGCTCCGCTATGCGCTCCCGGTGGAGGTGGGCACGTCGCGCATGGCCGGCGCGCATATGGTCGGCGATACCCTCACCGCATCGGGGGATGAGATCGTGGCCGGCTATGAGGAGGCGCTCGCCGATGCGGGCAAGCGCGCGGGTTTCGGGGTAGAGCGATGAGCACCGAGCCCCGACCCGTCACCCTCACCCTCGCCGGCATGCGCTCGCTCACGATCCTCGAGGCCGCACGCGCCAATACCCTCGCCGGCATTCGCCAAAAGGATGCGGGGCGCCTCGTGCGCTTGCTTGATCGCACCGATGCGCCACCCGAGGAGCTCGAGCTCGCCTTTACCTTGCTCTACGCATATGCCTACCAGCTTGAGCGCCGGCACCACCCCGCGCTCACCTGGGAGGAGGCGCAAACGTGGCGCCTTGAGCTCAACCTCGAGGAGCGCGATGAGCTCGCCGATGCCGAGGCCACGGCATCCGTGCAAGCGGCCGTGCTCACCGGGTTGCCTCCGGCCGTGGCCGGGGAGCTCACCCAATCCCAATTGGAGGAATACCGGGCCATTGCCGAGGAGCGCAAGCGGGTCGCCAAAGCGGCCACCCGGCGCCGGAGCGCCTAATGCTCGGGCTAACGGTTTCGATCAAGGGCGATACCACCGGGCTCACCGATGCGCTCGATAAGGGCAAGGGCGACGTGGGCGGGTTTGGGGGTGCCATCGGGGGCACCGCGCTCAAGGTGGCCGGGCTCGCCACCATTGCGGGTGGTGCGGCCATCGCGCTCACCGAAATGGCAAAAGGCGCATCCGAGGATGCGGCGCAGCAAGCCAAGCTCGATGCCGCCATCAATGCGGCCACGGGCTCAACCGAGGATCACACGGCCGCGGTTGATGCGGCCATTGCCGCGGGGCAGGATCGCGCCTTTACCGATAGCCAAACCCGCGATGCGCTGCAATCGCTCGTGACGGCAACCGGCGATCTATCGAGCGCAACCGGCATGTTGAGCACCGCGCAAGATATCGCGCGCTTTGCCGGGGTGGATTTGGCAACCGCGGCCGATGCCGTCGCCAAAGCCAATGAGGGGCAGGATGGGGCGCTCCGCAAGCTCATTCCGGGTTTGGAAAAGGGCGCCACCGCTACCGATACCATCGCCAATGCGCAGAAAGCCGCGGCCGGCCAAGCCGATGCCTACAGCAAAACCACCGAGGCCGGCATGGCGAAAGCATCCGATGCGGTGGGGGAGCTCGGCGAAACCGTGGGAGCCGCGCTATTGCCCGCGCTCGATGCGATCCTCCCGGCTTTGCTCCCGGTGATCAAGTCGCTTGGCACCCTCATTTCGGCAATCCTGCCGTTGATCATTCCGCTCATCAAGCTCCTCGGGCAAGCGCTCGCGGTGGTCGCCAACGTATTGGTTACGGTGGTCGGGTGGTTGGTGAAGCTCATCGATTGGCTCAAGCAAGGCATCAAATGGATTGGCGATATGGTCGCCAAGCTAGGGCCGCTCAAGGATATTGGGGGGGCCATCGGGGGCATATTCGGTGGGGGCTCGAGCTCCGCGGCCGCGGCCGGGGTGGGGGCCACCTCGAGGAGCGCGCGCTCGGGTGGTGGAGCCGCGGCCGGTTTCACCATCAATATCACCGCAACCGGCGATAGCCTCGCCACCGAGCAAGCCGTGCTCCGGGCCATTCGGCGATCCGGCCGGCTCAACGGGGGCACCCTGCCGGGTTGGGCATTGTGAGCATCGGGCCGGGGGCGGAATCGGTCGGCATTGAGATTTACACCGCGGCATCGGTGGTGAATCGGTGGGATAGGGCGCTCTGGGATGCCGACCATTGGAGCAACCCGCAATGGCAAGCAATCGAGTGCGAGGTGCTCGAGGCCGAGTACCGCACGGGTGCCGGCTCCGAGGCCGGGGTGCTTTCGGTGGCCGATGCCGGGGCGCTCGATGTCCGCACCTATGACCCGAGCCGGCTCCTCGATCCGATGAATACGGCATCCGCCTATTTCGGAGCGATCAAGCCGGGCACCCCGCTCCGGCTCGTGGGCAAGGTACCTGGCACGATGCCGGCATGGTCGGGCTATTTGGATGAGGGGCGCTATGAGCTCGCCTCCGCGCAAGGTCGGCTCCGAGCGATTGATGGCATAGCCAATTTGGCGCAAGCCGAGGTTGCCGAGGGTACCGCGCTCCCCAATACGCTCCGCGCGCGGGTGCGTGCGGTGGTGGCCGCGGTGGGGCTCGGCTCGGTGGTGCCGGTGCAACCCGAATCCGTTGACGTGAACATGATCACGAATGGCTCATTCGAAAATGGGCTCACGGGTTGGAATGCCGTACCCGCATCGGCATGCTCGGTGATCGCGGGGGGCACCGATGGGGCGCAGTACCTACGGATTGCCGGCGATGGCGCCACCTCCTACCCGCAAGTGATGCAATCGGTGCCGGTGGTGCCGGGTGGCACCTATCGGCTATCGGCATTCTTGGGATCGTTCGGGGCCGGCGCCGCATACGTGAGCGTGCGGCTTGACTTGCAATCCGGGGCCACCCAATTGCAGCTTATCCACCAAGGGTTTGCCGGGGATAGCGTGCTCACCTATTACGAATCGGGCACCTATACCGTGCCGGCCGATGGCTCGGTATCCGCAATGACCATTTTGGTTTACCTCGGGGGCGCCCCGGCGCCGGCCAATTGGGACGGCCGCTTTGATGGCATCCGGCTCATGGGGCCGGCCACCCCCGCGCTCGCCGATCCCCCGGTGAGCGCGCACGATGGAAAAGCGCGGAGCGCATGGGCAATCATCCAAGATGCCGCGCTCGATGCCTTGACCTACATTTGGATTGATCCCACCGGCACCCTCCGCTTTACCCCGTGGGGCTCGCTCCCCGATGCCAAATTCTCGGTGGGGTGCCCGCCATCCGGCGAAACCGGGGGGGCATGGCTCAACGGGCTCGCCGCGCTCGAGGCCACCTCACAAGCCGACCCCATCCGCAATAGCGTGCGGAGCTATGTCTCCGGTACCACGTTCGGTGCCGCGCTCACCGATCCCAATAGCATTCGGCAATTCGGGGAGCGCCGGCTCGATGTCGCACGCATCGTTCCGAATGCGGCCACCTGGGCTAGCCGCATCCTCGCCGATAGGGCGGATGCCGGGCTCGAGGTGACGCTAGGCGAGGTGCGCCCCTACACGGCCGCGGAGCTCGCCTTGCTCCTCGAGGGCGCGAGCGATGGGCCATCGGCATTGCGGGTGGCCGACGATACCCACGGGGAGCCCGTTGATATGGCCGTGGCCGTGATCGGTGCCGCGGTGGGCATCACCTCGATGGGGTGGCGATTCCGCATGGTCACCATGATTCCCCGCGCGGAGTGGGATCAAGAGGCGCCCCCGGTGGTGCCCCCGATCCCACCACCCGACCCGTACCACACAGAAACCCGCACCTATATCGCCACGTCGGATGCGCTCATCGCGCTCACCTCGGGGGGCGCGAATTACGGGGCCGGTGCCTCAACCTCGCTCCCGGTCGGGGCATGGTCGGGTTGGACATACCGCGGCTTGATCCAATTCCCAAACATCCCCGGCACAAAGCTCCGGCGCCTCGTGTCGGCAACGCTCAACCTCGATACCACCGATCAGGTGCGGGTCGGCTTTGGGAGCTCGCCAACCATCGAGGTGAAGCGCATCACCGGCTCATGGTCGGCCGGCTCGAGCTCGAGCCCCTCGGGGAGCAATGCCGTGGTTTGGCCGGGGCCGGCATGCACCGGGAGCATTCGCTCCAACGTCACCGGCTCACAGAATGCGGCCGTTGGCATCCGGGTGGATGGGCTCGTGCTCCCCTGGCTCCCGGCCGCGGCCGGGGGCTCGCTCGCACCGCAACGGGGGTTGGCGCTGTATCCGGGCTCGGGCTCCACCGCGGATACCACCGAATTTTGGCCGGTGGAAAAGGGCGGCTCTAACCGTCCCGAGCTCGTGCTCGTGCTCGAGGTATTCGATTAGGTGGAGGTGCTCTCATGGCTGTACCAGCGAGGCCGGTAGCGGGTGCGTTGCTCGATTCCGCATGGGGCGGGCTCGTGCACGATGCGGTGGTGGCATTCGATATCCAATCGGGCACGTTGCAGCAAACCCTAGCCTCCGGGCAAGCCGAAATCGGGCAAGCCGTGACGTTTGCCCGGCCGTTTGGCGCGGCACCATCGGTGGTGCTCGGCACCCAATCCGCGGGTGGCGTAAACGGCCGCATCGTATTTGGCCGGCAATCGGCGATCACGGTTAACGGGTTTACGTGTTGGCTCCAAGCAACCGGAGGTGCGGCCGGTGCCGTCACCCAAACCACCTCTTGGCTTGCCTACGGGCCACGGGCATAGGCCATGAGCGAGGCGCCCCGGTACCGGGTTTGGCTCCTCCGGCTCCGGCTCGTGGTTTGGTGGAAGTGGCGGCGCAAGGTCGCGGGGCTCCGGGTGCCGGATCGCATCGAGCCCGATGGCCGGGGGCGCCTCGAGCCTATCGATACGGGTGGGGCATACCGCGCGGCATTCGGGAGCCAATTCGGCGACCCCTCCGAATCGCATAGCTCACCGCATAGCGAGGGGAGCAATTGCACGATGGCCGCGGCCGGCATGGCGCTTGACCACCACACGGGTGGCGCCAAGCGCAAGCGCGGTGGCGATATGCGCCACCATCAAGGCGACGATTCGGGGGGCACGGATTTATACGATGCCGCGGATGCATGGGCTAGCTATGGCGAAAGCTTGAGCATCCGCTCGGGGCAAGGGTGGGGCAAGGTGGTGAGCGCGCTCAATGAGGGGCGCGGGGTGATCCTGCAAGGCACCGGGGGCATTGCCGGGTGCGGGGATTACACGGGAGGCCATGCAATCTACGTGGCGCCCGAAAAGGATGGCTCCCGTTGGCTCAAGGGTGACCCGGAATGCTCCGGCTATGAATGGACGGAGGCTAGCAAGCTCGAGGCATTCGCCGAGCGCTTGAGCTCCTCGGTGTATTTCGCGGTCACCAAAGCCAAGAGTGCCCCTCCGGCTCCGGTGCCGGTGCCATGCCCCGAATGCCCCGACCCGGTGCCCGTGGAGCCCGAGCGGAGCCGTGCCTATGAGCTCGGCCGGGAGATGGCGCTCGATGGTGAGGTGAGCGCTTGGCTCGCATGGATCAGCTACCGCGGCCACGATGCTTGGGAGGTGACCGAATGGGGTTGCGGGCATTGGGCACGGGAGGCCGGCGCAATTGATCCCCTGGTATCGGCTCGGCTCGCGCGCGATACGTGGCCGGCATGGGAGGCCGGGGGTTGGCGCGCGCTCACGTGGGCATAGCGGAGGAGCTCGAGCATGGATAGCCAAACGATCCGTAGGGGGCTCGCGCTCTTGGCGCTCATCCTCGCGGTTGCCTCATTCGCCGGCATGGGCGCCACCCTGCTAGCCGTCGCCATCATCCTCATTGCGGTGGCGCTCGTGCTCTGAATCCGTACCCCAATTCGTACCCCAATGTACCCCACCAATGGGGCTCAATCAGGTACCGCTAGCACCACCGTTGAGCACGAAATGGGCAAATCCGAGCGTGCCTCACCAAACTGGGGGATTGGTGGTCGAGGGTTCGAATCCCTCCGCCCCGACCAAATCCGTGCACGAAACGGGCAAACGTTCGAAATCGCCGAGGAGGCCGTACCCCATTCGTACCCCAATTGGGTGGGGTGCTATGGTCGAGGAGCTCGGCCGGCTTGAGCTCGCTCCTCGGGTTGCTCGCAAGGCTCACGGTGGGGCCATCGCTCGCCGGCCGAGCTCTACCGCTCACGGCCGCACGAGCTCGAGCCGCGCGATCAAACCGAATGCCACCGCGAGGAGCGCGAAAGCAACCGCGAGGAGCGCATAGGCGAGCGGGTCGCGGTTAGAGCCCATCGGTATCGAGCCCCTGCCGTTTGGCATTCGCCTTGAGATTCTCCCAACCCCGGCCACGATCAGCCGCGGATGCCGACAGGATCAGCAAACCCCCGGCCGGACCCTTGAGCCGCACGTGCCCCCCTCCCGTATGGTCGGCTTGCCATCCGGCTTTGATGCCCCGGAGGAATAGCTCGCGCATCCGCTTATTTCGGAACGATGCCGCTAGTGAGCGCTCGGTGCCGAAATCCGTTGGCGCGGGTGCGGAATAGGTGCGGCCGATGCTCGGGGCCGGATCAATGAGCGGGGGCGCTTTGGCAACCCCATAGAGCTCCGAGCGGAGCGCGCGCTCGAGCTCCTTAACCCGTATCTCAAGCACCGGGCTCACCTGGGCATGCTTGAGCACCTCATCAACCGCGAGTGCGAGCATGCGCACTCGCCAATCGGGTTGCTTGGCCGGTAGGGGGCCGGTAGGTGGCCGGTAGGTGGCCGGCACCGACATGGGTTGTTGACGTAAACCCACGTTCATCACGGGGGGCCGATCCGTGGTAGCGGCGCCGCGGCTCCGTTTGGTGGCCGCGGCTTTTGCGGCCGCGGCCATCGTGGCGACCCGGCCGCGGTGGCGCCATGCGTTTGATGGGGCGCCGCACGTCGCGCACCGGATGCGGAGCCGGCCGGCGCCATCGCGGTAGGTGTCGGCCGAGGGGGTGAATTGGTGATAGTCCACCGGGGCGCTCATGCCCCGAGCGCTCGCTCGGCGATGGCCGCGGTTGCCGTGGCATCGCTCTTGAGGAGGTGGTGGTAAATCCGGCTCGTGATTCCCACGTCGGCATGGCCGAGGAGCTTGCTCACCACCGCGATGGGCACCCCCGCATTGATCAGCCGGCTAGCGTAGAAATGGCGCATATCGTGGAATGAGTAATCGAGCCCGGTGCGCTCGGCCGCATCGGCAAACCAATGGGAGATGGTAGAGCCAACCAACGGCCGGCCATCGGCTTTGGTGAAAACCAAATCATCCGGGTTGCTCCACCGATCCCCCGCGGCAATGCGCTCGCTCGCTTGAGCTCGCCGATGCTCCTCGAGGAGCTTGACGGCAACGGGGCCAATCGGCACCCACCGAGCGCTCCCCGCATTCTTGGGATCGTCGAGCTCCCTATCGGTGCGCCGGAGCCCGCGCATCACGTGGATATGGCCGGATTCGATAGCCGACCACGGCAAACCGAGCACCTCCGATTGCCGGAGCCCGGTGAGGGTGGTGAGGATCATCAACGCTTGCAACCGATCCCCCTCGAGCCCCGCGCGGATGCGCCGCATATCGAGCTCGGTGGGGATTGGGTGCTCGAGGCCAACCCGTGCGCTCCTGGCTCGTTTGCCGGTGGTGCCGTTGGGGTTGATGCGCACGGCCGGGTTGTATTTGATGCGGCCATCATCAACCGCGGCATTGAGCGCGAGCCGGAGGGTGGCATAGATCAGCAAAACGGTTTGCGGGGCAAGCGGGGTGCCGTACCTCGAGGTGCGCCCCCGGAGCTCGCCGAGCTTGGCTTTAACCACCTCGCGCGATAGCTCATCGGGGTGCAACCGCATGCGCTCGCCGAATACCGGGATGAGGTGGCGCTCAACGTGGCCGCGGTGCGTGCTCACGGAATTGGAGCGGAGCGCGAGCCCCTCGAGCCAAAGCCGGAGATAGTCCGCAAGGGTGGTGCGCTCATCGAGGATCGTGGCCGCATCCGGCTTTGGCTCCCACCTC
>Ga0065715_10000872_pt1 | contig 12886 bp, 13 predicted proteins | sample MisBulReplicate1_FD_59102 | JGI IMG/M metagenome (GOLD analysis project Ga0065715, IMG submission 59102) | Miscanthus rhizosphere microbial communities from Kellogg Biological Station, MSU, sample Bulk Soil Replicate 1 : eDNA_1 v2 (version 2) | ecosystem: Host-associated > Plants > Roots >...
CATCGCGATGAACTCCGATTCCTCGTGCTCCGCGATCTCATAAACCGTGCAGATGTTCGGATGGTTCAGGCTCGAGGCCATCCGCGCCTCGTGGCGGAAGCGCAGCATCGCCGAGCCATCGCTCGCAAGCTCCGGTGCCAGAAACTTGAGCGCCACGCCCCGGCCGAGCGCAAGATCCTCGGCCTTATACACCACCCCGGAGGCGCCTTCGCCAATCTTGGCGAGCACTCGATAATGCGAGATCGTCCGATCAATCAAGGAATTCGCCACGATCAACCCTGAGAGGACGCTCGCAAATCATCAAATTTGGTCAAATATGTACCATTCTCGAACATCGTTGAAAGCGTACGCGTCTTGCGCCGTTCGTTACGGCACCTTTAAGCGGCTCTCCTCGAACGTGATATCGGCTCTTAGCCGTTATGGTGTAAGGCTTGCCTCTGGGGCGTGCAGATGCCGGCCATTTGTGGACCTGGCGGAGCGGGCTGACGGACATGAAGCTGATTGTGGTTGACCGATCGAAGATGGAAACGTTCCGGCGGTTGTCGGACAAGTTCGCCGACGACCTCAATGTGCACGTTGTCTGGGATCGCCGCAGAAAGCAGGGTCGTACACGGCAGGAGAATCATTACCCTGACCGGCGTATAGCGGATCGCCGCAAGCTGAAGAAGGACTGGAACGGACGAGATTACTTTGTCATCCACGTTGTGGAAGACAAAGCTGCGCTGCTGGCCTTGTCCCGGTCCTAGCGCGGCGGGGCATCCATTTCGTAGTCATACACCAATCCCGCATCCAACAATTGATAGAACAGCGCACCCAGTTTTTCATGCTGGGGATGATCGAGATAGGCTTTCAGGCCCGCCAGATCGTCGAACTCGATGACCGCGGCGAACGGATAATTTTCCTCCGTCAGGTGCTCGTAGGGGCGGCCGTGCCTGATGCGACCTCCAACATGAAACCGGCGGACGCTCGGGATATCGGTCGCGGCGGCCGCGAGGGCGTCGAACATCGCTCGGCGATCCGCGTCACCGATGCCGGGTTTGGGGCGAAATAACACGATGTGAACAACCACGTCAGTGTTGCAGCTCGAGGCGCTTCAGCTTCTCGACCAGCGTCGTCCGCTTTAGATTCAATAGCCGCGAGGCCTGGCCCTTGTTCCCACCAGTTTTCTCGAGGGCGCGCCGGATGAGCTCGCGCTCGATGCCGCTCACATAGTGCTCGAAGTCGATGCCGTCCTCCGGCAGGATCACATCGGGAGACACAGTGGATTCCGACGCTTGCTGAATCTCCGGAGTGAGGTCAGCCGTCTCGATCTGACTCCGGCCGCCGCTCAGTGCCACGGCACGCTCAATCGCATTTTCAAGCTGACGCACGTTGCCGGGCCACGAGTACGCCATCAACGCGCGCATCGCCTGCTGGGATATCGTCAGGGTTCGACCTGCCGGTTCAGTGTTTCTGCCGTGGTCCGGCCTCTGGCTTTGCGCTCGAGCCTCTGTTGCCTGAGCGTGAAGGTCTGGGGCCGAGAACTTCTTCAGGAAATGCTGAACGAGCAGCGGAATGTCTTCCTTGCGATCGCGCAGCGGCGGCAGCTCGATGGGTATCACGTTCAGGCGATAGAAAAGATCTTCGCGGAACTGTCCCTCAGCGACCATCTTTTTCAGATCGCTGTTGGTCGCCGCGACCACGCGCACGTCGACTTTGATGCTGTGCGTATCGCCGAGCCGCTCGAACTCGCGCTCCTGCAGCACGCGCAGCAGCTTCATCTGCAGCCCCGCGCTCATCGTCCCGACTTCATCCAGAAACAACGTGCCTTTGTGCGCCTGTTCGAGGCGTCCCTGGCGGGTACCGATGGCGCCGGTAAACGCCCCGCGCACATGGCCGAACAGCTCGGCCTCGAGCAGCGTCTCGGGAATTGCACCGCAGTTGAGCGCCACAAAGCGCTGCGCACGTCGTGGGCTGTTGTGATGAATGGCGCGCGCGACGATTTCCTTGCCACTGCCGGTCTCGCCGCTTACGAGTATTGTGCTCGCGGAGCTCGACACCGTCTCGAGCAATCCGAAGAGGATTCGCATGGCTGGACTGCGCCCGATGATGCCTTCGAACTTGTAGCGCTCCTGCAGCTGGGATCGCAAATACGCATTCTCCGATCGCAGTCGCCGCTGCTCGAGTGCCGAATTCAGCGCGTGCAGCAGCTCGTCGAATTGAAACGGCTTGGTGACAAAGTCGGTTGCCCCGCGCTTGATGGCTTCGACAGCGTCCTTCACCGTGCCGTACCCGGTGACGATGATGCCGATGATGTCGGGATAGCGAAGGAGCGCGGTCTCGAGCACGCGGGTGCCGTCGAGGCCAGGCAGACGCAGGTCGGTGACGACGATGTCGAAAGCAAAATCTGCGAGGTGCTCGATGGCGCGCTCGCCGGTATCAGCCTGCTCGACATCGAATCCGTGCTCGGCCAGCCGTTCGGCGAGCGCTTCGCGGAGCGGGGCCTCGTCCTCGACGAGAAGAAGATGTTTCCTGGAATCAGCCATTTAGAAAAGCGTCAAGAGTTTGACACGGAAAGCACAAAGTCGAAAGTTAAAAGCGAAACAAACGGTGGTGGTGTCAGGAAAATGGCGGCTCTACGCGAGACCCTACAGAACTGTGAAATCAGACCCGATACGGTTTCTGCAGGAGGATACGACTGTGGAATTCGAACGACAGACTCTCTCGATCATGAAGGCGTGCGAAGTCGTGGGTGTGAGCCGTCGCACCATCTATAACTGGATGGCCGGTGGCAAAGTCGAGTACGTGCGGACCGCTGGTGGATCGGTGCGCATCTTCGCCGACTCGCTGTGGCGGACACCCCAGCACGTGCAGGCGCAACCGCAGATTCAGCACTAGGCGCGCCGGGCGCCAATTGGGCCAATGGGTAAAATGAATAGACTCTCGCTTTCGGTCGCGGACTTGCTGGAACGGGGCGCAATGGACCAACCGCCGGAGCTTCGCCAACTTTTCCACCGGTTGAACAACCAGCTCGGGATCATCCTGGCCCATGCCGAGCTGCTGGAGAAGAAATCGGCGGATGAAGCCACGCGCGCCCGTGCAACTCAGGTCGTGAGCAGCGTGCTCGACGCGATGGGCACAGCCAAAGAGATTCGGATGCAGATGGGAAACAAAGCGTCGGACGTCTAAGCCGGCCGACGAATTGCCGGCCGCTTAGCTCATCATCGAAGTGTTCACTACTGCACGCCGCGCGGACAAAAGCTTCAAAGTGAGAATCCCCGCACCACAAGACCCATCCCTCAAGTTCCCTGTTAGTTACACCCCCTTACATCTGGTTTTTCATTTTGGCACTGTGCGAAATTGAAACTTGCGACACCCAAAACTGTGATCAGAAATTGCCATTAATTTGACGAAAGTAGTGATGATCGCCAAATTCTTGACGGAGTACGGGCGGTACGCAGGCCAGTTCGCCATCGATTCGCCAGTCGCCAGAATAGCTAAAGCGTTGCTCTAACTAGAGTTAGTGCGTACGCGTCACGGTTTGAAACCATTCGTCCTTTGTTCGTCCCCAAATTGGTACTCGGCTTGCGATAGAGCTTCCCGTCGCCGCATAAGCGGTGCTCAAGGAGCCAAAAACGAAATGCGCGCCCATTCAATGCCAGCAAGTCAGAGCCGTCGTGTCGTCGCCGGTCTTCCGTTCGTGGAGGCTCTGGCGCGTCGCATGGCTTCTACAATGCCTCACTCGATCGACGTCGGAGATCTCGTCCAGGACGGGGTCATTGGGTTAATCGATGCGGCCCATCGCTTCGACGAGGGCCGTGGCATCAAATTCGAAACCTTCGCCGAACGGCGGATACGCGGTGCCATGATTGACGCGCTCCGCAAGGACGCGTGGCCGCGCGGCGTGCGCCGCGTCAGACGCGAACTCGAGGCGGCGCGCGAAACGCTTCGCCGCGAGCTCGGGCACGAGCCGTCGCTGGCGGATCTCGCCAAGAAGGTCGGCACGGACGAAAAACGTCTTGGCCGCACCATCGTTCGCATCCACACCATCGAATCAACATCTCCATTAGCCACGAGCGAGACCGTCGACGAGGCATGCCTTCCGACGGCGCTGGTGCCGTCCGAGCCGGAAGCGCCGGACGCGGCGTACGAACGCACCGAGATGCAGGACAGAGTGCGGGGCGCCATCGGGTCGCTGCCGCCGCGCGAGCAGAAGGTGATTTCGCTCTACTACTATGGCGACGTGACGATGAAGCAGATCGGCGCCGAGATTGGCGTCAACGAGTCGCGTGTGTCGCAGCTTCATGCGCGCGCGATTAAGCGGCTGCGCACCGTGCTGGCCGATATGGCACCCGCCGAAGCGATGAGTGCCTTGAAGAACGCGGTGCTCGCATTCCATCAGAAGCCGGTGATGGCCAAGGCCTCGCTGCCGGCCGAGCGCATCGCGGCTCACCAGGTTCCCACAGCGGCGGCTGTCGCAGCGAAGACTGCGCCCGTCGTGGCGTTCAAGGCGGCCAAGGCAAATGTTCGGCGGCCGTTCATGTCGCCGAGAGTGGCGTCCACTCGAGTATCAGTAGCGGCGGCCGCCCGCTAACAGCCGACCGCGTTGGTTTTGTCCTCGTGTTGTGCGGCGGAAAGGCCCGGCGCGTATGTCGCCGGGCTAGTTGTTTCGCACGATCGCTAGGCGAGAATTTCGCGCGCGGTTTGCAGCAGATCCCCAAGCCTGAACGGCTTCGCCAGCCAGCGGCAGCCGCTTTCCTGCAAGAATCTTTCAGCCTCGGTCCCCGCGACATCGCCGGTGACAAAGATCACGCGCCGTGCGACGTCGGGGTGCGTGGTCACCAGCGTCTGATAAAAGCGTATCCCGTCGACCTTCGGCATCTTCAAATCGCAGACGATCAGGTCGTATGACGCGGCATTCACGCGGCGGAGCGCTTCCTGTCCATCGCCTGCTCGATCGACGATGAAGCCGGCNTCGGTCAGGGCNTCGCTCACCGCCAAAGCCAGCGCAGGCTCGTCCTCGACNACCAGCACGGTTGAGCCGATCAGCGACTCGAAGTCGGCCGGCGCGGNCGCCTGAGAGGGTGGACGTGAGGGAGTGCCGCTGACAGGCAGCTCAACATAAAACGATGCGCCGGCGCCGGCGTGCGACGCCACCCGGATGCGGCCGCCGTGCTCCTGCACGATGGCGTACGCGACCGTGAGGCCGAGGCCGGTGCCCTTGCCGACCTCTTTCGTCGTAAAAAACGGATCGAAGATCTTTGCCTGCACTTCCGCCGCGATGCCCGGCCCATCGTCGCTAATCTCGAGCACGATCGACTCACGCTCGACGTCGTACGAGCTGCGAACCAGAAGGGTCCCGCGCCCGTTTGCGCCAAGCATCGCCTGCTCGGCGTTGATGATGAGGTTGAGCAGCACCTGCTGAATCTGGTGTGCGTCGGCAAACACCTTTGGAAGGGGCGCCGACAACGCATCGACGACGGTGACCTCGGCAGGTCGCTGGTCGTAGGAACGCAGCGCCACGGTTTCTCGAACGACCATGTTCAGATCGACCATCGATCGCGTCGACTGGCGCTTACGCGCGAAGGTGAGCAGGTTGCGGACGATCTTGGCGGCGCGCTCCGACTCGCTGAGGATCGTATCGAGCCCGCGCTTCGTCTTCTCGTCGACCGGGCCCTGCGAGAGACGATCGGCCCAGGTCAGGATCGTTGCAAGAGGATTGTTCAACTCATGCGCGACGCCGGAAATCGTCTGGCCGAGGGCGGCAAGCTTCTCCGACTGCAGCAACTGCCCGTACAAATCGCGCGTTTGATCCTCGACTTTTTTGCGCTCGCTGACGTCGCGAACGAGCGCGTCGATGCGCACCGCTCCGTCCGACCCGGCCGGCTCCGCGTGCGCAGTCACCTCGACCCAGACAGGCGAGTTATCCACCCGCCTCAGCCGTAGCAGGTGGTCGGTAACCGCACCTTCGGCCGTCAGCCGGTCGATGAACCCACTGCGGGCCTGAGGATCGACGAAACGGGACGGCTCAAACGGGCGGATGTCCGCATCCCCCGCTCCCGCGGCGTAGCCAAACATCACTCTAAGATAGGGGTTGGCCGCGAGAGTCTTCGTATCCCGCGGCCCGAGGAGACCGATGTAGATGCCTTCGTGAACCGACTCGAACAGCCGTGCGAAGGCGTCGCCGCGGTTGTCCGGCAAGGCTACTTTCCGGCTGGAGGCGCGGGCGTCGGCGTTTCCGTATTCTCGAAACGGGGACGGTATTCGTTCTGCACCTGCTGCCGGATGGCGTTGATGGATGCGCCCGAGTTCCGCATTTTCATCGACTGCACCGCAATGTCGATGCAGACGGCGCACGCGGCGCCGTGCGGCTCCCATTCGGTGACGCGTCCTTGCGCGTCACGCTGCCGGACGAAGCAATCGGCGTTGTCCTTGTGACCGGCCGTCCCGCATCCGCAGTAGCAGGGGATGAAGCTCGCAACTTCGGGGTGATCGGCGGTGAAGATGTGCGCGTCACGCAGCACTTCCATGGGTCGCGGCGGCGCGTAACCGCCGAGCTCGATGAGAGGCATGTCGAAGCCTGGGCCGTGCGGCGCGCCCGGCTTGGGCTTGGGCGGCATCACAATCGCCTTGGTGAGCGGATGATCGACAACCGCTGTGTTGTCGGCGGCCTGCGGCACATCCTTCGCCGCGCCGGCGTCAGCCACGGCTGGAGTCGTGTCTGCGCCCGCTTTCGCCGCGCTCGACCCTGCTGCCACGTTAGCGGTGGGATCGGCACCCTGGGAACACGCGCTGACAGCCACAAAGCTGCACAACGCGATAACGGTAAAGAATCGTCGGTACATTTCAGTCTCGGTTTGGGCTTAAGGGTGAGATTCCAGTCTACTTCAGCGGCGGCCGAAAAAGAAAACCAGGACGCCGGCAATCAGCGCTAGGCCGCCGAGGGTGACGAGGGTTTGGGCAGCGTCCACGGTCAGGCGTTTCTGAGCCGAAGGCTGTTGGCCACGACGGAAACACTGGAGAAGGACATGGCCGCGGCCGCAATCATCGGGCTCAGGAGCCAACCGGTAAAAGGGTAGAGGGCGCCGGCCGCGATTGGGATCCCCAGCACGTTATAGATGAAGGCCCAGAACAGGTTCTGTTTGATGACCTGTAGCGTCTTTCGCGACAGCAGTATCGCGTCCGCGACAGCGCCCAGGTCGGGACGCATCAGCGTAATGTCGGACGCTTCGATCGCAACGTCGGTGCCGGTTCCCATCGCGATGCCGATGTCGGCCTGTGCGAGCGCGGGCGCATCGTTGATGCCGTCGCCTACCATCGCGACGACTTTGCCGGCCTTCTGCAACGCCTCGATCTCCAACGCCTTGCGGTCCGGCAGCACACCGGCGATGACGCGATCGACCTCGCCTTTCGCCGCGACTTCCTTCGCGATGGCCCCAGCCGTGAGCTCGTTGTCGCCGGTGAGCATCATCACCTCGAGGCCCATCTGCTTCAGCCGCCTGATGCCCGCGGCGGCGGTCGGCCGCGGCGTGTCGGCGATTCCCAGCAGTCCCACGACGCCTGAGCCTTCGGCCGACACGAAAATCACCGTCCGCCCATTCTCCATCAATCGGGTGCTCTCGCCCCGCAATGCCTCGATGTCGACGCCGTGCTCTTCCATCAGCCGCGCGTTGCCGATGAGCACACGCCGCCCGTCGACGGCCCCGGTGACGCCTCGGCCCGGAAGGGCCTGCACGCCGCTGGCTTGCCGCAGCGGAAGATTGCGGGCTTGAGCGGCCTCGACGATTGCGGCGGCAAGCGGATGCTCCGACGCGCGCTCAACGGACGCCGCGAGCGCCAGCGCCGCGCCGGAGGTGACGTCGGTGACCGCAGGTTTTCCTGTGGTGATCGTGCCGGTCTTGTCCAGTACTACGGTCGTAATTTTGTGCGCGCGTTCGAGCACCTCGCCGCTCTTGATCAGAATGCCGCGCTCGGCACCACGGCCCGAGCTCACCATGATCGCGGTCGGCGTGGCGAGGCCCATCGCGCAGGGACACGCGATGATGAGCACGGCCACGAAGTTCACCAGCGCCGTCGTAAACCGGGCGCCCGGCGGCAGCACGTCGAACCAGATGACGAACGTTGCGATAGCGATGCAGAGGACGACGGGCGTGAAGTATCCGGAGACGACATCGGCAAGACGCGCGACGGGTGCGCGGTGCGCTTGCGCTTGTTGCACAAGGCGAATAATTTGATGGAGAACGGTGTGCGTGCCGACGCGCGTGGCCCGGAACCTGAACGCGCTGGTCTTGTTCACGCTACCACCGATCACGGTGTCGCCCGCCCGCTTCTCGACCGGCATCGACTCGCCGGTCAGCATGCTTTCATCAATCTCGACGATGGCCGATGGCCGATCGACGATGGACGATGGCCGATCGACGATGGACGATGGCCGATCGACGATGGACGATCCATCATCCAGTACCACCCCATCCACCGGGATCCGCTCGCCGGGCCGTATGAGAATGATGTCGTCTTCCTCAACCTGGTCGATGGGAACATCAACTTCATTGCCGGCGCGGATCACGCGGGCGGTCTTCGGCTGAAGGACAAGAAGGCGCTCGATCGCGGCCGACGTGCGGTTCCGCGCACGTGACTCCAATACGCGTCCGAGCAACACCAGCGTGATAATCGCGCCGGTCACCTCGAAGTAGACATGGGGCCCGCCGGTTGCCGTCGCGTACACGGAGTAGAGGAACGCCGCGCCCGTCCCGATGCCGATCAGCGTGTTCATGTCGGCGTTGCGATGGCGAAGGCTGATCCAGGCACGTCGATAAAATTCGGCGCCGGCAAAAAACACAACGGGAAGCGTGAGGACGAGTTGCAGAAATTGCCCGCCTCGAGTTGAAAACCCGGCCATTGAGAGGATCAGAACGGGCACGAAGAATGCGAGCGATACCGCGAGCTTGCGACGCACGACCCGGTATTCGTCGTCCTTTGCGTCCTTCGCCTGCTGCTCGCTCTGGTTCAGGGGCGCGACGTCATAACCGACGTCGCGAACCGCCTCGACCAGGTGAGGAACATCGGTGGCCGCGGGGTCGAATCGAACCTCGGCGCGGCTCGTCGCGAAGTTCACCGAGGCTTGCGCCACGCCGTCGACGTTCTGCAGGGTGCGCTCAATGGTGCGCGCGCACGCTGCGCATGTCATGCCGGTCAGTGGAAGGCTTACGCCAGAAAGATGCGCGGAATCCGGTTCGGGGGTCATAACGATCTATTCGACGCTATCACTATCAGGACCGATTCAGGTTCGGATAAATAACGCAGTAAACTCTAGCTTTTCCCCTATGTCGAACACCCGGCTGCCATTCGTCCGTGCCATCGCTGCCGACCTCACCGGCTGGTCGTTCTTTCTCTGCACGCAAAAAGACGTCCGCGCCGGGCGCAACGGCGATCTGTTCATCTCGTTGTCGCTGCAGGACAAGACGGGCATCATCAAAGGCCGCATTTTCAACGAAGCGGCGCGGCTGCGCGAGGAATTCGACGCCGGCGAGTTCGTGAAAGTGCAGGGACGCACCGACCTGTACAACGGCCGTGTGCAGCTCCTCATCGAGAAAATCCGGCGCGTAAACCCCGATCAGGACGCCACTCAGGGCTTCCGCGAAGACGACTGCGTCCTGTCGTCTGCCCGTCCCGTGGACGAGATGTGGAGCGAGCTGGAAGAAATGATCCAGCACGTCCGCGATCCGTTCGTCCGCGAGCTCCTGCAGCGCATGACGACGGAACACGTCGAGAAATTGAAGATCTGGCCGGCAGCGCAGACCGTGCACCACGCTTACCGCAGCGGATTTCTTGAACACGTCCTGTCGGTCGCGCGGTCGGCGCTCGTCCTCGGCACCGCGTACGGAGCCAATCGAGATCTGTTGACGGCCGGGGCGCTGTTGCACGACATTGGCAAGCTGGAAGAGCTGCAGTACGACCGCTCGACGATTTACACGCGCGAAGGCAATCTGGTTGGCCACGTCACGCTCGGCGCAATGATGGTCCGCGCGGCGATGGAGCGCATCCCCGAGTTTCCCGACGTGCTCCGGACGCAAATCGAGCACCTGATCGTGTCGCACCATGGCCACAAGGAGTTCGGCGCGCCCGTCGAGCCCATGACGATCGAGGCCATGATTCTATCGGCGGCCGACGATCTCGACGCCAAGATCAATCAAGTGAAACAGGCGCTGGCGGAGGAAGGCGAAGGAGAATTCACAGCTTACCAACCGAGACTTGGACGCGTGCTGTGGCGGGGATAGGAACCAGTGACTCCGGGCTCTGGGCTTCAGGCTTCGGGCCTGCACGATATCGCGCCGCATTCCTGATCCTGCTGGTGGGAATGCTCGCCGGGTCTGCGGCGTCCACTTCAGCACAACAGGGTTCGGGGCAGGCTGATAGTTCCAGGGGATCCGCGACGGGCCGATTCGGGAAAGTGCTGCTGGGCGGCGCGGCCGGGCTTTTGTTGCACGAGAGTGGTCACCTCGTCGCCGATTGGGCATTCGAAGAGAAAGTTGTCGTCAGGAAAATCGACTACAAAGGCATCCCGTTTTTTGCGCTCAGCCACGCCAATAACCTGTCGCCGCGGCGCGAGCTCGTCGTCTCGTCAGCCGGCTTCTGGTCGCAGTATCTCTACAGCGAGCAGATCCTGACNCACCATCCGGCGTTGCGACAGGAGCGCAGCCCCTTTCGAAAGGGNATGCTCACGTTTCATGTGGCGACGTNGCTGATGTATTCAGGNGCGGCGTTTGGAAAGACGGGCCCGGTCGAGCGCGACACGCGNGGCATCGCCGAGTCGCTGAAGATCAACGAGCGCTGGCTTGGTGCGTTGATTCTCGCGCCCGCGCTCCTCGACACCTATCGCTACTTCCATCCCGGCGCGCGCTGGGCCGCCTGGACATCCAGGGGCGTCAAGATGGGCTCGGTCGCCCTCATCCTCAAATAGTCGCGTTGTCCGTCAGGTGGTCGCAAGACCCAGCGTGCTGTGTTCATTCCGAGACACCTGGCAGACCGTTGCCTGAAATACGTCTGTCTCATACCGAATCTCGGCGATAAGCCGACGATACAGTTTGGGATCCGCTTGAGCCTTTTCCAGCCGATCGCAAAGCTTTTTCAGCCGATCCAGGTGAGCACAAAGATCCGGAATATCCAGTTCTGACATGGCGAATACCATCCTCGCCGGTTTCTTAGCAAACGGCTTGCCGATCAGGCGGGAATTTTTCCGTCGCGGGGCCCAAGCGCACAAGTCATCGTCCCTTCGACGACGATCTTGCCGTCGACGCGAGCGACGCCGTCGAGAATGCCCATCCGGCTGCGCAGCCGCCTCACCGTGACCTCGATCTCCACGACATCTCCGGGATGGACCGTCTTGCGGAAGCGTACTTTCTCGATGCCCACGAGGTAGATCAGTTTGTCGCGATTCTCAGGCTTGGCGAGGATCATGATGGCGCCGACCTGGGCGATCGCCTCGGTGAGAATCGTCGGCGGCAGTACGGGCCGTCCGTCCGCAGATTGATTCAGATAGTGCTCGTTCGACGAGATGTTCTTGATGCCCACGATCCGCTTGTCGAACTCGATCTCGGTGATCCGGTCGACGAGAAGGAACGGATAGCGGTGCGGCAGAATCTTCTCAATCGCCGCGTAATCGAGCGGCAGCGTCAACGGTTGCATCGGGACTGGTATTATTGCACGAGCCTCGTGCCGGACCCACGCCTGCAAGATCAGGAACTTGTCGCCACCTTATTCGAACTCGGCAGAGAAGTGTCTGCGGTGCTCGATCTGGACGAACTGCTTCGGCGCATTCCGCGTCTTATCGCGCGGCTGACGCCGTTCACGGTGTTCTCCGTCTACCTCCTCGACGAAAAACGTCAGGACCTCGGCATTGCGTACGCAGAAGGATATCCGGAGGAGGTCGTCCGCACGTTTCGATTACGAGTCGGTCAAGGCATCGTCGGCACCGCCGTGGCGGAGCAGCGCCCCATTCGTGTGAACGACGTCAGCAAGGACGAGCGATACGTCGGACTCGTGCCGGGTGTGGCAGCGCAGCTCGTCGTCCCCTTGCGTGTGAAAAAGAAAGTCGTCGGCGTGCTGAACCTGCTGAGCGGTCACATCGGTGCCTTCACGGCGCGCGACGAAGAGATTCTCGCGCAGTTCGGCGTGCCGGTGGCGCAGGCCCTGGCGAACGCGCGCCTGTTCGAGCAGGAGCGCCAACACACCCAGACACTCGAAACGCTCACGGAAATCGCGCGCGAAGTCGCGGCGATTCTCGATCTCGACGAGCTGCTGAGCCGAATCGCGATTCTCGCCAAGCGCGTCGTCGACTACCGGACGTTCGGCATTCTCCTCGTCAACGAGGCCACGCAGCAGGTCGAGCCCAAAGTGGCGCTGCAGTATGGCGAGAAGACGAGCATGTTGAACATCAAGATCGGCGAAGGGCTCGTCGGTTACTCGGTTCTGCACAAGGAAACGGTGCTGGTCGACGATGTGTCGAAGGACCCGCGTTACATCGCGGTCCTCGACGACGTGCGATCCGAGCTCGTCGTTCCGCTCCTCACCAAGGACCGGTGCATCGGCGTGTTCGATTTGGAAAGCCCCGAGCTGGCCGCCTTTACGCTGCGGCACAAGGAAATTCTCTCCATTCTGGCCAGCCAGGCGGCCGTCGCCATCGAGAATGCGCGGCTCTACGAGACCGTGCGCGACAACGAGCTGCGGCTCGAGCGCGAAATCGAGTTCGCGCGCCGCGTGCAGCTGGCGCTGCTGCCGTCTTCGCCGCCGCGAAAATTGAAAGGCGTGGAAGTCGCCGCCAGGTTCGAGCCGGCGCGGCAGATCGGGGGCGACATCTACGATTTTTTGTCGCCCGATCCGGGCACGCTCGTGATTGCGGTGGGCGATG
>Ga0065715_10000685_pt1 | contig 12884 bp, 9 predicted proteins | sample MisBulReplicate1_FD_59102 | JGI IMG/M metagenome (GOLD analysis project Ga0065715, IMG submission 59102) | Miscanthus rhizosphere microbial communities from Kellogg Biological Station, MSU, sample Bulk Soil Replicate 1 : eDNA_1 v2 (version 2) | ecosystem: Host-associated > Plants > Roots >...
TAGGTGAGATGATACCTGTAGACTTTGAAACCGCAAGGGAAGTTGGGGAAGTACGTAAGCAGATTTTAAAAGATACAAAAACGGCTATCATGCCCGATTATAGTAACATATTGAAAAGTATCGCTATCGTTCCGGATGCGAAGAACATAGTTATAGAAAGTGTTGCCAACAAAAATACTGTTGTCGTGCACTGTACTTTTGGAAGTAAAGTTAATAATACACTTGCGTCCCTTTTGTCAACAATAATTTCTTCCCAGACTGGATACTTTGTTGAAACAAAGTCTGATCCCTACAGAATAATGCTCAGTTCTAGTGCTAGATTTGGCAAGAATCATATAGAGAATATTTTTAGAGAGGACTACGATATAGGTGCAGTCCTGATCGCTTCTTTGACAGGAACCTACAATCTAAATTGGCGCGTGTGGAATGTTGCAAAGAAATTCGGGATTGTTGACAAGGCAGCTACCTATGATAAGCGAATTGCACGTATAATTTATGATAGGTATTCAAAGACACCACTAAGCGAAGAATCACTTCGCGAGTTAATTCACGACAAATATGATATTTCTCTTACCAACTCAGTAATGAGAGATGTGCGTAACGATCATATCAAAATTCATTGGTATGATCTAACCGAATTCACCCCATTAGCTTCCCCAATAACCGACCACAATTCGAAATTCACCTCGTCACCACTTAATATTGAACGCGGCATCATTGAACTCATCAAGGAGAGACTTGAGAACACTAAACACAGACTAATATGCATCAGATGTGGGAAGTGGGAACGTTTAATTGAGACTAAGCAGGCTACAGGGATTTTATCCTGCAATTTATGTGGATCAAGATTAATAACTGCAACTTTCTCATCAGATTATGAATTGCCTAAAATAATCTTGAATAAATTGAGTGGGGCAAGCATTACCTCAGAAGAAAATCACAAATTCGAGCGCGCATGGAAAGTAGCATCTCTTATAAACAATTTTGGTGAAAAAGCACTTTTGGTATTATCCGGATACGGTGTTGGAGTCGACACAGCGGCTCGAATACTACGCAATTATGTAGACGATGAGAATGTCTTCAAGAGCATATACAATGCCGAGAGACAATATGTAACTACCAGAGCCTTTTGGAAAGACTAGTCTGTATCAGGATATAGTCTCAATTTAAATCGGTATTATCAGGTTCACGAGGAAATACTACTATCCGAGCATAGTGATTATGCCAAAAAAATTCTGGGTGATTATATGTTGAGGCCTGCTAGCCACTGGGGTTGGACCGGTGTTTATGACTAGCCGGGAGATAAGGATGGCTGAAGTACATTATTTGGAACATACGAAATATACAGGAGAACTGAACGATCATTAACTTGTTAATTAACTAAATTTGGTGTTGTGATTTGAATCCACTGAGGGCGAACATAAACAGTATTTAAATCGTAGAACATATTATAGTTTCTTAGTAAAGTGCGACATTGGACGAGATTCTACGAACAAGTATTTCAAATGATTGGACCGTATAGAAAATCAAGAGCTGCTTCGACACCCGAAGTAAGAGTGTGTGAAATGGATAGTAACGGCGTTTTGATAAGCAAGCCGTTGAAAAAAGTGGAAGAGATTACCGAAACCAAAACAACTAAAGAACGGCAAGCACAGGTTTAGAAACTTACACCCCAAGGCCCAGTCCTAGAAAGCAAGGCTGCTTCCCTTCAAAGTATCAATAAGATAGTTGCCAGTAATGATGTTATAATTTCAAATGGAATATTCTGATTTAATTATTTTCACAACTGAAAAATCCTGCTCTACAGAAAAAAATAAAGAATGACGAATATTTATTCGCCTAGAGTTCCATCCGCTGCCAATTGCAATAATGGCCCGAAGGTCTTGCCATTATCATTACTTATTCTCATGACTGGAAGGTCACTTGTTTCGTTAGTTTCCCACCATGTAACAACTACGCTATCCGCGTCTGAGTCGATCTCAACTCTTGTGGATTGATCATTGGTCGTGTTACTAAGATTAATTTTGTCACCAAATGTTTTGCCATTATCGGTGCTTGCTCTGAACAACACCTCATCGTGTCCAGTCTTGTTGCTAGTCCATACGACGTATACGTTTTCACCTGTAATTGCTGGGGGGGCTTTTCTCTCTAATATTACGGGAAGATGTGAGCCATATACTACTTGCGCCGTTAGTCCGCTTGAGATTACTGTCGTTCCAAGAGCCATCGTCACGATAACTCCCAAAATGATTCTATTATTCATTAGCCATTTTTGAACTGGCTATTATAAAAGGAAGTCTGAGCCAGGATCCTCTTAGCAGGGTGCCAAGTTAAAGTGCTCTGTCCCTAACTTTGATCTCTAATCCGATGTTAAATCTTTTTGTAGGCTCGGGAACAAAATAACGGGGACCAAGTTCAAATATCTATTTCACGCCTTGGCTATATGCATTCAGTAATCCCGGTATTGTATCTGGTCCACCAAGGAATATTTCCAAGACTTTGTCACCATATACGTCATGCAATTGAAGAATCTTATCACGCTCTGGTGGATTTTGTAATACTGCATCAATGACATCAGATTTCCATTGACCCGTTAGTTGTCGGCATTGTGCTATCTTGTCAGGATCTGGTGGATTCTAAGCACCGATAACGACCTTCTCAAACTGTGCTATAAGTCTTAGAAATCCGCAATCTGTTGTCGCCCAACAAAACCAAATGAAGAGCCCTGTTGTAAATTCATCGTAGCCATGGTATTTATCATTAGTGTCGCAATTATTAGGATTATCGTTATCGACGTCCTAATGTGCTTCAATATGTCCATTAGAGAGGTGTCGCTATAGGTTTTCGAGCATGAAGTACTAGTATTATAAATGCAGGTCATAATTCGCACTTTAATACAGCAATTCAGTCCATTTGCGGATGGTGACTAAGCCTAGTGTACTATAGTTTATAATCTATGCGCACCAGTTTTTTGTATGACTAGTTGTAACCGTTGCGGCCAAGACCTAATTTGCATTGGATGCAGACACCCTCAAGAAGCATGTACATGTGCGAGCCCAGAAAATCCAGACTGAAGCGCCATAATTCATAAAACGAAGTGGTAATAACAAGACTGCCATGGTTGCTAGCTGGCTGGCCTCGCCGATTGCCGCAATAGCAACCCCACTGAGTTGTTAGGTATTTTATTGGATATTTGATATTTCAGTTTTGCTATTTGTGGTACTATTGTCATAAATATGGTTGATTTATCTGCATTGTTATTATTGTTGGGCTAGATAGACACAATTCAAAAAGAAATTAAAAATAATTTCAGTTGGCAAGTATAGACCGTATTTCATTCTGTTGGTTTAGTCCGATCAGATATATCACTAACGTGAGTGCTACTATGGTTGCTACTATAGCGGCAACCAGAAATTTTAGTTTCACGCGCTATGCTACTTTAATCTAATAGATTAGGTTTCCGTCAAATAAAAAAAATAAAGATTATTCTGGTTCGGGCGGTTGAGTAAGACCTATTACAGCCTTTTCGTTCATGGAATGTCATATTTGTATTATTTTACTTACGGCCGACAGTAGTATCAGTAACGGTAGGAGTATGCATCAATTACGGCTTGTGGCATTCCCTCTTCGGAAGATAAAGTTTCAGGATTACGGCCTCAACTGTTCCATCAACGACAGATTGTCTATAACATTCCAGCGTTCTATGCATTTTGAATCCTGAAAAGAAAAAATGGTCATGCCGTTTATTTTGAATTGTTTATCCGTGGGGAAAAACTTTCCATATGCTAAGTATAAACTTACTGTAAATTCACCTTTATGTGTGCCGGTTATGCTGTACCTGCATGCAACCTTATCCCCTTCAATAACGNTATCTTCATAAGTAATTCTTATATCAGGAAATGCTTTCCATAGGACATGAACGAACTGTTTAAAACCTTCCTTGTTGGCGGGAAGATTCGGAGGGAAACCATGAATTCTCAAGGAATCATCATAAAAATCAAAATAATTTGATTCTCTTTTCTGCGGGTTGTTAAATGTTTCCTCCAATCGTTGCATAACTTCCCTTAATACCCCCACTGATGACATCGTCGGAATTGGTATCGCTTTTTTAATAAGGTTTTCCCCTTACATTGCAAAAATCGGTTTTTATTGCTTACTTTAGGTATCCATCTTTAATCCGTGCTTTACTTGATATTAGTTGCAGGTTTGAATACTATCGAAGGTAAGACATATTTTTTACGGAAATTGGCTCTCCAATTGATTCTTGGCTCGGGTGTAGTATCCTTACTATTATTGTTTTTTAATACTCACAGGAACTATCTCCGTGTTTATGAACTCTCGAAAAGCAGGATCAAACCACTCCATACTAACATTGCTTTTCCATATGTCCATTATCGTTCCCCGTTCAAATGTACTTTTTATCCCTCGCACCCAACTAGTCCACTCATAATCACGTAGAACTTTTCTCTGTCGCATGTGAAAAACATGTGCAAATGTGAATAGAATATTATATGCAAATTCAATTTCAGGAGAAATATTTGCCTTATTCAGTACCTTTACTAGATCTGGTCTCTCAATTCCTACAGTTGTAATCGAATGCATCCTTTCGTTCAAGTCATTGAGAACTTTTGTTTCAATATCTAATGACAGACTCTGCATTTGTTTTCTGGAGAAATACAGAATGACGAACAGCGTACCGATTAATGCGATCGCTTCCGCCATACCGAATATCTCGACTAATCCTATTTCAGACATAGTTAATTAATGACAAATTGTTATACAAATCAATTTCTCGAATTCATCAAAGGAAATCAACACCAAGGGTAGCCTTGTAGGATCTTCTTATGATTAATCACATTCGATTCAAACTTCTGTCTAAATATTATGTAGTCCGATCTAACTTTGGCACTCTCCAACCATAAAGTCGTGCCAATCTGGGTCGAGTATCTACGGTCCGTAAGAGTTTCTAGTCTAAAAAAGTAAGTGATAGACCTCCGTTCTGAATGACGGTGTTAATCTTGAAATTGTACTTTACCCGCATCCCAAACGAGGAATTGTAGTCGCTCCAAATTATCTCTATTATCATAAGTTTCTTGAAGCATAGGTACCGACCAACGATAAGAGGAAATAAAAAATTTTTTCACCTTCAGTTCTGCATTCAATCAAATACAGCAATTCTTTAACTGTCATCTGTGGGTATCGATCCATGAGGCGCAGGATACGATTCACATGGTCTACTTTATTTTGCATAGTGAGATTGAACAACGAATGAAGATCGCGGTGTATTCTTTTCTTTGTGACTTTAATCTCGTCTAGGAGTCTTATTCGAACTTCTTGAAGCCTGTCATCTGGAATAACACTTGCATTTAACACTACCATCCAAGGATTTACTGATGGATTTAAGGAAAGCATTCCTGTAAGGAGAGGGAGTCCACGTCAAGTTATTTACGTTCGTGACACTATCATTTTAATATTTTATTGAATATACTTAGCCATACGAGGAAAAACGCAGTAAACAAGAACTTTATGCATTGCTCCTATGGGGTGTTGCCGCGGAACATAGAGGGATACTGATTACCAGATTGATGTATATTTCACTTCTTTCTAATCGTCACCTAACTCGTCATTTGCAAGTTTTTCTGAAAGAGCGTCTGTTGGAATACGATGAGCAGGAAAAAGTGTACAAGATAACACCCAGGGCACTACAATTCATACAAGTCTATACTACAATGGCTCAAATGCTGGAGCCTATTGCCTAGATACCGAGGAGTTATGGAGCCTGTTAATGGACTCAACCGAGGCGTTGAGAATTCGCTTTTGGCCTAGGTTCGTATATTATCATAGCCGCGTATTTTGCGGGCGGTGCTACCGAGTCTTTTTGTGGACTAGTCAATTTAATATCTATTAAATCAGCCTTATCTATGCCTTCAAGAAATTTGTTTATCTCTGTTTGCAACGATATAATATTTGGACTTTCTATTAATTGCACTGCTACCATAATGGATACTTTGAAAGAGCTAAATTTAATTATTTTCGCTATTGCGCGTACGTCAAGGTGATTAGAAGGACATGCCTGTATTGTCTGGGAAAATCAGACTTAACTTTGTTTCAAAAATATTTTTCGTTCTCTTTATTAATTTAGTAGTGATGTCGATATTCGGCCCGGCGACTATGCACATCTGACAATTCCTGTATGACATTCCACCACGTGCATAGCCAGGCCATTAGCCATCAAGGCTATAAATATCTCCCAGTGAGATGTTGGACTTCGCCGCCTCTTTCACTTTTCGTTGGTCCATTAATTTTGTAAGTTGCTTGTAATGTTCAAAGATAATTAAATCCTACGCCCACTCACTCTCTGGCCGGTACTTTGCTCGCTATTAGTTGCAGGTCTGAATAATAAATGCGCAAACCTAATCCCCAAACGGACGAACGAATACGCTAACTCTGAAGGACCAGGTGCATCAATCAATCGTTGACATCCCTCCGTATATCCTGCGAAGGGTAAGAATCGTTTACTGACTTGCAAGACAAGTTCAAAATTATCTGCACGGATCCTATCCAATCCTCCTAGGCCAGTATTTATCACTTGACAGCACTAAGAAAAATGAAACCGAATTAATTTGTGTATAATATTTCTAACATATGTTAGGGACTCAAGAGTCGAACTTTGTATAAGCCAATTTTATGTAAAAATTGCAATGAAACAATCTATGATGGTATTTCTTACTGTTGCATTACTAGTAAACGGACTAGTGACATTAGCGGTAGTACAAAATACAGCAGCAGGCCTAACACCAGAGGAGTTTAATGCTCTAACAGATTCTATTTTTGGAGCAACAGGTGTCCCCGGCCGTGGGCCGAGTATCCCTAACATCCCAGGTGGTGTACCTGGAAGCCCGAATAACTTAGGTGGGGTGCATGATGTACATGGTATCCCTAACATCCCAGGTGGTGTACCTGGAATCCCGAACATTTCCGGCGGTCCACCGATCCCTTCAGGTATCCCAAGTAACATCTTTGGACCTTGATTCCGCTATCATCGGTTGTAGTCAATAGGGCCCTTCAGTACCATTCTTTTTGTTGTTCTTACGGACAAGCCCGAAGAAAAGGAAAAATGCCATACAGTACAGATCTAGCACAAGATACTCAATATCTTATTGTTTACTAGTATAGAACCATATGTCGGGGATTGGGACTGATAAAGCCGGTTCAACATTGTCAATCTCTCAAATAGCAAACGGATGCTCCCGAAACTCCTGGACAAATCGGAATTGTATTCGGCCAAGGCGTTAGAGCCACAATTGATCACAACAAAATTAGCAGAAATATGTGTGATCATCCTGCCTGCGGTTCAGATTTCTTTAACCAGATTCAAGCATTTGCAATACTTGCTCTTCAGGCTGGTCCAGGTTCAATTATCTTCCAGAATGAAGTAACAAATAATGATGTCGGCATTGGAGTATTTTCCCCAGATCAATGGTGCAAAATACATGATAACAAATTCAAAGACGACCGATTCTTTGGGATGATCTTTCTCGACGGCGAATACACAAGTTCACAGGATAAAATTTCGGGTGGAATTGTTGGTGTGGCAGCAATTGCCATTACTGCCAATACCGTTGTTACATTAGTCAACGATAAGATCACAGGGACATCAATCCCTGCACAAGAACTTGCATGTTGTGGAGTGTCATCAAAAATAATTACAGTTCCTCCTGGCGGGTTTAAGGTTTCCCAATCTCAGTATGATGTAAAATCAAGTCAGATCCATAAACTGATCGAGGATAAGTTCGGGAAACTATACTAACTAGGTGTATAGTGCAAGACGGGTTAAGGCGTCAACATACTCCGTACTGCGGCCAATGCCCGATTGTCTCTTACTTTCTCCTTTTAAGAAAATAAAGTCATGGCCTAGAATCAAATCTCTAGGCTAATTAAGTCATATAAGTAGTCACTATTATGACATAGCAACTACCAATGAATCCTTTTTCAATGTCAACTCGTGTTTTCCATCCCTTCCGGCATTGAGAATTGCTCCAATAACTCGGATCCTATCTCCCACTTTAATCTTATCAAGTTCACCACTGTTTTCCCGCCAACCGACTAATCTTATTTCTCCCGTATCGTCCCCAATAAGTGTATCAGTTACGCTGACAAGGCCACCTGTTCTGGTATTGACCTGTACTGAATTTGGTTGTTGTAATACAATGGCTTCAACGATGTAAATGTCTCCCACTTTATCCATATTCCTAATTTTTGAAATTGTGTCTTCCAACTTAGGAATTGAATTGTTTTCCACGCATTTCACGTACGAATCCTTTTGAGAAAATATTAAAGAATTTCCAAATACTCTGCTCGGAAATCCTTCAATTACAGAATTCGTAGTTATTCCTAGGGGCATCAATTTGTCGTCCACCACCATAGTCAATATGTTTTTATCCTTATCTATACCAAACAAATTGATCCTGCCGAAATTATCAGCATTTCCATTTGAAATTATCCTCACCGTTATTACGTCATAATTTGCTTGCTTGTCAATTGCCTCAATTACGGTACCTTCATCTCCGTGAATCTCCAAATCTCCGTTGCCGTATTGTAAATTTGCTTGTTTTATCCTTGCGCCTATAATTCTAACACGTGAATTTACATTTAAGATCCGTGGGATATTATTTTCATTCACATTCCAAATGGCAACTCTCAGATTCCTAGTTGAATCTCCATTTGACAAAATAGTCTGCAATGATTTTTTTACCTCACCGCGGGGATCTGAGAATTCGACTATTCTTGGAGCGGACTTGATTACTCCGTCAATTACGAGATGTTCTTGTTCGGTAGTAACCTTGTCAACATCTAATTTGATGGATTCTAAATCTGGTATAGATTCGCGATTTTCACTATCTAACTCGATATTGCTACTTTCACCAAGATTGACCACAGGTTTCCCATCTAATCCACTTTTGATATAACCATTTGTTATTCTGACTATGTCTCCTGGCTTAAGCCTGAGTTCGTCTGGTCCATGTGCCAGTTTGTTCCAAAGCTTTACCCGAATCCCACCATCTTGATCAAATACGGTCAATGTTCTATTTTCAATTTGGTCTTCAGAATCCTTCCTTGTATATTTTCTGATAGGATAGATGGAGAGAATTCTTACTGATAGGTTGATATCTCTTGCTCCTACATAAAGATCCTTTATTCCAACTTGTGACTGGGGTGTATTCTCAAATGAAATACCAAGATCCGCAGCAACTAGAAAAAGGGCACCCTGATCAGTAAGGTACCCTGCACCGATTCTTCGTTTCTTCTCTTCAATGAGTTCCTTTAACTGTTCCAAAGTCGTCTCTGGTTTTTTCTCCAGCACAAATTCTATCATTTTTTTAAAATCTAAGGGCATGTCTCGTAGCCTCAAAAACGTTATCATCCTTCTTGCCTATATGTTTTAACAAATTTGCNACCAGGCATGATATGAACTTGATTGACGGATTCTATTTTGACAGNAGTTAGATTGTATGTAATACCGAGAATTAGGAAAATATTAAGATTAGATNGTTGTTTTTCGATGTAAAATACGTTTCAGNATACATTTTATTTATTTCTGAATATTTGTCCATTGAATGCAACCCNATGGAATGCAAATTGTTTGAGAATGCCGCATGGTCGTTNTATATTCGACCTGAACNTTTGGCGATGAAATACATAATTCCGTTGTCATATCAGCCTTATCACCNGGTTTAACCTATCGTNTGAAAGATGAGCACAGTATTAATGACGAAATGCAACCTGGCGATTAGGGAATCGAACACCCCATTAAGGATTTGCCGTCGAGTCTTGAGCCTAGATTTGCATCAAAGGAAATATCACAAAGAAATTCGACAACCCACATGTTAAACATGATTTTAATAGGTTCGTGGTTGTAGTAGACATTCATGTACCTGACAATATACCAATTAGGTGAAATATTGGCTTGTGATAACTGTGATGAAAAATATTGTTCCAAATCATTCCACCTAGAAGATATATTTCTAGGAGGGATCATAGGATATCTTGTAATTTGCCTAAACCATCATGTTGCCGACAGATGCCTTGAAATCTATACTTGACAAGACAGGATACAGAATGCGAATAACCGTTTCAATTAGATTTACATCATTAGCTCACGCAAAAGACCATTACTAATTTCAATAATTGATTCGCTAGCAATCTGAAAATTTTTTGGAATATTTGATCAAAATGCTTCGTGTCCGTTCGATCCCAAGATCAAACATATAGTTACCAAGTTTAGGTCCGCTTTCACTATTAATTAGCATTCTGTACATTAATTTAAAGAACTTTCGTGGTTGTATATTATTCTTTCTCGCTAAGTTGTAGATAGTGTTCTGTAACTCATTTTGTGATTCCTCTGTTTGAGTGGTTCCCGATAATGACTCTAATTTTTTGAGCAATTCACCTATCGCAACTGTTTCACCTTGAGTAATTTCAATATTGAAAATCTCATCTGATATCAAATAATCATCGGCCCAATTGCACGCTAATTGGATTTTTTCCATTATTTTTGGAGATTGACTTGATACCAATCCGTATTTTACAAGTCTGTCATATATTTTTTGTACTCTATCTTGACCAGAAAAGAGTGACGCTTGTTGAGCTATTATTCTGTAAGGAACATGGATTTGTGGGGAAATTGGGGGATTAAGATTATTTACGTATTCATAAATGCCTTTGACCTTTACTAATTTTTCGTCATTTTCTAATTTTCTTTTTCCAAAGAATACGTCTTCGTAAATGTCGTATTCATCAACCAGGTTTGGTATATCTTCAGCACTAATGTGTCTAGTACCACTGATTCTCTTGAAAAGGAGTAATAGTAAAGATTCTCTTGTACCATATTGCAACCATTTTTGAGGAGTAAATACATTTCCTGCTGATTTACTTATTTTTTTACCGCCTTTGTCGAGGAACATTTCATATTTTGCATGAAACGGGTGCGGATAGTCCAAAATTGTGTTAGAGACCCAGTCATTGACCCGAACCGAATCCATAATATCCTTTCCATAGGCTTCAAATCTTATGTCTAGTGCACTCCATCTCGCTGCGAATTCGACTTTCCAAGCTAACTTGCCTTTTCCAATAATAGCCGAAACTTCCCCACGATGACCACAGCCATTTATCTCCGTATTACCGAGCTTCGTTCCGCTGCAGAAGTACACCACCTTCCTTTCTTCTTCGAAATATTCTTCTGCTTTCGCTACGTATAGTCTACCACATGATTCACAAACAGGGAAGAATGGTAGACTGTCCTTATACTTCTCTTGTCCGACCATCTCGGCGATCTTTGATCCGAGTAACAAATTATTTGACAAGATTTTGTGAATCTGGTCGGCAAGCATTCCAGTCTGGTATAGTTGTGATGCTGATCTAAATTCATATTCTACATTTAATTTACTCAGTGCATCTAACAAAAGTCCACCCATATGAGAACCATAAGAGTCATGACAATCACCAAATGGATCAGGTATAGTAGAAACAGGTTTTGCTAAATATTTGTTCAACCATTCTGGAAGACCTGTCGGGACTTTTCTAAGGCCATCCATATCATCCGAATATGCAATTAACTTTGATTTGTACCCCATATTTCTCAAGGACATGGCGACGCCATATGCACGTACAGCATCCCCGAGACTGCCTATATGTGGAATCCCGGAAGCTCCTATCCCACTTTCGACTCTAATTTCGTCTAATGGCCTTCCTAAACTAAGCTCTCTTTCAATAAGAGCAGATGCGACCTTGTCCAACCAAGTGCCTTTACCTATTACTTCAGTTTTCATTTTGTCACAAGGTCTTTGACATATACGGACCATCCAGATGGTAGTTGAATTTTCTATAATAGTCCCTAGTTCCCACAGAACTTAAGATCGATATCTTGTCTAATCCAAAATCACATTTGACAATATCTTCAGCTACTTTGAGTAATTTTGATCCATGTCCTCTATGCTGAAATGACGTTGAATCGCATTTTTTCCCAATATCTATCAACTGACCAAATACATGCAATTCACGTACAACTGCAGTAGCATTTCCAGATGATGTTCTTAATTCTTCCCGATGGGGATTGGTAAGTTTTCTTAGTCTCAAAAATCCAAATAGACTTGACGTAGCCTCATCCTCTAAACTTAGAAACGATTCAATACCATCGGAAGAAACGTATTCGGTCCTTTTAAGGACTGGATTCACATTCGACTGTTTCAATCTGCGCAGTCCTGCTTCCCTACATCTAATACAGTTGCATTTGATTCCCATTTCTTCAAGTCTCGTTTGTAATATTTGTCGTATATTGCCAGACTTTGGCCCACTAACGATATCATCAGAGTCTATTTCTCTCTGTATTCTCATTATTCTGACCCAGCTAGGAGTAATTTTCTTTATCTCGACCAATAAATTCACGAATTCTTCGTCTGAAAATGAAGAGTACGATCCTTTTTGATATAATCTATACAAACCGGTGTTCTTCAAAACGAGAGTTGGGTATATCTTTAACATATCGGGCATTAACCTTTGATCTTCAAACAACGTCCTAAAGTCTTGCAGGTCCTTATCGACCGTGGATCCTGGCAAACCAGGCATCATGTGAGCCACAATCTTGTAACCCGACTCTTTAGCTACTTGAAACGCTTCAAAAACATCGGCTAGAGTATGTCCTCTATTCACCATCTTATACATTGCATTGTCTAAAGTCTGTACTCCGATCTCTATTCTTGTTATACCTAACTCCAGCATTATATCGATATGACGACTTTTACAATAGTCTGGTTTGGTCTCTACTGTGAAACCCACGCACCTACTTTTGCTAGTTTCATTCAGGGCTTTTGCCTGTGTCAGCGTAT
>Ga0065715_10003488_pt1 | contig 12809 bp, 17 predicted proteins | sample MisBulReplicate1_FD_59102 | JGI IMG/M metagenome (GOLD analysis project Ga0065715, IMG submission 59102) | Miscanthus rhizosphere microbial communities from Kellogg Biological Station, MSU, sample Bulk Soil Replicate 1 : eDNA_1 v2 (version 2) | ecosystem: Host-associated > Plants > Roots >...
CACGTCGTCGGCGACAAGGCTGTAGCCGCGCTCGATCAAGCCCAGCACACATTCGCTTTTCCCAATGCCGCTTACGCCGCGGATCAACACGCCGACACCCAAAATATCTACCATGCTTCCGAATTCCGTCACCGTCGGCGAGAAATCCATCTCAAGAGCGATCGTTGCGGCGTTAATGAATTTCATCGTGATCATCGGGGTGCGGAACACCGCGATTTTTGCCTCTTCGGTGACGCTCAGCAACTCCGGCGCGAGATGAAATCCACGCGACATCACAAGGCACGGAATTTTGTGTTCGCATAAGTTGCGAAACCGCTCGACCCGCAGTCTGGCAGGCAAACTTTTTAGATAAGAATGCTCGGCAGCGCCGAGCACCTGCACACGCTTCTCGGCGAAATAGGTGTAAAACCCCGACAACGCGAGTCCAGGTCTGTTGATAGTCGGCTCGCGAATTTTTCGATGAAACCCCACCTGCGGGCCCTCGAGCTTCATCTGCAGCTTTTCGGCGTGCGAATTGTAGAAGCTCTCAACGGTGACAATGGGAACGCTCTTCTGCCGATCGCTTGAGGATGTAATGGTTTGCGTCCCGGATTCTTCCGCCATCAGACGTAACTTCTAGCGTGAATACCCGCAATTTCCAATCTGCATCCAGTCTTATCGCAGGTGTTTGCAGCAAGCGGCAATGTAAGCGTGAGATTGCTGCTCGGTTAGTTAACTCTTTTCCCGGTCCTGGTAGCGAATCACCTTGGCTCTTTCGAGGGTGACCAAACCGCCGCCCATGATTTCATCAAGCACAGGCAGAAATGCGTTCACTTTCTCTTCGGAATCCACGATCTCAATCACGATTGGAAGGTCCATGGACAAGCGAAGAATTTTTGCCGTGTGCAGATGGCTTGATTTTCCAAAGCCCATTGGCCCACGCAAGACGGTTGCGCCAGCCATGTGCATCTCGCGCGCTTTCAAAACGATCGACTCGTACAATGGCTGATGGCGATGCCGATCGCTTTCACCAATAAAAATCCGGAGCAGAACTGCGTCTTGAGGAATTTGCATACGTTGTTTCTTATTTTGGCAGAAACGTAAGAGCGAGAACACGCCCGAGCCATACGGCGGCGAGACAACAAGCGATCGACAACACTGTGTTGAGCAACGCTTTTATCCAATCTCCATCACGAGCGAGATCGAGCGTTTGTAAGCTGAACGACGAAAATGTTGTGTAACCGCCGCACACACCGATCATGAAAAATTGCCGCAATCGCGGCGACACAAGAACCGGACCTTCAGGATCGGTAAATCCAGCGAAAAACCCTACCGCGAACGAACCGCTAATGTTCACGACAAGCGTGCCGAGAGGAAAAAATTCACCTGCGCGTTCAGCAATGAATCCCGACAACCAGAATCGCGCTCCAGTCCCAAGTGCGCCGCCGAGTATTACGAAAATATAACTGAGCATAAAAAAATCCTTCCAGCTTGGAAGGAGTCATCAGCTCACGCGGTTTTCTCCCGCACCTGCGGGAAAGGGCAAACTCCATTGCCGAAATAGATTGTAGCGCACCTGCGTCGTCATGTCGAGCGAAGTCGCCTGCCAAGGAGTAGTCCCGCGATGCGGCGACGAAGGCTGGCGACATCCCGTTGCATCACGTCACGATAGCTTCGCGGGATCCTTCGACTGCTCCCGCGCCTGCGGGATCCGCTCAGGATGACGGCGCCATGCCGCCGTCACATCTTGAAGCGTTCGCCAAGATAAAGCTGCCGGCTGATCGGATCGTTGATGAGGAAATCTTTAGTTCCTTCGCTCTCCACGCGCCCGTCGTAAATCAGATACGCGCGGTCCACGATGGAAAGAGTCTCGCGCACGTTGTGGTCGGTGATCATAATCGCCAACCCCGATTTGCGGAGGTTAACGATGATCTGTTGGACGTCGTAAACGGCAATGGGATCGACGCCGCTGAACGGTTCGTCGAGCATCAACAACTTCGGCTCCGTGACAAGCGAACGGGCAATGGTCAAACGCCGTTTTTCGCCGCCGCTTAAAGTGAGCGCAGTATTTTTTGCGATTCGCTCAATCCCGAACTGATGCAGCAACTGATCGCACCGGTTCCGTCGCTCGGCTTTGCTTATCGCAAGCGTTTCCAAAATAGCCATAATGTTTTGTTCAACCGTCATTTTGCGAAAGATCGACTCTTCCTGCGGCAGATAACCCATGCCAAGCCGGGCGCGTTTGTACATCGGGTAATCCGTCACGTCGGTATCGCAAAAAATCACACGACCGCTGTTTGGTCTGACCAAGCCAACTATCATGTAAAAACTGGTGGTCTTTCCAGCTCCGTTCGGGCCGAGAAGTCCAACGATCTCACTCGCCTTCACGTGCATGTTCACTCCGTCAACCACTGCCCGGCCGCCATAAATCTTTACCAACTGATCGGTGCTAAGGACGGTCTCCACCTTCGGAGTGGGAGCGGGAGCTCGTTTGGGAATGGAAACGGTGGCAGTTTGGCCAATCATGGTGTCGGGAGAGGCGCCGCCGGAACAGACTGAGCCGGCGCGGCTTGAGCCGGGGCAGGTTGAGGTCCGGGCTTCTTGGTTTCGCCTTTTTTTTCTTTCCCCGGTTCTTCCTTCGGCTGCTGGACAATTTCAGTACGACTGGGCCCGTGCGTCCGCAGCTCACTATTCTGACTGATGACCATGACCGTATCCGGGCTGGTTGCCACATGCAGGTTTGGTCCCTCCTGCACTCGAGGTGTTCCCGTCAACTCAACATCGCCAGTAGCAGCCGTGTAGGTAGCTTTATCGCAGCGACCAACAGCACGGGTCGGAGGACCACCATTTGCGGCGGGCCGCTCGCGAACAAGACCAACATTCCCCTCGGCAACCGCTTTCTCGAGACTCTGGTTTTCTCCCTTTGTAATGAACACTGTCAATTTGTCAGATTGAAGATTGAACCGCGGATCAACCACCTTCACACGGCCGCTAAAGATGCCCATGTTCTTCGTTGAATCAAAAAAAGCCTCGTCGGAGTAAATTTCAGTCGTTGTCGGTCCANTGGACTCGCCTGCAGCGCCNGGTCCAAATAGGTTCGTCGCCGGCGACTTGTCATCTTTCTTTTTGTCGNTGCTTTTCGCTTTCGCCTTTGCTGGTTTCTCCGCTTTCGTCNCCGAAGGCGAGCTAGTTGGTGCAGCGGCAGCCCGCCCGGGCGATCGNGGGGCGATCACGCATGCAATACACACAACCAACACCGCTAGTCGTTTCATTCCTTCGGGCTGGGTGTTCCAGTCAGATGGGATTTGTCGGTGATCACCATTTTTACATTTCCGATCAATCGCCCGGTTTTGTTGTTCGTATCGAAGTCCACTGAATCGCCAGCGATGTTGAAGTCCGCGCGCTGGATCGTGGTCCGTGTTTTTGAGCTCAAAATGCGGGTTTTCAAATCAAGCACGGACGTGCTCATGTCGATTTTTAGGTCCTGCTGATCCTCCGGTGTGAAGGTAGTAATCTTGAGCTGCGCAAAACCGACGTGCCCCTCGTCGATCCTGTGCGCAGTTCCCGCTTCGAATTTTCCCCGGAGATGTCCTTCGGCGTCGAAATCCGGCAATACGAGCCCTTTGGCTTCGTGGCCGATCGGCAAAGGAATGTTTGTAAGGCTTTGCTCGCCGGGAGACGCGCTCGGTGCCGCCTTCTCGCGAGGCTTTCCTTTGCCCTTTGATTGAGCCGACGCACAGGGCAATCCGATCAAAATTGATAGCACGGCAGACAATAACCAGAGTGATAATGTCCAGCGTAAGTAGGGGCGGTTCACCCGAACCACCCATTTCCTCGATCTAAGCTTCGTGCCAGGGCGATTGAGGTCAATCGCCCCTACCTGAAACCACAGCATGAATAGCCTTTAACATGCGAAGGTGCTTCGGCAAATCGTTTAGCCGCACCTGGTTCGGTCCGTCGGAAAAAGCGCGAGCCGGATTTTCGTGGACCTCCATAAAGATTCCATCACATCCCGCAGCCATTGCGGCCCTCGCTAAGACCGGTGCTAATATACCGTCGCCGGACGTCGAATCCCCTGCCCCGCCGGGCCTCTGCACGGAATGTGTCGCATCGAAAATGACGCGATAGCCTGCCTCACGCATCCAGTAGAGTGAGCGCATGTCGGCGACGAGGTTGTTATATCCGAAGGTGGTGCCGCGCTCGGTGAAGCAAAATTGTGCGTTCCCGAAGGCGATCAGTTTTTCGGCGATGTTTCGCACGTCCCACGGCGCGAGGAACTGGCCCTTTTTTACGTTGATCACGCGGCCTGTTTCCGCAGCGGCACGCAGCAGATCCGTTTGCCGGCAGAGGAACGCCGGAATCTGCAACATGTCGATTTGCTCGCCGGCTNTCTCGGCTTCAGCCACGGAATGGACATCGGTTGTTACNGGAATCTTCAGTTCGCGCCCGATTTCCGACAGAATCTNGCAACCTTCGCGCGCGCCGATTCCGCGAAANGAGCGGACTGAAGTTCGGTTCGCNTTGTCGTAAGAGGCTTTGAAAATAAAATCAACGTTTTCAGACGCGCACGCTTGAGCAATTTTCTTCGCCATTCGTCGGACAAATTTCTCCGACTCAATCACGCACGGACCGAGGATAAACGCTGGACGTTTGCCCCCAATCGACACTTTCCCGACGCGCAATGGTTTTGGCTTGGCCATGAATTCCTAAGGAAAGCAGGAACGCAGTATTTTTAAAGGGTCGCTTCCTGCTTTCCTGTTTTCCCGATTAATCCCCTTTTTGTGGCGTCAAAAACGGCAAAAGGCACGTAGAGGGCGAGAAAAAATACCAAGGCCACCCCGTGCAATTGCAGGAGATACAGCGGCCATGAATCAGAGAGAAAACTCAAAATCGAAAATGCCTCAGGTTTATGCAGGAGAAATCCATAGTTAAAACCAGTGAGCTGATCAACGATCAACGTGATGACGAAGTAGAACTCCGTCCACAACCATACGCGGACAATGGACATCGGATATGGCCGATAACGGCGGGTCAGCATCAGGAAAACCACGCCGATAATGATGCCGCAGTGCGAGGTGAAAAAACTGATAAACCGCCAGTCCGGGAAACCATAGCGAAGGTTCGGGGTAAGGACGGCTTGCAACGTGCCACCAATCCCCCAGAAATACGCCACTTCGAACCAGCGCTGACGTCCTGTCCACATCGCCACAATCACCACGACGATACCCCAGTCGCACATTTGCATCGGCAACATGTCGCGCCAATCCACGACGCCCTGGCTGCGGATGAAAATCAGATAAGCCAGATAGTTTAAAATCAACACTGCCGAGAGCACACCGGTGATCAGCTTCTCGATTCGCTGCGATTGTGTGCGGCGTACCAGTGCAGCAAGTGCGAACGGGAGTACGATAGTGATAAAAATCACCGTGAGATGCGGCAAACCGTACGGTTGAAATTCAGGCGCGTCGTTCATCCAATCGAATCAGATTTCAAAATCGAACTCCACCATTTAGAGAATGGCTTATCATCCTGAGCGCAGCGAAGGATCTCTGGTCTAATCGCTTGTCTCGCGAAGGCATGATCAGAGATGTTTCGCTCCGCTCAACATGACAATATCGGGGCCTGGTCGCTGATCACGATTTCTCGGAGCCTAGATTTGAGGTTGCAGCTTCCGCTTAACGAACAATCCAGAGATTACAAGGAATCACATCGCTAACCCAAGCAATATTGCTCGGGAGTTGCTGAACAGTTTCGCGAGGTTTATGGAGCGGCACGACAAGCAGGTCTGCTTCCACAGACCTCACAAAATCGGAGGCAGCGAGGCCCGTAGCGCCTCTGATCACGCGCGTCTCGATCGGAACTTCAGTGGCGCCGGCTGACAAAACGAACTCTTCAAGCGGGTCTTCCTCGTCATGGTTCGGCTTATGCGTGGGACTGCCAGTGGCATCACCGGCGATCGATGCTCTTGCTTCNTCAAACGCAGTATTGATTCCAATCACGTANAGTCGCTCGCACGATTCTGCTTCCGCCAGCATCAGCGTCGTTTTCAACGCCGCCANTCCCTGCTGTGAATGGTCGGCAANAAACACGATACGTCGTAGCGGTTTCGGGTGTTTTTGCGGATGCGTGAACAGCATCACTGAACAGTTCGCCTCTCGCACCAGGCGACGTGCGACATTGCCGAGAAACTGATGCAACACGATCTCCTTTTCCAGCGCNCCGGCAATGAGCATATCGATTTTTTCGCGCGTCAATAGAGCCAGAATNGCTTCCGCCGGATCTCCTTGTTCGTAATGAATTGCCGAATTAGCAGGAAGCTCTAGCTCCGCGAGAACTTGGGCAAACTTCCCCGGCGTATCTTCGTTTCGCGTTCCAACATGNATCAGACNAAGATCAGCCGAAAAGCGGTCGCGGATCCGTTTCGCTTCAGCAAGCACCTGTTTAAACCGTGGCGAAAAGGTTGTCGCTACGGCAATCGTTTTGTAAGGCGATGAATCGCGCATCGAAGTTAATTGCAATGTGATGTTTCATCAGCCTTAAGCAACCGCAGCGAACGTGACAAGGCTTTGCCCCCCTAACTGTCATTCGCCATTCGGCTTTCCATTTCCTGATTCCTCTGCGAATTTTCGCAAATGCGACGGGCAATTTACCCCGGCAGCTTTGATCCGGTGACAAACGGACACCTGGACGTGATTGATCGCGCACGAAAATTATTCGACGAAGTCGTGGTGGCAGTCGCGCATAATGACGAGAAGCAACCGCTTTTCCCGCTCGAGCAACGTCTGGATTTACTGCAACAGACTGCCGGTCGGATCGAGAACGTCCGGATCGCCGAGTTTAGCGGCTTGCTGGTCGAATTCGCTCGTGCTGAAAAAGCCGGAGCCGTGATTCGAGGTTTGCGGGCGGTCTCCGATTTCGAATTTGAATTTCAAATGGCGTTGATGAATCGAAATCTAAATCCCGCGGTAGAAACGATATTCCTAATGCCGAAGGAGGAATATACTTATCTCAGCTCGCGCATCGTAAAGGAAATCGCCAGGCTCGGCGGGAATGTTTCCAGCTTTGTTCCGGGTTGTGTGGCCAAAGCGCTGAGCGGGAAATTTAGCCAATGAAATTTGGAGGGTTAGCTCATGAAAGTACATCTAAGACAAATCCCGTCCCAAGGTCTGCATCTGAGCGGGGAAGAAGATTGTCCCATCCAGGAGCTGGCATCGGAGGAAATTCGCTGTGCCGGCCCTTTACATTACGACATCGACGTCGGCGTTGCCGACGGCGGGCTGTGGGCGAACGGCTCGTTGTCGCAACCGGTGGAACTGCGTTGCGTGTGGTGTCTGGAAAAGTTTGTCCATGAAATTCGAGTGCCCGCCTTCGCCGTGCACGCGGAGCTACACGGCCCGGAGACAGTCGATCTGACGCCCTTGATGCGCGAGGACCTGTTGTTGAACTTACCAGCGCATCCGCATTGTGACAGAGACGGTGACCAGGTTTGTAAGGCCAAACAGACTAAAACAGAAGAACAGGATGCGAAGCGGAGATCGGATTGGAGCGCGCTGGACAAACTGAAGCTAAATCGTTGAAGTGTTCAAGAGTTGAACCGTTAAAGCGTTGAAGCTGTTCCGATTCAACCCTTCAACCCTTTAACGGTTTAACGAATCCCGCAGGCGTTGGTTGTAATTCCGACGAATGATGCTTTGGTAAGCGCCTGCCATGGGAGTCCCAAAACGCAAAACATCAAAAATGCGATTGCGCACGCGAAAAGCGGCAAACCGCTGGCACGCCTCGCAGCTAAACAAATGTCCACAGTGCGGGAGCAGCGTGCCATCGCACATCGCCTGTCCATCGTGCGGCTATTATCGCGGGCGACAGGTGTTGACGTTGGAAGGCAAGTAACTGTAGCCGTCGCCCTGTGGGCGATGTAGGCTCCAGCCACCATCCGCACAGTGAAGCGGCTACAAATTTCGCTTTGCAATCAATCGTTTTACCTCGCAAAGTTTCGCTCTGATGAAGATCGCCCTCGACGCGATGGGCGGTGATTTTGGCCCGCCTAACCTCGTTGCCGGCGCCGTTATGGCGCTGCGCGATTACAAACAGATCAACAAGCTCTATCTGGTCGGAGACTCGGCCAAGATCGAAAACGAGCTGCGCAAACATCAGTGTAACGATTCACGGATCGAGATTGCACATTCCACCCAGGTGGTAGACATGAGTGATCGCGCCTGGACCGCCGTTCGGCGAAAGAAAGATTCCTCGATCAGCCGGGCTGTCGATCTTGTAAAGCACGGTGATGCGGACGCAGTAGTGAGCGCCGGACACACAGGCGCAGCTGTCGCCGCGAGCATGATCAAGCTTCGCACATTGCCAGGAATCGATCGACCGGGTATTGCGGCCGTGCTTCCGACTGAAACGAATGTCTTCGTTTTGATCGACGCTGGCGCGAATATCGATGCGCGCCCGGAACAGCTTCTTCAATATGCGTTCATGGGCACGGTTTATTCACGGCATGTTCTGCATTACACGAATCCGACCGTTGGCTTGGTCTCGCTCGGCGACGAAGATGTTAAGGGCACCGAACTGACCAAGGAAGTGTTCAAGATGCTGAAACCAAGTTCGCTTAACTTCGTTGGCAACATAGAAGGCCGCCATCTCTTTGAAGATCCGGTTGAAGTTGTCGTGTGCGACGGATTCGTTGGCAACGTCATCTTGAAAACGTGCGAATCGATCTCAGTGGCGATGTTTCAATGGCTTAAGCACGAGCTCATGCGTACACGGATGCGAAAAGTCGGCGCATTCCTCGCGAGGAATGCCATTGGAACGATTAAGGACAAGACGAATTATGAAGAGTACGGCGGCAGTCCGCTTCTCGGGATAAATGGCATTTGCATCATCGCTCACGGCGCGAGCACGCCGCTAGCGATCAAGAACGCGCTGCGCGTCGCNGCCGAGTCCATTGAACAGCAGGTGAACCCGCATATCGTCGAGGAGATTCGCCGGTATCATGAAACGACAGCCCCGCTCGAACCCGCGCTCTCATAAGACGTTGCGGACGGTCTCAATCATCGGCACAGGAAGTTATGTGCCCGAGAAGGTTCTGACTAATGAGGACCTCTCGCGCATGGTAGATACCAGCGACGAATGGATCACCACTCGCACCGGCATTAAGGAACGCCGCATCGCCGCAAAGGACGAAAATACGAGCGACATGGCGGCGAAAGCAGCGCTGAACGCCATTGAGCAGGCAAAGATCTCGCCGAAGGAAATCGACCTTCTCCTTGTGGCGACGGCCACGCCCGACATGTTATTCCCGGCCACCGCCTGCTTCGTTCAGAAAAAGATCGCAGCGACGAACGCAGCGTGCCTCGACATTTCCGCGGCATGCGCGGGTTTTATTTTCGGGTTGGAAATCGCGCAGCAGTTCATCACGTCGCACACGTACGAGACCGTTCTGGTGATCGGCGCTGACAAGTTGACTTCAATCACTAACTGGTCCGATCGCAATACGTGCGTGCTGTTCGGCGACGGCGCTGGCGCGGCTATTTTGCGCCATCGGGGCAGTCCTCATGGCATAATCAGCACCCACATCGGAAGCGACGGACGGTACTCCAACATCTTGTTCATGCCGGGCGGCGGATCGCGTTGCCCGATCACGCGTGAAAACGTGGACATGAATTTAGTCACCATCCACATGACCGGCAAGGAAGTGTACAAGCAGGCTGTCATCGCGATGTTGAACGCGGCCAAAAAAGCGCTCGAGTTGGCAGGACTTTCCATCGAGGACATCGCCTGCGTCATTCCGCATCAGGCAAACTTACGAATCATGGAGGCGATCGCCGATCGGCTCGGGATTTCGCGCGACAAAATGTTCGTGAACCTCGATCGATACGGCAATACCTCTGCTGCCGCGGTAGCGATTGCGCTCGATGAAGCAAACCGCACCGGCCGAATCAAGCGCGGCGATTACGTCCTCATGGTCGTGTTCGGCGGTGGCCTCACCTGGGCGAGCACTGTCATTGAGTGGTGAGGCGGTGCGTCGTTTCAATCTGGAATCTCGGGCTCGACTAGTTTCGCCAGTTGGGCCAGCGATTCCTGCCAGCCGAGATAACAGGCTTCGGCCGGAATGACACCGGGGACACCTTCCTGCGCGATGCTTAAATCAGTTCCGCAGGAAACCTTCGTCAGGGTAATGGTCGTCTGCATTTCGCCAGGCAAATTCGGATCATCGAATTTGTCGGTGTAGCGAATCCGTTCGTGCGGAGTCAATTCGACGTAGGTGCCGCCGAAGGAATGACTCTTCCCCGTCGTGAAATTCGTGAACGACATTTTGTAAGTGCCGCCAACTTTTGCGTCCATCTGATGCACGTTGGCGGTGAATCCGTTCGGCGGAAGCCATTTGGCCATCGCGTCAGGATCCAGAAATGCCTTATAAATCTTTTCGGGTGTAGCTCGGAGGACGCGGTGAAGTCGAATAGTATTTGCTGTCATATTCTTCCTTTTTTCGTTTATTTGGCGTTCGTATCCGGCTCGATAATTCCAAAGACATTGCCGGCTGGATCTGCCGCGTAAGCCAGCCAGCCGACTTTTGGGATCGCCATCTTCGGCACGCAGATTTTTCCGCCGCGCTGCTCGATGTTCCCGATCGTTTGATCCAGAGACTTCACCGCTACGGTGTTCAACGTGCCTGGATTTTGACCTTCGCGCGGTCGGGTCATCCCGCCATTGATTCCCGGTTCTTTATCATCGCCGGTCGTAACCAGCCAATACTCGATCGGACCGCCCTCGAATTTGTTGAACTTCCAGCCGAAGACGTCTTGATAGAACGGTTGCACCGCTTTTGGGTCATCAGTGTAAATCTCAAAGTGAGTGATACGATTCATTTCTTTGCTCCTTCCTTTTGACGCGACTCAATATTCCTCGTTAGGCGGCACCCAATCCATCAAACCGTCAGGCCTCGACGATGGCACTTGCGGTATGCGTGAGTTATGCGTTCGCGAACTGCGTCTCATGTTTAAGTTCGCTCGCGACCGGACACTCAGCCGCAACAGGCCTGACTTCCACCTGCACACCGTACGGTAGTCCGGGACATTCTTGCGCGATAGCCACTGCGTCGTCGAAGCTGGCTACGTCGAGGAGAAAATAGCCGCCGATCGCTTCCTTCGATTCCGCAAACGGACCGTCCGACACCACGCGATTTTTGCCTGAGACAATTTTGCCTTCGCGCTCGAGCGGGTTCCCGGCGATGGCTTTTCCTTCATCCGTTAGCCGCCTGAACCAGGCCATCCATTGGTCAGTGACTTTCTGCTTTTCCTCTGAGGAAAGGCTCTTGAGCCAATCGTTTCCGCGAAACAGCAGCATATATCCGTTCTGATTTTGTGTGTTCATATTATGTGGTTAGTGGTTGTGAGTTTAACTGTTGTTGAGTTTAAATGTTTACAAGCTCTTCCTCTCGCGCCAATTCACGTGCGCGGATGTCGAGAGGACATTCTTCAGCTAACGGTCGCACCTCGATTGAACCGCCATAAGCAAGCCCCGGACTGGTTTGGGCAATCGCAATGGCTTCTTCGATCGTTTCGACATCCAACACGAGATATCCACCGACGGCTTCTTTGGATTCGGCGAAAGGTCCGTCCGTAACGAAGCGTCCATTCTTGCCAGAAATGGTGACGCCTGTCCGTTCCAGCGCGCGGCCAGGTTTGGCTTTGCCCCGAGCGGTCAATCTTTCGAACCAGGATTTGTTCTGGTTGATGAGCTCGTGGAGCTCTTCCTGTGAAAGCTTGTTGTACCATTCGTCAGTTCGGTACAACAGCATGAATCCATTATGATTTTGTGTGTTCATTTTATTTTAGTTGGTAAGTAATTTTGTTGATTTTTTATCCATTTCAAAACTACGACGAACGGGCAACCCGGTTTGGGACAAATTATTTTCTCAGGCTGCCGCCGGGTCGCTCTCCCAAAGTCCAAAGGCGTTACCTTCGGTATCCTGGCACACGGCGAAATAACCCATCTGCGGCACTGCCGTTTTTGCCATGCAGATTTTGCCGCCGAGCTTTGCAACCCTATCGGCGAACTTATCGACTGCATCCACACTGATGTAGTTCACGACCGGCTCCCCTGCATTTTTGCGCCTCTTCAGCGCGCCGTCTGGACTATCGTCTGCGCCGCCGGTATCGATGTGCGCGTAATCGCCGCTGCCGGGAAACGGGTTGATTTTCCAGCCAAACAGATTGCTGTAAAACGCCTTCGCGCGTTCCGGATTGTCGGCCGGAATTTCAAACCAAACGATGCTTGCATCCTGTTTCTTCTCTGACTTGCTCATGTTTGCCTTTCTGTTGATGTGATTTTCAGATACGACGAACTGGCACGTGCCTTCGGGACATCAATAGAAAAATTCCGTAAATTTTTGTTCGATCGTACGCCCGACAGCTGCGTCCGGCAAAAACGTTTGGCCTGCCCTTTCAGGGCGGGACAAATTCACTCACATTTTCCGAGGGCGTTACCCTCGGCTACAATGGTCCCGGCCGTCTGGCCTGATAATGCTAAGGATTGAACTGAAAACGGTTACGGCTAAACGGCGATCACCATCCATGTAAGATCGAAACGGGAGTGGGCTGATGATGCCGGTAGCATTTGTTAACCGGGTCGCCTGAAAGGCGACCGCCATCCTAGCCGAGGGCAGCGCCCTCGGTTTTGATCGAAGAGAATCTCTGCCCTGCAAGGGCAAACCAATTTATCCTGCGCCTATGCCACAATCGTTACACGTCTTGAGTGCCCACATCATTTTTTCGACCAAAGGGCGTCAACCCTGGGTCACATCGAAGATTCGGAAACGAGTTTGG
>Ga0065715_10089194_pt1 | contig 12808 bp, 12 predicted proteins | sample MisBulReplicate1_FD_59102 | JGI IMG/M metagenome (GOLD analysis project Ga0065715, IMG submission 59102) | Miscanthus rhizosphere microbial communities from Kellogg Biological Station, MSU, sample Bulk Soil Replicate 1 : eDNA_1 v2 (version 2) | ecosystem: Host-associated > Plants > Roots >...
ATGCAGATTGCGGATTTCAGAATGCGGATGATTTGTTGAGTCCGCCAAATCCGCAAATCGAGATTTCTTGTTGGGAGGCGTCGCCTAACGGTATGGCAGCGGTTTGCTAAATCGCCGCGCAATGCGCGTGCAGGTTCAACTCCTGCCGCCTCCGCCAAACGATTGCGGATTGCGGGCTTCAGAATGCGGCTTAGCAAAATTTTCGATCCGTCGTCCGCCATTCAGCAATCAGCAATCAGCAATCGAAAGGACCTGTAGCTCAGGGGAATTAGAGCGCGACTCTGCGAAGGTCGAGGTCGCACGTTCAAATCGTGCCAGGTCCACCAAGAGATAAGAATGAATTAGGAATGATGAACGATGAATTCATCATTCCGCGTTCATAGTTCATCGTTGTTTTTGCCGGCGTAGCCCAACGGGCAGGAGGCGCTAGTTTTAGAAACTAGACAGTGTGGGTTCGAATCCCTCCGCCGGTACCAATGCAAAGGATGAAAGATGAAGGAACAGATGAACATTCTGTTTCATCTTTCATCCTTCCGCCTTCATCCTTAAATCCCGGGGCGTTAGGCAAGCCAGGCTCAAGCCGCTTGATTTTCAATCAAGAGATGCGTGGGTTCGAATCCCACACGCCCTGCCAACTAATCGGGCGAATGCTGAACGTGACTACATCTTTCCAATGTGACCGTCACGCTCGATTCCTTGTCGCCCTTTGCTACTTGCTCGCGTAGTCCAACCGGCAGGAGACGGCAGTTTCAAAAACTGTACAGTGTGGGTTCGAATCCCTCCGCGAGTACCAAATCAAATTTCGAATTTCGGAATGCGAAATTCGGATTTCTAACAATGTCGAATTGAGAAGCGATTTTCGCCGTCTCTTCAAATCCGCAATCCGAATTCCGCAATCCGAATTTTCTCTGTGGGTCGTAGCTCAAATGGCAGAGCACCGCACTGTGACTGCGGCAATTGAGGGTTCAAATCCCTTCGACCCACCCAAAGCATTGCTGGTTTCCGATTGCCGATTGGTTACCGTCGCAAAAAGCCTGATGCCGGGGCTGTAGCTTAGTTGGATCAAAGCGCTGCACTGTCGATGCAGAGATCGCGAGTTCAAGTCTCGTCAGCCCCGCCAGCACCCTACCTAATTGGAAATCGGCAGTTGGCAAGCGGAAATGATTTGCGTCAGTGGCTAAATTGGACGAAGGCACCTGCCTCTTAAGCAGGGGATTGTGAGTTCGAGTCTCACCTGGCGCACCAGAAATCAGTCCTGATGTCCGACAAACTTTAGTTTGTCGTCGGGCATCGCAAAAAGACTTTTTCAGAGACATCGACAAACTAAAGTTTATCGGACAATCTTTAGAAAGGAGAATCCAGCAATGCCTTACGAAAAACTACCAATCGGTGGAGCTCACGCGGAGGTCCTGTCGTGGGCCGGCCACGAATTCAGCATCGATGAACAAGCGATGCTCAGAAACGTTTCACGCTTGCCATGTTTGTTCAAACACGTCGCCTTGATGCCTGACGCGCATCTGGGCAAAGGCAGCATGGTCGGTTCAGTCGTGGCCACGAAGGAAGCGGTGATTCCAGCCACGGTCGGCGTCGATATCGGATGTGGAATGATGGCCGTGAAGACACCATTCAGAAGCGGCATCCTTGACGGCAAGTTGAAGGATCTACGTCTGAAGATCGAAGAAGAAATTCCGGTCGGTTTCAATGCGTATAAGGAAGCGGTAGACGAAGCCTCGCAATGGAACGGCTGGAAAGATTTTAGCGAACTGCACCAGGGCGTTCGCGATCGCAAAAAGAAAGCGATGACGCAACTGGGCACACTAGGCGGCGGCAACCACTTCATCGAAGTTTGTTTGGATACTGAAAACTTCGTTTGGTTGATGCTGCACTCGGGCTCGCGCAACATCGGCAAGGAATTGGCTGAACGTCACATCACGACTGCCAAGGGCCTGTGGCAATTGTCTGAACTTCCTTCACCTGATCTGGCCTACTTCATTCAGGGCACGCCGGAATTCGCGGCGTACTGGAAAGACCTGAAGTGGGCGCAGGCTTACGCTATGAAGAACCGCGAGATCATGATGACGCGTCTGTTGCAGGTCTTCAACAAGATGTTCAATCATCGTCAACCGTTCACGCCTGAGATCGCGGTCAACTGTCATCACAACTACGTTGCACTCGAAGAGCACTATGGCGAAAAAGTTTTCGTCACGCGCAAGGGTGCAATCAACGCCGACAAGGATGTTTACGGCATCATTCCCGGTTCGATGGGCGCGAAATCGTTCATCGTAAAGGGAAGAGGGCTGGCGGAGAGTTTCAACTCCTGCTCTCACGGTGCCGGACGCAAGATGTCGCGTGGCGCAGCCAAACGGGCGTTTACAAAAGACGATTTGGCGCGACAAACACACGGCGTTGAGTGTCGTAAAGATGTAGGCGTGCTGGACGAAATTCCTGGCGCTTACAAGGACATCAAGGCAGTGATGCGTAACCAGAGCGATCTGGTGAAGATCGTTGCCGAGATCAAGCAAGTGGTGTGTGTTAAGGGATAAAGGCGGAAGGATGAAGGCGGAAGGATGAGAGCATCTTTCGTTACTTGCTTGCCTTCATCCTTCATCCTTCCGCCTTCATCATTTCTTCTTCCGGGGTGTGGTGTAACGCGAGCATCCGAGTCCTGGGAACTCGTGGCGACAGTTCAATTCTGTCCTCCCCGACCAACTCATTAGTCCAAAGTCCAACGTCTAAAGTCAGGTTAGCAGAGCAGACTTGGACCCCTGGACTTGAGACTTTGGACTCTTCCACGCATCGTTGGTCCAGTGGGTTCAAGACACGGCGTTGCCAGCGCTTAGACACCGGTTCGAATCCGGTACGATGCTCCAAATTCCCTCTGCTCCTGTAGCGCAACTGGAAGAGCGCGACGCTTCGAACGTCGAGGTTGCGGGTTCGAATCCTGCCAGGAGTTCCACTTTCGCGGAAGTGATGTAGCTGGAAACATGCGAGTCTTCCAAACTTGCTTCGAGAGTTCGAATCTCTCCTTCCGTTCCAAAACTTGTCCGACAAACTTCAGTTTGTCGTGGCCTCGGCAACGAAGTCTCTTAACAACGTCATCGACAAGCTAAAGCATGTCGGACATGCTGGCGCGCGTCGCCAAGCGGCTAAGGCGCTGGACTGCAACTCCAGTATCGTGAGTTCGAGTCTCACCGCGCGCTCCAATTTCAATTATTTAACCTTCAAGGGCGGTGATTCGCACCTCGTGAGTCAACTCCTCACCTCCGTCCTTGAACTCCTTGAAAATGGACTTAGGTCTTTGGTCTTAGGTCTTTGCTCTTCTGTGTTGCGTTGATTTGAGCTGCAAGAAATTGAAACTCGGCGTTCGGTAGGACCCAAAGTCCAAAGACCGAAGGCGATGGGTAAAAGTACAAAGCACAAAGTACAAAGATCAAAGCACAAATTTATGAAAGGAGGTGCCGGGTGATGGCACTCAACGGCAGAGTTTTGCTACTCAATCAAACTTACGAACCGCTCGGCACCGTCAGTGTCGCGCGAGCGATCATCATGACTTTCAAAAACAGCGTCTTCGTCGAGGAATGGGACGGCGATCGCGTGCTGCGTTCGGCGCATGATGAGTTTCCGGTGCCGTCGGTAATTCGCCGGCGCACTTACATCAACGTTCGCCGTCGTCGCGAACAGTCGGGCATGAAGCGTCTGCGAATTTACATGCGCGACAAATTTCGCTGCCAGTACTGCGCGGAGAAGAAAGGTGTGGCTGAGCTAACACTCGATCACATCATGCCTCGTTCGCGTGGTGGTGATAATTCGCCGGTGAACGTAGTGACGGCTTGTGTACCGTGTAATAACCGCAAAGCGAACCGCACCCCGGGCGAAGCACGCATGCCGCTTTTGACTTCACAGTCTGCCTTGCGCGTGAAGCTCGAACGCGTCGTGCTTTGCCACTACGCTGAGGCGCGCGCTGAGTGGCGTAAGTACCTGTTCATGGATGTGCACGACGATCGTGACGTCATGGAAAAGGTGCAGCGGGAACGAAAACGGTCTTAGGTCTTTGTAACGGTCTTGGGTCTTTGGTCTTGGGTCTTTGGACTTTGTGCTTTGTTCTTTGAGCTGACGTCTGAGAAGGCTAACTACGGTGCCAAAGGCCAAAGATCATCTTCCGGTCGGATAGCTGAGACGGATTAGCGTGGGTTTGAAAAACCCGAGAGGTTGGTTCGATTCCAACTCCGACCGCCAAAAGCAAGGATGAAGGCGGAAGGATGAAGGATGAAACTCAGAGGGAACGTACCTGGTTTTCATCATCCTTCAGCCCTCATCCCTTGATTCGCCCGAGTAGCTCAACTGACGGAGCGCTGGTCCTACAAACCAGAGGTTGAAGGTTTGAATCCTTCCTTGGGCACCAAAGAACAGTAGGCAGTAGGCAGGAGGCAGTAGGCAGGAGCAGAAGTAGGTTTTTACCTGCCGCCTGCCTACTGCCGACTGCCTACTGATTATCGGGGCGTGACTCATCCCGGCAGAACGGTGACTGTCAGGGAGCGTGGAGTTCCAAGAGGCGCGTCGGCCTCACGCCCCGACCACAAACGCAAAGGATGAAGGCGGAAGGATAAAGGATGAAGGCCAAGTCTGCCTTTCAAATTCGTCCTTCATCCTTCCGCCTTCATCCCTTACGCGTCGGGCCTGTAGCTCAGCGGAATCAGAGCGTCTGTCTTCTAAACAGACCGTCGCAGGTTCGAATCCTGCCAGGCTCACCATTTCAATGCGGAGTAGCTCAAGCTGGAAAGAGCGTTCGTCTCATAAACGAGAGGTTGCGGGTTCGAATCCCGCCTCCGCGACCAATCTAATAAGTTTCAAGTTTCAAGTTTCAAGTTCGTTAGAAGGGTTAGTTTTCAGTCCCGAGGCGACTTTTTTTGAACTTGAAACCTGAAACTTGAAACTCGAAACAGTTTTATGGGGGCTATGATCTAACGGGATGATGCCTGCCTTGCAAGCAGGACGTAGAGGTTCGACTCCTCTTAGCTCCACCAGAAAAGCAGAATTCAGGACTCAGAACTCAGGAGTCAGAAGGAAATCTCTGAACTTGGAACTTGGAACTTGAAACTTGGAACTTGAAACCGATTGATGGCGATGTAGCTCAAATGGATAACAGAGCGTCGGTCTTGTAAACCGGTCGATAAGGGTTCGACTCCCTTCATCGCCTCCAACCTTGACGCGGGAATAGAGCAACGGCGGCTCGCTGGTCTCATAAGCCAAAATCGGCAGGTTCAACTCCTGCTCCCGCAACCAATTCTTTGTGGCGTAGCCAAGTTGGTAAGGCACCGGATTGTTACTCCGGCCACGCGAAGGTTCGAATCCTTCCGCCACAGCCAAATCAGTAGTTTCGAGTTCCGAGTTTCTAGTTTCAAGTTCGCTCGGGAACTACGACTCGAAACTCGAGACTAGAAACTAGAAACGTTCTTGTTGGCCCGGAGCTCGAGTGGCAGAGTAGCGGACTTTTAATCCGTAAGGTGCGGGTTCAAGCCCCGTCGGGTCAACCAAATACTGAGTCCAAAGTCCAAAGTCACTTTCGCTCACACAGACTTTGGACTTTGGACTTGAGACTTGGATTTTCTTCCGCGGTGTAGCTCAACGGCCAGAGCACTCGATTGATAATCGAGCGATGACGGTTCAATTCCTTCCGCCGCGACCAAATCAAAGGATGAAGGCGGAAGGATGAAGGATGAAGGTTTGGAAACTCAAGCGTGGGTGAGCACGCTTTCCTTTCTTCATCCCTCATCCTTCATCCTTCATCCTTTGATTTTGCGGGATAGTGCAATTGGCAGCACGTCGGACTTTGACTCCGAAGATGAAGGTTCGACTCCTTCTCCTGCAGCCAAAAATATCAATTCGCAAATAGGTACTTCGATTCTTAAGGGTCGGAATGGAGGTAACAAAAAAATGAAACTAGCAGAAGCACTAATTCTACGCGCAGATTGCCAGAAGAGATTTGCACAACTGAAGTCGCGGCTACTTGCCAACGCCAAGGTCCAGGAAGGTGACCAGGCAGCGGAAGAGCCAAAGGCGCTGACTGCTGAACTCGAAGGAGTGGCAGCTCAGCTAGCTGATCTAATCAAGCGCATTAACAAGACCAACTCGACGATTACCTTCGCGGGTTTTGGCACCATCTCGGATGCGCTGACGGACCGGGATGTCCTGGCACTACGTCGGGCGGTTTACGCGGATCTGGCTCTGACAGGTGCGCTTACTCAGGACCGCTACACACGTTCGGAAGTGAAGTATGTGCGGACCATCGACGTGGTTGACATCCAGAAGCGCGCTGATGAACTCGCAAAAAACTACCGCGAGCTTGACGCGCGAATCCAGGAATTCAACTGGCAGACTGAACTGATCTGAGACCCAGGACTGGGTCTCGGATCAACCGATCGATGCAGACGGTAGCCAAGGGAACAGAAGCGAGCACAAACCCGCCAACTGGGAAAGTTGGATTGCGTCAAAAAAGGCGCCACCTGGGTAACGCGAGGGGCCGCGTGAGTGGGTTCGACTCCCACATTACAAGTAACGCCCAGCAAAGTAACAAGCGTATTGGGTAATGTAAAAGTAACTACCGCGTGCTGATCCGTTTCTAAGGTGAGGGTGGGTAAGGGGCAACTGCATCAAAGTATCGAAGGGGGAGGTGTCTAATAACAAACTCAGTCGTGGGTTGCTTTCCAATACCGTTCCTGCTGGCGCTTGGCCCACGACCAAAAGCGACTACTGGAAACGTCGCCCGGTTCGTCAGTCCATAACTCCTGGTGAAGCAAGATAGAATCGTGATCGCTGGTATCGATCACCAACGTCAGCTCGTGATCGTAAACCGCATCCGGTGCTCGTCCCTCAATCTCCGCGCGAAGATTGGCAGCGGCCACTTCGCCTTGCCGCACCGCCATGTGTCCCAGCTTCGGGCCTGGGAAGCTGACACAGTCACCGGCGGCATAGATTCGTTCCTCCCCGACCACTTTCATATCCGCAGCAACTCTCACGTATCCTTCAACCCCTGTTAATCCGGTGTAGAGCACCGGCGATGGGCCGCAAAAAGGCGGCACCAACATTCGCAGATTACAGTCAATCTCACGTCCGTCGCTCGCAAGTATTGAAGTAGGGGTAACCTGATTGATAGAAAAGTCAGACACCAATTCGATCCCGTGGGTCTTAAGAGCGTCGAGCAGCTTTTCCGATATGGCTGCCCCGCCAAACATTTCAGCCGGCGTTTCGTCACTGACAACCGTGATTGCGCAACGCCTTCGTTCACCTCGAAGTTCAAGCAATCGCGACAATGCAAAAGCCGTTTCGAATATGGGCACAGGTAATCGTGCGCCCGGGCAAGATCCGATTACCGCATGACCCTGATGGAAATTGTCTACTGCAGCGGAAAACTTTAGAGTCGCTTCGAGGCTTAGCAAGTGATGTGCGTTCTCGTAGAAGCCCATTACTCGCTCGGTTGCCAAACGCCTTCCAAACGCCAGTAGCAGAAAATCGTAGGGCATCTCACCAGCGAGATCACCACCCGCAATGATCACCTTTCGTTTGTCTGGAACGATGCGACCGACTTCCGCCTGGACGAAACTTACGCCTCGGCTGAGCATCGCCTCGCGCAGATCGAAGCCGAGGTCATTCGGCGTACATTGCCCGAAAGCGAAACGGACTAAGGCAGGGTAGAAGAGAAACTGGCGGGTACGCGATACGAGAGTGACTTCGTGATCGCCCTCGAGCTCCTTCGCTAAAGACTCGGCCGCAACCACGCCGGCAAAACCGCCGCCCACGACCAATACTTTCGCCATCACGCCGCCTTTACTTCGTCCTGCCCCTGGCGACGATGAACGACTTCAACTGAACACTTCGCCTGCGCCACAATTGCGCGCGACACCGAGCCGAGAAGAAAGCCTCTCCAGGCGCCATAGCCATGCGATCCCAAAACAATCAGATCGGCCTTCCACCTCTCAGCTTCGTCCAGAATCGCTTCGCGTGGCAGGCCCAGAAGAACTTCGCCGCTGACGGTCAGCGACTTATCCAAACCGCTTGCCAGTGTGGCCAGGGCTGTCTCCACGATCGACTGTGATTGTTCGCGGGCGATCCGCTCCAGTGCCGGTAAGTATTCGTCGGAGATCGCCCAGACTTCCGGCGTCGGAATCAATGGCACCTGAAACGCCGTCACAACTTTTACTTCACTGGTTGCCGGCCACGGACGCGAGGCGACTTCAGTGACCGCGGCATCGCTGAATGGCGAACCATCAACTGCTAACAGTATTCTCATCTCGTAACCTCCAAGTTAATTGTGAGTTCATCCCGCGAGCTTTACTTCAGGCGGTTAGTCTCGCCGCTGTGATTTCAGTCTTCTGGAAAAACGCGTCCGCAGGCTTGAGCGGCCGCGTTACCAGCACCGGGCAAGACGCCTGGCGCAACACCCGATCGACGTTTGATCCAAACAATGCTTTCATGCCGAAACCGGCGCCGTGTGCTCCCAGGCAGATCAAGTCGATCTCATTTTTTTCCGCGTAGTTCAGAATTTCCCGATAGGGTTGGCCCTCGCTGACTGCATTCGTAACCTGACACCACAGATGCGCCTCCGCGGGCACCGCATTCTGAAGACGCCGCGCAGCTTGGTGGTATGCGCCGTCCTTGCCGGCCGGGTACCAGGCAATCTCCGGCTCCCCCAGGCTCAGCCGCGGCAACACGTGAAGCAGATGCAGCTCGGCCTGATACTCCTGCGCGAAAGACAAGGCATAGTTGAGCGCCATCTCTGCATGATCAGAAAAGTCGTAAGCAACGAGCACGCGCTTCAGTTGTATTTCGTGACTTGGCTCATTTACCCAGTCGCGTTGGTCGCTATGCATGACGAGCACCGGACAGGGAGCGCTGCGGCTAACGGATTCGGCGGTGGAACCAAGCAGCGCCGCTCGATGTGGCCGTCGTCGCGAACGCATCACAATCAGGTCAACGCCATGGTCGGCAGCAAACTTCGCGATTGCGGATCCCGGATCGTTGCCTCGTTCGACCACGCGTTCCCAGTTGATCAGCGCCAGTTCGGCGGGGCCCAGGTATTGAAAGAGCGACTTTTCAAACGACTCCTTGATTTCACTCTGCTCTAGTTCAACACCATTATTTGTTGGTTCGCAGTGATACGCGATCAGCTTTGCTTCGTAAGCACGTGCCAGGGCGAGCGCATAGCGCAGCGCTTCATCCGAGCCGGCGGTAAGATCTGTAGGGCACAGAATGCGTTTGATTGTCATAAGACTTGTCAGGTCGAAACCTTGCCTCCAGTTGACCTTTGTGCAACGACCGTGCCGGGAGCAAAACATGCATTTTTGTTCGTGGGGTGAAGATTATTGGGAACTACTCCGCGAATCGTTGGGAATATTCCTCAGGGGATAGTCGGGGCTGGGGCGCTCGTTGGCCCTTGGGGTTAGCAAGTCCGTGAATTCTCGTTTTATACAAAGTCTCGACGCCGCGCTCGATAAAAAAGGAAAATTCTAACAAGCCTGCGAAGCAGCTCTTTGAATGGTTTCTTCAACCAGACCTTGATTGCGGTTATGAGATGAACTTGTTCTACGGTTTAATTGCGACCTTCAACACACCGTCGGCGCGTTCTCCAAACAACTCATAAGCATCGGCAATTTTTTCCAGTGGAAAGGTATGCGTCAGCAGCGGAGTTAGATCGACACCACCGTGCCTGACCACCTCCATCAATCTACGCATCCGTTCTTTGCCGCCGGGACAGAGCGTGGTCACCAGGCGATAGTCCCCAATGCCGGCCGCAAATGCCTCGTAGGGGATTTGTAACTTGCCTGAATAAACACCGAGACTCGATAGTGTGCCTCCCGGTCGCAGGCTGCGCAGGGCGCTTTCGAAAGTCTGTTGCGTGCCGAGCGCTTCAATGGCCACGTCCGCGCCTCCGCCTGTTAGTCGCTGCACTTCCGCAATGATATCCACGGCGCGGTAATCGAGTACGACGTCAGCACCCATGCGTTTAGCCATAGCCAGCCGGTTGTCGTCGCCGTCGACGCCGATGATGAGAGTCGCACCCATTAACTTTGCGCCGGCGGTAGCACACAGACCGATCGGTCCCTGCGCAAACACAACTACCGAATCGCCGATGCGTATGTTGCCCGACTCGGCCCCACCGATGCCTGTCGAAGCGATGTCAGCCAGCAGTACCACCTGCTCGTCTGTCAGTTCGTCTGGAATCTTGGCGAGATTTGCCTGTGCATTCGGCACGAGCAAAAATTCAGCCTGCGCGCCATTGATTGTGTTCCCGAAGCGCCAGCCGCCAAGTGCTTCATAGCCCGCGCCGTGTCCGCACTGCGAAAGTTGTCCAGACAGACACGCGCGACATTGACCGCACGGAGTGATCGCTCCCACCAAAACTCGATCGCCTGGTTCGTATCCGGTCACACCCGCGCCAAGTTCTTCAATTACTCCCACTGGCTCATGGCCGATAATCAATCCTGGCTTCACTGGATACTCGCCGCGGAGGATATGGAGATCTGTTCCGCAAATAGTCGTAAGCGTTACGCGGATCACCGCTTCGCCGATGCCGGCACGCGGCCGGTCGACCTCTTCGACACGAATATCGTTCTTGCCCTGAAATACGGTGGCTTTCATTTTTGCCATAAAACAGATCCTCCGTTGCGGAAAGCCCTGGGCTAACCTGATGTTCAAACCAGCAGTTGAAGACTAATGAACGGTCTGCATCCGTCCCCCGCAGTCGAGACAAAACGCGATGGCGGATCAAAATTGAGTTTTGTGTCTTCAATCCAGTTACCGCATTTGTGGCACTCGCCATACCTGCCTGTCATCAATCGATCAAGCGCCTTATCTACCTTGCGTAACCGTGCTTGCAGCAGCTCGCAGTGCCAGTTTGCAGCCCGAATCCCAGCTTCGTTCTCCGGGGCGTCCTCTTTGAGCAAGGCTTCGCAAATGTCTTCCCGTTCGGAGTGCAGCCGGTGCCACACTGCCCCATCGCCTGGACGGACAGAACTGTCAACTGTAAGAATATTTATTTGAGTACTCATCTTAGTTATTTCCTTCATTAGGTGCGCGGTCATCTAACAGCTTCAAAGAATCGAGGTTTTCTCCGCAGTCATCGAGCTGCCAAATAACAATGCAATGAAGGTGCCGAGCGCTTGTTATGCAGCTTGTGCGTAATTTAGTGATTATTGTGGGACGGGCGATGGGAAAGTTTCGCAATTATGTGGAAAAGCGCGCAGGCCAGAAGGAAGAAAATGTCAGGTAGCTCGAACAAGCTCAAGCCGGTCTTCGCTGCTACTCACTGAGACATTAGTTGATTGAGGAACAGCCCCACGGCATAGGCCAGGCCGGCAGCTATTACGCCGACAGCCAGGGTTGACAACCCTGAGCGCCACCAGGCTGACATAGACCAACGACTCTTCAGCGATCCTATCCCGAAGAAAACAATCCCGGTCATCGCAATTGAGAGAGCGAGCGGATCACGGCCTCCGAGGAGATAAGGAAGCAAGGGAACCAGCCCACAGACCAGAAAGGCGCTGAACGTCGTGATTGCGGCCAGCCAGGGTGAGCGAACCTGTTGAGGCAGTCCGTACTCTTCCGTCAACATTGTTCTTACCCAGCGCGACCGATCGGAAGTAATCAGGTCGACCAAACGTGTCAGGTCTTCTCCGTTGAAGCCTTTGCCCAGAAAGATCTGCCTGACTTCTTCGCGTTCACCTTCCGGATCCTGATCGACGTGGCGATGCTCAATCGCTTCGAGGCGCTTCAGGTCGTCGTGTTCCGCTCTGGTGCCCAGGAAATTACTGGCAGCCATCGAGAAACCGTCAGCGAAGAGGTTCGCAAACCCCATCACGAGAATTACCCAAGGCGAGAGTCGCGCGCCTACTACGCCGCTGACAACTGCGAAAGTCGTTACAGCACCATCGATACCGCCGTAGATCCAATCGCGCAGGTAATTCTGGCGTGGCCCCGCGGCAAGTCTCTCCTGGATGGCCTCAACCGTATGTTCGTGTTCCATTCTGAGCTTGGCAAATCTGCACAGGACTAACTAAGCATGCGCCGTCGCTCTGGCCCGATGTTTGAAGATCAGGAGACTGGCTTCTCCATGCTTATCAACAAACTCAATTGCTTCATCGCGTCCATCGGTTCCAACTTGCGACATGAGCGACTCGACGCCGGAAACCATATGTGTCAGATGGCGCGACTCAATCGCATCGTGTCCGCCCAGCATGATCTGGAGGCGTGGTGCATCAGCACCCTTTTCCTCGAGGCTGATTCCCAACAGCGGAAGGCCCTGCTCCTCCGATTGCGCTCCGGCCTCGCCGAAAACCTGAAGCCAGGTCGGTCGCGACTTATTGCGTTTGTTGAATTCGTTGAGATAAAGAGTCCATGCCTCTCGCTCGATACTGTCTTTGCTCATTGTTCCTCCACTCCGGTAATGCGATCTACGACTATGCGAAACACTATGCTGTCTGGCGCGCCAGCATCCTGGGCCATTGTTGACTCCACCGGAGTGAGCAGCGGAAAGCGGTCGAGCAGTTTTCGCAGAATGGTCCTGCGATCAGTGGGGACACGAATCTCTTCGAAATTGCCGAAGGCGATGACGCTACGCCAATTGAAATCGTCTCGAATTTCGTCGACTTGCAAACAGGCGCGCGGATGGGCCCGCAGTGCATCGATCTTTCGGCCAGGTAAGGAGTGACTGTAGATTGACATTTCCTCAAACACGTAATTGACCGGCACCACATAGGGCTCACCGTTATCAACGCAGCCGAGCCGGCCGATCTTGCCGGCGGCGATAAAGTCT
>Ga0065715_10000383_pt1 | contig 12797 bp, 9 predicted proteins | sample MisBulReplicate1_FD_59102 | JGI IMG/M metagenome (GOLD analysis project Ga0065715, IMG submission 59102) | Miscanthus rhizosphere microbial communities from Kellogg Biological Station, MSU, sample Bulk Soil Replicate 1 : eDNA_1 v2 (version 2) | ecosystem: Host-associated > Plants > Roots >...
GCCCGCACCGATCACCACGATAAAGCGCTGCCGGCAAGGAGCGCTTGGGGAGGTCGGTGTGGTTGACAATATCATTGGGTTCCCCTTTTCTCTCTATCCCTGGACAGCAAAGAGTTGACGAATGCGCGTGACGGTACGCTCCATGTCATCAAGCGGCTCGCGTAACTGCGAATCTGAAGCCGAGCCGAGTTGAGCAACCAGGCCTTTCTGCTTGAGGATTTGCAGAGAAGCGGCAAAGTCCCGGGTCGGCCGGATGAAGCCCCAATAGACCAACTGCTCATAAACTTGGGCAACTCTTCTGGAATGCTGTAACATACCGTGTCCCTGCAGTCGAAACCAACATCGAAAACCTCCTTCGAGAAGAAACGGAGAACGTGCACGTGTTGGCCAGGTAAAAACGTACACTGGCTTATTCGTCACGCAGGCTTCGACAACCTGTGATGCACTGTCAACGGTGACGATAAAACTATCGGCCAAAGCGAGATAGGCCAGGTACGGATTGTCAGCATCGTTCGGACGCCAACGATAGCAATGCGCTGGACAGTCAAGAGCGGCAAACACCGCTTCCACTACCGAAGCCGGGGTACGCGGGCTCGTACTGACGAGGAGGGAACCGCCAACCCGCCGGACCTGTGCACTGGCTTGACGAGCAAGAGTGGTGGCAATAGCCGGGTTCAACTCGTACACTGAACTATTGCCACCCACGAGCAGGGCCGTGTACGGGCGAGGCAAATTCGCGAGGCGTACCTGCCAGCGTGATGCCGCAGCGGCGAGACGATCAGGTGCGGGGCGATTCAGTGGTGCCGTGTTACATAGGACATTTGGCCTGAGCGGCACGCGATACTGTGGAGTGGTGATGACCAAATCAAACAGGTGCAGCGGAGCTTGGGTGTGGATTAGGTGGACAAGTCGCGCATGTCCACCGGATTGTTTTTTAATCCACCGTGCCACCGGCGCACTGCGTCGCGAAGAGGCAAGCACCAAGTCCGGCCATGGCGCCTCGAGCGGGCTCGATCGACGCCGCTCTACGCTGAGGATGGACGATCCCAGGAAAAGATTCGGACAGTGGTTCAGCGAGTTATAGCGTAACTGCTTGGTCTCATACGGCCAGCCCAGAGCATCTGCCAGGCTCATCAATTGGCCGTTGCCACCGGCCTTGCCTGCTAGTAAGACCCAAACCTTTGGTACAGTCGACCGAGCGTTGGCTGGCGTCGTAGCGACAGAGCGATCGTTCACACTTGTAGCGGAAGTCACCGCTCTCACTCATAGCCTCTTGGCGGCTCGCCGAAAAAGCGCCGGACGCGGTCAAGCGGCGAGTACCGATTGATAACAACAATGAAAATCTTGCGCAGATGACCTTGCGGGCACGTCAGCGCACGCACGCCATGCCACGAGTGCGCCTTTCTGGCAAACAACAAGCTGTGATTGCCGAGTGCTTCCGAAACCGCAATGCGTTCGAATTCCTCAAAGTTCGGCGCCGACCGAAACTCGAAGCGCCCACCATCGTCGAGAATAAGCGTCTCTCCACCCCAAGCCGGATCCCAATCCTGCTCGGTGTTGAGATAAAAAATATGCGAACCAAGCTTACGTTTGGAGTCGCAATGTGGTGAGACCGAGCATTCCTGCGGCGTATAATGCCAGACGAAGGACAGTTCAAACGAGCGAGCCCCAATGAGCCGACGCAGAAACTGTTGATAGTCTCTGCCACGCAGTTCTGAAACGAACGCTTTCCAGGGCTCGGCGACCGGTAGATCATCGCGATAGGGAAGGGAGAAACGATTGTGATTCTGCTGTCCGTAGACCCGCGTCTCGTCAAAGTGGGAAGTGAACAGGCTCACATCCGGAAGAGTCTCGCGCAGACGATCATACCCAGCGTCAGTTAAAAGCCCCGCCGGATTAACCCACGGATACGGAGTCTGGGCGCGAAAAGAAGCTGCATCGATGGACTGAAGCCGTTTTACATCCAGGTATGTCATGGCTACTGCTCTTTACATTCCTACATTGTCAGCTCTGAGCGCGCTCTCCGTTCGCCTTACTACACCTGCTTCCGGAGGCATTCCCATGAGCATACGCACGCGGCGCGCAATATCATCGACTTCTCGTAATCCGGCACTGTTAGTCGGGTTCAGGCGAGAACCGAAGAACTGGGCGATTCCGCTTCCGACCAGTGTCTGATGCAAGATGTGCAAATCTGCTTGCGGCAGGATGATCCCTCGTTCGACAAGTCGCGCGCACACATATTGCACACCCGTTTGAGGCTGTATAGTCCCGCGATTTCCCAAGCGGTGCTTCTCGCTGCGAGCCACGATCCGCTCTTTTAGTTGGGTCCACAGATCGAGTTGTTGTTTGGGAAGCGGGTAAATATAGACGGGTTTCCCGGTGGCTGCCGCATCGGCCAGCATCGATTCACTCTCCCCTGTCACAATCAGGATGTCTGCTAACGCCAGATACGCGAGATACGGATTCTCCGGCCGGTCCGGTTGCCACTCGTGCAGACAACAACATTGGCCAAGTCCTTTCTTCAACGCCACCGTGGCTTGTGGTCCAGTGCGACGGCTGGTGGTGGCAAAGACTGTGGCGCCCATAGTCTCGGCGAAGCTACGTACCTCTACACCGAGACGATACGCCGTTTCCTCATCGAAACGGCACTCGTATGATGTTCCGCCAACCAGCAGAGCAATCCGCGGGCGTGGCGTATTCGCCAATAACTCTTGCCGGCGCTCGGCAGTCTGCCTGAGTTGTTCTGAAGAGACTTCTGTAAGCGGGACGAGCGTCTCGATCCGTCGAGAATGAGGCGGCAAGCGAAAGTATCGGCAACTAATCGCAAGATCGTACAGATGCGCGACGTGGGTGCCTTTGCGCCCCATTTGCACAACGCGCGTATGATCGTGGCTTTGTTTTTTGATCCAACGTGCAATGTGGGCGGTACGCCAGCCGGTGGTAATTACCAGGTCAGGCCAGGGTCGAGTGAGTACAGCCGAGTGCGTTCGTTCGAGACCAAGCCGCGTTGCGCCGAAGCATCCGAACAGGAAGTCGTGAAGATGAATAAGCCGTGTGAAACCCAGTTCTTTGACTTTGTATGGCCAACCCAAGGCTTTTGCGAGGCCGAGAGATTGTGTGGTGTTTCCTGGGTGATCGTCCGTCAATACCCACACAGTGGGATTGCCGTTAAAGTGACGGCCTCCTTCGCATGACCGCGTGCCTTGTCGCCCCCAGGCATTGCGCGTATGCACGATGAGCTGCCAGTGTTTCTCTGGGTGATGGCAACTCGCAGCTTCAAGCTGTGCCACCCACCAGGACTCGGGGCGCGGGCGCTGTGACACGGGTATTCCGTGAACTAACACGCTCGTCCGTGGAGCCGTTGTGACGGTCACCGCCACCTTACGGTGCGCAGAGCGGAACAACTCATCGAGCACCCACGGTACATCCTCTTCTGGCAAACAATCTAAGACCTCGGTGGAGACGACGTCGGTAATCGGTCTCATAGAATGGCCTGTCTCCGACAGCGAAATAAGATCATACCAGGAAACGGTTTGCTGCTCAGGCGTCGACAGATGCTCCTTGGCTGGGAGTTCGCCCCGCGTACACGTGGATTCGTAGGCTTGACGGATCTGCGTGCATAAAATTTTGTACTGTTCGCTTGGGTGCGCGGCAGTGAAGATTTCATACGCGGCGGCATCTGCAGCACGCTCGAGATCTAACCAGACCTGGCCGGCGGGGTTGTGCTGGTAGGCATAACGGTGCGGCGTTGGTTGCCAGGGTTGCAGATGGATGGCCGTGTAGTGCAAGAGCTTCGATCGATTAGGGACATACTCTCCATCACGCGCGTGCCACACGGGGTCGAGTCGTCCATACAAGCCAGGTATTGCCCGTGCCTTCGCCTCCATGAAGCTTCTGCGCCGGCGTTGCGCTTCCGCTAGAGTCCATACAGAGGCCATCCGGGCGCAATCGATCAACATAACCGCTGTATCGTGATCAGTGAGCGCCAGAAAACCGTGCTCTCCGAGATCAGCGTCAAACAATTCTCCCGGATCGCCAAGGTACACTTGATCAACATCGTTATAGATCGCTTTGCCGAAACCGCCGGCAAAATCCGGAATGGCGAGCCGATAATTGGTGAAGCCTGTAAGCCACCGTGTTCGGTCGAATCCAACTAAATCTTTCATGAGATAAATCTCATAGATCCGGCTCGGGTCGCGGACCTGTTCGACCGACCAGAAAAAGACTCGCTCGGCGCGATACTGTGCGGGTTCGGTACCGAGAAAGATACGCACCGGCGGTTTTGGACTCGGGGCTACACCCTCCCGTACGCCTAAGACAACACACTCAGGCTGTGCACGTATGCCTGGTGGACGGGCCACTCTACGGGATTTCTCTATTAAGGCCATCGTGTGTACGGTCGCAGTCAGACAACAGTCGCTTCAGGCGATGGTGGCTGGCGCGCTGGCGGACGGGTGACGAAATTTTACAATGGTAAAAAAATATGACGCGCCCAGCGGCCACGCATAAGCAACCAGCATCCAGAAGAGGACCGATTTGTTGCCGAAGAAGCTTGTCAGAAAAATGTAAAAAGTACGAATGTCGCCTTTAGTAAACGGCTGAATTCTCCGAAATACAGCGAACCAACGCGTCTCGGCCTGCGTTTTCAAAAAGTCCACGCCCATGGCTTGGATGCTCACGTATCCCGCTCGCCGCAAAAAGCGATTGTGATAAACGACGGCGGTGCCATACCACGCGGCCGTTGCCAGCGCGACGACAAGATACCCCAGATCGCGATGCGATTCGCGATAACACGCGATGGCCAAAAATACAAATGGAAGCGCAAAGCGGAGGTCGTCAATGAGCATGTCAAATCGCGCTCCGGCTTCCGATTCATAATTGCGGATGCGTGCGACCTCACCATCACACCGGTCCAACACCCCGGCAGAAAACTGCCACACGACGGCAAATACCAGGATGGCCCAGTAGTGCGGTATGAGCAGAAAAGCAGAGGAGATGACGAACAATATGAGTTCCAGGATGCTAATAGCGTTTGGGCTGAAGCCAAGACGCACAAACAAGAACGTCAAAGGTTTGGAGAGATGGGAGTTGACCAGTTTGGAAAATTCCCCACTGATTTCTTTAAAGCCAATACGCCAGAAAAATTCAGTCCGGTCTTCTTGCGATTCTCTCCCAGTAACCGGCAGCCACCAAACATTTTCGACAAACCCCAGCCTGAGGAGTTGCTGCTTGTGCCAGTGCTGAATTAGATCAACAACATTGCCCCATGAAAGGTGTTCCAAATGAACGCGATGACAAACCACCACATCGGTACTGAAAATGCCATTGGAGAGGCTGGGAGAGATTTCTCCCGGATGAGCAGGTCCGACATCGAAGGTGTTGCTCTGGAAAACACTTTTATCGAGCGTAATCTTGGTAAACAACTCCGCGTGGGCAAATATCACTTTGAATTTATCCGGAAATCCACTCTCGAAAATGACCTTTCCTTCATTCAACCACACATGTTTATAGGCAACGAGCAGCGGTTTTGGTGATGCGGCAAACTGGGCCAACTGCGCAAAAAATGTAGGATGAACAACTTTATTAGTTTCGAAGAGCAAAAAAGACGTATCCCACCGTTCGACGAGACGGGACACTGCCTCAGAAAGTGTCTCACCAGTACGGATCGCAGAAATATCATAATCCAACGCAAGGCGCGTTCGTGCCCTCTTGATTAGCGCAGCAATATTTTCACGCTGCCTCTCATGACAGATTATCCATACGGATCGTACCCCTGCCCTCGAGAGAGCAACCAAGGCGCGGGTCAATAGGGGTTCCCCACCGTACACGGCGTCATATCTTGCTTCGGTCGGGGCCGTATCCAGAGCCAAAAGAACAGCCTTTGTAATGCCTGCTACGCCCATCCGCGAAAACGCTCCGTTATGTCAAACCACTTTTCGTGAAACGCCAGGTTGGTAGGATTGCGACGGCAAGGGGTTCTCTTTGGGAGGATCTTGAATCCTAAGTTCTCGCATCCTCAGCAAAGTAAAACCCAGGAAGTAGAGAAAAAATGCTACGGCAATACACAGCACGATAGCATCAAAAGAGAGAATGCTTAGGCTGCCCAGATTAATCAGCGGATTCGTGCCGAAATAGAATATGGCGTTCACGCCGAGAAGGAACACGCGAACTTCCGTGGGACCGATTTTGCCGTAAGAAATTTTGTATACTCCGGATACCGCGGTGTCGATATACGTTAAAATCCCAAGGTGCAAATAACCGACGAGTGCTAGCAGCGCGAAGTTGAAGTGGACAAACGGAGATAATCCCAGGCCGAGAAAAAATATGGTTTGCGTTGTGATATCGACAGTATGATCGACAAAATAGCCGTATTTGAATCGTTCGATTCTGCGGTATCGTGCCAAAGAGCCATCGAGACTATCTCCGAACCAATTGATCAGAAGGCCAAGATCGACGATCCATAGAAAATTTTTATTCGTATTGCACAACCAGTACGCAGCCGCCATGACTAGCCCGCCAATGAAGCCAATCACAGTGAGGATGTCGGGAGTCATCCATACAGGCATTTGTTTACATAGCCATTGCAACGCAGTTCGTTCCAGCGGCGCGAGGAAAGTGTTGTTGACGCGTACGTCGGCTGTCTTTGAGCTATCCATCAACGTTCTCTTTTATCACAAAATCGAGTAACTTAAGCTGTTTTTCTTACAACCGCAGTTCGCCACTCAGAATGCCTTTTCATAAATACGATAGCGTTTATACAGAACGCCACCAATCAGCGTGAGCATATTCCGCATCGGCATGTTATCTTCCAGAATCCAGGAGAGCTCAACTTCCTGAACTCCGCGCCTGATTCCGTAAGCGCGCAGCGCGTCGATAAGCAGGAAAACCAGCGCGGCGCCGAGCGGGCTTCGTTGAAAACGCTTGCGCACTCCCATCAAAACGACGCGAGCCGTTTTCGGTGATTTCACTTTCAACCGCCACAAGAGCTTAAGCCAGCCCAATGGAAGCAAACGCCCCTGAAGGTCCCGTATTACTTCATTCAAGTTCGGTAAGGCTACGATCATCGCGGCCGGCATGCCGTCCACTTCCGCAATTTGCACGGCATCATCATCGACTAGCAACCGCAAGTTGTAACCTAGATGCCGAAGCTCGTCTGCGGTGAATGGAATGAATCCCCAGTTTGTCGACCACGCATCCTCAAAGATGTCTCCTATAATCTGGAGCTCCTCGTTGAACCGTGATCTGCGCAGCGGCCGGACTCGTGCACAGCCGGCGGTTTTGTTCAAAACGGCCTTCATGAGCTCGGGTGGAGTGAAATGGGTGGGGAGACGATAGGCCAACAAATCCTTTACGCCCTGGTATCCCTCCGCGGTCAGCCGAGCGGCGTAGTACGGGCGGGAGTGGCCCATCATAATCATTGGAGGCGCGTCGTAACCGTCCACAAGAAGGCCGCACTCCTGGTTGATAGAAAAATTGAACGGGCCGCGGATTCGCAACATGCCCTGGTCACGCAGCCAGACTTCAGCCGTACTCAACAGTTCGTGAAAAATCTCGGCCTCATTCTCGGCCTCGAGGAAGCCGAAAAATCCGGTGGCATCCCGATATCGCGCTTCGTGTAATTCATCGATCTGGGCGCTGATCCGACCGACGGGCTTGCTCCCACGGTAGGCAAGCCACAAGCAGCAGCGAGCGTGCGCGAAGTATGGATTGCGCGGAGAAAAGTGCTCGCGGCGCTCCAGCAACAAATGCGGCACCCATGTTGGGTCGTCGGCATAGACCGACCAGGGCACGCGAATGAACCGGCGCAATTCCCGTGAGTCACTTACCGGCACGATTTTTACGGATTCGACAGCGGGACTCACGGCAGGGGCTTACTCGCCGGAACCCAAGCCGGGAAGCGCTGAGACGCAGCCGGGATCTGAAGTAGACAAAGAGTCGGCTCTCAAAGATCTCCAACTGCTAAGTATCAGACAATTCGAGATATTGAAATGGCGTAAAAGCGCGTAAGGCCTGGGTGTGGCTAGGATTCATCGAACCAAAATCAACCGTGTGAGATGATGAAAGGTGGTTTCAGTGGAAAAACGCGGCCGAAGAATATCTTCCGTTGATGGTGATGAGGATAGCGCGCTCCTGAGTTGATATTCGATCAGAATTCAGTTTTATCCAGGGGTAATGTCGGTTTGGTTCAGATAATCATAGCAGCGGACAATATAAAAACGGCGCACGATTTTACCTCGTTTCACAATGGGCACCACCGTTACTTGCTCATCTACTCGCATGAAATGTTGCTGCAGCGGCGCGATATTCAGAGGAAATTCATCGTACACTGCGAGGCCGTTGGAGCCTGACCGAGGAACCCTTGGATCCCAGAACTCAAAGCCTAGAGCGTTCTTTCCCAGGAGCTTGCGGGAGAGGGAGAAAACGTCCTCAAAATCTTGCATGTAAAACGTCAGCTCCGAATTTATATTGTACCGGTCCATGCCGAAGATAAAGGTTGTCTTATCCTTCTTGGTCTCGATGGTCGCTTCCTCTCGCTCTACGGTCTTGCCCAATTCCCGCCACCCAGTGAACGAGTTGTTTACCGGAACAAAGGGTATCACCAGCGTCAAATGGAAGAGTGCCAACACATAGAGGACGGGCGAACCATAGAGGGAAAAAACTAACATCTTGCGCTGGGCGATTTTGAACCTTTGCCCGCTTTTGAAGCGCAGGTATCGATAACACGTATGGGCGGCAATCAGGAGCGCCAGATAACCCGGCAGGGGCCAATTGGCGTTTGCCTTCGAGCCGACGCTGTACACGGCAAAAAAGACCAGAAATGGGAATGAAAAAAACAGACAAAATTTCCACCTGGAGCCTTGGTCTTTTATCGTAAAATAAAGCGCAACGGCAAAACTGAGCACTAGAACCGCTAGATAGGTAACAAAAAACGCTCCTACTTGAATGCCCAAGGACTCTATGAAGGGGTGGCGGGCATGGCTGATTAGTAGCTCTGGATCGAATGCGTGGCCTTTGTATTCTTCTCCCAAAAGCCGCCTGCCAAACTGGAAGGCGAAAGAAACCCACTGGTGTTGGTAGTTCCACAGAATTACGGGGCTGAAGATAACCAGGGAAAGAAAAAAAGCGAGATAGGGCTCCTTCCTGAGCAACCACTTGCGGTGCGCGCGATCCGCAATAAGAAAGAGCAGCGTCGAGGGAACGAGGAACAGCGCCGTATACTTGGAAAGCATAGCGAAGCCCAGAGCGGCGCCCGCGCAGTACCACGCGGATGGCCGGTCCTTAAGGACCGCGATCGAGACCAGGTAAATAGTGAGAAGCCAGAAACAGATCAGTGGAGCGTCCGGGGTGATGATCACGCCGTAAATAAAATAGGCAGGAATCAGCTGAAACAAGAGCGCCGCCCAGAGGCCCGCCCTACGGCTAAACCACAACCGCCCCAGCGCGCTGATGAGCCAAGTCGAAACGACAACCAGCCACAAGCCTCCGATTCTTACCCCAATCTCGGATTTCCCCAACAACAGCGTGCCTGCTCGAATCACCCAGGCCACCATCGGTGGATGATCCAGGTAGCTCAAATCCGGGTGAATCGAATAATTCCAGTAGTAGGCCTCTTGGGGAGAGAGATTCATCACTGCGGCCGCGACGAAGCGCAAAAGTAAAAGCAGCACAATGCCCCAAACGACGCGACGATCTTGACCGCGCCAGCGAAACCGCCCCATGCATCTATCTCCCGGCAACTTCATTCGAGAAAATGTTGACGCACAATCATCAACGTGTCAAAAAGCCTTAAAAGCTGATAGATAGTCGGATAAAGACCGTTTCCCTTTATGAAATTTCTCTACTGGTTACTGTACCGAATAGCAGAATATTGCCTGAGAGCAATTATCTTTCTCGTCCCCCGAGTCCCTCACCGCGTGCTTGTTCTCATGACGTCGGCGACCGTCCGCCTGACTTTCGCTATTTTATGGCCATACCGAAAACTGATGGAAGAAAATGCCTCCATGGCTTTGAATCACGAATTCTTGCCGGTGGAGAGAAGAAAGACCGTGGCTCGTATGGCCTGGAGGAATTTTGTCCAGGGACTTTATGAGACTGCTTACACGCTTTATACCTCGAGAGACATGATATGTGCGAGCGTTGCCATTGAGGGCGAGGAGTATTTGAAACAGGCCTTGGAAAAGGGCAAGGGGGTGATCGCGCTAGGCGCGCATTTAGGAAATTTCACTATGATTGGTCCGCGTGTCGCTGCGGCGGGATACCCCTTCAGCATTTTAGTCAAGCACCCATCGGACCAAAGATTAGCCCGTTTGCTTGACGGCTACAGAGCGAAAACTGGGGTAAAAACGATATCGGCTAAGCCGCGCAGGCAGGCGGCCCGGCAAATCCTCGGCGCATTAAGGCGGAACGAAGTGGTTTGTGTCCTCCCGGATGTGTTCAAATCTGGCAAAGTCAACACGCAGTTTTTGGGTTCCGCTGTTTATGTTCGCCGTGGTCCCGTGACCCTGGCTTTACGCGCCGGCGCGGCGGTTGTTCCTATGTGTGTCACGCGGGACGCTGAGGATCGTCTTACCCTTCGTATCAGCCCTGAAATCGATCTCGTTAAGACAGGAGACCTGCAGGAGGATGTTACTGCAAATCTGACCTTGTTTACTCACCATTTGGAAGACATGGTACAGCGCTATCCCGATCAGTGGTGTCGGCTTTCACCGCAAGGAACCGGCGAGCAAAATGTCCGACGGATGTTCCCTGATTTTGTGCAGCCGGGACGAGATGAAAGAGGTTAAAGAACGCCGGATATGAAGCGTTCACATTCGTATGGATTCTTTCACCATCAACGAACAGTCTGACCAGGTTCACACCCAACGCCGTAAAGACATCATTAAACATTATCCGGAGGTGAAGGTATTGTTTGGACCTTATCCTCTGTCAGCCCTCCTCATTGTCGGCCTGGTCGCTCTGCAATGGACGGTGGCCTGGCTGCTTTGCGATCAGCCGTGGTACGTGATTTTGCCTGTGGCTTATGTTGCAGGCGCGGTTCTCAATCATGCGTTGTATGTGTTGATGCATGAGGCAACGCACAACTTAATTTTCGCAATACCAGCCTTAAACAAGCTTGCCGGCCTCAGTTGTGATTTTGCCTTAATTGTTCCCAGTGCCATGAGTTTCAGAAAGTATCATCTTCTGCATCACCAACACCTGAATAAAATAACGATGGATCCGGACGTGGTGAGCCAATTTGAAGGCCGGCTGATTGGTCATGGTCCTCTGCGGAAGTCGCTGTGGCTCGCTTTGTTGTCTGTCTCACAAGCGTTGCGACCACTAAAAGTTCCGGGCCAATCGTTTGTCGACCCGTGGGTATTTACCAATATCGCCTTGCAGTTAGGGGTGAGTTACTGGCTCTGGTTGTATGTAGGGTGGGGTGGACTGATGTATTTGCTCCTCTCGACATTCTTTGCTCTGGGGTTGCATCCGTTAGGCGGCCGATGGATTCAAGAGCACTATGATGTAATGGGCAAACAGCAAGAGACCTATTCGTATTATGGCCCGCTCAATTGGGTGATGTTCAATATGGGCTTTCATAATGAGCATCATGACTTTCCCATGGTCGCGTGGAGCAGACTGCCGCAGCTTTACCGCATGGCTCCTGAATTTTACCGGACCTTATTTGCCTACCAGTCCTATACGCGACTCGTGGTCAAATTTATCTTTGACAAGGAAATCAGCCCATTTAGTCGTTGGGTTCGCTATGATTCACGGCAACCACAGATACCGGCGAGCTAAAAGGGGTAAAGTACAGCGTGTGGGCTGAAACACGAGGTGCCAGNAGATGTTCTGTCATGACTGCTCCAGTCAAAGTCACTGTTGTGATTCCGGTCTATAACCGAGAAAAGTACGTTGGTGAGGCGATCAAGAGCATCTTGGCGCGGACCTTCCCGACTTCGAACCCCTGGTGATCGATGATGCGGGATAAGTCGGCTATGATCGAGTCGTCTAAAACTCATTCGTCATCGATGCGCTAACCGCTTCCAAGGCGGTTGGCAAGCCGATGGAACTGGTCTCGGACCAGGGAGGAAGACATTAAGAATTACTTCTTCCGGGCTGCCAGATGCCAGCGGATTCAAGCGGGGCTCGACACCCAGGCCAGAGATAGTCGGCTGGTCTCACAAGGTAGCCTGTTCGTCGGCTGTAACAAGATCTATATTCCACGTTAGGTTGCCAGTGGCGCCCAGTATACCTCGCGTGCATGGGCTAGCGCGCTCCGGAGCGACGGGCGACGTCGACCCGGGTCTCTGGACTCCTTGCTCCTTCCGCCGGAATCCGAGATGATGCGAGGCATGCTTGACGTGGCGTCGGTGACGAGCACTATATGTGACCTCTTCGGGATTCCCAGACCGGCCGATTGCGTCGCGCCCCCATTCAGCGAGGTCGCTGCGTTCGCGGCGCGTCGAACCGTGACGAAGGCGTTCGTGTTCGCAGCCGACGCGATCGGTGCGCACCTGATCCGCTCATACCCTAAGGCCTTTGAGCCGGTCGCGCGTCACGCACCAACCTCGGTTGAAGCATGCGCCGTGATGCCCTCGGTCACACCCGTCTGCTTCGCATCGATGTTCACGGGCGCCCCTCCGGACACCCACGGCATCCGCAAGTCCGAAAGGCCGACGCTGACCTGCGACACCCTCTTCGACACGCTCTCGCGGGCCGGCCGCCGTGTCGCCATCGTGGCCGTGGAGAACTCCTCAATCGATCTGATCTTCCGGAATCGAAGGATTGACTACTTCACCGAGACCTACGACGAG
>Ga0065715_10000692_pt1 | contig 12797 bp, 10 predicted proteins | sample MisBulReplicate1_FD_59102 | JGI IMG/M metagenome (GOLD analysis project Ga0065715, IMG submission 59102) | Miscanthus rhizosphere microbial communities from Kellogg Biological Station, MSU, sample Bulk Soil Replicate 1 : eDNA_1 v2 (version 2) | ecosystem: Host-associated > Plants > Roots >...
AACGCAATTGGAATGAAACAGAAATGGGAAATGTGAAGGCCTATTATTTAGACCTGATTGCAAACCGACCTGTTTCCAATAAAATTGAAAGCTTGCTCAATGTTGAACATCAATCACCGCAGGCAATACTAATTGAAAAAGGCAAAAGCAGCTGGGATGCGTCGCATTACGACATTCAGTATGATGCGATAAAGAAGGCATTGGGAAAGTAAGTACGGAGTACTTAGTATTGAGTACAAAGTATAAATTGATTACCAATCATTCTATAAAATCTAAAAAGGGAAGCTTAGAGATAAATATCTCTAAGCTTCCCTTTTTTTTAAGTACTTAGTACTCTATACTCCTTACTTAATACTGTCTTCAAAAGTTAAATGACACTTCCTGAATAATATCTGGGTGTAAGCATAACGCTACAGGGCAGGTATGTGCAGCGCGTTTAAGTACTTCTGCGTGTTTCGCATTTAACAACTCAGGATTGGGATGTGTAAAGTCTATTTTAATCTTTGCAATTTTTCTGGGAGGTTCCGCTGTCATTGTTTTTTCGATTGTTGCAGAGATCCCTTTCAATGGAATATGTTCTCTTTCCGAAACAATACCCATAATTGTGATCATGCAGTTACATAATGCAGCACAAACAAGGTCGGTAGGTGAATATGCGTCTCCCTTGCCATTATTGTCTGTAGGTGCGTCTGTTACAATTGTTTTACCTGATTTAATATGGGTTCCGCTTGTACGAAGCTCACCTATATATTCCGCTGTCATTTGATACATAAATAATTATTTTAACGTTGTAAGGAAAATTACTAAATTTAGGGGAAGTCTAACTTATGAAATTAAAAAATACTTATTTCTTCTTCTTATTATTATTGCTGAGTGTTGATGTTTTTGCTCAGCGTGAAGGGGAAATTGAATACGAAAAAGAATTTATAATTGGATTGAATTTCAATACAAACGCCGGCTTAATTGGGGGGGGCTTGTTCCGATACTCAACATTGGTGCGCAACAAGAAAACTCAATTTCATAATTTTGCTTTAGGTCTTGATATTTTAAAACATCCCAAAGAAATTCGTTATGCCAGCCAAACGAGTGGAGGATCATTCATAGCGTATAAGAAAAACCACTTGGTTGTTATACGACCATCGTATGGTAGAGAATTTGTCTTATTTCACAAAGGCAATGAAGATGGGGTTCAATTGGATTTCATACTGAATGGGGGGATTTCCTTTGGGCTGCTCACCCCCTATTACATTGAATACCAAACAGGCGCTACTTCTGAAATTATGCCCTATGACCCAATTACAACACCGGATATCAATAATGTTATAAATTCTCCGGGCTATGGAACTGGTTTAGGTGAAACGAAAGTTGTTCCCGGAATCCATTTAAAAACAGGCTTCAGCTTCGAATATGGTCATTTTACGAATAAAGTAACGGGTTTAGAAGTCGGTTTTTTATTCGAAGCCTTTACAAAAAAGATGGTTATGATGGAGGCTCCTCCCATTCCTACATATAATGGTCAACAATTTCACAACAATCAATTTTTCAGTTCGATCTACATCAATATTTTTTACGGGGGTAGAAAATAAGCATTTCCAAACCATTTGGCAGTAAATTGTGTTTATTGGCAAGAAACAAGGGTAAGATTTATTACCTTTGTACAGTGTCATTAGATTCATAAATCATGATTGAATTACCAGTAGTTCCCTCCTCTTCCGATCGTAAATCAAAACCAGATTGGTTGCGAGTTAAATTACCAATCGGGAAAGAATATACAAAACTTCGTGCGTTAGTAGACGAACATAAATTACATACCATTTGTCAAAGTGGTAACTGTCCGAATATGGGCGAATGCTGGGGTGCAGGCACAGCTACTTTTATGATCTTAGGTAACGTATGTACGCGTAGCTGTTCTTTCTGTGCAGTTGCTACCGGAAGACCTACCGAATACGATATAGACGAACCTAAACGTGTTGCTGAAGCTGTTCGCTTGATGAATGTAAAGCACTGCGTTATTACTTCTGTAAATAGAGACGAATTAAAAGATAAAGGTGCTGAAGTTTGGTATCAAACAGTTGTGCGTGTGAAGGAAGAAAGTCCACAGACAACAATTGAAACATTGATCCCGGATGTTAAATCGGATTGGGCTTCTTTGGAGCGCATGATCAGCGGCGGACAAGAGGTAGTTTCTCATAATATGGAAACGGTTGAGCGTTTGTACAGACGTGTTAGACCACAAGCTAAATACAGCAGAAGTTTAGAAGAAATTCAGCGTATTAAGAATTTTGGGAAACGTACGAAGTCAGGTATTATGCTTGGCTTAGGCGAAACGAAAGACGAAGTATTAAAAGCAATGGACGACTTAGTTGCACATGGCTTGGATGTACTTACCTTAGGTCAGTATTTACAACCTACAAAAATGCACTTAGAAGTTGCGGAGTTTATTCATCCGGATCTGTTTGCTGAATACAAAGAAATTGGTTTGTCTAAAGGCTTGAATTATGTGGAGTCCGGACCATTAGTACGTTCTTCGTATCATGCAGAGAAGCATATTTAATTAAAACTGTACTTATAATAAAGAAGCCCATCTTAAATTAAGATGGGCTTCTTTATTTATAGCTTATGAGTTCTATAGAGTGTGTATTTTTTTATTTAAATAACAATTGTCAGACGACTGTGAAATGTTTAGCTCCTATCTTAAGTTAACCTCTTAATCCCAGAGGGATTAAATATCTGTAGAAATTCTCCCCTACAATTATTTCATGCACGGAGCTCCGTTTAGGAGCGACTAGTAAAGATTATCAATGCCGTCCCGATGGGACTTGTACGTGAGATATTCGGATTAACTGTTTTGCTACAGATATTAAGTCCCTAGCGGGACTAAGCATTAATTTGATTCGATTTTGAATTTTGCACTACTAAAATAAGTATTATTGCTTAATCTTAGACTAAGGCCATAAAGCTATATCGAACATTTTCAATATAGATATAACCATGGTATACAATCCCAATAACATAAATATGATGCATTGAAATAATATGTTTTTATAAGGAGGATTCTTTATTCCTTTAATGAATATATAAGAACATCCGATAGTTAAAATAAGACTGCAAATAAATATTAGTTTAAGCACTGTTGTACTCATATTATTCTTATTGAATATAGATAATACTTCCAAAGCCATCATCCATAATCCAAACAATGCAGACAAAATAAATTTCGATGTATTTATTCTATATGGTCTGTCTCGAACTCCATTCATAAACATATGGATAGAGATACCAGCAAAAAATACACCAATAAAAAAATATACAAAATCAGACATAATCATTTTTTTACTTTTATTTCACTGCCTTCCGCGCTCTAACCGTCGGCGCCTCTAAGGTACCATGATAGGTTACCCAGGCAGCATCTACTTCAATCATCCCGAACTCTTTTACCCAGGCTGCAACGGTTGACAGGCGCTGCGGCTGGTCGTACTCAGGACTGAACATGTCGAAGGTGTCGAGAATAATCCATTCACGTAATTGTTCCGGAGACATTCCTGCAGGAAGTGTGCGATCTATTTCACAGATAGGAACAAAACGATTCAACACACCTAAGCCAATACGTTTGTTAAATCTATAAATAGAAGTAAGTGTGTCTACATTGTTGCGTATCCACGACATCAAGCGTTCGTGCTTCATGCGTTTTAAAAATGGACGCAGTATGTATTTACCATGAACTTTTGTAAGGATATTTTTGATCGGATAAAAATCGATTACCAACTCCCCGCCCGGCTTCACCATTTCGGCCAAGGCTTTTACAGAGGCTTTGAAATCAGGCGTGTGTTGCAATACACCGAGGCATATTACTTTGTCGAAGGATTCTTTTTTAAATGGAAGGTCGTAAATACTAGCCTGAAATAATTTCAAGCGTTCGTGCGGACCNTTNTTGCGGTAGTTTGCTTCAACAGCNGTTGAATAATCAACGGAATAAAGAGATGCTTTTGTATGATCTAAAATAATNTGACTGAATCGTCCGGCGCCGCTGCCGACTTCTAAAAGTGTTTGACCTTCTAAGCTACCTTTAGTCCAACGGGTTTGAGCAAAAAATCGATCTTCCGAAACGGTATTCCCAGAGAATTTATCTATTTGTGTTTTTTGAAAGGCATTCCATTCAAGACCAAAATTGGATGTGTAATTATCGTTGGAAACCAATCTGTATGCGCCTTCAGAGATTGGGTAGACCACCTCACCTACACTATTTATGAGGCCTGAGGAATTTTCTTTTAAAGATTGCTTTGTAACAGGATCAATTATTTCTATCATATTAAATTATATGGAAAGGGTTAGGCTTCCAATTCATTTAATATTTCTTTAATATTTACATCCTTTATAGGCTTTACGATATAATCCTTAATCATGGCATAGGTCTTCGATTTCAAGAGATCTTTATCATCAATAGACGAACTTACCATATAGATGTTCGGTTTTTTATCAGACCCATCAATCAATATCTGAAGCTCCGCTAGAAAATCCCAGCCGTCCATAATCGGCATATTGATATCCAAAAAAATCAAATCCGGCAATGGTTTACTTCCGTTTATGAATTCTTTAATTGTACGTAAAGCATCTTCTCCATTTAAAAAAAAATGTAAATCGTCATTTCTTTCAAGTCTTTCAAAAGATTTTTTTGTAATAAATTGAAAAATTTCATCATCATCGATGATGTAAATCATTGCCTTGTCTTTCATAATGCATTCATCCAATTGATGTCAAGTTAAGTATTTTTTTGAATTGATATTACATTCTAAGCCGTTCAAGTTTTTAACATTTGATCCAACAATTATTACACTACCTACAAGTAGGTATTTTAAAAAAAAAGTATTCACCTTGTATACGCACGAAACACCTAAAAAGATCTTTTAAATCACGAATTTTAAACTGAGGCAGCATATTTTAGACAATTTCATTATCCTCATAACCTACCCCCAATTAGTATGACATTATAAAAAAATGAATTTAATCACTATTTATTACTTCATTAAATATTTGATAATAAGGGGTTTTAAATTCAATTATGTATATTAATTGATGTAAAAAATTAATATATGGCGACCAATTTTTCACCTGTACATAAGGAGCATCTTTTGACAAATGTCATCACAAGCAGCACGGATTGTATAAAAGTACTTGATCTGCAGGGGCGTCTTGTGTCCATGAACGAAAATGGTCAGCGTATTGCGGAGATCGACGATATTAGTTCTTTTATTGGTGCGGCCTACCTTGATTTATGGATCGATTCAAAACAAGATGCAACAAAAGCATTAGAGGATGCGAGAAACGGAGGTACAGGTAGATTTGTAGGATGGCTACCTACGTTGAAAACGAATACACCAAAATGGTGGGATATAATCATAACACCCATACCCGATATTTTTGGTATGCCAGAGCAATTATTGGTTGTAGCCAGAGACATCACAGAATACACCTTATTACAAGAAGAATTAAAGACCCGCAATAAAGAATTGTTAAAGACCAACAACGATCTTGATAACTTTATTTACACGGCATCACATGATCTAAGATCACCTATCACCAATATTGAAGGACTACTTCATACGTTAAAGGTTACATTAAAAAGCGATCAGGTAGAAAAACTACAGGAAGCAGATGCCATACTTGGAATGATTGATAAAACAATCAACAAATTCAAGCGAACCATTTTAGATCTAACAGAGATCAGTAAAGTTCAACGAACAAACGAAGAAGACATTCATCAAATAAACTGTTCTGAAATCATTGAAGATGTCCTCTTTAGTATTCAAGACAAAGTAACGGAATCAAGCGCTGTCATTCGCATCGATACAGATGCATGCAATCATTTAATTTTTTCAACCAAAAATTTTAAAAGTATTGTCTATAATCTGTTAAGCAATGCTATTAAATATCGACATCCCGACAAAACATTAGAGATCACTGTTCATACAGAAAAAATGAACGATACCATTTTGCTAAGCATACAGGATAATGGCTTAGGAATTAGTCCTACTCACTTACCTAAATTGTTCTCCATGTTCAAACGCTTCCATACCCACGTTGAAGGAACAGGCATTGGATTGTATATCATCAAACGGATTATTGATAATGCGGGTGGTGAAATAACCGTTGAGAGCGAATTAAATAAGGGAACGACGTTTAATGTTTTTTTTAAAGCTCAATAAAAATTATTTCTAAAATATTACTTTAAATGTTGTCCCAACATTTATTTTACTTTCGACTGAAATTGTTCCGCCTAGTGTTTCAATTTGTCTTTTAGTCATATACAAGCCTACCCCTCTGGAATCTTTGTTAGGATGGAACGTTTTATACAAACCAAATATTTTATGTTTGTGTTTTTCCAAATCAATACCAATCCCATTATCTGAAATTGATAAAATTGTTTCCTTATTTTCTGAAAGAAATGTCCTTATTTTAATTACCGATTTTCTCTCATAAGACCTGTATTTAATGGCATTCGAAATTAAATTGATAAAAACACTTTGCAGGTATGTTGGCGAATAATGCACGATCGGACAGGCCGAAAAATCAACATCAAATTGTATACCTGCTTCTTTTACTTGTCCAGACAAAAGCGTTACAACATTATCAAACATCTCCTGAAAAACAATATCACATTCATCATCCACAAAATCTTTTTCAATTTTTAATGACTCTGCTAACACCTGAATGGTAGATAATAAATTTGCAGAGACATGTTTTAAATTTTTAAAATATTCATTTTGCTCTGCTTCATCTTTTGATGTTTCAAAATAATCCAATAAGATACTTAAGTTGCTTATGGGTGATCTTAAATTATGAGAAGTAATATGAGCAAAGTCTTCTAACTGTCGATTTTTAATTTTAAGGTTATTTATTGAAATGTATCTTTCCGTAACATCTGAATACGAACAAACAACTGCTACCTGTCTTCCAAACTCATCCAGCACTGGTTCTGAATTTATACTTAACCAAACAACTTCTTTAGAAGGTTTAACCCAACCGAGTGTAACGTTCCTATAAGCTACTCCTGTAGCAAGCGTTTTTATGCCGGGAAATTCTTCCAGAGGAAAAGGTGAAAAGTCTTCTTTGATTGCAATACCTTCACCAAAGGATAAATCATTGCCCGTTAACACTTCATTATCATAACCAATGATCGTTGTTGCGGCCGTATTGTGATCTAATATTTTACCCAGCAGATCAATAATGATAACCCCTTCGCTCATGGCCTCTATAACTGCCTTGTAGCGTTCTTTCGTTTGGCCAAGAAGTGTTTTTAATTCATTCTCTTTTGTTATATCTAAAACAACTCCTGTCATTCTAAAAGGGATTCCTTTTATTCTATCTACTTTTCCTTTACAAAACAACAAACGTTTTGATTTATCAGAAAGATAAATGGAATGTTCGTATGAAAAATTTCCATGTTCCTCTGTCAATGCTTTTTCAATAGCACCAACGACAGAATCTCTTTCTTCATCCGGAATTAAGTTTAAATAACTTTCGTAATTTCCTTTAAACTGATCTTTTTTCAATCCAAAAATTTCAAGTACATGATCGGACCATATAACTTCATTTGTCTGAATATTCCACGACCAGGTGCCCATGTTTCCTGCCTCCATAGACAGCTTCAATTGAGACTCACGCTGTATCAATGTATCTTCAATACTTTTTAAAACATCAATATCAACAACTGTCCCCGTAAAGCGCAACACGGAATCTTCTTTGACAGATTTCGACGTAAATAATAAATATTTATATGCGCCACTTTTGGTGCGCATCTTTATTTCAAGATTTTCTTCGATAAAACTTTTATACGTATCCTTTGTTGAATAAAACGTATTCATCGTTTTCAAAAAACTTTCTAAATGATCCGGATGAATCAATTCAATCATTGTTTGAAATCCCGGATCAATATCTCCTCTTGAATACCCAAGCAGTGCCAAAAAAGAATCTGACCACCATGATTGGCCATGATCTGTATCAATCCATACCCACAAACCAACATTGGATCTTTCTAAGGCAGATTCATACTGATATTTTAGCTGATCAATTTTATGTGTTACAATGGATGTTCGAATGGTAACAAGAGCAACAACCGTATTCATTTTAACCGGTTGAATAGAGATTACAAATGATTTAAATACATCATAAATGACATCTTCCCAAAAATCATTTCTGCCAGTATGCAGCCAGGATAGTATGGGTGCATAAAACCTGGATTCTTTAAAAACCTGATCTACATGTATATTCTGAATGGAATTCTGAGTGACCAGATCTTCAAACATTGTAGTATTTGAATCTGTATATTCACAGATTCCCAACTTATTTACATATAAGGTTAAAAAATGAATGCTATCAGACATATTCGAAAGTTAGAATTTAAAAAAAGACGGTTATGCAATTTCAATATGTTCTGTCAATAATAACCTATTGATTGAAAAAATAATAGTAATTTTATAAAAATTATACAAAATACTCTATGTCCACTGCAAAAAGTGATATTAAAAAAGTAACAACGCACCAGCTTCAGGAAATGAAGAACCGTGGTGAAAAAATATCTATGTTAACAGCCTACGATTATTCAATGGCTCGAATACTTGATGCTGCGGGTGTTGATGTAATTCTTGTTGGTGACTCTGCCTCAAATGTAATGGCGGGCCATGAAACTACTTTGCCGATTACCTTAGATCAAATGATCTACCATGCATCGTCTGTTATTCGTGCAATCAACAGAGCATTGGTTGTTGTCGATCTTCCTTTTGGTTCGTATCAGGGAAATTCTTCCGAAGCATTAAGAAGTGCTATTCGAATCATGAAAGAATCCGGAGCACATGCCGTAAAAATGGAAGGTGGCGTTGAAATAAAAGAATCTGTATTAAGAATCATTAGCGCTGGTATACCTGTAATGGGCCACCTGGGCCTAATGCCACAATCTATATATAAATTTGGAACGTACGTAGTAAGAGCCAGAGAAGAAGAAGAAGCCAACAAACTTATTGCAGATGCACAAATATTAGAACAGAGTGGCTGCTTTGGTTTGGTACTTGAAAAAATACCGGCATCCTTATCAAAAATTGTAACGGCTAAACTGCAAATACCAACGATCGGAATCGGCGCAGGTGCTGATGTAGATGGACAAGTGCTTGTGACGCATGATTTATTAGGTATTAATAACGAATTCCATCCGCGTTTTTTAAGAACATATGCAAATCTTCAATCTGTAATCAGTACAGCTGTTACAGCCTATATTGAAGACGTTAAATCTAAAGATTTTCCAAACGCAAACGAATGTTACTAGACTCAACAGATCCTTCTTTCGATCCCATCAACGAGTTTGAAAATTTCTTTACCGTTGTCTTTGAAGACAATCATTTAATTGCTGTAAACAAAAAGAATGGTGTGTTGGTACAAGGCGATAACACAGGTGATACGCCTTTGTCTGAACATGTAAAAGAGTACCTCAAAAAGAAATACAATAAACCCGGAAATGTATTTGCAGGTGTCATTCATCGAATTGACAGGCCTGTAAGCGGACTTGTACTCTTGGCTAAAACATCGAAGGCGCTAGAACGCATGAATAAACAGTTTGCCGATAAAAAAATACAAAAAACGTATTTAATGATTACAGGTACAAAACCTGCTAATCAAACTGGCAAACTTACTCATTGGTTAACAAAAGATGCAAAACGCAATATTGCAAAAGCACACAAAGCGGAGGTGAAAGAAAGTAAGTATTGCGAACTTTCATATACGTTGCTAAAATCAAGCGATCGTTATTTTTTAATCGAAGTAAAACCCATTACCGGAAGGTCGCATCAAATCCGTTGTCAGATGGCCAGCATCGGATGCATCATTAAAGGTGATTTAAAGTACGGTGCGCCACGCAGCAATCCGGATGGAGGTATTTGTTTACATTCATATAAGCTAGCCTTTGAGCACCCTGTAACAGGCGACAAAATGAATTTAAAAGCCGCACCTCCCAGCGATCAACTTTGGAATGCATTAAATGTATAAAGTAGCTTTCGCATTTTATTTATAAAACAAAGAGGTCTCTCCGCATAATGCGAAGAGACCTCTTTGTTTTATATGAATCCCAACCGGAATTAGTTGTTTGTATTTCCAAGAATCTGTAACCAGCTTTTGTATTCTTTATCGCCACATGTAGTTGTGATATGGTAATAATACATACCGTCTGTTAATTCTTTAGGTACCCAGTTATTCTCATAATTGTTTGCTTCGTACACTTTAGATCCCCAACGGTTCACTACTTCAATATGAGAACCTTCGCTAATAATATCCATTTTTGTTACTTTATCTCTTAAGATGAATATATCATTTTTATTATCACCATTTGGAGTAATTAAGTTCGGAATATCTAAATCCTGACTTTCTACTGCGTGTACTATAACGTCATCTAGATTTGTTTTACAACCCGGGTTTACATTATCCAATACATATACCGTATATGTTGTTTCTTCGCCTGTAGGCTTTACCGTAACATTTGCTGAATTACCCGTTGAAGAGAACGATCCATCTGAACTAACCCAGATATATGAATAGTTTCCTGAACCACCAGTACCAGTAATACTTGCACTCAAATCTCTTTCTGTATTTACACACAATGTATCAGACGGACCATCAGCTGTAACAGCAAATCCTCCTCTAAGGCCAGCAAATACTTCAACATCAGCCTTACTATCTGGACCGCATGCACCGGTTATTGTATATGTAAACGTGTATGGCGTAGGCCCATCAATTAAATTACTTGCTTCTGCAGTGCCTGGAGTAGAAGTAGCTGTAATTACAGCTGTTGAAGGTACTACCGTCCATGTACCCGTCGTACCACTTGGCGGAACATTACCTACCAATATTGCTGTACCTATGCACGTAGTGAATCCATTACCTACTACTACCGGTGGATTATTCGGACTGATTGTAATGCTGGTTGTAGCTTCTATGTTTAAACAACCGCCGTTCGATTCTTTTACGCGTATTGTCCCGCCGCTTAAGCCGGAATTTACAGTAATTGGATTTACCGTTGTCGCAGAAGTTATTGTTGCATCCCCGTCTAGTACATCCCAAACGTATGTACTTCCAGGATTTGCAGTATTTACCGTTAACGTTGCAGTTAAACTAGAGCAATGTGCTCCGCCGCCATCAATTGAAGGCGTTGCTAAATTAGTCCGCTCTACATCAACAGTAGATGTTGATGCTATACAAGGAGAATTTGTTATAGACCAGGTAAACGTATAAACTGTTCCTGTTGATAAACCACTTGCTTTTGCCGTAGGCGATGTAGCATCATCAAAAGTAATTCCAAGGTTTGGAGATACTGTCCAAGCACCTGTTCCAATTGTTGGAGTATTTCCAGCAAGTGTTACATCACCTGTATTACATGTAGCTTTATTTGTTCCAGCATTTGAAACCGTTGGCTGAGGTTTATTATTAATCAATACAGTACCAGTTACATCTGCACAAGGTGCATTCGTAACAGTCCAAGTAAAGGTATAGTTTGTCGCGTCTGCCAAACCATTCGCATTTGTTGTTGGCGAAGTTGCATCATCAAATGTAATTCCAATAGCAGGACTAGCTGTCCAGGCACCTGTACTACCATTAAGAGGACTACCTGTTAATGCTACAGTTGTTGCTGCACATAAAGTTCGATCTGTCCCTGCACTCACTCCTGTAGGTTTAGCCTTAATTGTTAATGCCGCATCCGCTGTTGTGCTACATGATGCTGATGACGATTCCGTAACAGATACATTTCCTGTAATTGGTGCTGTACCAATATCAACCTTTATAGCAGATGTACCACCACCAAACACTATTGTTGTACCTGTTGGTGAAGTCCATGTATATGTATTGCCTGCTACAGATGTGGTACTAAATGCAGCGCTTGTTGTTCCTTCACATAAGGTTGTTGTACCTGTAATACTTGGTGTAGGTTTGATTGGGTTGTTTACTACTGAAGTTCCTACCACTGCTGCACATGGTGCATTTGTTACAGCCCAAGTAAAGGTATAATTCGTTCCTGGCACCAAACCATTTGCTGTTGTTGATGCACTTGTACCAGCTGTAAATGTTGGTCCGGATGGTAAAACACTCCATGCACCTGTTGTACCTGCATGCGTACTACCTGTTAAGTTTACGGTAGTTGCTGAACATAAATTCTGTTCTATACCTGCACTTACTGAAGTAGGTATCGCCTTAATTGTTAATGTAGCTGTTGCTGTTGTTTTGCATGTTGCGGATGACGATTCCGTTACTGTCACATCTCCTGTAATTGGTGCAGCACCAATTGTAGCAGTAATAGACGATGTGCCAGCACCCGTTGCAACTGTAACCTTTGTAGGTACTGTCCATGCATATGTATTGCCTGATACAGATGTAGTACTGAATGCAGCGCCTGTTGTACCTTCACATAATGTTGTTATACCTGTAATACTTGGTGTAGGTTTGATTGGGTTATTTACTACTGAACTTGCTGTTACTGCTGCACATGGTGCATTTGTTACAGCCCAAGTAAAGGTATAGTTTGTTCCTGGCACCAAACCATTTGCTGTTGTTGATGCACTTGTACCAGCTGTAAATGTCGGGCCGGATGGTAAAACGCTCCATGCTCCTGTTGTACCTGCATGCGTACTACCTGTTAAGTTTACGGTAGTTTCTGAACACAAATTTTGAGTAGTACCAGCACTAACTGAAGTAGGTATCGCCTTAATTGTTAATGTAGCTGTTGCTGTTGTTTTGCATGTTGCGGATGACGATTCCGTTACTGT
>Ga0065715_10000469_pt1 | contig 12791 bp, 11 predicted proteins | sample MisBulReplicate1_FD_59102 | JGI IMG/M metagenome (GOLD analysis project Ga0065715, IMG submission 59102) | Miscanthus rhizosphere microbial communities from Kellogg Biological Station, MSU, sample Bulk Soil Replicate 1 : eDNA_1 v2 (version 2) | ecosystem: Host-associated > Plants > Roots >...
ACGCTCTGAAAATTGAAGCGGTTGTTTTTCAGACAGGCATTAAGAGGCATTAGTAAGGTGATTTTATTCTCAAATTTTCATTTGAACTTTTTCCGTGCCTGTATACTTTTGATTATGCAAGCTTTCGGCCTATTAAAGCCCTACTTTGTTATAGTGAATTGATCCTTTATCGATCCATCTTTGTCAGAGTAAAATTTACCCTTCATTAATTTTCCGTCGTTTGATATTTCTAGATTAAGAAAGCCGTATTCTTCAAATTGATCAACGTTAAATGATGCCTTACCGTTTAGGGAGTACAGTGATCTGCCTGCAGTTCCAACGACGAGATAGATTTCACCTGCTGGATCTTTGTAATCGTTATTCTGTGAGGAACTTATCAAAGGCTCCGATGACTTGGCATTATTGAATGTCATTGGATAGGTGCGCTGATAATTGTGATTGTGTGCCTGAAGTACCAGATCGACGTCGTATTTGTCGAATAAAGGATGATAAGTATCTCTGAAAGGTACATTTGGTGGATGTTTGCTGGGTGATGTGTACACTGGAGTATGGAATCCCACAATGTTCCATTTTATAGCTGCATCAGCTGATGCAATTGCTAAATCATTCTTGGCGAAGGAATATTGAGGAGAGTTAGAGTTGAACGCAATTTCTGAATTCAACATCAGGAAGTGAATATTACGGTAATTAAAGGAGTAATAACTCGTGCCAAGTCCGAATTTATCAAGATATGATGTGGGCAGAGACGAAGGACTGCCTTCGTCTTCCTCATGATTTCCCATGCTGAATTTGGTTATCGATTTTATCGGGCTTATCAGCTTCAACCAACAGTCGGGAGTATCTTTGTAACTCAGATCACCTAATGCAAGAACAACTTCTGGAGTTTTTTGCACGATATTATCCAAAGTGCTTTGGGCTTGAGAGGAGCAGCCCCAGTCACCCGCAGCGGCGATATTGAGCGTACTATCAGAAGGCGGTGGCGTCGGTGGTGGGGTAGGAGTGGGTGCAGGTGTATTATTTGGATCTCCAAATACGCCTATTTCCAAAATACTGGCCCAGTTGTTAATAGTGTTCCCATTTACAGTAATCTTAATATATCGTGCAGTTATGTCTGGAAATTCGTACCTTTCAAACCCGTTAGTAGTACCGCTGCTCGTCCCTGAAAAAACATCGGTAAATGACTTGCCATCGTTTGAAACACCTATTACGAATTTACTAATTCTCTCTGTCCCCCTGTACCATGAAGCCTCTAGATTACATATTGTCTTCTTTTTCCCAATATCTAACGTGAGGGATGATCCGAGACCCTGTTCGGACCATCGCGTAGTGAGGTCATTATCTATCGCGTACTTTGGTCCTAGACTGGGCGTGCCTCCAGACTCGGTAATCTTTGAAACTGACAGTTTATTGCAAGGATTGGAAGTAGGTGGTGATGGTGGCGGTGGAGTGTTACCTGCAGAGGTGGTAAATGACCATGTCTTGCCTGCAGTCATAGCATTACCTTCTTTATCCTTTACTCCGGTCGTTATGGTAGCAGTGTAAGATGTTGAAAATCCAAGCGACGAGGAGGGCTTAAAGGTGGCAGTCTTTGCATCAGTACTCAATGTTAATGTTCCGGCGATACTAGTACCAGCACCATTTTTCACGGTAAATATTGCGGGACTGGACCAGCTCTGTACTGGCTCGCTAAATGTAGCTGCAATTGATGAANTAACTGGAACCCCTGAAGCACCGCTAGCAGGACTGGTGCTTGTGACTGAGGGNGGAGTAGTATCTGAGTTTGGTGGTTGCGTAATTAAATTGCCGAGCACTTTTATTTCGGAAATGCTTGCCCAATCGTTAATAGAATTTCCATTAATTGTAATTTTCACATATCGTCCAGTTGTGTCTGGAAAATCATAGCTCTCAAAGCCAGTAGTTGTACCGCTGCTCTTGCCTGAAAAAACATCGGTAAATGATTTGCCGTCTATTGAAACCGAGATTACAAAATTACTGGTCCTCTGATTCCCGTTATACCACGAAATATCAACAGCACATATGGATCTTTCTTTACTGAAGTCCACAGTAATTGACGACCCTATACCTAAATTCGACCATCGAGTAGTGAGGTTCACATCTATTGCATTAGTTGCAGGATTACCAATCTGACTTCCACTTGCGGTGACGCCAGAGATTGCAAGAATATTGCAGGAAGTGGCGGCAGCAGCAAACGTAGGATTGGCTACTACTGGAGGTAAAGGCAAGAACTGCTGAGCAATAGCTGGTTTATTGACATATAATTCCAAAGTCATGAGAGAAAAAGAGATCAGAAAAGTAAAGATAACTATAGTCTTCACATTAAAGTTCAACGTAATTTTTTTTATGTTTTAGTTTATTTCGCCATTTGTAAAATCTTCTAGCCCTATTAGTCATTTGAATTTACAAACTCTCACGATTCCACTGACTAGTCTTGGTTTTTAATTGCCGTATCGTATGGTGTATCAATTCCAATTTTCGCGTAATAAATTCTCTGACGCAACGACTGTAATGGAGAATGATCGACTTGCACAATTAATAAGTCTAAAGTCAGCACCCACTTTCATTCTTGTCAGAGAGAGGAAAGTACCTTTGGGGATAGTGGGAGCGCAATCATACAGCATATTTCAAAAACTATATCACAGTTGGAAAAACCATAAGGATCCCCAAATGACAAAGAAGATGTCTATGACACATAACTAAACCCAGATAAAATATTGGGGTCGCGTAATACATGAGATTTGGATATCTTCCGTATTCTATTTGAAATAGGATGTACTTGTAAAGTTATTAATCAATACTTTAAACACTCTTGTCTTATAAATTATTGATCCATATACTAGAAGATTTGAAACTTCGCAATCGGATGGATATAATCGCCAATATCCTGAATTCCATCAGATCAAATGGAGACGTTGGTGCGTCCAAGTCACACATTGTCGAAATCGCTGACGTTTCATACATGAAACTGAGAGAATACGCTCCATTGTTAGACGAATTCCAGCTTTGGAAATTGGATGATGAAACGAAATTATACTCTATTACTGCTAGAGGACTGGAATATTTAGAACTTTATCATTTAATTTCGGAGCTAGATGAAGTCATACCTCGCAAAGCTGAAGTAGCTATGCACGATTTAACAGTCGATTAATATTTCATTACCAACAATTTAATCGATAATTAGGCTGCAGCAAACTTATCCAATAATACTTCTTGTCCAGTGATCATGAGCAAATCTTCAGCGTTGTCAATAAATAATTGGTTAATTTTAGTAATAAATAATCCGACCTTATTGTAGCACTCGATCGTATTACAATTTGCTAACATAACGTCAACCTTTTTTTCGAGTTCATTTAGCGCTAATGTTGATAGTGTTACCAATGGTGTATTAGTACGAAAGAACTTATTGAGAACTGATTGATACGATACTAAAAAGTTGTTACAAGAGTAAGTCAAGTTAACTGTAGCTCGTGTAGCGCAAGTAGTCGTTATCTGTGCAAGTTCCATCTGAAGGTTATGAGCTGTCTTAACATTTCGATCTGGATGCGGAGATGGATAATAAGTCAATGTGTTGATAAACTGTGCATCCTCATTTTTAGTGGCACTTTTCTGACCATTAGCTGTTTTAAGTTCCATATTCGAAACGAAGGTAATAGTGAATATTAGTAGTGTGACAACTAAATATACGAATTTAGTATTATTATATAACATTGTTACATTCCAGTCTTTATAAGAATTAGGCTGATATTTACGCTAATCGGAAAAATCTTATATAATTACACAAATAAACTAAAATATCATAATATATTTCTATAAAATTTATCCAAATTAGGTCGTTAGTCCACTGATTTACTAAATATAATAGATCCATCGCCAAGATATTGGCTCGTAATCTTACTTTAGTTTGTAAACTTACGGGCAGCATAGAAGCAATCAGGAGAGCAAATGTTGAGCTTAAGATCTTCTAAAATACCTTCTGTTAAGGGTCACTTACAATATTCTGATTAATCTACACAATTGAGTTACGGGTTTGATCACAAATTATCTTGCTGATATTGTCAAAAAAAAGAAAAAGGAGATTGAATCAGTAATTTTACTTCTTCTTTTCCATACGCATAACGTCAACTTGCCCGCTGTGAAGCCAGTCTTTCAACTCTTCATGTGTAGGTTTTAAGTCGTGTTTTCCTGACAAATGAAGGTGAAGTAAGACATAGTTAATCTGATTCAGCAGTGGCTTATTCCCTTCGTCCCCTTTGCGAGCTTTTTGCTTTAGTTCAAGTGGAGCAGTACTCCACCATTCCTCAAATGAGCGTCCCATGTTCAAAGACAACCAGTCGAACCTTAAAAGTTTTTCAGACTTTTGCCGTCGCATATCTTAATCTCTTCAAGTTCCATTGCATGGCCAGGAAAATGTAATACTCAGCCAAATCGATGTTTAAATACCCAATGCCTGTTCCAACACACGTTAAAATCAACTATAATTGTAATGTGAAATATACTTAGTCCAGGCCAAAATAATGAGCAGACGAGAGAAAAAAGATCCTAATTATTGGATTAGTATGGCCTATTCATTAGACAGGCAAGGGAAATATGATAAGGCCAAAAGGTATTACGAAAAAACCTTGGAAGTCGATCCAGAAAACCTGGAGGCGCTTATTAACTTGGGCAAGGTCTTAGGTCAATTGGAAAACTTTGATGAGGCTCTGAAGTATCTTTTATACGCAACTAAAGTTTATCCTGATGTGGTAGAGGCCTGGATTAATCTTGGTGCAGTTTACAATAATGTTGACAATACGAGTGAAGCAAAAAGAAGTTACGATAAAGCAACTGAGCTGGATCCGAGTAATCCTAAATTATGGCATAACAAGGGCCTTGTCTTCAAGCGGTTAAACAAATTAAATGACGCAATTTCATGCTATGACGAGTGTCTGAGGCTTTCGCCTGGCAACATTGGAGCGTGGTGTGACAAAGCTTTTGCCTACATGAATCTGCAAGAGTATGACCTAGCTGATGGTTGTTATGATGAGATCTTGAAAGTTGATCCGAATAATGCTGATGCAATTAATGGGAAGGGTTGTGTGCAAGTATCAAAGGGGAATTATTTGAAGGCAATATCATTCTTTGATTTAGCTCTAAAAATTGATCCTGGTAATGTCCAAATATTGATAAATAAGGGGTTCGCCTTAGAAGAGGCGGGTAATCCAGAAGAAGCCCAGAAATACTACGATGCTGCTATCAAGGCGTACTTGCCCCAGTGATCTAGGGGCAATGCCTTACGTTACAAGTTACTTAGAACATTCTGACTACCCCTGTTTTCATATTCTTCACGGTCGTTTGGATCAAACCAAATGCATGCAGCGCTATCATCCACCAATTTTATGCTAATTGAAACGTCAATTGCAGAACTGTTCTTTGTAGTTACCGTGGATGTAAAATTGAACGTGCAAGTATAGTTACTGACTAAGGGATCACGAACCAGTTTGAAATCCCAAATGACATGTTTGCAAGACGTAGCCCCATACAATTCCAATAGATGAAATGTATATTCGCAGATTTCAAGTTAGGTTCATTTTCGCAGTATTTTTGGATTAAATGACGGCAACATCTAGGCATGCAATATGGTAAAAGATGTAACCAATAATAAAAGACTTACATTATTGCGCCGTAGATGATAGAGATCTTTCCCACTATCCTGTCTTAGTCAACCAGAAACTAGCCACCGAATTCTGCAGGCATAGATTCCAAATTCAAATTATATGCCTTGGTCACTCCATTGTTATCAATTATTGTTAACGCAAGATTATCCCCAGGTGACTTAGTTTGTATGTAATTTATCAGATCAGCCTTGTCTTTTATTAATATATTATCAGCTTTTATTATAACATTATCGGATTCGATTTTCGCTCTGGAGGATGGGCTATCGGGCAAAACCGACAATACATAGGCACCCTTAGCCTCACTTAAACCAACTTTTTCAGGGAAAAACGCAGGAATATCTGAGACAAGTATTCCCAGGTACGGGGCATCATAACTACCATTTGCAATTATGATGTCTACTACCCGTTTTACAGTTCCTGATGATATTGCTAGTCCAATATTGGGTTCTGTTGACTGAGAGCTGGTGTCAGCGATAACCCCTCTATCGTTTACACCAACAACTTCTCCATCAAAATTTAACAGAGGACCACCAGAATTACCATGAGTAATTGGAGCATCAGTCTGAATCAAGTCTCCAACCCAAGAATCCGGGAAAAATAACCCTTTTTGAATCCTTCCGACCTGACTAATTATGCCCTCCGTCATGGATCCTGTCAGACCAATTGGGTTTCCTATAGCCACGACCGGAGTTCCAATTCTAATTTCCGAAGGACTAGCTAGAGGCAAGGGAACAATCTTTTCGTTGTATAAGGCAGAAGGGTCCAGTTGAATAACGGCCAGGTCTATAAGAGGTTCTACACCAACAATAGTGCCTTTATAACCGTTACCATTCAGAAATTTTACCAATATGGCTTGGGCACCCTGTACTACATGATAATTAGTAACGATCTTTCCACTCTCGTCATATACGAATCCTGATCCAATTGAACCAGATGGCTCTTGAAGGAATGGTTCATCATTCACGGTAATACGAGGATTAACATACTGAACAAGTGTGTCTATTCTTACCACAGAATTCTTGACCTTATCAAATAATTCCTGGGACCTTTCTGAATTTGAGTTATTAGTTGTTGTAGCATTCGGTCCTAAATTTTGAATAGGAGTGGCGAATACTTCATTGGAATTCATAAGATAAAACATAAAGACGGTTACCGCAAGCATTGAAATGGAAAACAAGAGAGCCCTTTTCTGGTTTTGTTTTAACACATGTGACGAATATTCTTTACGATCTACCTCCTGTTTAGTGTGGACAAAGAACATAACAGAAGTCTTTATTTTATTCGCAGTAGTGAGGCTATTGCAAAACATTGATTCTTAAATCACCCCTCCGTCATAGACGTGAATAAAGTAGTCCAGATCTTGCAAGTTAGAAGGAGCAGTCACATTTGCACCTCTCAGGTTCAACTCTATTGAATCAATCATTGTATTCAAGTTATTTTCAGATCCAGGATACTCTGTTACTTCAGCTGAGTAAGTAATTTGATATGCCGTGGAAGTTCCTGGAATCACTGCGCCTAGCTGCCTTGTCAAGATTACTTCGTCATTGTTGCCTGTATATGTATAAAGAATTTCGTAACCTGGAATACCTGCCAGTTGAACAGAATTCAAATCTGAAGAAAGTAGTGTGAAATCTTTGAGCTGTGTTCTATAATTTTGAATCAGTCTGGCAAGATAAGTTGAAGGAGTGGCCTCGAAATTGAAATAATCTACGCCCACTATAACGTAAGCGGTGGATTCTGGTTTGTCGAATTCTTGTACAAATACAGTTGTATACTTTTCATCAGAATACGGAGTAACTTTATTCCACGTACTTGGATAGTTAATTTTAATTCCGTATGTAGAATTCTCATATGTTGCAAAACACTCATTGCTATTTTGCAGAGTGGAAGGTACGCAACCACTTCCTTCTGAAGCAGTTGAATCTTGGGGTAAAGGACCTTCAGATTCTGAGGACTGATTTGAATCATTATTGGTTGTTTCTGAATTATTGGTTAACAAGTAATCAGGAAAATATGCGTCATTGTCCTGAGCAAATACGGACAGATATACAGGAACTGTGTTTGGGTATTCTGACATAAAAAAAATTGCGCATAATAGAAACAAGGAAATGAGAGTTGAGAACATGAAAATTCTGAAGTCCATATGCATTTTATCTGAATATTAACCCATTAATGAAGATATGTCCCAAACCAAGAACAATGAAGCTGCCGATGTTAATGTTATTGCTAAAGTCAGTACGATCAATAAATTGGAATACAAGATTATTTCTACCTATATACAATACTCCAAAATTTGTAACTTAATTAAGTTTAGATCAGGGAAGTGTTTCTCAGGATATTTGGAGCATGGCATGATGATATTTTTCTGACTCCAACCCGTCCGACGGACTCCCCGCTGTACATGAAACAATTATACCAATCAAGAAAATAAAATAAAGAAACTTGTTAAAAGTTAGCTTTCGTCTAACTTGCAGCCACTAATGATTAGCCGGGTATACTGTCGTCATTTTCCTTGAGAGCAAGGAACAAACAATTTGGGCAGGGAAATAATTTAAATGGTACCCACGAAAGATTGCCGTAGTTGTATGCAAGGTTATGTGAGTGGAGCTTCGGCTATGATCGATATAGAACTTACCATAGACGAACTGGTTCGACTGCAAACTATCACTAACTAAATTGACTAGATGATTGCACAATTCGTCTGATAAAGCCATGCAGGAATATGTAAACAAATGGCACTTACAACTTACATTGGATGCTTTTACCTCACTTTGTCCATGATCTCTGTCGCCTCATTAAGCATGAATTTTGATAAATTTTCGATCGCCAGGGGTCAGATGGAAATGCCTTTACCTTTACCTTCCCTTAGTAGTAATACTTCGCAAGCCCCTCAATTTCCACCTCAGCTGCCTTCACCTCAAATAACCCATCCTCAAGTTCCATCTTCAGATCAAGATCACTTTCCACAAGTTCAGCCTCCTCTCATAAATTCTACTACTTTAGCTAACAACAAGATTGATCTCTCAAATTTCTTGAGAGACTATTCTGCTAACTTTAGCTCGTGTAATCAGTTGGCAGTATCTAATATTATTGCGAGTGGAAGTCAGTCTAGTTCACCGGCAAGGAACGCGATTGATAATAATATCAATACTAGATGGTCAAATCTAGGGCTGGGTTCACTCATAACATTCGATTTTGGTGCAGAAAGATTCCTGTGTAATATTGATATTGCCTGGTATAGAGGGAATGAACGTGTAATTAATTTTACGATATCGGCTTCAAATGATAGTCAATCATGGAAGCCTCTAGTTATGAATTCAAGCAGCGGAACCTCTTCAGAATCTGAAAGTTATGATCTTCCAGACATAGCCGCTAGATATCTGCAGATAACAGTGACTGGCTCTTCTCTAAGTGATTGGGTGAGTATCTCGGAAGCTAAAGTTTTTGGCAGTCTTCTTCGCAACTCATCGGCTAATATACCTCAATCTGGACCTGCATCACCTATTCAAACTCTTTCATGCACCCCTTTAGGGATAACTACCGTCAATGCTTCAGGGAACCAAGCTGATTTCCCCCCACAGAATGTCATTGATAATAACATCACAACAAGATGGGCAAATCATGATCTCAAATCATCTATCACTCTGGATTTGGGTAAGGAAGCCGAATTGTGCAGCATCAATATTTCTTGGTTTAAAGGAAATGAGCGCACAACTGATTTTTCTATTTCGGTCTCAAACGACAGTAATTCATTCATTGATGTTCTGACTCACACAAGCACTGGAAGTACTCCAGATTTCGAAGGGTATAACCTGCCTGATATAGTTTCAAGGTACGTGCGGATCACAGTTACTGGATCCACTGAAAGTGGTTGGGCGAGTATCTCAGAAATAAAGATTTTTGGAACTTAAGTCTCATAGTCACTAATTTTGGCTTTATCACTCTTCTTACTGTAAGATCGTCCCCTTCCCCACAATAGACGGTACAATTAGACGCAGTATGTCATAAATTATGGCAATATCAATATGTTTGTTACTCTGCAACGAATTAAGCCAAGTGCTTATGGGGATTGTTTTCCAATTTTAGAAAACGAACCTATTTGCTATCGATCTCTTTTTTAGATTCTGCAAATTACTCATCAGGGAACAGATATGTATTTACGTGATCCCCCCCGTAGCGAGATTGGTTAGTTGTTATGAAATTGGTATACACCTACTCCTAAGATAAGAGTAAAGCTAGAATCATAGTAAGCGCTTTTTTGAGGCCTCACAAATTGAGCTGTCTTATTTACCAAAAAAATCGAAATATTTAGTAACAAATGATTTGAGTAAAGCTTATAGTGTCACATGTTATTTTACGCATGAATTTGCAAAATTTAGTGCTAGAATATTTTTAATAATGAATGGGAACATTAAGAGATTTAGTTACGATTTTTAGGAGTTATTAAAAAATCCTTAAATCTTTTCACTACGGTGATCATATATCAAAACCTTATAGAATCACATTCCGTAACTAATTGACTCACATATTATTACGGGCAGTCTTGAACTAGCCATGAAAAAAGATCCGGTCCCAATACTTCCTTTCTCGGGAGATATCATTTTTCTGTTTGCTACAAGGGTACAAGGCTCTTTTAATGCATCTATTTTGTCTTTTTGGTGTACTTTAAACACTTTTTGATCCAAGTCTATGATGTTATTTGATCTTGATTGAAGGAAACTCTACAATTGAGATTGATCTCTTTGTAGCTAAACTTTGTTAATCTTGACTTAAATAATCAAGTTTTGTATGACTTGATTATGTGAACAGTATCCTGTAAAGACGTTGACATAGACTGTGAATTTGTTGGACGGGCCGATACCCAGGAAGAGTTGATGATGCAGGTAGTAGGTCATGTAGTAAAGATGCATGAACTAAATGTAGAAGACGCAATGAAGCCAGAGATGAGAGAAAAATTGAAGGATTATATGCAGAAAATTTGATGAGCAATAATTTCAATTTCAATAAAGAATTGAACATTTTATAATGCTCTCCAGACAATTAAAGTCGGAAAGTAATTAACTAATTAAGGAACTAAATAGAACAGGTGTAATCCCATTTATATTGTGAAAGTTCTTGAATTATTATAATCAAATGCATACATGCAATACAAAGCTATAAATTTAGAAAAATAGCTTTGAATTCTATATGAATGATAAAGCATGGTATATCTTCTATGTTCTTCTGTTCTTCTCTATTCTGATACCTGTTACTATATTTTTATTCCATGGCGATAATTCAAATTCGTTTAATCATCGGGTAACTGTTATTGTAATGAAACCAGGACACGCAGTTCACATCTATCCAACTCAGTCACTTGATCTAAACAATCCCAATGCTTGTATGGAAAGCCTTTTAAATAATCTTCAATCAGGAAATCTTGACTTAAACGCATTTCAAGATGGCGTAGAAAAGTGCTTCGGGCTAAGTCTTAATGACGATGGCAGAAACAATACCCCCATACTTCCACAACCTCCAGCCTCAAGCAATCTTCAAATTGTGTAGGGTTTGACCGTGGTGATGGACATTAATAATATTCCCACGTTGACGAAAAAATATTGAGTACTGTAATTGGGATTGATCGACAATTTTATAATATTTTCTAATAAGTTATTGTTTATCTTGACATGATCACTGCGCCGGAGATAATATCTTCAAAAATTCTCTTTCGAGCCATATCATTTCTTCAACGTTGGATGCATACTTGGGATCGTTGTTGTTTTTAGGTTTCATAGTTACGAAAGTGGAAAAGCAATACTAAGATATCGACTATACTTTTAGCATTGTGTTCTGATTTTCGGAGGTCTAGGTACCAGTACATTTATCCTTATTGTCCTGTGGATCCAAGGATTTTAATCATGATCCCACTCTTTTCAGCTTCGAACCACATTTTGGACACTCGATTTGTTTGTGTTCCGTGCCGCAGCCCATGCAGTAATATTTCAGTGAATTGTTACCAGGCGCTCGAGATGTTGAACTAGACATTCCTGTTAGTCCACCTCTTAATCCCATCTTTCCCATAGTTCTCTTTCTCATATAGTAACCTAGCGCTATGAATACGCCCACTATAGCTACTATAGATATTGGAAATGGTAATAACCGGGAGATTGCAAGACTTATCCCTATTGAAATTACGATCCAGATCAGCTGATTGAAGGCAAATTGTTTATTGTTGTTTGAACTCATATTATTTCATGACCTAACTTTGATGTAAAGATATGCAGCTGAACTACTCCCTTGCTCTCATATAAGTTTGTGCATCGCTTAGATTTCCAGACATGTAACGGGAGTAAATGATTAAATGTTTTTTGTTTTCTTTAACTTGCTCGAAATGATAAAAGGAAAAGAAAAAAATGATTGTTGATTTGCAGTGCGACAATAAATGCATAAATTTTCATGGAGTAGAGGTTATGATCATTGACTAATAAAGCATTATTTTATGCAGCTGCTGCATCTACGTTTATAGCTGGTGTACTACATCTCGCAATAGTTCCCATGTATTTTACGCTAATGCCCGTAGACCTTACGATATTCTTTATAGTATCAGGTCTAGCTCAACTATTTTGGGTTATACCTGTCATCAAGAGATGGAGTAAACCATGGCATTATGTTGGAATAGGTGGGACCGTTGTCTTAATTATTATGTATATAATTGCAGTACCAGGACGTGGGCATCCAGTAGGTGAATTAGATATAGCAATAGAACTATTTCAGATAGTTTTCATAATTCTATGTGGTGTTATAATTGCCCAGAAACAAAGCTCAAATGAATAAACAAAGAATGGCTTCATATTTGACAATTGTCAACTCTATCAAATTAGATTAATCATTCCAAATGAATTCGTTAAGTACTATCAATTCCCACCTACCAGATTTGAAGAACGAAATAAAAATTTATCAAGGTCTGATTGTGTCAAGTTGAAAATGAGCGAAAATTGCATCATCAACTTATTAATTCGTGAAGGGAAAGGAAAAGGCAAATCCAAAGGCAAAGCTAAAGGCGAAGGTAAAGGTAAAGGTAAAGGTAAAGGTAAGCACAGAGATTATACCAGCTGACTACAGAATGAATAATAAAAAAAA
>Ga0065715_10000646_pt1 | contig 12787 bp, 10 predicted proteins | sample MisBulReplicate1_FD_59102 | JGI IMG/M metagenome (GOLD analysis project Ga0065715, IMG submission 59102) | Miscanthus rhizosphere microbial communities from Kellogg Biological Station, MSU, sample Bulk Soil Replicate 1 : eDNA_1 v2 (version 2) | ecosystem: Host-associated > Plants > Roots >...
CGTCAACCCTGAGATCCTGTCGCACTCCGACCATGAAGTCCCCTACACCGAGGGCTGCCTGTCGGTGCCCGACCAATATGCCGAGGTGATGCGGCCGGACGAAATCCGCGCCCGCTGGCTCGACGAAAATGGCAAAGCCCATGAGGAAGACCTCGACGGTCTGCTCGCCGTCTGCCTCCAGCATGAGATGGACCATCTCGAAGGCATATTGTTCATCGACCATCTGTCGAAGTTGAAGCGCGACATGGTGCTGAAAAAGCTGGCCAAGGCCAGGAAGGAGCGGGCGCTTCGCGCCGCCTGATGAGCGACGGCAACGCGCCCTATCACGCGCATATCTATTATTCCGAAGGCGATCGGCCGGCCGCGAGCGCATTGCGCGACGAGTTCGCGGCGCGCGCCGGCATCCTGTTCGTCGGCGCGATGACCGATCGCGGCGTCGGGCCGCATCCCATCCCGCAATATGAAGTCCACTTCCGCGAGAGCTCGCTCGACAACGTCGTCGCCGCGATCGAGGCGTCGGGCCTGCGCGCATTGGTTCACCCGTTGACCGACGACGATCTCGCCGATCACACCACGCTTGGCCGCTGGATCGGCGAGCCGCTCGAGCTCGACATCACCGTGCTCGATCCGCCCGGCGTCAACCAGGGCGTCCCCCGCTTCGGCAGGTCGGATTTCTAGGTTCTAGGCCAGGCTGGCCGCCGCATTGGCGCAGTCGCTGGCGCATTCGCGGCAGATTTGCGCGCACAGCTTGCAATGCTCATGGTCGTGCCGCTCGCACTCGGCNGCGCATTGCTCGCACATCCGCCCGCATAGCATGAGCAGNTCGCGCAGCATCGGCTGGTCGNTGCCGGTACGNCTNAGCCCNAGCCGCGCGGTCGCTTCGCAAATGTCGGAGCAATCCAGGCACAGCCGGATGCACTGGGCCATGTCCATTGCCTCGGCCATGCAGGCATCGGCGCAGCTCAAACACATCTTCGAGGCATACATCAGGTGATGCACGGCATCGCCCAGGGACTGATTGACGTGATCCTTGGAAGCCGGATGAAGCGCGATCTGCTTGCGGATGGACATATGATCTCCTTGTTAGGCGGCAGCGAAGCACCCGCGCCAAGGTTCCGCAAGTCCGGTTTGCAAACGCGGAAGCCCGTGCATCGCCGGCGGCGCTGTGCTTAACCCGCCGCCGCAATGATCGACTCGTTCGAATTTGCGGGCGCCGAGGACCGGAAGCTGGCTGGCCGCCTCGAGGCGCCATCGGGCCGGGTCCGCGGCTGGGCCCTGTTCGCCCATTGCTTCACCTGCGGGAAGGACAATCTCGCCGCGGTCCGCATCGCCCGCACGCTTGCCGGGCAGGGCATAGGCGTGCTGCGGTTCGATTTTGCCGGCATCGGCGAAAGCGACGGCGAGTTTCACGAGACCAGCTTCGCTTCCAATATCGAGGACATTGCCGCAGCTTGCTCGGCAATGGCCGAGAGTGGCCGGCCGGTCAGCCTGCTGGTCGGCCACAGCCTGGGCGGCGCCGCGGTGCTGGCGGCTGCCGGGCAGTGCAAGACCGTTCGCGCCGTTGCGACGATCAATTCGCCGTTCGACGTCGCCCATGCCCTGTCCCAATTCGCGCCCGACGACCTTGCCGCGATCGAACGCGACGGAATTGCCGACGTCCATCTTGCCCAGCGGCCTTTCCGGGTCAGCAGGGAGCTGGTCGACAGCCTCCGGATGCAGGATCAGGGGCGGCGCATTGCCTCCCTGCATCGGCCGCTGCTGATCCTCCACGCGCCGACCGACAGCAGCGTGTCGATCGACCATGCGACGCAGATCTACGCGGCGGCGCGGCATCCCAAGAGTTTCCTGTCGCTGGACAAGGCCGACCATCTGCTCAGCCGCAAGGAGGACGCCGCGCGCGCCGCGACGCTGATTGCCGCCTGGGCTGACGCCTATGTCGATCCGGACCCGGAGGCGGAACAGCCGAAGGATGTCGAGGCGATCGAAACAGGCCGCGGCAAGTTCCAGCTCCTGATCCGGACCGGCAAGCACCAGCTGTTCGCCGACGAACCGGCCGATTTCGGTGGCCTCGACAGCGGGCCGTCGCCGTTCCAGCTGCTGGGCAGCGCGCTGGCCGCCTGCATGACCATGACCGTCCGCCTTTACGCCGACCGCAAGGAGTGGCCGCTGACGCGAATCCGCACCGCGGTCGGCCATAGCCGGGAGCTCGACCAGGCACCCCGCGACCGTTTCGATGTCCGGCTGGCGTTCGAAGGCGATCTCGATGAGGAGCAACGGGCGCGGATGATCGAGATCGCCGGCAAATGCCCGGTCCACAAGGCGCTGACCGAGGGCGCGCGATTCACGATCATGGAGAGCCCGGAAGCGGCGCCGGCCGAGCCGCCGGAGGCCCATGCCGAGGCGATGGAGCGGGTGACGGAGCGCAACCCCTAGGCTTTTTGCGAGTTGTCTTCCGTTCGACCTGATTGAAATATCAGGAAATTTCCCGATTACTAAGGGTGGAATCCGGGACGAGACTCCGGCCAGCCGCTCGGAAAGTCGCGTTGGTCATGAACTTTGGTTTCAATTCGCCGGATGTCGCCATTGACCTTGGGACGGCCAACACGCTCGTCTTTGTGCCCGGCCAGGGCATTGTCATCGACGAGCCATCGGTGGTTGCGGTTGAAATTGCCAACGGGACCCGGCGTATCTGCGCGGTTGGAAGCGAAGCCAAGATCCTGATCGGCAAGACGCCGGACAACATGATGACCTACCGGCCGCTGACGGACGGCGTCATCGGCGATCTCGATATCGCTGAGGAGATGATCAAGCACTTCATTCAGAAGGCCATCGGCAGCCCGTCCATCTTTTCGCGCGGNCCTGAAATCGTGGTCTGCGTCCCGTCGAATGCCACGGCCGTCGAGCGCCGGGCTATCCGGGCGGCGGCGTTCAACGCGGGAGGGCGGGAAGTCTGGCTGGTCGAGGAGCCGATGGCGGCCGCAATTGGCGCCGGGCTGCCGGTCGACAAGCCGATCGGTTCCATGGTGGTCGACATCGGCGGCGGCACCACCGAGGTCGGTATCGTCTCGTTGAGAGGCCTGACGTTCAGTACGTCGATCCGGGTTGGCGGCGACAAGATGGACGAGGCGATCGCCGCCTATGTGCGCCGGAAATATAATCTGCAGATCGGCGATGCGACGGCGGAGACCATCAAGAAGGAAATCGGCTCGGCCCTGGTTACGCATGAAAGCCATTTGGTGGTCGGCCACGTTCGCGGCCAGGATGTAGCGCGTGGCGTTCCCTGCGAAATTGCGCTTTCCCAGGCAGAAATCGCCGAGGCGCTGCAGGAGCCGATGTCGCAGATCGCCCAGATCGTCTCGGCGTCCCTTGAACAGACCAAGCCGGAAATCGCTGCCGATATCATCGACCGCGGAATCACCATGACCGGGGGCGGGTCGCTCCTGCGGAACATCGATCTCCTGCTCGCGGATGAAACNGGNCTGCCCGTCCAGGTGGCCGAGAANCCGCTGATTTGCGTGGCGCTTGGCGCGGGGCGCACCCTTGAGGACCCTGAATTTCGAGGAACGCTTTGTGCGGCCTAAATCTTGCGGATAGTGCCCTCTGATCGCCCGACGATCATCCCATATTTGCGAATGCTGAGCTTGCTTTGCGCGGTAGTCCCGCCGGGCATCGGGATCAGCCATTGCTCGATCGACAGATTGCCCTTCATCTTGAAGCGGAACCGGTAGCGCTCGCCGACCTGCTCGACCAGGATGGGTCCTGTCGCCTCGCTCATGCTGCCGCTGAAACGGCCGGGCGCGACCTGCCGGATCTTCCACAGCCGCTGATATGGAGCCTTGCCGTCTTCCTGGACGCGCTGCACCAGCTTCAGGACGCCGCTGTCGATTTCCCCCGTGCCGAGGGTCTTGGAGCGGTAGGGCTTGCGCATAATCAGCTTGATCGTGCTGAGGCTCTCGGTCTTGCCGTCGAAAAAGCGCATCGGGTCGGATGCTGAATCGGGACTGCTGGTCACGGCCGATGCCGATGCGCCCACCAGAACGATGGGCAGCGCCGCAAACAACAGGCGATTGGCGAATTTCATTCGATCATGTCCTGGCATTCCTGACATAAACGCAGTTTGGCTTGATCGTTTCCAGTCGCAAATCCGGCATGTCCCTGATCCGGACCGCGATCATGGCCTGAGATTGAGGCAGGCCGCAAAGCCGTTGGCCGGATCGAAGGGGACACTAGTGTGACCGTGGACGATGCGCCAGCCTTCGGCCGTTCGCCGGAATCCCAGGGTCGAACGCATCCAGATATCGGTCAGCCCGCCGCCAAGCCGGGTTCCGTGCAGCCGGTTAAGGCTGTGCGAAAAGCCGACATCGCCTCCCACATGGATGACGAGGTCGCGGATTTCGATGCCGACCGGACCTTCCCAGCCGGCGAACCAGCCGGCCATGGCCTGCTCGCTGCGCGCGGATTCCGGGGGAAGGACCAGCGGCGGGATCATTTCGAACGCGACCACGCCGTCGGCCAGCATCGCGACCGCAGCCGCGGCATCCTTGCGCCGGAAGGCATCGACCTGCGCCTCGATCAGCGCCCGGACGGCATCTTCGTCAGTCATGTCAGGATCATCGCAAGAGGGATGTCGCAGCGCAATGAGAAAGCCCTCGATGCGGGGAATAGGCACCGAGGGCTCAACTCAACCACGCACCAGGATTGCGCGGGTGCCAATATGCCCGATTGCTGCTGGCCGATGCGATGGCGTCGAACCCGCCTGTGCCAGCCTGGCACATCGTCAAGGACGTCATTGCAATGACCGCAATCGACCCATTGCGGTCATTAGAGCAACGGCGGCAAAGCGCCCTCTTCGGAGTTCATACGCGCGAGCCCGAGTGCGCCATCAGCGCAGCCGCTGCATTAACCCGGTTGTGGACACCGAGAACTCGGAAAGTCGCATTGACGTGCACTTTGACCGTGCCCTCTGATATGCCGAGCGCGGAAGCAATTTGCTTGTTCGACTTCCCGTCCGCAAGAAGATCCAGGACCTCCTTTTGGCGGACCGTCAATTTCGCCTCGTCGGCTGACGAGCCAGTCTCCGAAGACATCGGCACCGCTGGATCAATTGAGGTTGGCGACACGAAGACCTGGCCGCCGGCAATGGCCTTCAATGCATGCTCCAGTTCAGACGTTGAGCTGTTCTTCGAGATGAAGCCGTGGCTGCCTGCCGAAATTACGTCCAGGATTGTGTTCCGGTCGCAGCCGTCGGCCGTAACGAGCACGCGAAGCGAAGGCCATGCCTCGCAAAGCCGGCGAAGACCTTCGATCCGCTTCATTCCCGGTAGGTCGAACTGAACGACTGCCAAGCTGACCCGCGATCGATACTCTCCGAGCAGGCCCGCGAGCTCGCGAAAGTTCCGGCAGGTAAATACCTTGGAAAAGCTGAGACATGAATCCATCAGGTGGACCAGGCCCGCGCCGCACAGGGCACTTTCATCGGCCACAAGGGCCACTCGATTGTCCCGACTCATGTCTGGCCTTGCGCCCCCAGTTACGCACCGTCAGGTCCGACGCGGACGCTGGTCGATTAGACGCCGCGATGACCCAATCTAAGTCCTTCTATCCACATATTAATTCGAGTTAAATATATCTAAAGTTAATAATAGTGGACAAGGCCACCACCGATCGCCCCCTTCCAGTCTATTACCTTAGGTATATACAGTAAGTAGTAGTCCTTAATCTAGTTGGAGTATTACGAACTAAATCAGCATCGATGCCTAATTACTGGCCGCAATGGCATAGTCCATTAGGTCAAGTCGACTTCAACTTATTGATTCATGTAAATAAAACCCCTCAAGAAGCCCTTTCTTTTGGGCTTTTGGACGCTGAGCGGATGCCACCTGATATCTTCGGTGGCCGTTAGGGGATTATCGCAATGTCTGTTTCAATCTCGATCGACAACAATCGTGCGACGCCCTTGGTATTCGATCCCCTGATCGTCGATCAGTCGGCGGGGATTCAGGATAATGACGTCAATCTTGACTTTACGGACACCGTCGCTTCCAACGATCCGCTTACCGGCGCCGCCTATAACGCCACCTTCCTTGGGCTGATCAATGGCTTGCCGGCATCGCAGCTTAGCGAGGCTGGGAAAGCCTTCGCCGCTAATGTTGAGGGCGCGATCAGCAACACCGACTTCGTCCAGGTAACCGTATCCGGCGGCGACGTGGTGTCCGACCTGTTCTTCTCGGGCTCTGGCGGAGCCGCGCTGAACGGCGTTCTAGTCGCCGGGATGACTACGCTGGCTGGCGACCCAATATATTTGTGGGCAGCCGCAAATAGCGATTTCGCCATTGCGACGACGAGCAATGTGTCGAGCACGGCCGGCCGGGTGGTCGCCGCCTTCTACCTCAACGAAGCCGGCAATCACTTAAGCGCGCAGGTCCAGATGATCACCTTCGAGCCGGTCGACCAGCCGCTGAACCCCAATCCCGACGATGCGCTCAATTTCACCGATGTGTTGAAGATCAGCGCGGCAAGCACCCTGACCTTCAGCTTCGACAATCTCGATTCCGGCAACTTCCTCTACGCGGCCTTCGGGACCACCTCTGCCGGCCTGATCATGACCGGCCAGGATCTGAACGTTAACGATGTGCTGAAGCAGAATGGCACGCCTGGCGCGAATTTCGGGGAAGAGGTCAGCGGCGGTTCGGACCCAACTGACACGCTCAATACCGGTCAGGGGGGAGACGGTGCGACGATCGGGATCAACGCCCAGGACATCAGGCCGGGCGGCGGGATTGGCGTCATCACCTTCGTAACCGGCTTTATCCCGCTGACCGGGATCACCGACGGTTCGACCTTCGGCCATGACGTGCGCGACATCCTCTACGACAATTATATCAACACCAGCAGCGCTTCGATTTTCCTGTCGCAACAGGTGGGAAGCGAAGCTTCAGGCCTGACCATTTCCCTGTGGGAGGCAGGCGGCAACAGCAATGCAGGACTCGATCCGAGCGACAATTCGACGGCCAGCCTGATCGCGGAGGAGGGCTATGGTCCGATCCCCAACCCGCCAGGCGATAATAGCGGCTATATCGGCGACGACGACACCGATGTGCAGCTCAAGAATGACTGGCCAGTCGCGCTCGCCAGCGTCACCATCAGGCGCGGTGGAATCGACTACACATGGACCTCGGCCGGCGGAACGCCCGCTGCGCCGCCTACCTATCAGGGCGTCCAGCTCAACGTTACCTTCAGCGGCAACGCCTTCACCGTGGCCGGCCTGGCCGGCTTTGACAAGATCACCTTCACTGCCGCCGACAATGCCGGAGATCCGCTTGACGGCACCTTCAACCGCGTCACGATCGAGGGCATAGCCGGGAAGGTCGACATCGGCGCCATCTCGCTTTCCCAGGGCACGACGACTCCGCAACCAGTTGGCGACCTGCTACGCACGGACGACGACGGGCCGACCGTCACGGCCACTCCGAGCACCTCCTCGGTACGACACGACGAGACTCCCGGCGTGCAGGCCGATACCGATGTCGCGGGCAGCGCCTTTGTCAGCGGCGGCTCCGGGCCGACCGTGGCGAGCCTGTTCACCAACGTGCCTTCGCCAGGCGACGATCTCGATGTCGCCGGCACCGGCGCGATCGGCTTCGCGCGCAGCACCAACCCGCTGCTGACCGTCGGCGGCAACGCAGGCACCGACGGCGGCGCCGCGCAGGAAGTCACCTATGCGATCAGCGTCGTCAATGGCACTTATTCGGGCGTCCAGACGACCGGTGGCACGCAAATCTTCCTGTACAATGGCACCGGTGCGGCGGTTGGCCTGGTGCTCGGCCGTGTCGGCACCGAGGGCGGCGCCAGCGACAGCCCCAATGGCAGCGGCACCGTCGCATTCGCATTGGCAGCAAATTCAGCGACCGGAGAAGTGTATCTCGCCCAATATCTGTCGTTGCTCCATCCCACTCCGGGCACGTCCTATGACGAGACCATGACCCTTGCCGAGGGTTCCGTGCAGATGTCCGCGACGAGGACTGACGGCGACGGCGATACGGCAACCGATGGGGACAACAACATCGGGCTGCTGATCAAATTCGATGACGACGGTCCGACGCTAACGGCGGTCACGAGCACCACAGCCTCGGTGCGCCACGACGAGACCCCCGGCGTGCAGGCCGACACCGACGTCGCTGGCAGCGACTTCATCAGCGGCGGTTCCGGGCCGACGGTGGCAAGCCTGTTCACTAACGTGCCTTCTCCAGGCGACGACCTCGATGTCGCCGGCACCGGCGCGATTGGCTTTGCGCGCAGCATCAATCCGCTGCTTACGATCACCGGTGGAGATGCCGGCGCCGATGGACCTGCCGCGCAGGAAGTCAGCTATGCGATCAGCGTCGCCAACGGAACCTATTCGGGCGTCCAGACGACGGGTGGCACGCAGATCTTCTTGTATAATGGCACCGGGACGGCGGCGGGCCTGGTGCTTGGCCGAGTAGGCACCGAGGGCGGCGCTAGCGATACGGCCAACCCCAGCGGCACGGTTGCTTTCGCATTGGCAGCAAATTCAGCGACTGGCGAAGTGTTCCTCGCCCAATATCTCTCGCTGTTCCACCCCACTCCGGGTGGGTCTTATGACGAAACGATCACGCTCGCGGACGGCGCCGTGCAGATGGCGGCGACGAGGACCGACGGCGACGGCGATACGATTACCGATGGCGACAATAACATCGGCTTGCTGATCAAGTTCGATGATGACGGACCGACGCTCACAGCGGTCCCCAGCGGGACGGCCTCTGTCCGCCACGACGAAACCCCTGGCGTGGATGCCGATACCGACGTGGCTGGCAGCGCGTTCATCAGTGGTGGCTCGGGGCCGACGGTGGCGAGCCTGTTCACCAACGTGCCCTCGCCAGGCGATGACCTCGATGTCGCCGGCAGCGGCGCGATCGGCTTCGCGCGCAGCACCAACCCGCTGCTGACAATCACCGGTGGCAATAGCGGTGCCGACGGACCTGCCGGGCAGGACGTCACCTATGCGATCAGTGTCGTCAATGGCACCTATTCGGGCGTTCAGACGACCGGCGGCACGCAGGTCTTCCTGTACAATGGCACGGGTACGGCGGCAGGCCTGGTGCTCGGCCGCGTCGGCACCGAGGGCGGTGCCAGTGACACTGCTGATCCCAATGGCACGGTCGCGTTCGCCTTGGCGGCTAATTCAGCAACGGGTGAAGTGTTCCAGGCCCAATATTTGTCGCTGCTCCATCCGACTCCCGGCACGTCTTATGACGAGACTATCACCCTTGCCGAAGGCGCCGTGCAGATGTCGGCGACACGCACCGATGGCGACGGCGACACGATCACCGATGGCGACAACAACATTGGGCTACTGATCAAGTTCGACGACGACGGGCCCAGTGCCAATGGCGTAGCCCAGTCGGGCACCGTCGACGAGGACGGCACGCCCCTCAACGGCGGCCTCGCGGGCGGGACGGATGATGATGCGACTGCAACGAAGATCGCAACGGGCAATGTCTCAGCGATCTTCGGCACCGGTGCGGATGGGCTTGGTGCCTATCTGATCTCCAGCGACGCCGCGAAGATCGCGCTGCTTCCGTCAACCCTGAAATCGCAGGGCGGCACGGTTGTCTATAATGTCGACACCGCGACGAACACGCTCACGGCCTATGTCGAGGTCTCCAACGCCAATGGTGTCGGCTACAACAGCATCGACGATCGCGAAGTGTTCACGCTCGCGCTCAACAGCGTCAGCGGCGCGTTCACCTTCACCTTGATCGACCAGCTCGACCATGCCGCGCCGCCGGCCGGTACGTCGTTCGAGAATGAGATCACGCTCAACCTTGGGGCCGTCCTGTACGTCAGCGACGGCGACGGCGACACGGCGTTCGCCACGGCCGACAAATTGGTGATGACGGTCGACGACGATAGTCCGGCGATCAACTCGTTGGATTCGGCCAACGACATAATCTACAACAACAGTGACAACCCGACTCCCGGCGGCAGCGGCGTGTTCAGCTACTCGATCGGGTTCGACGACCGCGACTCCTACAGCGACCCGGCCGGCGGCCCAGGGCCAGGTTCGGACCTACTCGTCAACTTCACCAGCGGCACGGTCGGGACGGGCGCCGGTAGCGTGATCACCAACCGGGCTATCTCATGGGTCTCCGAGGACGATCTATCTGCGCAGTTCAACTTCTCCTTCAGCTACGTGTCGAACCCCACCACAGGCAGCACGACCAATGCCACGGGCACGCTGATCTTCGACAAGGACGACGGCACCTACAGCATCAGCCTCAACGCTCCGATCGCAAGCTTCGGCGTGCTGTCGCTTAACGACGCAGGCGTTGGTTTCACCGGCTATATCGAAGGGACCGCAACAGAGACGGGTTCTTCGCCACCGGTCACGGTCGCGGCGCTGGCCGAAAACTTTTTCGTTCAATTTACCGGCGACCAGGAAACCAACGGCGGCACCGACGGCAACGGCGCCCAACAGTCCCAAATAGGCAACAACCATAACCTCGACGCTCTCAGCCCGGGTGAGTTGTGGAGCAATGGCGATGACGACGCCTTTGTGGATGGCGAACTTTTCACTCAATCGGCGACTTGGGTGAGCGTGTCCGGCACCGCGGCGGGTGTCGCGGGTGACACCATGCAATCGGGTGAAGTGCTCGACTTCAATTTTTACGAGGATAATCCGGAAGGCTTCATCAATCCGGCCGGCATCGACAAGGCGACGACGTCGACGATCTTCATCGAGTTCGATGGCCTCGACAATGGCGAAGACCTGGTCGTGATCCTCAAGCTACAGGACGCCAACGATCCGAGCATCACCACGACCCGCGCCGTGGTCGTCCAGTATAGCGACATCTTCCATAAGGCCCAGGCCAGCCAGATTCCGGCGTCGTTCGGATTCACCGGCACGCTCGACAACAACGACGGGCTCGTGGTCATCGAAAGCAACGACTACAACATTTCTCTGACGGACAATTGGACGATTAGCGGAGCGCAGGTTCTTGCGTCGACCGAGGGCGTGACCGGCCAAGGCATCAACCTCAACGGCGCGATCGGTGCGGGTGGCGGAAGCCCCTCGACGCTGGTCGGCCTCAACGCCATCCAGGATTCGGGCAAGAATAACGGCGGTACCTGGGATGGCGACGTGTTCAAGATCGTCAACATCGGCTTCCTCACCCTGATCACCCCGGACAGCGAACTCAACTTCGGGGTCAAGGTGATCGACTTCGATGGCGATACGACGGGGTCGCAGACCCTCACCGTCGATATCCTGGGCGACGGAGCGTCGATTATCTAAACGTCACCGTTCGCCTGGTTCGCAACTGCGGCGTCATCCCTGGGGATGGCGCCGCTTTGTCGTGGGCTTACGAGCAAAGCAGCTCACCCAACAGTAGAAGAGCGCTAGCCGCGTTGAAATAAATGGTTAATGACATTCGATTTAATAATAACATAACCAAGGACTTTTGTTTTTTTCCTAATAGTTATAGTTGGTTAACTGCAAATAAATGCTCAATTGTGATTGTCCATTAACCATAGGTCGGATATTACTTCCCCATGTAAGGCGTAAATTCTGTTTTTCTGGGGAGGGACTAAATGCGCCTCAAAGGTACTAGCAAAGCCGATTCGCTACATGGGTCCATGGTTGCCGATACGATCGACGGTGGGCGTGGAAATGACTTTATCTATGGCGAGGGCGGCAACGACATCCTGACCGGTGGTGCGGGCGCGGATGTTTTCGTACTCAGCGTTGGCGGCGGGCACGACATGGTCACCGACTTTAATCCGGCCGAGGATATTCTAGTGCTGGATTATGGCGGTCATTCGCAAACCTATTATGCCGGTTCCTTCAGCAGCGTTTCGAGCTTGTCGCTTGATAGCTCGGCCGACCTGGTTCTCAGTCTGAACGAGTCCGACAGCATCACCTTGGTTGGCGTCCACGGCGTGATCTAGGCCGACTGGCACCACCAATATCTCGTTCCGCCTAGCGGACGGATTTGGAAGGGGCGGGAGCAATCCCGCCCCTTTTTCTGTCCGCAGTGAGCGACAATATGCTGACGCGGGAACCCACGACGGAACAGCATTACCGCCGGCGGCCGGCGCCCATAACAAGCCTGGCAGACGCTATGTCGGCCACGTCCTAGCAAACCTACGACCGGCTAATGACCGCTTTCGACCCATTGCGGACATTAGCGCCGACCTGCATCATGACAGCATGAAGGGTAAGCTATCGTTCGCGGAAAGGGTTGGCCGCTCTTATCGTCGTGACCCATTCTTTTCGATGTGGGGTCGAGGGGCGCTGCTCGTTTTCATGGCCCTGCTCCTGCTACTCGCCCAACTCGGTGGTAGGAGCGAGTTTGTCCTGTGGCTGGGACTGGTCCTCACCCTCGCATTTCTCGTCTGGATTGGGCTTGTCCTAAAGTGGAGCCGCATGAACTTCCTGCGGCGCTTGGGACAGCGCAGGCGGCGCACAAGTGAGAGGGATGCTGCCGACCACGGCTAATGACCGCTTTCCACCCATTGCGGTCATCAGCGAGGTCAGACATTGTGGGCCATGCGCATCTTGCTTGGGACATTCTTGCTAACCGTCCTCAGCGCCTGCACTGACACCCAGCCGCCGGATGTTGAACGCATAGACATAAGGGTGTCCGGGTGGTCCTCTGCGGACATTTCAATGAATCGCCAAGGCGAGGGAAGCTATCATCTAAGTAAGCCGCGCCCCGACGGCAAAAGCGGCACCTTCTCTTTCGCCCCGCAACGATTTGACCAAATA
>Ga0065715_10000498_pt1 | contig 12786 bp, 15 predicted proteins | sample MisBulReplicate1_FD_59102 | JGI IMG/M metagenome (GOLD analysis project Ga0065715, IMG submission 59102) | Miscanthus rhizosphere microbial communities from Kellogg Biological Station, MSU, sample Bulk Soil Replicate 1 : eDNA_1 v2 (version 2) | ecosystem: Host-associated > Plants > Roots >...
TAACGACATTGACAGTCGGATGGCAGTGCATCAGGCTTCGATCAATTTACAAGGACCCGCAGCGATGCCCACAACTGACGCGATTGGAGAGCAAGTAATAGAAGCNGTGATAGCCGGACCAGATGGAGCAAATCGNCTNTTCACCATTATTGGGGCAGCCAATGTTTGTATCGAAGCNACGCGTCAGCAGCGTACCACCGAGACATGGACTTTTTTAGTGGGACCACCTCTTACGCGCTTGCAGTTTCATCGGGCGATCGGCACGGCTTCAATAGCTTCGCAGATCGTAAGCGTACAAACCGCGCCGCGCGAGTTCACGGTTAATATCCACTCGGTCGAGGCGGACTGGGACGATGAAAATCAAAGAGTCAAAGTNCGTGTTGAAATTGGTGTAATAGCGAATGGGACCACCGTGACCGTTACCCANATTCGCTATTCGGTCGCGATCCTGGCACAGATGTGAACNGGAGGGCACCCTCGCTCCGGGCTACGACCCTCACTGTGCAGCGTTTAATCACATTTTTCTTGCAACGCTAGAAATGGTTACGGTGAAACTTCGCACATTTGGGTTTCTTGCTGTTGTTCTGGTGGGGCTTCTCTTTTCCTCCTGCGCGGTAGCTCCCCGACCCGCCGCCGTCAGCGCCCCGGCTGCCGCCGGTGCAGCGGGATTGAACATCACGCAAAGCATCATCCCCCCAGGAAATTGCGGACGTCCATTGCATCGGCCGATGCGCCCGACGTTTATCACTATTCATTCGACCGACAATACGTCTCGCAGCGCTAACGCGTTAAATCACGCGCTCGCTATGAACAAGGGGCTTCGAGGCCGCCACAATCGCACTGGATATCTCACATGGCATTTCACCGTTGACGATCATTCCATTTACCAAACTCTGCCGACTAACGAAACCGGAGAGCACGCTGATTACGAAGGCCCGGGAAACAGGTCGTCCATTGGCATCGAAATGTGTGTAAACCGGGGCAACAATATTGACGTCACCATCGATCGCACCGCGCGTCTCACAGCCACATTGATGCGTCAATACAACATCCCACTCAGTCATGTTGTCCCGCACATGCACTGGCGTATGATTCGCTACAGCGACGGCCGCGATTTGGGATACAAACAATGCCCGAGAATCCTGCTCGATGGCGGTCGGCTCGGTCCAAAATGGAATGCATTCATAGCCAAAGTTTCATCTTATGCGCGATGAAGTTGGCAACAACGTCATGTACGGCCCATTGGCGAAATCAACTTCAGCCTATTTGTCACGACACTGTGCCGTGGCGTATCTCTTTCTGACTATGTGCCCCGCTATCTCAAAACGAAATCAACAAGAAAGGACCAAATAATGGGCTCCGATATTTCGAACGCACTTTGTCGAACCCTTCATCGTTTGGTCATTACACTTTGTATAATGTTGATGTCTGTTGGCTGTATGCGCACCGCCGAAAAATTCTGTGCGGTAGATCAAGAAACGCTTAAGCAAAATTTGATTCAACTAGTGGAATCTCCAGTTATCAAGGACGACGATGCGGTGAATGCCACGTCCATCACAGTTGACCGTGTCGACTTATCGCCTCTAAGCGACCGCAAAACGCAAGTTTCGTTCGTTGTTCGCTGGACGACTGGTGTTGGCGACGCTCGTACCGAACATTCTGGAACGTGGCAAGGCAACCTGGAAAAGGCGGCAGATAAGCATTGTCACGTGACGGGCGTGGCAGTCCGTTCCGGTGACGCATGGATTAAAGCGATTAATCCCGATTTTGAGATCAAGTAGGTCGCTTCGCTCGCTCGCTCACCCAGCGCCCACAGCCATAAGGTTTCTGTTCGCTTCATGTCCGGAAGACGACGAATGAACAACAATGAGGAGTGAGCCGCCGAAAGTGTGCCCAGTGTGCGGTGAAGATGTTCCTCGCNGCGCGTTGGCATGTCCGGAGTGCGGAGCAGACCATCGTTCGGGCTGGCAGGAAGATACCGAACNATATGATGGCGTAGATTTGCCGGACGACGACTTCGACTACCAAGAGTTCGTTAAGCAGGAGTTTGGATCATCTCGAAGACTTGCGATCAAAAGAATTTGGTGGATCACGGCAATCCTCCTTATCGCTATGTTTATCGCGATCTATTTCTATGCTGCCCGCTGACTGTNNCACGCGACAGGCCCAACTTACGATGCAGCCGATAAAGATGGCAAAAAGAAACAGAGTGAGAACACTCCTGTCCGCGCAGGAAGCGCCTGNGCGGTTGTGGCAGATACACCGGCTATCGCTGCAACGAAGCCGGCGCTCTTTTCACTGACGGGGGAACTGAACCGTTTCCTTTAATCGCTTCGCTGCCAAATGGCGGCCCTGCTTTTGCAGGAAAGATCGGTCGCAGGACTGCGAGCGCTTGCGAAGCGAAGGCAATGGAAACGGCCATCGCCACTGCTGTACACTTCATGTCGGGCGGTCTTATCAGAATCCAACAGTATGGCAAGATAAAATTTTTTCCTAGGTCAGTAGTGAAAACGTCATTAGTTCAGAAGCGAAGCCAGATTCAGTTTGGCGATTTACGGTTTCCGATTATTTTTCCGCGCCGATGCCACCCGTCTTCGCCAAGGCTACGGCGTGATGGAAGCCAAATTTTGAATTAGGCAGTTTTTCTGAAACTAACTTTGTAACGCGATGCCACAGTTTACTTATCGTGCGCGCAATGCGCAGGGCGGTTTGGTTGAAGGGGTGCTCGACTGCGCGGATCGCGCCGTTGCGATCCATCAGATTGAATCGCAACACTGCATCCCGATTCGGATCGATATGGTAGAAGCGGCTAAGCCCGCAGAAGCAAAAGTAAGCAAGCCGCACGCAATTCAACGAAAATTGCGACTGCTGAGCTCGCCCGAAGCCACCACGCCTTCCAAAAGCCTGAAAATTCCGCACGGCCAACTGCTCATTTTCACTGAGCAGCTCGCGCATTTGCTACAGGCCGGCATGACGCTGGACGAAGGATTGTCGGTTTTGGGGAAACGTTTGAAACACCCGCGCGTCCAGCAAATGACGCACACGCTGCATCAGGGGCTGATCGATGGCCGCAGTTTTTCGCAGGCGCTGAGCGACATGCCTCGAATTTTCCCGCCGCTGTTTGTGAACCTCGTCGCTGCGGGCGAGGCCAGCGGTGCGTTACCCCAAATTCTCCTGCGGTTGGTGAAACATCTGATGCAGGCGAAGGACTTGCGAGACCGAGTGCAACAGGCATTGATTTATCCGGCATTCCTCGCGCTGGCCGGCGCTATTCTCGTCACGATTTTTATTACGTTCATGGTGCCGCAGTTGACCGGGTTCATGGCGCAAACCGGCGGCACGATGCCGTTGCCGACGCGCATCTTGCTTCAAGTTCACCATGCGATCACCGGCTACTGGTGGGTCGGCGTACTGATACTGGTTGGTGGAATTATCGGTTTCCGCGCCATGGTTCGCACTCAGGAAGGGCGAATCGGATGGGACCGGTTCCGGTTGCTGATCCCTGGGTACGGACGAGTGATTCGCCACCGTTATTACGCGCAGTTTGCGCGTACGCTGGGGACTTTGATGGAAAACGGCGTGCCTTTGCTGCGCGCNCTCGATCTCGTGACCGAGATAGCGGGCAACCGTTTTCTCGAAGCNAAATTAGGCGAGGTACGCAGAGCGGTGATCGATGGGGCGACGCTCTCGGCTGCGTTGCAACAGCAGAAGCTCTTTCCGGATTTGTTTACTGACATGATGGCCGTGGGCGAACAAACCGGACACTTCGCCGAAACGATGCAGGCGATCGCGGACGTGTATGAGCGCGAGCTTGATCGATCCGTCGGGGTGATCTCGCAATTGATTCCACCGGTGATTATCGTCATCATCGCTGCGCTGGTTGGGTTAGTTGTATTCAGTATTTTGTCGGCTGTTTTCGAAATGACACACAGCTTGCAAGTCCGACCGCATTAAACTCGGAACTTGCAAAGCAGCTCGAGTGTGAATTAGTCTCGTCCACTCAATGTTCACCCGCCCGGCGTTTGCGATCCTTATGGCTGCGGTCTGCCGAGTAAGCGCGCAAGAAGCTTTGTGGGACGCTCTTCCGGCCCCGCCTCTCATGATTGCCGCCCCGCCTCCCATGCTCTCCGAGCCGCCTCCCACGGTTGCCGAGCCCCTCCCGTCAAGCGCATGGCTTGATCTGCGTCAAACGATGTCGCGTAATTCCAAACCGCAGGAGGCGCCCGCCTGGGTCGAAGCACTCACCCTTTTGCCCGCCGAACCCATTGAAGGCAGTAACGCGTCGAAAAGCGTTTTCCGCATTCGGGTGACGCCACCGGGCCCCGATTATAAAATCCTTTTCTTTCGTTTGTTTTTCGACGACAAACCGAATCAACAGCCGGAATTAGTCGCGTGGGACGAAACAGGTAGCCACATTTTGCGTTCGGGCACACTCGGCACCGGAATGAATTTGCCCAGCTCGGATTCCCTCATCATCCCGATGACCGGCGCCTCCGCGATCGACATTGAAGTTCCGGGCGACGGAAAAACGATTCGCGCGGCGTATCTCGACTGGATGACATCCAGTGAGGTTGTCCATCCAGTCAACGTCGAACATCGCGATATCATTGCCGAGCCGTTCTCAGCAATCCCTGCGCTGCACGCGCCGCCGGAAGACGTCGAGAATTTCGGAACGGTGACTGCCACTCTGGCAGCCGAACCAATTCATCTTGATGGTCGGGCGAAGCAAAACGCCGTGTTCCAATTTCCGATTGAAGCAGAACCGCTCACCGCGCTTTTGACGTTTGAAATCGCAAACCCGCGCATCGACGCGCCGCCGGAAATCTATGTCAACGACCAGAACATCGGGCCAGTTGCATTCTCGCTGCCGGATCTCGCTGATCCCGGTTACCGGGGTGAACAAGAGCCCCTTACCACTGAGATGCATTTCAACTATACGGGATGGCTGCGCGCTCAGAAAATTGTGCCGGCGGCAATCTTGAAAGTGGGTGCGAATGATCTCGTCATCACCAACGGGGCGGGCACTGGCGCCTCCGCAATCCGAGCGACGCAAGTCCAGCTAAAATACATCTGGGACAAGACCGATTATCTTCTCCGCAAGGGCAATTGAACTTATGTGACAGGGAAGCTGTCACATTGAATACCCGACATTACGGAAGCGCAGTGGCGGCGTTAACCCAAACCAGATGCTAATAGCAATTGTCAAAGATCGCGGTAGTATAGTCCCCACGGGACGAAAAGGTCCGCTTATTGAGATGAGAACGAAAAGAAAGCAGCAGGGATTCACGTTATTGGAAATCATGCTCGTGGTGAGCATCATCGTCATTATTCTGGGAGTCGCGATTTCAAAACTCGGGAACACGACTGGCATCGCCAAAAGCATGCGCGTTCAAGCAGATATCCAGGCGATTAAGACGCAACTGCAATTGTACGAGAGTATGAACGGCTTTTTTCCAAGCACAGAGCAGGGTTTGCAGGCGCTGGTCAGCCAGCCGTCAAGCGATCCCCGGCCCACTCGTTGGTATCAGCTGTTTAAGGAAATGCCTAAGGATCCCTGGGGCAGCGATTACATCTACCGCAATCCTGGTCTGAAAAGTCCCGGCGGTTACGATCTGTATTCCGCTGGACCCGACCGCCAGGCTGATACCTCAGACGACGATTGGGGTGGCGGCTAAGTATTCACCGCTCCCAGTCTGGACCTCGTCTGAAAGGGGCGCGCCCGCAGGCCACATCTACTGGCTACTCTTCGGAACGGCATCAGTCCCGCCATTGGCTCCCCTTGTCGTTTTAGGGCTCCGCTGAATCATGCCACGCGTACGCGGCTGAATCGCGTCCCGCGAAGGAATTAGCTGTTGTAATTCCGGCGGCACGTTCGGAGGCAATTTCGGTGCATGCGCATTTGGCACGCCGCCGGGATTTGAATTGGGCATCGCAGGAGCAGGCAATGGCCTGGCCATAGCTCCGCCCGGCGACGCTTGCGACAGCAGCGCTTGATTGAAGGTAAGCGTCGCAAAATTTCCGTCCTTGCTGATCGTCACCTTCGTTTGACCCACTTTGTCGGACCATTCGATGCTGGCGACGCTATAACCGTCCACTGGTTCCTTTGTAGTCAGATATTTTTTGAAGTTGTGATCTGCGCTGGAAGCAAGCGTCACCAAATCGCCGTCCTGCGATCGCGCGGCGTTAGCAATGTAAAGGTCCTTGGCGAAATCTGGAGTCGCGGCAGGCGCTGCGACGGCAGTGGCAATCGCAAATGGCGATTGATCCATCATTTTCGAGTAGCGATCGAAGTTGTACTGCGGCGGAAGCACGTCCTCGGCCTGGCTGTAGGTTGCTCCTGCTAGGGCGAGCATCGTTACGAATGGGAGAGAATATTTCATAAGTCAGTTCCTATTTATTACTTTCCATTTTGCCCCGGTGCAAACCAGCGGGCGATTTTAAACTTGCCTCGCATCATCGTGGGATCGCTCCCGTCAATCGCGAGATTAACATTTTCGAAAACCACGAATTCCTCCGGCCGTTGCACGTCGTAGAGAAAATGGACCAGAGGCGGCCACGGACTTTTGGTTTCGATCGAAGCGAAAACCGTCTGATGATACGGGGTGGTTTCGCCTGTTCCGATCGCAGGATTTTCAACCAGGATATTGTATTTGCCGGCGACCTCCTTGACTTGATCAAGCAGCGCGGAGGTTTCCGCTGGACCTTTGAGCACAGGCTGATGCTGCCGCATCCACTCGTCGCGTTTTTTCCAGGTGTCGCGCTCTTTCACGTAAACAGCCTGCTCCGCCAGCTTACTTCTCCGGGCGCCAAATTCCTTTTGCGCACTCGCGACTGAGCCCCAGAGCGCATTTAAAATCCAAAGGTTGAGCAGCACAGCAACCGTACCTGCGACAATCCACGAGAGCACACGCTCACGCGGGTTCATTCGTTGATACCAAGCCGGCATCATTTCGGTTTCCCCTCAAGCCGAAATTGCGCGTGATTGTTAGGCAAAATCCTCGGTGCACCCATATCAAATTGAAACGTTCGCAACTCCGGGTTCTTTTTGATCTTGTCGATAAAATCGTAAGCCAGCGCAGCCGTGTTCGCCTCCCCGTCGACGGAAATCTGACGCGCCGACTGATTGTACGAAGTGATGCGTACGTCGGCGGAAGGCAGGCTTTCAAACAAATGCTGCAGAATTTCGACCGGGTAGTAATGCGGATCGATCGCCGGTGCGAGCGCTTTCCATTTTGCTTCGGTGGCCCGTACGAACTCAATCCCGGGCGCATCTTGCGCAATGTGACGATCGAGGCGTCCCAACTGAAACCGCAACAGCCCCAGATAAGCGAACAACAAAAAGAGTGCCGCCAGGTAACCGCTACCTATCCAGACGAGACGCTTTCGCCATTCCAGCTGCCGCATCAGTTGCAGACGGCGGCGACGCCAGCTTTCAGGCAATAGATTCAGTTTGACCGCAGCCGGAGGCAGTTCAATTCCGACGATCTCAGTGGGGCTGGTCAGAATTCCCTCCACCGTCTCGCGCAATTCGTAACAGGTCTCATCCAGCAAAACATTTGGATACGAAGCGTCTATGCCTTGCAGTTCGGCACTCAACCGCAGTTGCGGCAGTTCGAGTTGGAGCTGGTCGCCGTTGCGTTCAATCGAACGCGCAAGGCTGAGTTTGCCGTTCTCGGTCATGGCGTAAACGAGCATTTCACCCTCCGGATAAATCAGAAGAGCATTTCCCTTAGGCGCGTATGTGCTGGCGCGCTGCGCGGCATACACAGTGATCTGCTGCGGAATGTAACCGCGGTCCAGGAGCGGCGAAGTCATCTCCGCAAGTTGCTCNTTTCTNATCGCAATCGCTGACACCACGCTTTCACTTTCGTTTTGTTCGATCAGTTCAAAATCGCTGGTCACTTCGTCGGCCGGAAANGGCAGCAACTTTTCGATCTGAAGCCGAATCATTTCCGGAAANTCCGCGGGATCCACGCTCGGCAGACGAAACCGTTGGGCAATCACAGCCGAGACGGGCAAACCGAGAACAAACTCGTCGTTGGCAGACAGTAGCGGCACGGCTTCTTCCAACGTTTGCAATTTGCGGACCGTCCACGAACCGTTTTGCTCAGTTTTCGCCGCAGGGGCTTCGCCCCTATCTGCACCTCCATTCTTGGCCGAAGCTTTACGATCCTGCAGCGATGCGGGCGCGACCGAACGAACAAGGTTCCATCCGTTAGAAGTTGGAATGATAAAAATCAATGGCATTCCGTTAGATCTTAAAGCTCCTTCCAACTGAACACCTGAGGACGGCCAGCACCTCCTGGCTGCTTCAGCACTATCATTTCGACTGAACGCGTCACGTCGCGCGACTTTCCGACGCTCACGATGCGAAATACCGGGTTGGGGCTTTTAAACGTGAGGACGCTCTGGATTCCAGCAGCAGTACCTTGCGGTGATCCTTGCGGTGATTTCCCGTCCGGGGTTGGCGGTGCTACTATTGGTAATCCGGTCCCAATTCCACCAGCTCCAAGCCCAAGGAGAGAAAAAGCCATTGCCTGATCCATTTGGGGATCGTCGGCTGTTCCATCCACTCCATCCTGCCCACGCCGCACCTGAAGGAAGCGATCAACAAACTCATCTGGAATTCCAAACGCGCGTAACACGTCACGCGAGGCGTACGCCGCGTCGATCTGCTGACAGCCGCCAATAATTGTAGTGAAATCTTCGTCCCATCCGCGATGCGAAGTGTATTCAGCCCATCCAGCAATCTTTTTAAGTTCGTCCACTGAAGTAAGCGCCGCATGTGTCGGACGATAGTCGTCAGTTTCATCCGGCGCGTTCAAGCGATGCAATCCTTTCGTTGGCGTTATCCAGTCAAGCAAAGAATCCATCATTACGTCGAGATCGTTCAGGTCCACGCCCTTTATGTTCAGATACTGACGCAGCGCTGCTATGAGCACGGGGTTCTCTACTCCGCCGGGGGCCAGCAAGTTCAAGTTAAAACGACCACATTCGCCGGTTATCTCGACATCGTAACTTTCGTTGCCCATTTTTCTATGCAGGTTTGCCGAAGCTGGTTTGATCATGGGATTCAATGCCACTTCGGCGCCGGAGGAGGCCATTGCTTCGGCCGACAACACACGGCTTGCCGTTGCAGAAACTGCCACGCGCGAATTGATGTTGAGTGCCCATGCAAACACGACGCCGGCAAGCAAAAATAGCGCCCAAAGCGCCAACAGCAGCGCAGCGCCTGAATCTTCTTTGCAGCTTGGTTTTACCATGGGATTGCTTCGGCTAATATGGTGTCCGTCTCAGCGGGATGACCGCTTCCCACGGGTTCGCTGCGTCGGGGCGGCCGACGGTGACCTTCACAAGCGAGGGCAGTCGGTTTCCGCCTGGCCACCGCGGCAACCAGTCGTTGGCGTTCGGATCAAAATAGCTGATTTCAAGGCTGCCCACATTTTTAATCAACGGCACCCAGGATTCGTGTTTTTCCCCAATATCGTCGGAATCCTCCTGGGTTTTACGCAAAATGCCCAAATCGAGCCGATCGCCATCGCTCGCTGGTCGCAGGCGCAATATAGCGGTAAGCTCGCCGGGCGCATACCGCGTAAGCAACCCCGGGCCAGCGCTACAATTCCATCTTATCTCATCGCGCTCGCGATCATTTTGTTTGAACGGCTCACCAAACATTTTCGCTCGAAGCGGACTCAAGCTTTGCCATTGAGTTGTAAGCAATTCACGGAGGCCATCATATTGCGCGTCCGCTGCCTCCGTGTACGATGAAAACTGGACCGCCGTAAGAGTCGTTTGCACGAAGCGAAAAATTGCGATCGCCATCATTCCCAGGATCGCCACGGCCATCATGATCTCTAGCAACGTGAAACCGTGATCGCCACCACGCACCGCGCTTAAGGAAGCAATTCGCCGTTTCATCAACCTAGCCAGACCGATAGACATAAAACTGAATCTGTTTTGATTGCTGGACACCGGCATGCCCCCAGCGCGCAGTCAAAGTGACGAGATTGATTCCGGTGATAATCGTATTATCAGGCTCGGTCAAAGCGGCAGAAGCGGCCTTCTGCGTCAAGATCACTTTGCCATAACTGGTATCGATTTTGAATTCCTTTTCTGCGTCAGGAACTACCGAGGCAGCTTGGACTACGGCCATTCGATCGGACAGGATCTGTCGCACAACATTTTCTTCCGCGCTGATCGAACTTGCGTTGATGCAATTTTGCACCGCACGTCCCAGCGAGATTACCCCAAGAGCAAAAATTGCCACACCGAGCAGGACTTCGTACAGAGCAAATGCCCGTTTCGATTTTGGGCGTCTCCGAATTCGTGTAGCAGCCATGATTGGAGTATTGGAGTGCTGAAGTGATGGAGCGTTGAAAATTTCATTACCCCATTTCTCCATTCCTCCATCGTTCCATTGGAGATCACCTTGCCGCATATTGCGTAAGTTCAGGCTGCGCTGTGAGCGGTGAGTAATCAGCCGTCCACGTGCCGGCGGGACCTCTGAATTGGACCCTCGCCGGTTCGCAGGTTCCCGATGGCCAGAATATCCATTCAGCGGGAGGCTTGTCCGTCAATGCGGCCGGGAGCGAGACCCTAATCCAGCTTCCCTTGGGGAGGCGAAATACCGCCGTGGCTTTTTCTTCCTCGTCTTTTGCAAAAACTTCCGGCCGCAACACAACACTGGTTTTGCCCCAGGCAATCAGATAGGCACGACGTTCGGTCACGCTGCGCTCCTGCGCCTGGCGCACAAGCTGGTTGAAGCCATCGAGAGATTGCTTCAACCGCCTGTTAGCGATCACCCCGCTAAAACTGGGCACCGCGAGTAAAAGGATCAGGAGTAATATGAAAATACTGAGGGAAATCTCTATTAGCGTAAACGCCCGAAACCTTTGCACCGGCGAAGTTACTCGATTGACGCAAAATCACAACCGGTGCTGCGGCTTAGCCACCAAGCATAGGGCCGTGCACTGCGGTGAAAGCAATCGTCTGGGTCCACCAGTTGGAGTCGGCGCAGCACGCGAGAAATCTATCGATCAGCGCGTCATCGAGTTTACCGGAGCTGATCAAGTCACTACGCAGTTCAGTAATCGTTTCAATCCAGTAGTCCGCCCACAACGAGCCGCCATTGTAAATCGCGGTTTCGGCTGTGCCTCCGATCTTTGTTAAACCAAGCAAGCCCAGTTGAAACGCAAGTGTTCGCCCAATAAAATAATTGATTCCCGTTCACGCGACCATGCAAGCCAGCCATCCCAGAACGCACTCACGTCTGGTGGTTCAGCAACATTGACCGGGAGGAAATCGGGTTCGATCAAAAGAATCGCGCCGTCTGGCTTCAGGCTTGCGACCATGTTGTTGATTGCGGCTTGTGCATCGGCAACGTGATGAAGTACCGCGCGCGCTGTGACCAAATCAAACGCTTCGCGTTCAACAGGACCGGCAAGAATATCGACCTTGCGCAATTCAAGATTCGGCATGCGAACCTGAACTAGCGACAAATCCAGATCAACCGCTACCGCCGTTCCGCCAGGGTTTGTTCGTTCCGCGAGCCACGCAGAAATGGATCCATTCCCACATCCAACTTCAAGTGTGCGCGCCCCTGGTCTCACAACGTCGAGCGCGTCAATGTACCGGCGATGCATCGGATCCAGTAGTTCCGACATCAATGCCAGGCGCTTCCCCTCGCCCTTCAATTGATGACCAAGAACATATTCTGGCATCCCGCGATCAGCGTAGTCGTCGCCATGGTCGCGACAAGACTTGAGTGTTCTAAATACGGAAATCCACGTCGCCCGGCTTGGCTAGGGCTCCGCGTGGCGGTACGAATGAAAATCTATCGAATCGTTGTCGTCCTCGTCTGAGGATCCGGATTCTGGCCAGCCCGAAGACGAGGAGGAGGACGAGCACGATCGAACAACTCGTGCAACTGGCCGCTAAAAAAAAGCAATCCATCAACAGCAGTTGTCCTGCCTCTGTGCTAGGCTCACGTCGCAAATGAAGCTCGCTTTGCGCATCGGCGTTCTTGTAGCGGCAGCGTTCGTGGCGTCGATGCTGATCTGGCAGGGAGTTACGGCACATGGCACGTCTGATCCGCTGCGACCAAACACCAGTTCAACGGTGGCTTTTTTGGATATTGGAATTCTTGTCTTCCGCGAGGGTTTGGAATGCATCCTGGTGCTGGCCGCCATCACAGCAAGCATGACTGGCCCTAAGCGCGAGCATCGCCAGCCAGTCGCCTTCGGCGCCTCCTTCGCATTTGTTGCCACCCTGATTACGTGGTGCATTGCCGTCCGAATCGTCGGGTCGCTAAGCGATAATATGTCAGCACTTAATCTTCAGGCTGCCACCGGCTTGCTGGCTATTATTGTTCTGCTGGTCATCATGAATTGGTTTTTTCATAAAATTTACTGGGGCGGTTGGATTCGCGCGCATAACCGCCGGCGCAAAACCTTGCTCGAAAATGCGCGCACAGCAGAAATCTCGCAGAGGCGTCTTTGGTGGGGCTTGATCTTGCTCGGTTTCACCTCGCTGTATCGGGAAGGCTTCGAAGTCGTCCTTTTCCTGCAGAGCTATAATTTGCGACTCGGTGGCGGGGTTGTGCTTAAGGGCGCGCTACTGGGCCTCGTACTGACGGGCATGGTGGCGGTGCTCACATTTGTTCTTCAGCAGCGTCTGCCGTATCGGAAAATGCTAATCACTACCGGCATTCTGCTGGGAGTCGTGCTGCTCGTGATGGTTGGCGAGCAAGCCCAGGAAATGCAGCGCGCACAATGGATTCCCACCACG
>Ga0065715_10000879_pt1 | contig 12771 bp, 10 predicted proteins | sample MisBulReplicate1_FD_59102 | JGI IMG/M metagenome (GOLD analysis project Ga0065715, IMG submission 59102) | Miscanthus rhizosphere microbial communities from Kellogg Biological Station, MSU, sample Bulk Soil Replicate 1 : eDNA_1 v2 (version 2) | ecosystem: Host-associated > Plants > Roots >...
CTCGCGCCGATCGCGTCTGCTCGAACTCGCGCCGCCAACGCCGCCAGTTCCTGTTCCGAGTAACTGAGGCGCGTGACGGCGGTGGCGCGGCCGGTCTTCTCATCGGCGCTGACGAGAACCCCGTTCAGGCGCGGATTCGCGGACGCCGGCTCGAACTTGGTCGGCATCCCACTGAGAAACCGCTCGAGTGACGGTTCGCGTTCCATTCCGATGATGCCGTCGTGCGGACCCGTCATTCCGGCGTCGGTCATGTATGCGGTGCCGTTCGGCAGGATACGCTCATCCGCTGTCTGCACATGCGTATGCGTGCCGACCACGAGCGTCACTTTGCCGTCGAGATGCCATCCCATGGCGATCTTCTCGCTCGTCGCCTCGGCGTGAAAGTCGACGATGATGACACGCGTACGGTGACGGAGCGCTTCAATCTCTTTGAGGACGACGGCGAACGGGTCATCGATGCTCAGCATGAAGACGCGGCCCATCACGTTGATGATGCCGATCGATCGCCCGTCTCCGGTCTGTGCGAGGTACGACCCGCGGCCGGGCACGCCGGCAGGGTAGTTGGCGGGGCGCAGCAATCGCGGCTCGCTGGCGATATAGCCCATCACCTCTTTCTTGTCCCAGATGTGATTGCCGGACGTCATCACGTCGACACCCCAATCCAGGAGGGAGTCGCCGATGTCCTTGGTTACACCGAAGCCGGCGGCGGCATTCTCGGCGTTGGCGATGGTGAGATCGACGCCGTGATGTTCGATGAGGGCACGAAGGCCTTTGCGCACCAGCTCGCGTCCCGGCCGTCCGACGATGTCCCCGATGAAGAGGATATTCATACCGGTCGGTGGGAGTCGGTCTCGATCGGAATCCTCTGCGCCTGACCGCGCCGATCGACCCGCTTGGGCAGGATGATCGTCAGCTCTCCGGCCGTCAGCTTCGCCTGCGCCCGGCCGATTTCGAAGGCGCCGCTCAGTCGCACCGCGCGCGCGAAACGGCCGAAGCCGCGTTCGAGCAGGTGAAAGTTCGGGTCCGACGCCGTGGGCGGAGGAGCCTTTTCGCCCGCAATGATCAGGACATCGCCCCGAAAGAGCACGCGCACAGCGTCAGAAGGGACGCCGGCAAGGTCGATGACGATCTCCACATCCGTGGACGTTTCGACGACGTCGAGGGCGGGGTGGTATTCGCCTGAATAGGCGCGCTGTTCGGGGCCCAGCGTGGCGGCCAGATCGGCGAAGACCTGGCGGAGGTCATCCACTAGCTCGCGAGACTCACCGGTGGGAAGAAACGAGAACTCGAGCACGGGGAATTAATGATGTCACAGCGGCATGCGTCGGGTTCCTGAGTCCGGGTTCGAGCTCGGCTGCTCAACGGATAGGCCTTCACAGATGAGCCTGGCGACGCTGCGACTCGTGTCAAATATGATGTTAATTAACTCATATAAGATGCTTGACAAACACTCATAGCATCCGTATGATTTGTTCACGGGGGAAACAGAACCAGATGAGCAAAGTCATCGGAATCGATTTGGGCACGACCAACTCAGTCGTGGCCGTGATGGAAGGCGGCGAGCCGGCGGTCATCGTGAACCAGGAAGGTTCGCGGACGACCCCGTCGATCGTCGCGTTCAACAAGGATGGGGAGCGCCTGGTCGGCCAGGTGGCCAAGCGCCAGAGCGTGACGAATCCCGAGAGCACTGTGTTCTCGATCAAGCGCTTCATGGGCCGCAAGCACGGCGAGGTGGCGCCGGAGATCGCGCGCGTCCCGTATCGCGTCGTCAAGGCAGACAACGGTGATGCGTGGGTCGAGGTGCGCGGCAAGAAGTATTCGCCGCCGGAGATCTCCGCGATGGTGCTTCAGAAGCTGAAGACCGCGGCCGAGGACTACCTCGGTGAGAAGGTCACAGACGCCGTCGTTACCGTGCCGGCCTACTTCAACGACGCGCAGCGGCAGGCGACCAAGGACGCAGGAAAAATCGCTGGCCTGAATGTGCTTCGGATCGTCAATGAGCCAACGGCGGCAGCGCTGGCCTACGGGCTCGACAAGAAGAAGGACGAAACCATCGTCGTCTATGACTTCGGCGGCGGCACGTTCGACGTGTCCGTGCTTGAAGTGGGCGAAGGCATCGTCGAGGTCAAGTCGACCAATGGCGATACGCATCTTGGCGGCGACGATCTGGATCAGCGCATCGTGGACTGGATGGCGGCGGAGTTCCGCAAGAGCGACGGTATCGACCTGGTGAAGGATCGCATGGCACTCCAGCGCCTGAAGGAGGCGGCGGAGAAAGCCAAGATCGAGCTTTCAACGGTGTTCGAAACGGACATCAACCTGCCGTTCATCACGGCGGACCAGTCCGGCCCCAAGCACATGCAGTTGAACCTGACGCGAGCGAAGTTCGAGCAGCTCGTCGACGATCTGCTGCAGCGGTCGATGGGGCCGGTGAAGCAGGCGCTCGAGGACGCGGGTCTCAAGCCTGCCGACGTCGATGAAGTCGTCCTCGTGGGCGGCTCGACGCGGACGCCGAAGATTCAGCAGATGGTGAAGGACTTCTTCGGCAAGGAGCCGCACAAAGGCGTCAATCCCGACGAGGTCGTCGCGGTCGGTGCGGCGATCCAGGGTGGCGTGCTGAAGGGCGAGGTCAAGGACGTTCTGCTCCTCGACGTGACGCCGCTGTCGCTCGGTCTCGAGACGCTGGGCGGGGTGATGACGACGCTCATCAACCGCAACACGACGATCCCGACTCGGAAGAGCGAGATCTTCTCGACGGCGACGGATAACCAGACGAGCGTCGAGGTCCACGTGCTCCAGGGTGAGCGGCAGATGGCGCGCGACAACCGCACGCTCGGCCGATTCCACCTGATCGGATTGCCGCCGGCGCCGCGCGGGGTTCCGCAGATCGAGGTGGCTTTCGACATCGACGCCAACGGCATTGTCAATGTGACGGCCAAGGACGTCGCGACGGGGAAGGAGCAGAAGATCACGATCAGCAGCTCCTCCGGCCTGAGCAAGGACGAAGTCAATCGCATGGTCAAGGACGCGGAGGGTCATGCTGCGGACGACAAGGCGCGGCGTGAGGTGATCGACGCGCGCAACCAGGCTGACTCGCTCGCCTACTCGGTCGAGAAGACCGTCAACGAGAATCGCGATCGGCTGCCNGCAGTGGACGTCGAACGCGTGGAGCGCGCGATTGCGGTCGTGCGAGACGCCGTCAAAGGCGACAACCTCGANACGATTCGCACGGCGAGTGCGGATCTGCAGAAGGCATCNCACTCCATCGCGGAGCAGCTNTACAAACAGCAGGGGCAGGGATCGGCCCAGGGCACTGGGCCGAAAGCTGCCCAGGATGAAGTCGTCGAAGGGGAAGTCGTCGACGCGTAACGATCGGCGGGTCTGAAGACACGCCGCTACTGAGCATATAGAGGCGGGCCTTCAGGCCCGCCTGAGGAGAAAGCAAAATGACCATCACTCGTTTCGATCCATTCCGTGAATTCAGCACGCTTCAGGACCGCATGAACCGGTTGTTTGGTGACGTGTACCTTCGCGACGAGGAGCTCACCTCGCGCGGCAACTGGGTGCCACCGGTCGACATTTACGAGACCGAAGGGCATGACCTGGTCATCAAGGTGGAATTGCCTGACGTGAATCGGGAAGACGTGCAAGTCACCGTCGAGAACAACACGATCACCATCAAGGGGAACAAGAGCTTCCCTGGTGATGTGAAGGAAGAGCAGTTCCGTCGCGTCGAACGCCGCTACGGCTCCTTCGTCCGCTCGTTCACGCTGCCAAACACCGTGGATGCGTCGAAGGTCAGCGCCGAATACAAGAACGGCGTGCTCACCGTGAAGCTGCCGTATCGCGAGGAAGCGAAGCCGCGGACGATCAACGTCGAAGTCGCCGCGTAAACTGCATAGGGCGGGTCTTGCTCTGAGACCCGCCCTCGGACCCTCGCACCTTCGCACCCCCGCACCTTCGCACCGTTGCCTGTGTTAGGCTTCTTGAATGACCGACACAGTCGATGTCACCGGTCCGGAAACGGTAGAAGAGCCCGCGCCGGTCGCCCCGGTCAAGGCGCCCCCCATCGAAAGTCGATTTCTTTACGTCGATGTTGCGGCCATGCGCGCGAAGCAGCTGCGGCGTGGTGCCCGCGTGCGCCTCAGTGACGACGACGGTGCGGCGGAGCAGCATCGGGCCGTCCCGCATAAGGCCGAGCGTGTGGCCATGGAAGAAGTCCGCCGCGGACTCGTGCTGTACGAGGTTCCGAACTCCGACAAGCCAATCCCCAAAGAGTAGTTCCGACGAGGGAACCTTTCGGGTGTATCACCCGTAGGTGCGAGTAGGACTGGCCAATGTTGACTTTCCTATTCCTGTGCGCGATCGGATTGGCGTTCGCCGCGCTTTTCGCGATTCCGGCCCTGCTGTTCGGGTTGTTTGTCTGGGTGATCACCCTCCCGTTCCGCCTTTTCTTCGGCCTCTTCTTCGGGATGTTCGGACTCCTGTTCGGGTTGGTGTTCGGAATCATCAGGTTTGTCTTTGGCATCATCGGCGCGATTGTCGGCCTCGTGTTCGCTCCGATCGGTCTTCTGATCCTCGGCGTTCTCGTGATTGGCGGCATCATCGTCGGGTTGCTCTCCCTGCTGGCACCTCTGGTGCCGCTGGCGTTGCTGGCAATGGTGGCCTGGGCGATCTACCGGATCACGTCGCGGCGTCCGACCCCGACATTCTGATACTCTCGGCGGCATGCCGAGAGTACGTCTCGTCCTGGCCCTCATACTGTGTTCGTGGCTCTTCGTCCCTGCCGGTGCGCAGGAGACGAAGCAGCCACCACCGCCATATCGAATCCTGATCAGCAACGACGACGGCGTTCGAGCGCCGGGCATTGCGGCGGTCGCACAGATCCTCCANGCGATCGGTCAGATCATCATCGTTGCGCCGNCAGAAAATCAGAGCGGGAAGGGACACTCGATTGTCACCANCGAACCGATTCTTCGCGAAGACCTCACGCTGCCCAATGGTCTGAAAGCGATTGGCCTGACCGCGACTCCCGCAACGACGGTGAACGTGGCCATCCGCAACATCGTCAAGCCGCTGCCGGATCTCGTCGTGTCCGGGATCAATCGCGGATACAACCTCGGTTTGACCGCCTATGTGTCCGGGACGGTCGGCGTCGCACGCGAGGCAGCGATGCACGGTGTTCCCGCTATAGCCGCGTCGCTGCAGGAGGAAAACGCGATTCGAAATTACGGGGCCGCGGCGGAAGAGATCCTCGGCGTCGCACGCCGGGTGAAGCAGTACGGGTTACCCGCCAATACCTTCTTGAACGTGAACATTCCGGCGATGCCGCAGGGCGGGTATCGCGGATACCGCGTTACCACCCAGGCGATGCAGAGCAGCGGCGAGGAGCACTTTGCGGAGACGACGCATCCCTCGTCCGGCCGCACGGTCTATTGGAACGTCTACAAGGAAGGCGGGACGGCCCCCGAGGGAACAGATATTCGAGCGGTCAACGATGGTTACGTGTCGGTTACGCCGATGAAGCTCGGTGAGATCGACACCTCGCAGTTCGATGCGCTGCGCGCGATTTTCAAGTAACGTTCGAACCGGCCACAAGGAGGCATCCACGATGCGAGTGGGGATATCAGGGGCCAGCAGGGCCCTTTGGCTGGTTGTCGCGATTGTCATGGGGCAGGCCGGAAGCGTGCAGGCGCAGTCAGCCGATCGTCCGAACGTCGTGCTCATCGTCACTGACGATGTGGGGTATAGCGACATCGGGAGTTACGGGGCGCCCGACATCAAGACGCCCAACATCGACAGTCTGGCGAAGAACGGCACGCGATTGACCGACTTCTACGCAGCGCCGAATTGTTCGCCGACGCGCGCGGCACTCATCAGCGGCCGCTATCAGCAGCGATTCCGCATCGAGGTGCCGCTCGGCGCGTCACGAGGTCCAGCCGGCGAGCAGGGGCTGCCCGCAACCGGGCGCACACTGCCGCAGCTGCTGAAGAACAACGGCTACCGAACCGCGCTGATCGGCAAGTGGCATCTCGGGTACAAGAAAGAGTTCAGCCCCAACGCCCACGGGTTCGACTATTTCTTCGGCTTCAAGAGCGGACTGATCGACTACTACCAGCACACCGACCAACAGGGTGAACACGATCTGTTCGAGAACGATCAGCCAAGCCATGCCACCGGGTACTCGACCGACCTCTTCACCGAGCACTCGGTCAAGTTCATCGAGCAGAATGCGGGCCAGCCCTTCTTCCTGGAAGTCGCTTTCAACGCCGCCCATTGGCCGTTCCAGGTACCTGACCATCCGTCGGTGGCTCCCAACAACGCGCGATTCGTGCAGCCGCAGGACAGCCCGACCAATACGCGGCAGGACTACGTCTCGATCGTGGAACGTGCGGATCGCGGTGTCGGACAGATCCTCGCGGCGCTGGAGCGGCGAGGCCTGACGCGGAATACGCTGGTGATCTACACGCAGGACAACGGCGGCGAATGGCTGTCGCGCAACGCTCCGCTTTTCAACCGCAAGAACTCGGTGTGGGAAGGGGGCATTCGTGTGCCGGCGATCTTGCGCTGGCCCGGCAAGATCCCTGCGGGCAAGACGTCATCGCAAGTCGGCATCGTCATGGATCTCACCGCGACGATCCTGGCGGCGACCAACTCCCCGGTGCCGGCCGAGGCGCGACTCGAGGGCATCAACCTGTTGCCGCTCCTGCAGCCTGGCGCCGCGCGGGCCGAGCGAACGCTGTTCTTCAGGATCAGTGGTCCGGCCCGCCGTCAGCGTGCTGTGCGGCAGGGAGATTGGAAGCTGATGATCGATGGCAACAGCCCGATGCTGTTCAATGTGGCGAGTGACCTGGGCGAGCGCAACGACGTTTCACAGCAGCACCTGGACATCGTCCAGAAGTTGTTTCCACTGATTGGCAAGTGGGAGCAGGACGTCGATGCAGAGGCGAAGCAGCTCGCAGGAGGGACCACCTCGCAGCAGTAGGCGGGGTCCTGGTTTCAGCGCCGTAGGCCGGGTCCTGTGCTTCGGACCCGGCTGATCATGGCGGGTCTATAAGGCAAGACCTGCCCTACGACCAACGTAGTGTCCGGCTTTAGCCGGACCAAGGAGCGAGTTGTCGTGAAAGCGATTCGAGTTCATGCCCTGGGTGGGCCCGAGGTAATGAAGTACGAGGACATCGACGTCCCGCGACCGGGACCGGGCGAGGTCCAGATCAAGATCGCTGCGACCGGGCTGAACTACCTGGACGTGCAGTATCGAATCGGCCGCGTGAAGGCGCCGCTGCCGTTCACCAACGGTACCGAAGCCGCCGGTGTGATCAGTGAGGTCGGCAGCGGGGTGACCGATTTCAAGACCGGCGATCGCGTCGCGTATACGATGATCCTGGGCACGTACGCCGAATACGCCATTGCGCCTGCCGCACGTGTCGTGCACGTGCCGCCCGATCTCGATCTCCGGATCGCTGCGGGCGCGATGCTTCAGGGCCTCACGGCGCATTACCTGACGCACAGCACGTATCCGCTCAAGGCGGGAGAGACGGCGTTGGTGCATGCTGCCGCGGGCGGAATCGGGATGGTGCTCACGCAGGTGGCCCGGTTGATGGGCGCACGCGTGATTGCGACAGCGGGCACCGATGCGAAGGTGGAGCTGGCGCGCCAGGCCGGCGCCCATGAGGTGATCAATTACGCCACGCAGGACTTCGAGCAGGAAGTGAAGAAGCTGACCGGCGGCCGCGGCGTCGACGTCGTCTACGACTCAGTCGGAAAAGACACGTTCGACAGGAGCCTGAACTGCCTTCGGCATCGAGGTTATCTGGCGCTGTTCGGATTCTCGAGTGGCCTTGTGCCGCCGTTCGATCCCGCAATCCTCGGCATCAAGGGATCGCTATTCTTGACGCGGCCCGCGCTCAATCAGTACATCGCGACGCGCGATGAGTTGATGATGCGCACGAAGGATCTCTTTGGCTGGCTTGCGTCGGGCGCGGTGAAGATTCGAATCAATCACACGTTTCCGTTGGCCGACGCGGTGAAAGCCCACCAGGAGCTCGAAGCGCGCCGGACGACGGGGAAAGTGTTGCTGGAGGTCTGACCCGCCGCTACTGTCAATTCCCAACTCCCAAACTCCAACTCCCAAATAGCCGTGCGGTTTGGGAGTTGGAAGTTGGAAGTTAAGGACGGGCTAATTCGTTCCCGCCGCCGCCACAACGTCCGCTTTCGTCAACGGCTTGTCCGGATTGGGCGGATGCGCCTGAATCCACGAGTTGTAATCGAACTTCAGTTTGTTCAACGTGTCGTTCGCAGCCTTCACCACGGCGAGCTGCCCCGGGTTCGGGTTGACGGCAGTGATATCCGCTGACCAGACGACCTTCTCGGCCGGAAGGTAGACGCCAAGCATCCCGTCGCTGTGCTCGTTTGGAATGCGAAACAGCTCGACGACCTTGCCATTGCTGCCCTTGCGGACGTCGCGATCGCCGACACCCTGCACCACGTTGGTGCGTCGGTTCGTCACCTTTGAAAGACTGTCGCCGGTGAGTGTGCGCGGACCGGACAAAAGCTGTTCAAGGACTTTCTCGTTGTTGTTGTGCGTGAGGATCGTGGTGCCTTCTGCCACGGCGGCGGCAAGGCCGCTCGCGTGATCGAAGTGCGGATGCGAGTTCACGACGAAGCGGATCGGCTTGTTCGGAATTGCCTGTTTGGCGGCAGTCATCACTGCCAGGCCGCGGGTGTCGCTCTGGCCGCTTTCGACCACCAGGATGTGATCGCCCATGTCGACGGCGAGTGACGTGTAGTTGCCTCCGATCTTGAACACGCCGTCGCCAAGCTTTTCAACCGGCGGTGCTGCCGGAGCTGGTGGAGCACCACCTGGTGCAGGAGCGGGTCCACCGCCGCGGCCGGCCGGAGGAGGTGGGGGAGTGAGGAGCGCGGTGAGGTTCGATGGATTTGGCGTCGCCGCTTTGATCTCTGCGTCGAACGTCGGCATGCCGGCCTGCTTCTGAACGATGCGCGCAGGCACCTGAACGCCGTTCATGTTCTGGTAATTGGAGTACTCGAATTCCACGAGCAGGTCGCCGACCACGGCATTGTCGACCCGCGTCTCCACCTTGCTCACGAGGTTCTGGTTGTTGATGTAACCAGTCACGCTGTAGGTCTGCCCGGACGGTGACTTGAGATTGGGTGGAGTGAACGACACGAGCTGCTGCCCGCCCTGCTGCCGTACCGTGGCGTTATTGGCCGCCGCTCCCTTGAGGAAGCCCCATGGCGTCGTCCAGATGTTGAGCCCCTGATTCCAATTGCTGGTGGCTTGTGCTCCTGTGATGTTCTGGTTGAACACACCCGGCATCGGCGCCGGTACGCCCGGCACGGTCGGCGGCTGTGTTGGGCCGCTCGCTCTCGAGACGAGGGCTGCGGCATCACCGCCGGGCGCGAAGTTGATCGTGCGCGTGTACTCGGTGACGCGCGTCACGTTGACCGCGCCCATTGGATCGCCGATGGCCTTGCTCTGACCGAAGGCGCCATTTCGCGCCGTTCCTGAGTAGGTGATCGAATTCAACGTGTCGACGCCCATCGCCTTCGATGATGCGGCGAGGATCGAGCTGGCGTTCTGTGTGGCCGTACTTGTCGACAGTACGACGATGAGCAGCGCAGCCAGCGGCAGCGTTCTGAGCAGCATAAGTGCCTCCAGAGCTCTTGCGTTATGGATGTGGTTCAACCTGCAGACGTATATACGTGCGAAGGCCGCTTGCGTTGACCGTCGGGGCGAAGTTCGTACGATGGTGTGAAGAGCCGGCGCTGTCGTGCCGAGAAAAACGCTTAGAATCGGCGTCGGACACACTCCAAACCCTTGGTCCTGTCAGCGGGTACCCGCCTCGGCAATTACGAGATTCAAGAAGCCGTCGGGGCCGGCGGGATGGGGGAGGTGTATCGCGCGCGCGACACGAGGCTGAATCGTGATGTGGCGCTCAAGGTGCTGCCACAGGCCTTCGTGCTCGACGCTGACCGCCTGGCGCGTTTCAAACGGGAAGCGCAACTCCTCGCATCACTCAATCACACGAATATCGCCGCGATCTACGGGTTCGAGGAAGCGAACGGCTTCCAGGCACTGGTCCTCGAGTTCATCGACGGTCCGACGCTGGCCGGTCGGATTGCCAGCGGTCCGATTCCCGTTGATGAGGCACTGCCCGTCGCTCTGCAGATAGCGAACGCGCTCGAAGCGGCGCACGAACAGGGCATCATCCATCGGGACCTGAAGCCTGCCAACGTGAAAGTTCGCGATGACGGCACGGTGAAAGTGCTGGATTTCGGCTTGGCGAAGATGGTCGGCGAGGGTCCGCCGAACGGCGGACATGATGGCGATCGTAGTATCCGGCATCAGCCGGACTTCAGCGCCTCACCGACAATCACAACGCCGGCGATGACGATGGCAGGTGTCCTCCTCGGGACGGCCACCTACATGAGTCCTGAGCAGGCGAAAGGACGCCCGGCCGACAAGCGCAGCGACATTTGGGCGTTCGGCTGCGTACTCTTCGAAATGCTCACCGGCCGCAAGGCGTTCGACGGCGAGGACGTGACCGACACGATCGCGGCGATCGTCCGCGCAGAACCCCCGTGGTCTGCTCTTCCGGACGACGTGCCCGCATCGATCCAGCTGTTCCTGCGGCGTTGTCTCGAGAAGGATCGCAAGAAGCGTATCGGCGACATCGCCGTAGCGCAGTTCCTGCTGTCTGAAGATCCCCGGCTCGCCGGGTCTCCTGCTGAAGGCGTCCACCAAGTGCGACCGCGACTGTACGTGTGGTCTCTTGTCGTAACGGCCATCATCACCACACTGGTCGTTGCCGGTATCGGATGGACGCTGAGGCCGCGTCCAGTGCCTCCGCCGATCGTTCGATTCAGCCACACGCTCGCTGCCGAAGATCGGCTCACCGGCATCCAACGTCACCAGGTCGCCATTTCACCAGACGGCACTCAAATCGTCTATGTCGCCAACGGTCGGTTGTATCGCCGGCCGGTAGGTGACTTGCAGTCGCGAGTCATACCCGGCACTGAAGACATTCTGTCGGTAATGGGCCCGGTGTTCTCACCAGATGGTCAGTGGATCGCGTACCACGCGACCTCGGCATCGGAGGAAGCCATCAAGCGCATTCCTCTGAGCGGCGGATCTCCGACGACAATCCTGCGCACAGCTAACCCCTTCGGAATGAGCTGGGACGATAGCGGCATTCTGTACAGCGCTGGCCGTGATGGCATCTTTCGCATTTCCGCGAACGGTGGCACGCCCGAGCAGCTCATTCGCCTCGGCGAGGACGAGGCAGCATGGGCTCCGCACTTGCTGCCGGGGGGAAAAGCCGTGTTGTTCACGCTGATCAGTGCCCCACAGGGTATTCCGTTTCCTCAATGGGACAATGCGCGAATCGTGGTGCAGTCACTCGCGTCCGGAGAGCGCAAGAGTGTCGTCGATGGTGCCAGCGACGCGCGGTACTTGCCATCCGGACACCTCGTGTTTGCGGTATCCGGATCACTCTTCGCAGTGGCGTTTGACCCGGGGACGGCTACTGTAATCAGTGATCGCGTTCCTATCTTGGCCGGTATTCGGCGTGGAAATGCCATCGGAGCGGCGCAATTCTCAGTCTCGACCAACGGATCGCTAGCGTACATGCCCGGACCCGTTAACGCCACGTTCACGCGTCGCTCACTGATCCTGTTTGATCGGAGTGGGACAATCACCAGGCTCAAGCTGCCGCCAGCACCCTACGAACACCCCCGCGTCTCACCTGACGGCAAGCGCCTCGCCGTCGTTACCGACGACGATGAGAACGCGGAGATTTCGATATACGAGATGGCCGAAACCAGCGCCCTTCGGCGGCTGACTATAGGGGGCCATCACAACAGTTTTCCAGTTTGGTCGTCGAACGGTGAACGGGTCGCGTTTCAATCCGACCGTGAGGGCGACCGTGGACTCTTCTGGCAGCGCGCCGACGGTCTTGGGACCGCCGAACGGCTCACCACTGCGGCCGAGGACGCCGCTCACATACCGGAGTCGTTCTCCCGTGACGGCAAGCACCTCCTTTTTACGGAGCTGAAGTCCGGCACGTACTCGCTCCGTGTGCTTTCGATCGACGACAAGAGCAGTGTGCCGTTTGGCAATGTGACATCAGCCGAACCGACCGGAGCCGTTTTTTCGCCTGATGGGCGTTGGGTCGCTTACGCATCAACGACACGAGCCGGCGGACTGTACTCTCCTAATCGCGGCGTATTCATTCAACCTTTTCCGGCAACCGGTGTCCCTTTTCAGGTGCCGAAGGGCCGTATCGACTATCACCCCGCGTGGTCCCCCGATGGTAAGTCACTCTTCTTCATCGCGTCGGCGCCGCAACCGCTCGTCGTGGTGAACGTGAATACACAACCGAGTGTCACCTTCGGAATACCGGCCGAACTGCCACGAACGATTCCCCGGCCGTCGAGGTTCTCAGGAAGCACCAGGGGTTACGACATCCTGCCCGATGGACGCATTCTCAGCCTGGTTCCTATCGACGAGGATTCAACAGGAGGCACGATCCAGTCGGAGATTCGCGTGGTGGTCAACTGGATCGAAGAGTTAAAGCGAATGGTGCCTCGATAGAGCAGGGTTGACTCAGTGGATTCCGGTTCTTGATTGGTTGTTGATGGTCGATGGTCGATGGTTGAGTGTTGATTGACGCATGCCACTGAGCGTGGGGACGCGACTCGGCCCATATGAGATTCAGGATGCCGTCGGCGCCGGCGGGATGGGAGAGG
>Ga0065715_10000543_pt1 | contig 12759 bp, 8 predicted proteins | sample MisBulReplicate1_FD_59102 | JGI IMG/M metagenome (GOLD analysis project Ga0065715, IMG submission 59102) | Miscanthus rhizosphere microbial communities from Kellogg Biological Station, MSU, sample Bulk Soil Replicate 1 : eDNA_1 v2 (version 2) | ecosystem: Host-associated > Plants > Roots >...
ACGCCGCGCTGGTCGCCAGACGGAAAATTTCTGCTCTTTCTGCACGCGACTGAAAAAGACGGCAAGCCTGAGCCGCCACAACTCGCCGTTCTGCCGATGACTGGCGGCGATTCCTTTGTCTTTACCGATTTGCCGAAAGGTGCTGGCAATCCCAGCTGGGCGCCAGATGGAAAATCGATTGCGTTCACCAGCGAGACGAACGCCGAGGACCTGACAAAACTGGAAAAGAAAAAATCCAAGGATAAATCGGGTTCGACCTCCCCGGCTACAGATGAACGCGAGAGCGACATCCACGTGATCACGCGTGCGGTTTATCGGCAAGACAATGAAGGGTACGCCGATCCAAAGCACCCGACGCACATTTGGATCGTAACCGCGCCGCGCAGCACTGGAGAGAAACCAAAGCCACGCCAACTCACCACCGGTCGATTTGATGAGGAAAATGCGATTTGGTCAAAGGACGGCTCGCAAATTTATTTTACCTCGAGCCGGATCGACGAACCGTACTACGAGCTGCCGAGGACTGATCTTTACTCTGTGCCGGCAGCGGGCGGCGAACCAGCCAAGATCACGACGATCGATCTCAACACGCAATTCGGACCGGGCGGAGGCGCGTTGTCCCTCAGTCCCGATGGCAAACAGGTCGCGTTCGTCGCCGCCACGAACCAGCCTATCAACTCATACACGGAACCGGACCTGTGGATTCTCGATCTCTCGCCGAACGCAAAACCACGGAACCTCACCGCGGACTTTGATTTCGACATCGATGGTTTCGTTATCGGAGACAGTGCGTCGCCGCGAGCTGGGGGACTAAACAAACCGATCTGGACCGCAGACGGAAAAGGGCTCATCGCGGTTTATTCCAAGGAAGGAAAGCGAAATCTCGGACTGTTCGACGTGGCAACCGGAAGGGTTACCGATTTAACTTCAGGAAATCATGGCGTGATGAGTTTTCGCGCCACGCCTGATGTTTCGAAGCTGGTTTATGTCATATCAACACCGACTCGCATTAACGATCTTTTTGTTCTCGATCGCGCAACTCCTGTAGCATCACCGAAGCAGTTAACCAATGTGAATGACGAGCTGTTCTCGAAATTAAATCTTACCGAGCCGGAAGAGATTTGGTACGACAGTTTTGATGGCAAACGCATCCAGGCGTGGTTGCAAAAGCCGCCTGGTTTCGACGCAAACAAGAAGTATCCGCTGATTCTGAACATTCACGGCGGGCCGCACGTTGCCTACGGCCACATTTTCGTTCATGAATTTCAGTGGATGGCAGCGAAGGGGTACGTGGTGCTTTATCCGAATCCACGCGGGAGCACCAGCTATGGCCAGGAATTTGGCAACATCATTCAGTATCATTATCCGGGTGACGATTACAAAGATCTGATGGCGGGTGTGGATGAAACGATCAAACGCGGGTACATCGACGACAAAAAACTTGGTGTGACCGGCGGAAGCGGCGGCGGTTTGCTGACAAACTGGGTGGTGGGACAAACGAGCCGCTTTACCGCGGCTGTTGCTCAGCGCGACATCGCCAGTTGGGAAGATTGGTGGTATTCAGGGGATTTTACACTCTTCCAGCCGAACTGGTTCAGAGCGCCGCCATTCGAAGATTCGAACGATTACCGGGCGAGGTCACCGATCAGTTACATCAACAACGTGAAGACTCCGATGATGTTCGTTCTCGGCGAAAGCGATTATCGGACGCCGGCCGGCGCCGGCGGCGAGCAAATGTTTCGGGCGTTGAAATTCCGCAAAATTCCTACCGTCATGGTGCGTTTCCCGAATGAATCGCACGAGCTTTCGCGCTCAGGGCAGCCGTGGCATCGCGTCGAGCGGTTGGAGCATATCGTCGGCTGGTTCGACCACTGGCTGATGGGTGTGCCCAAACCGGAATACGAAGTGGCTCCGCACGAAGAAGTGCCGATCAAACGGGCCAGGACAGGTGGAAACTGATCGGAAACTTCTCGCCTTTACCTGAGTTTACACGTTCAAACAGCGATATTGGAGTTAACGTCCGTATATCGGTAATCTTGGTCGGCATTTCGCATTCCTAACACGATGGCTTCTTCGTCGCTTTGGCAGCGTTTCCAACGATGTCTTTTGTACTACCGCGATCTCGATTTGTCTCTCGATATCAGCCGGATGAAGTTTCCGCAGAACGGAACCCTCGGAGGACCGTTTTTCGGTCGAAGAAAAGCGGTAAGGTAACCGACATGGCAGACAAGCCTCGCGAGGATAAAAACGATTCTCTTAGCGTGTCGTGGAGTGACACCATCCGCTTCATCAAGCAACTCACTCACGATCTGCGCAATGATTTAAATGCCATCGAATTGCAGTCCGCTTACGTCAGTGAGCTGGAGAAGAATGAGGAATTCAAGAACGAGCTCAAACGTTTGCGCGAAATGGTCTCAGGTCTGGCCTCGACTCTTCAAGGGGTTTCCAGAGCAGTCGGAGACGTTTCACCGACGCAGATCTCTTACCAGGCCGCCGATTTCATGGAAGACTTGCGCACGAAGATCGATAGCGATTTCCCAACGGAAAGCGCCGAAATTACCTGGGACATTCAGCCCGGCGATGCGAGTTTGAATGTTGATCCACAGCTTTTGCAGGAAGCATTTACGGAATTTTTCGCCAATGCTTTTCGGCATGATCGGGGCAAAGGCCCGCTTCTGGTAAATGCCAAAATCGACAATAACCGATTTTTCTTCACGCTGCATGAACCAAAGGCTCGCTTTGAATTGCCTACCCAACACTGGGGGCGCGAACCACTTCGGCAGATCAGTCTGCGCCATTATGGCCTTGGTCTCAATCGCGCCCGCGCTATCGTAGAGGCGCACGGCGGCGAACTACATGCTCAATACGATCCGAAGATTTCGGCACTCATTACGACGCTTACGCTTCCCTTGTCGGGCAAGTGCTCGGAAGAAGCTTGAAACGTTCGTAATTTCTTACCGTTTAAGGAACTGGAGTCCGCTGGTCATGCGTATTACCAGCGGTACGATTGGATGAAAACAGATAACCGTCATGTTCTAATCGTCGATGACGAGCGGCCCGTGCTCATGACGCTTGAGGCGTTGCTGAAGCGGCACGGCTATCAGGTGGACACTGCGTCAACCGCCGCACAAGGCCTGAAAGTGCTGAAATCAAAATCGCCAACCCTCGTATTGCTCGATCTCCGACTGCCTGACGCCGACGGATTAGAAATGCTGGATCGCATCAAGAACGAGCTACCCGAAGTGCAGGTGATTATCCTGACCGCGCACGACTCATTGCACAATGCGATCGAATCGATCAAACGCGGCGCCTTTCATTTTATCAGCAAGCCGTACGCGCCAGAGGAACTGCTCAGCCTCGTCGAGAAGGCATTGGAAAAACAGTTTTTGTTGCGCGAAGCGGAAGAACTCCGGGAAAAAACAGAGCAACTCGAAAAGCGCCTCGAGATCGCGGAGGCGCGGCCTACGCCCATTTTCAAGAGCAAACCGATGCAGGAGATCGAGGAATTAATCCATGCGATGGCGCCGTCTGACGCGAACGTTCTCATCGTGGGTGAAAGCGGTGTAGGCAAGGAAGTGATCGCCAACACTATTCACGCGCGTAGCCGGCGAGCGGGACAAGCTGTGGTGAAGCTCAATTGCGCGGCCTTCCCCCAAACGATGATTGAAGGAGAACTTTTCGGTTATGTCAAAGGAGCGTTCACGGGAGCCATGCACGATTTTCCCGGGATGATTGCAGCGGCAAACGGCGGCACACTTTTTCTCGACGAGATATCCGATATGCCGGCAGATCTGCAGACGCGCTTTTTGCGCGTGCTCCAAGAACGCGAGTATCGGCCGCTTGGCAGCACGCAAACAATGAAAGCAGACTTCCGCGCGATAGCGTCGACCAATCGGCCCGTTGCCCAGGCACTCTCGGAGAACCGGATGCGCTCGGATTTGTACTACCGCCTGAACACTTTCCAAATTGAAGTGCCTCCTCTCCGGAAACGCAAAGAAGACATTCAGCCGCTGATTGCCCAATTTGTGAAACAATTTTCTCAACAACTAGGCAAACCAGAGCCGGACATTTCACCGGACGCTTTTCAAAAGCTGCTTGATTATGCATGGCCGGGAAATGTTCGCGAATTGCAAAACGCAATTGAATACGCAGTGGTGCTCGCGCGCCAGGGCATGATCGGTGTGAAAGAGCTCCCCGGAGAAATCCAGTTGCCCTCGGCGTTGCAACAGTCCGAGATCGCCGCGATGCCGCGCAGCGGCGTACAAACTCTCGATGACGTCGAGCGTACTGCCATCCTCCAGGCACTGGCAGAGTGCCGCGGCAACAAGAAAAAAGCAGCCGAACTTCTCGGCATCCAGCGCCCTACTCTCTACAACAAGATGAAGCGCTACGCCATCGAGTTGTAAGAGAGCGCGTCGGGACAAGGAGTGGCGGCTTCCCGGCCGTCAAGCTTGCCTTCGATTAGCTACCCAAGCCCTCTTTGTTATTCGCCGTTCGCCGCGATACACGCAGCGGGCAGTTGCGGTTTCGTGCACCACGATCTCGCAGAGGCCGGGACATTGACCTTCCAATTTTCTCCAGAACCATTCCGCCATATTTTCGATGGTTGGATTTTCCAAGCCTTCGATGTCATTGAGGTATGCGTGATCCAGCATTTTCAGGAGCGGTTTCATCGCGTAGCTGATCTTTGCGTGATCGTAAATCCAGCCGATTTTCGGATCGACTTTGCCTTCCACTGAAACTTCAACCTTGAAGCTGTGGCCGTGCACGCCGCGGCATTTGTGGCCGGCTGGCGCGTTTGGCAAAGTTTGCGCCGCTTCAAACGTGAAGTCTTTGGTCAGCCGCGCGCGCATTGCACAAAGTATCACCAACCTTACTCCGGTGTCATCCCGAACGAGTGAGAGATCTTCCAGCCGCCCTACAAAAATCGGTGCGCGCGCATCAATCAAACTCCGCGCTGCGTCGGGTTCCAGATGAACTTGTGCATCTGAAGTTGAAAACGAACATCGAGTTTATCGGCCAAAACCCATTCTACTATCTGCCGCGGGTCGATCCTGCCGAAAATCGGCGAGAATAGCACAGCGTGACAGCGGGAAGAGAGATTGTACTGCTGCACTTTCTCACGCGACCATTCATAATCTTCGCGTGATCCCATTACGAATTTCACTTCATCGCGCAGGGTGAGATGGTCGATATTTGACCAAAGATTTCTGTCCAGTTCGCCACTGCCCGGCGTTTTTAGATCCATAATCCGATGGACGCGCGGATCGACTTTCGAAATGTCGTGCGCACCGCTGGTCTCGAGAAGCACAGTGTAGCCGGTATCGCACAAGATGGACATCAGCGGCAAAACATTCTTCTGAAGCAACGGCTCGCCACCCGTGATCTCGACAAGGGGACACCGAAACGCCGATACCGCATCCACAATCTGTTTGAGGGTTTGCTTTTTGCCTTCGTAAAACGCGTACTCGGTATCGCAATAGTTGCAGCGAAGATCGCAGAAGGTCATACGCACAAATACGCACGGTCGCCCCACCCAGGTGCTCTCTCCCTGAATGGAGTGATAGATTTCGTTAATGGTCAGCGTCTTTTCCGGTTCTGGCATAGCGCTGGCAGATTCAATGGTTGATTCGCCAAGTTGTTAAACGTGTTACGTGAACAACCGCAAAGCAAGCTTTGCCGGGGATACGCGCTGTCCGCTCACTCGATCAAGAGCGGCGCAATGGCTTGGAAATGTGGCCTTTCGCTTGGGTAATTTTTATCAGATTTTTTCATTGACGGGCTTTTGGCGCCACTCTAGTCTCGCGGCCATGCGCCTCGGTTTCGCCTTAACCAGTAGTTACCGCTCTGCCCAACCTCCGCGCCGCATGGCAAGAGAAACTGCGCGCAAGGTTACCCCGCCAGCCCTTGCATTCGTCGCAGGAATTTTCTTTGCAGCTGTTCTTGCCGCGCAAGCGCAGGAGTCGGTTGAGCCTGATATTTTACCGTCGCTGACGGAGCCCCCAGCCGCTCCAGCAGAATCGTGGCCATCCGCGCCAGCAGAGCCACTGCCCACCTTAGCTGAATCGTCAGCCCCAGCCCCGGCGGAGGCTTTGCCCTCTTCAGCGGAGCCGTTGCCTTCGGCTGAGCAGGCGTTCCCGTCCTCGCCCGAGCCGTTGTCTCCGTCAACGAACTATACCACGGCGCAAACGAGCCTGGTTCCGTCAGCAGCACCAGCAGGCCCTCACGGTGCATTGGATTCAAAGAACGTTTTCCCAGCTGCCGACAAACAAATTTCTACAGGCGCAGCGTGTGGGCTTCACTGGTCGTTAGGGCTGACAGTGCGAGGCGTGTGGGACGACAACATCTTTCTCACTCACGACGATCGAGTATCCGATTATTATTTCGCGATTGAACCGTTTATTACTGTTGGCATCGGCGATACCGCGGGCCGCAACAGAAGCTATCTCTCGTTGTCCTACATGCCTAGCGCTATTCTGTTCGTCGATCACTCGGACCTGGACTCATTTAACCAGCTGATTCACCTCGAGGGAGGATATAGCTCTGGGCGGTTGACGTTGAGACTGTTTGCGGACGCGGCGTTCCTCGAATCCGCAAACCTTAACAGCTTCGTCGATACGACGGGGCTGTGGGCAAACATTGATGCCACCGGGCCCGTGCGGGAGAACATCTTTTACATGGGCGCGATAGCAAATTATGCGCTGACGGGGAAATTATCTCTGCAGGCCGAGTTGGGTTCGTCGATCATCAACTATCCCAATCACACTAGTTACTACGAAGTTTCAGGTGGTCTCTACCTTTACTATAATTGGCTGCCAAAGGTGACAGTCGGCGTTGGCGGCACGTTCGGATACGATTGGGTCGATGATCCAACGAGTGACCAAACTTTCGAGCAGATAAACGGGCGCCTCAATTGGGAAGTGACGACCAAATTTGACGTGTATGCTTCGGCGGGCGTTGAGTTCCGGCAGTTCGATGGCAACCGTGGTGAATACACATCGCCAGTCTTTGAAGTCGGACTGGTTCATCATCCATTTGACGGCACTACTTTTACGCTGGCGGCTGGCCGGCGGATTTACCCTTCCGGGTTCCGCGATGACCAGGATTTCGCGGCCACATACATTGCCGCCCGGCTTCAGCAGCGTTTATTTCGACGCGTTTATTTAGGCTTGGGCGGCGGCTACGAAAACGCGGACTATTTCGTCACCGACCGGGACGTCAGCTCGTCGGGGAATGATAATTACTGGTTTATCGAACCGTCGCTTGACGTGTTGATTACCAGGTGGCTAAGCGCTGGAGTTTATTACCTGCATCGCGAGGACGTCAGTGACGTCGATAACTTCAGTTGGTATGACAATCAGGTGGGCGTCAGGGCTACGCTCAGGTTTTAATCAGGGTTTTAATCCTTTGCGAGCTGGGACACGGGGAGAGTGGTTGGCGACTGCGCTCGCTTTGACGTTGCTCCCGCAGCTCCTGTCCGCCCAAACCATGCCGGGAACCGCCGCATCGCAGTCTGGCGCATCCGTATCAAGATCGCCATCGGCTGGTTCGGCACCTCCATTTACCGCAGCCAGCGCACCGGCTGGTTATGTTTTGAACGCGAACGACGCCGTAACGGTGGAGGTCTTTGGCGAAGAGGATCTGCGCGCAAGCGGACGATTGAACCCCGAGGGAAACTTGAGCGTGCCATTGCTGGGCTCGATCCATTTGGCTGGATTGACCCTGACCCAGGCAGCTTCAAAGCTTACAGAGTTGTACGGCCGCGATTATCTGGTGAACCCAAAGGTCAATGTCAGCCTCCTAAGCTACGTAAAGCGGCGGTTTTCCATTTTGGGCCAGGTAAATCGCCCCGGAAGTATCGAAATGCCCGAGGGCAGTCAGAGCGGTATTGATCTGCTCGAGGCCATCGCATTGGCCGGCGGTTATACCCGCATCGCTTCGCCGGAAAGAATAACGGTGCGGCGACATAACGCGAGTGGCGATCAGATTTTCAAGGTCAATGCGAAGCGCTTTACCAAGGGAAGTGGCGGAGGTTTTCTCGTCGAGCCGGGCGATACCATAACCGTCGGTGAAAGTATTTTTTAGCTAAAAAAAATTGCGCCCTCGCCTTTCCGAGCGGGCTGCTTGAGTGTAGTCTTCGAGCCAATATTTTGCCGTGACTGATCCAGCCCATTCTGTGACGGGGACAACCGTACCGACAAATTCGGAGAGAGCAGCCATGTCTTTGACGGGGCAATACGCCGAGGAACGACAGACGTTCGATTTTCGGCGGTACTGGCATTCTTTCGTCGAACGCATCTGGATTGTCGCGGTTTGCGGTCTGGCCGGCCTTTTTCTAGCGCTGGGCCACCTCGCCCGGACGCCGAAGCTTTACCAGGGGCATACCGTCTTGGAAGTGGAATTTGCGGAACCGACCGCCCTTGCGACAGACGATTCCGCTACGCGGATACGTTCCGCGTTTCTGGCCAGTTACGAGGGGCTGCGAACCATCGAACAGAATCTCACTAACCAAACACTTCTTTCCCGAGTGGTGCGCTCCGAGGGGCTGGCGGCAGATGGTGGACGCGCACTTCTGGGCCAGAACGTCGTCAACGACAAAAAGGGCAGTCCGACGCACGGCAGCGATTTGCAGCAGGCGGGAAACAATACTCCGAACCCGAGTGGCGTCACAACATTTACCCCGCTCGAGGAAGCGTTGGGTCGAGCAATGGCTGGGATGGTCCAACCGATGATCCGCCGCGGCACGCGATTGATTGATTTGTACGTCACCCACCGCGACCCATCCATGGCACAGCGACTGTCCGAAGCAATTGGCCGGGAGTACATCCGGCAGTCGATAGAGCGGCGCGCATCGGTCAATGAGGATGCACTGCGTTATTTACTGGAAGAAGAAGAAAGGTTGAAAAGGAACCTGCAAAAAAGCGAGGCTGCTGTCGCTGAATACAAGGCGAAGAATCCAGATGCATTGCAGCTTGGTGGCGGCACGGCGGCGACAGGGTCAGGGCAGGGGTCTGGCTCTGGCGCTGGCGGAGGTCGCGGAGGCTTAGTGGAGGACAAGCTCCAAAGTCTAAGTGACAGACTCACCGCCGCCAAGGCTGACCAACTTCGTCTTGAAGGTGAGCTGCAGCAGGTAAAACAGGCCGGGAGTAACATCGAGACGTTGATTGCCATCCCGAGTATCTCTGCCGCGCCAAGCGTAAATGAAGCTCGGCGCAACGTTACGCAGCTGGAAGCCGCGATCACAACTTACGCCCTCCGATACAAGGACAAACATCCTAAAATGATAGCGGCGAAGGCTGCGCTGGCTGAGGCGAAAGACAAGCTCCGTGAAGCTGTATTGGCGCAGCCCCCGATCCTGCGTAACACCGTCGAACAAATCCAATCCACGGAGGCCAGCTTGCTAGAAGCGTTAAAAGACCAGCAGGGAGTCGCGGTCAACCTCAATCGCACAGCCATAGGGTTCCAAGAGCTAGCGCGGCAAGCGGAAACTGATCGTGCGTTGTACGAGAGCGTCATTCGCCAGATCAAAGAGACAAACTTAACTAAAGACGTGAAGACGAACGCAGTTAGCGTGATTGAACATTCGCCGCTTCCGGGCTCACCTGTCAGTCCCCGCCCCAAGAAAACGATCGTGTTGGGACTTCTTGCAGGTCTGGCTGTCGGATTGGCCTTCGTTTTTGGCGCAGATGCTCTGGATCGTTCGATCAAAACCGTGGACCAAGCGGAAGATACAATTGGATTGCCTGTCTTTGCAGCTGTCCCCGACACCACTGACGAGGGCCCTGTTAGCCGACTGAAACGGCGGAGCAAAGTTTTCGCAAGCTCCAACTACCGTGTGGTCGTGGAAACTCCTCAGAGTCCGGCGGCCGAAGCGTTCCGCAATTTGCGCGCTGCGCTTTCTCTTCTGGGTCCGGAAGCCGAGCGCAAGGTTTCACTTTTTACCAGTGCTGTACCTAGCGAAGGAAAAAGTTTTACGAGTGCCAATTATGCGCTCGCGCTGGCCCAGCAAGGCTATCGTGTTCTTCTTATCGACGGCGACCTGCGGCGGCCGAACATGCACAAAATCTTTCGCTTCCAGAATGCGAGAGATAATTCGAACGAAGACGGCGCGCCGGGAGTGACGGATTGCCTGGTGGGTGACACCGACCTGGCCTCTGCCGCGCGCCAGATTCCTGCTGGAGAAATCCAGCTTGTCGACGAGGATATTGAGCTGACTGGGAAAATTCTTACCGCAACGGGTGGACAGCTTTACGTCCTCGCAGGCGGACGGCGTGCGCCCAATCCGGCGGAAATTCTTGCCGGACCATTTTTCGGCCAGCTGATCGCCGAGGCTGCAAGACTTTTCGATCGCGTGGTAATCGATAGCGCACCGATTCTCGCAGTCAGTGACACTCTCCTCATGACTCCACATGCCCAAACTGTGTGCATTGTTGTTCGAGCGGCGAAAACACCACGTCTGGCAGTCCGCCGCGCAATTATATTGCTGGCAAAATCAGGGATTCGGCCGGCCGGTTTGGTCCTGAATCGGCTGCGGCGAAGTCGCGGAGTCGGTTATTATTACTACTACGCTTCGCACGGTTATGGAGATAGCGAAGGCGCATATTCGCGCAGCTATGGTTACAGTCGCAGGTCCAAACCCGACCACGAAGGCAACGGAGCGTAGTGGATCATTCGTTAATCGCTAAATAGGGCGCGGTCGAGGACGATTCCTCTAGTTTCATCGCAAGCTCTGCTTTCACCCAGTGATGAGCGAGCTGTGGCCGCTGAGCCGCCTTTCGTGCCACAGCATGCTTCCCCAACAAACGCCCAGATAAGTTGCCACGTACAATTGGATCGATTCGATCTGAATCGGGAAATCGACTACTGCATGCAGCGCCACTCCTGTGAGCGCTATGACAACTAACGGTTGCAGCACGCGTCTCCGCGGCGTCCACTCTCGCCTCGCATGTTTGCAACTTCTAATACCTGCTATCATTCCTCCGAAGAAGAGCAGCGCCCAAAGGATGCTTCCCAGCCAACCCCATTCCAGCAACGTCTGCAGATAATCCTCGTGTAAAAATCTCCATGTTCCCGGCGCCTGATTACTGGCGATGACGTTGTACGTTGGAAATACGACACGAAACGTCCCTGGCCCAAATCCCAAAAATCCGGTGTCCGGCAACGCACGCAGGGCGATGCGCGATGCCTGCCAGCGAGCGTCGTTGGGAATGTGTTCCCTCGCAGATTGCCAGCGATTAAGGGATTGTTCAAAATGACTAGCCTGAGCAAACGCGATCAGCGCCAAAGTAATGGCAAGCGCCCCAGCCAATGCTACGCTTTTCCCGGTGCCGGACAGCTTTCGCACAAGCCGTGGTCCAAATTGCAGGCAAATTGCAATTAACAATAAGAGCGCAACTAACTGAGCCATCCGCGACGTATTTGCGAGCACGGCAGCTATGGTTAGGACAAAAAGGCTCGTCCAGATCGCACGCATCCAAGGATGAGATCCGCTGGTAAAAGCGCGGATAACTAGACCAGCAGTCAATGGCCAGACCAAGTTCAAAAATGCACCGGCATTACCGTGGTAATAGTATGTCGCAAACAATGTGGTGACTCGAACGTCTTCCGGAGGCGGCGGTTGCCAGAAGATCATCTGCGCACCTGTGGCTTTTTGGAGCAAGCCTAGAATCGCAATCGAGCCGCCGACGAGACCAATCACATACCATAAGCGAAGCAACCAGCGGTCGCTTTGAGAAAGGTTCGCCACGAACAAGATGGTTCCCAGCAGCAGCGCGCCTCGCATGATCCATGCGGCGCTGATGGCGTAGTCAACGGAGCCAGCCAAAAGCGGCGCGAAGTTGCGTAGGGGCACAAAAACAAAAAAATCCGAGTCGTAGATTGACTTGGCGTTGAAGACCATCCAGCCGCCAACAGAGACCAAGGCCACCGCCAAAAAAAATAAAAGGCGCGGAAATCGCGGTGTTTGCCCACTAACAAGCGACCCAACCGCCCAAAGGACGAGCGCGGCCAGCAAGATCCAGTTGGTTATTTGGATGCTCGCCGATGTTGTCGCACCGTACGCCCACGGCGCGTAGATGAGGGCAGCAAAAAAAATCCAGCGAGATGCGCTGCGAAAAAAATGGGAGATCACACGTCAATTACGACCAACTAATCACCAACAATGGCTAACTGACAACCCGCTGAACTCCGTTCAGCGCCCTTTCCCGAACAGCATGGTGTACAGCGTTTTCAACACGATCATCGCATCCAACTTCAGTGAGTAATGCCGGATGTAGTAGAGATCATACTTTAGCTTCTCCACCGCGTCCTCATCACTCTCGCCGTACGGATAATTGACTTGGGCCCAGCCCGTGATACCTGGCTTGACCAGGTGCCGAAAATGATAAAATGGGATCGCCTGCTCATAGCGTTCGGCGCACTTGCTCCATTCTGGGCGTGGACCGATCAGGCTGATATCCCCTTTGAGCGCATTCCAAAGTTGAGGAAACTCATCGAAGCGGAGTTTTCGCAGCCAGCGCCCCACAGACGTTACACGTCGATCGCCTTTCCGTGTGTAAATGTCTTCATGTCCCTCATCGACGCGCTGGCGCATGGTTCGGAATTTGAAAAGAATGAAACGTCTACCGTCGCGACCCACTCGTTCCTGCCGGAAAAAAACCGGACGGCCGTCCTCCATCCAGATAAGCAGAGGGACAAAAATGAAGAGTGGTGAACAAATGATGATCCCTGTCGCCGCGGCCACCATATCGAAGAGGCGCT
>Ga0065715_10089196_pt1 | contig 12749 bp, 13 predicted proteins | sample MisBulReplicate1_FD_59102 | JGI IMG/M metagenome (GOLD analysis project Ga0065715, IMG submission 59102) | Miscanthus rhizosphere microbial communities from Kellogg Biological Station, MSU, sample Bulk Soil Replicate 1 : eDNA_1 v2 (version 2) | ecosystem: Host-associated > Plants > Roots >...
CGCCTCGCGTCGAGGGGTGTGCGCGAAATGCTACGGACGCGATCTTGCCACCGGCAAGCTGGTCGAGCTCGGATCGGCGGTCGGCGTTATTGCGGCCCAGTCGATCGGCGAGCCCGGCACGCAGCTGACGATGCGCACGTTCCACATCGGCGGCACGGCCTCGCGAGTGTCGGAGCAGTCGACGGTCGAAGCGAAGAACGCCGGCACCATCCGGTTCCACTCGATTCAGGCGGTCGAAGCCAAGGACGGCGCGCTCGTCGTCATGAACCGCGCCGGATCGCTGGTGGTTCAGGACGCGAAGGGGCGCGACCGCGAGCGTTATCCGATTGTGTACGGCGCAAGGCTGCGCGTGCACGACGGGCAGCAGGTCGATCAGGGCCAGGTGCTGGTCGAATGGGATCCGTACACGTTCTCGATCCTCACGGAAGAGCCGGGCCAGGTCCGGTTCAAGGACATCCTCGAGGGGATGACCGTGCACGAGGAAGTGGACGAGGTGACGGGCCTGTCGCGCTTGATCATCATGGACTCGCCGGACGAGAAGAAGCAGCCGGCCATCGAAATCCGTGCGGTCGACAGCCAGGGCCATCCGACGTCGAAGGTCACGCGGAAATACCACATGCCGTCGCACTCGCACTTGATGGTGAGCGATGGAGAGACGGTGTTCGCCGGCGACGTGCTGGCGAAGATTCCGCGCGAGACGACGAAGACGAAGGACATCACGGGCGGTCTGCCGCGCGTCGTCGAGCTGTTCGAAGCGCGCAAGCCGCGTGAGACGGCGGTCATCTCAGAGATCGACGGCATCGTGAAGCACGGCGCCATCGTGAAGGGTCAGCGGAAGATCATGATCGTTCCCGACGAGCCGGGCGCCGAGCCGCGTGAGTATGCGCTGCCGCGAGGCGTGCACGTGAACGTGCAGGAAGGCGAGCGCGTTCGCGCCGGCGAGGCGTTGATGGACGGCCCGAGCAACCCGCACGACATCCTGAACGTCCTTGGCGAGAAGGAACTGCAGAAGTATCTCGTCAACGAAATTCAGGAGGTCTACCGGCTGCAGGGCGTGAACATCAACGACAAGCACATCGAGGTGATCTCGCGCCAGATGATGCGCTGGGTGAAGATCGAGGACGTCGGCGATACCGAGTTCCTGATCGACGAGCAGGTCGACAAGTTCCGGTTCCTCGAAGAGAACGAACGAATCCTCAACGCGGGCGGACGTCCGGCGACCGGCCGGCCGCTGCTGCTGGGGATTACGAAGGCGTCGCTTTCGACCGACTCGTTCATCTCGGCCGCATCGTTCCAGGAAACGACGCGCGTGCTGACCGAAGCGTCGATTTCAGGCCGCATCGACTACCTGCGCGGCTTGAAGGAAAACGTGACGATGGGCCGCCTGATTCCCGCGGGCACCGGGTTCGAGTATTACCGCGGCGTGAGGATCCCGCCGGACGAGCCACCGCCGCCGCCGGCGCCACCGCAGCCGACCGAGGACGATCTCGAGTTGGATCGGGAGATGGAGTACTTGATCGAGCCGGAAGAAGCGTTGGGTGGCGGCGGAACGATCGAGTAAGTCGATAGTCGTCCTTCGACTTCGCTCGGGACGACCCTGAGCGTAGCCGAAGGGTCGAAGGTCAATAGTCGATGGTCGTGGGGCGGTGGCTTGAAAAAGCTGCCGCCCTTTTTTATTGCTGATACGACGCCTGTGTTAACCTCTGCCGTTCTGAGAGATAGACAGCGTGCAAGCCAAGGGTGTGTTGCGCATCGCTGCCAGTGTCCTAGAGCGGTCTACTTCAAGAGAATAGTTCGGTGGACAAGACGTGGCGAGGGAGTCTGGGCCTACGAGTTGACGGTTTGACGACGACAGGGGGCAACATGCGCTCCTTCCGGACGGTGTTCTGTTTCGCGGTGTTCATCGGTCTGGCTGTGTCGGCGAGACTGTTCTCCCAGGGCGTTTCGGCAGCTTCTCCCACAAAGGTGTTCTCCTCACACGTGTACGCGTGGTTTCCGGACAACACCGTCCGGCGTCTTTCGCCAGGTCCCGCATCCTCGCCGAATGCGGCCATGCCCGCGGGCCCTTTCGCGCAGGCCGATATTCATCCGGAAGGCAGCGCGGCGGTCTTCTGGGGTGGTATCGAGGCTCGGCCGCGCGTTTGGCTGTACGACTTTGCCGCCAGAACAGCACGTGCTCTGACGATAGCCAATGTCGGTGCGTTGGAGCCGTCCTTCGACTGGCAAGGGCAGCGGATCGTATTTGCCGCGGACGTCGTCGGAGCCAGTCGAGAGGAATTGTTAGCAGGTCCCGGCTCGTGGCGGCGGTCCAACATGAATCTCTTCGTGATGGACGCCAACGGTGGCAACATGCGACAGATTACAGATGGTGCGTACCAGGACTCACGTCCGGCGTTCAGCCCTGATGGAACAAAGATCGTATTCTTGTCGAATCGGGGTGGAAGCAATCGACAGCTGTACGTCGTGCCTGTCGATCGATCCGCGCAGCCGCGTCGATTGCAACCAGAAAGTGTAATCGTGCGCCCATGGTTCTCGCCGGACGGTAAATTCATCTATTTCACCTTCGCGAACTTCGAAAAGGCTGAACAGGTTCGAATCTGGCGTATTCCGGCGGAGGGCGGTGCGATGGAGCCAGTTACACCCGAGGGTCTTCCAAATAGCCAAGGCCTCTTTGTGGATCCCGACGGTCTTCACTTATGGTTCCACTCGAACGGCATGCCCTATCGGTTTACGCTTCAGGGACGTTCGCTCACGCGCATGCTGCCACCTGGGTTTACTTCGGCGGGCCATTTTACGCGCTCGCGCAATGGCATCATCACATTCGATTCGACTGACCCGGATCCGGCCGCAAGACCGTAGCCGCCGCAGAACATGCATTTGCGGCAGCTGCGAGCATGCTCCGGCGCCGCAGCCGTCGCCAGTGCATGTGTTCCGGATGGTATCGTCAGGCTTCTAGACCCGTTTTTGACCTTGGGAGTTATTCACGATGCCGCAACTCAAGCGACCGCAGTCGACGATTGGTCTCGCCCTCAGCGTTCTCGCGGTCGTGCTCGTCGCCGTTTTAGTTCAGTATGGGCAGCGCTTTGGGAATGTCGGCCGTGCATGCAGCCGACGCGCATGGGTCATGAGCGCCGACTGATGCCTAACCGTTAGGCCGCGAGAGATTAGGACGAGAGGAGGATACGATGGGACCCCGATATGTCCTGAGCGTTGCCGCGGTTGCGGTGGGCTTTGCAGTGTTCTTCGCGATAGGCGGATTCTTCCTGCCGGCTGGTAACGCGGCCATCCCTGCGGCCCTCGCCTTCGCTGCGACCGGCATGTTGGGAGGAGCAGTATCGCGCACATTCAAACATCAGGAGGAACGCATCAGTAATCTCGAGCGTCGGCTGTCTGGTGAGAATCAGCGGGGTGGCTGAGGAGCTGCCACCCCTTTTTGTAGGTCAGCATTCGCTCACGTCGTGTGCTGTTCGAGATCGCACGAACTCGGTCCGGGCCGGACCGAGTCGCCCCGCTCCAGGTGCAGATTGCTCCGGCCAAGTGAGCGTCCTCGAGCGGACAGTGGATTCCTCAGGCCTGGTGATTGGAATTCGGGTTCCTGTTAGAAACGGGGTTATATGAGGCTGCTTACCTTACTAGTTGCTTGGTGCATCCTGCTGGTGCTTTCCTGGCCTGTTGCCCTCCTGCTGCTCGTGCTCGCACCCTTGCTGTGGTTGTTGTCGCTACCGTTTCGCTTGGTCGCCATTTGCGTGGGCGCCATGATCGCGCTGCTTCAAAGCCTTCTCTTCTTGCCAGCTCGCTTATTCGGCTATAGGTCTCGCGCCGCCTAACATCGAAATGGAGCCTGCGCTTCTCACGGTCCGTGCGAACAGGTGGCCGCGAAGCGCGGCTCATTTCGTGCGTTAGATGGGCGCGACTGTACTCGACGGGACCGTAGCAACGTATGTCCAGAGATCAAGCTGGCCGATCTGGTAAGGGGCGCATGTGGTCGATGGTCGTGGGGCGGTGGCTTGAAAAAGCTGTGCTGTGCTAGTTTGTCTGACCTGGTTGGAGCTGACAGCTCAGAATAAAGGAGAAAACGATGTCGTCCATTAATACGGGTCGAGTGGTCATCGGTGGCCTGCTTGCGGGCGTTGTGATGAACGCCTGCGACATGTTGTGGAACCTCGTTGTCCTCAAGGACGACATGGTCGCCATGTCGCAGCGGCTCGGGATGGATCCGGCCGCCGCAACGTCCTTTTCCACAGCTGTGCCGTGGATCGTCGTGGACTTCGTCATCGGCTTGGCTTTGGTGTGGAACTACGCCGGGTTCCGGCCGCGATTTGGGCCGGGACCAAGAACTGCTGTGCTCGCGGCTGTCGCGCCGTGGGTAGTGACGAGCGCGGTCGTGTTTGGATTTACGTCGATGGGTCTCATGCCGATGGCGGCATTTGTGAAAGGCACGCTGGCCGCCGCTGTGACGACGATTCTGGGCAGCATCGTCGGGGCATGGGCCTACAGCGAGGCCTGAGGGGAATATTTCTCGGCGAGACGCCGAATTCGACCTGATCTGATCGCGGTGCTGAAGATGGAGGAGAGACGCCGTGAGAACTAATCCGTCGTTGACTCATCAGCGATCATCGGTGGCCGTTCTGTTGTGTTTCGCGGCCATGGTCGCTCTTTCGGTGCAGCATGCCGTTGCGCAGGTGCCCGGAGAAGGGCCGCGCGAGGTGCCGGCCAAGACGGTACCAGTGCCGGAAACCGTCAGCCTGCAGATGCAGAAGCTGATTGCGGCCCCGCTGTCGCCGACGTGGAACGTGATCCCGAACACGGCGGAGGGATGGAAAAGCCAGGTCAACGCCGCCGCCACAGCCACCATACGAGGATTGCCGGCGCTACGCGAAACACTGCACGTCAAGGTCGAGCCGATGGCCCTCGACGGCGTAAAGGCCTACATGGTGACGCCGGGGGTGATCCCGCCGGAGAACCGGAACCGCCTGCTGGTTCACGTGCACGGCGGCTGTTTCGTGAGCAATCCCGGCGAAGCCGGAACCGGTGAAGCGATTTACATGGCGGGGTTCGGAGGCTTCAAGGTGATCTCGGTCGACTATCGAATGCCGCCGGACCATCCCTATCCGGCCGCGCTCGATGACGCGATGACGGCGTGGAAAGCTGCGACGAAAATCGCGGCGCCCAGGAACATGGCCATCTTCGGCTCCTCGGCGGGCGGCAACCTGACTCTGGCGATGATCCTACGGGCCAAGCGGGATCATTTACCCATGCCGGGCGCCATCGCGCCAGGGACTCCGATGTCCGACCTCACGAATGCCGGTGACTCGTTCCACGCCAACGCGATGCTTGACAATGTCCTCGTGGCGCCCGACGCAAATTGCGATAGACGGGCCGCACTCTACACCAACGGCCACGATCTCTCGGACCCTATGCTCTCGCCGGTCTACGGCGACATGCGCGGCTTTCCACCAGCGATCCTCACCACCGGGACGCGCGATCTCCTCCTGAGCAGCACAGTGCGTGTGCATCGCAAACTGCGACAGGCCGGGGTCGAAGCGGTGCTGCAGGTCTTCGAGGGTCAGTCGCACGCCCAGTACTTCCGCGATGTCACCGCGCCAGAGAACAAGGAGGCGTTCCAGGAGATCGCACGGTTCTTCGACAAGCACCTCGGCAAATAACACCGAGGCGTTAGGCCACTCCAACGCATACACAGATAGGCAGGTCATCTCCCGTGAAGGTTTCTATTCTCGATGACTATTTCGACACGCTTCGTACCCTCCGGTGCTTTCGCAAGCTGGACGGTTACGAGGTGGCGGTCTGGAACGATCACATCCAGGATGTCGACGCACTCGCAACGCGTCTTAAGGACACCGAGGTTCTGGTGTTGATTCGCGAGCGTACACAGATCCGAGAACCGCTGCTCGAGCGCCTCGACGCCCTGCGGCTCATCAGCCAGCGCAGCGTCTACCCACATATCGATATCGACGCATGTACGCGTCGCGGGGTCATCGTCTCGTCGGATCTGCATGCTGGCAGTCCGTCCTATGCCACTGCAGAGCTGACCTGGGGCTTGATCATTGCGGCCATGCGTCAGATTCCTCAGCAAATGTTCGCGCTGCGCGCTGGCACGTGGCAGATCGGGGTTGGCAACAGCCTTCGCGACAGGACGCTGGGAATCTACGGATACGGAAGGATTGGCGCCACAGTAGCTGGCTATGGAAAAGCCTTCGGCATGAATGTTCTAGTGTGGGCGCGCGAGCCATCGCGGCAGCGCGCGCGCAGCGACGGCTATCTCGTGGCACAGAGCAAGCGCGCGTTCTTCGAATCCTGTGACGTGATCTCTCTGCATATCCGATTGGTACAGGAAACCCGGGGAATCGTCACCGGAGAGGATCTGTCGCGCATGAAACCGACGGCGCTGCTGGTCAACACCAGCCGGGCGTCTCTGATTGAGGCCGGTGCCCTTGTCAAGGCTTTGCGCCAGGGCCGGCCAGGTATGGCTGCCATCGATGTTTACGAAGACGAACCGTTGCGAGACCCCGGCCACCCGCTGCTGACGCTGGACAACGTTGTGTGCACACCGCACATCGGATACGTGACGCGCGACGAGTACGAAATCCAGTTTTCTGACATCTTCGATCAGGTCAACGCCTACGGGGCGGGCAATCCAATCAATGTCGTGAATCCGCAGGTGTTCGACTTCTTGAAAGGCTGAAGAACGCGGCGTTTTCTGATAGCATCTCGCCCTCTCACCCACGTAATGACGTCGCCTGGTGTCGCCAATGATGCCCAAGACAGGAGTGGCTACATGGCTCGATACGAACAGGTCTCCGGAGCATTTTTCGGTGTCATCGCAGTCGCCCAGCTGGTCCGCGCCGTTCTCGGCCTGCCGGCCCAGGTCGGCACGTTTGCGATTCCGGTATGGTTCTCCTTCGTGGCATTCGGCATAACAGGAAGCTTGGCAATCTGGGGATTCCAGTCTGCCAAAAACCGCCACCGGACAGCTGCATAGTTCAGTCGCAGGGAGAACGCATGGGAGACATCAGCCGCCGAAAATTCGTTCGTGCCGGATTGGCGGGAGTAACGTCGACGGCGACCGCGCATCCTCTTTTCGGCCAAGGTCCAGCCGTGATCGGTCGAGGCGCGAGGCCGGTCGTCATCGCCTCGGCCAACGGCAACCGTTTCAAGAACGGCGGTTCCTCGACGTGCGTTGAACAAGCCTTTCGACTCCTGACCGGCGGCACCGACGTGCTCGATGCGCTCATCGCAGGCGTAAACATCGTGGAGCGCGATCCCGAAGACAACAGCGTCGGTTATGGCGGCCTGCCGAACGCCGACGGCATTGTGCAACTCGATTCGTGCTGCATGCACGGTCCAAAGAAGCGCGCAGGCGGCGTCGCGGCGCTGGAAGGCGTTCGCACTCCGTCGCTCGTGGCCAAGGCGGTGATGGATCATACGGACCATCACCTGCTCGTTGGATCAGGCGCGCAGACGTTCGCCAGAAATATGGGATTTCCCATCGAAGCCGATCTCAACACTCCGCGCTCACGTGAGCTCTGGCTCGAATGGAAGCGCCGGACCGATCCGTTGCATTACCTCGATCCTGAGAAGCGTGTGGTCGCCGGCTTCGACGCGGGGTTGCGGATGGTCGCCGATGGCCTTATCGACAGCCATCATTTTTACGGCACCATCAACTGCAACGGCATTTCTCCGAAAGGTGAACTGGGTGGCGTGACGACGACAAGCGGCCTGGCGTGGAAGATTCCAGGCCGCGTCGGCGACTCGCCGATTCTTGGCGCCGGGCTTTACGTTGACGGGGAGATTGGTGCGGCGGGTTCAACCGGGCGAGGCGAAGCGAACCTTTACGGATTGAGCTCATTTCTGATCGTCGAAAATATGCGTCGAGGCATGGCTCCGAAAGACGCCGGCATCGACGCACTCAAGCGCATCAAAGCGGCGACCATTGAGCGGAGGCTGCTGAATAACCGCCGCGAGCCGAACTTCAACGTGTTCTTCTACGTGCTGAACGCCGCCGGTGCTCACGCTGGTGTCGCTCTGTACGGGGGACCGAATGCTGCCTACAGCGTCTGTACAGAGAATGGCGCGGAGAATCGCCAGGTCGACGCGTTGTTATCGGGGCTGCCGAACGATTGAGGCGCCCGCCGCGCGCACCGATTCGACGGGCCGGAACCCATTTTGCAGTTGTAGATCCTGGTTGTGGATCCTGGTTGTATATCCTGGTTGTAGATCCTGAACGATCGGAGGCAAGAATGACCCTTCGCGATGTCTCCCCCATTCCCATCGAAGACCCCCTGAGTGCGCTGGAGCGATCGTTGATTCAGGAGTTTCTGGCGCAGCACGGCGTCGGGACCGACGCCAGCGTTCAGCTCACAGACGTGGAAAAATCCGCGTTGCTCCTCAGAGCTCGCACGTACGCGGCCGGAAGGCTCGCCGAGGTTGAAGCCCGGGCGCATTACCTTCATGAAATTCATGGGTTGAGGAGACCGTGAGGTCAGCGCAACTCACGTCGTGTATTGTTTGACATCGCACGAACTCGGTCCGGACCTAGTGAAAAGACTACTCAGGTTCGGGGCGTAGAATGTGGCGGTTTTGGCAATTCGCATCTTCGTGAGTCGCCGCCTCGCATTAATCGTCGGACCGTGCGTGGAGGTCCGCGATGATTACGCGCAGCTCTTGCTCGCGCAAATCGCTCGCCCGGACGAATCCAGCCGATCGTTTCTTTGATGCTGGCTGAAGAATCCACGCGTCCTGCAGCATCTCCATATACGTTGGCTGGCGCACATCCGAGTGAGAGGAGCAAAACGTCACCTTGAACGTGATGCGTGTGGTCTGCATGCTGGCCGCGTGACATTGGACGAGCTCCTCGTCGAGTGTTTGACCGCGGGTGATCGTGGCGTGGCGGCATGTGCGGCATAGGTGGCTGTCGCTGTTCGACACGGTGCCGTCGTGAATCTTGATATGCATGATTCGTGTCGCGTGCATGTCGCTTGCCACAGCGAAGACCTGGCGCTTGCCACCCTTTCTGGTTTTCCCCCGCAGCTCGGTCCGGACCGATTGAAGAATTTGCCCACGTTCGCGGCCCGTATATGGCGAATTCTGTGATCTACCCACATGGCCATGCCGGCGTGGCAGTCAATCGGCTCTGAGTTACACTTCATCGGACATCAACCCTAAAAGGAGCACTATGCGGCGCAATCTTTCCGTTCTCTGTACTCTGGGAATGCTGTTGGCAGCGTCCGCGGGATTTGGTGATGACGGCTCGCGCCTTATCTCCTTGGATCACTACGTACGGGTGAAGTCGACTGCGCCGGCGATCGCCGGCCAGGAGGCCCAAATCTACGTGCGCGAAGTGGTGGTCGCGGGCAACGCGCTACGGGGCCGCCCGGCCCCGGACAGTGTCGTGCTGTTCGTCCACGGCGCCGGCACGCCCGCGGAAGTCTCGTTCGACGTTCCCTATAAGGATTACAGCTGGATGGCGTATCTCGCGAAGGCGGGATTCGACGTGTTCTCGATGGACATGACGGGCTACGGCCGGTCCACGCGGCCCGCGGCGATGAACGATCCCTGCAACCTGACGAAGGAACAACAGGTCCGGTTCGTACCGCAGCTGATTGCCGCGCCGTGTGCGCCGTCCCGTCCCACTCCGATCACGACGATGGGTTCTGATTGGAACGATATCGGAGCGGTGGTCGATCATCTGCGCGCGCTACGGGGCGTCGAGAAGGTGTCGCTCGTCGCCTGGTCGCAGGGTGGACCGCGTGCGGGCGGATATACCGCGCGCAACCCGGACAAGATCGCGAAGCTGGTTGTGCTGGCGCCTGCCTACAACCGCGCCGGGCCGCTCGACGCGCCAAACCCGCTTCCGACAGGTAATAGTCCGATGAATGTGCAATCCCGCACGGACTTCACGGCCAACTGGGATCGGCAGGTTGGCTGCGCTGATCAATATGAACCCGCCACGAGCGACGCTGTCTGGGCTGACATGCTCGCGTCGGATTCCGTTGGCGCGACCTGGGGCACGGGCGTGCGCCGCGCGCCGCAAGTGCCCACGTGGGGTTTCAATCAGGCGGTCGTCACGAAAATGCAGACGCCCTTCCTGATGGTGACGGGCGTTCATGACAAGCAGGTCCCGCCCGAACGCGTCCGGGAACTCTACGCCGACCTTGGCTCGAAACAAAAAGTGTTCATCGACCTTGCGTGCTCGTCGCACAACGCGATGTGGGAGAAGAACCATTCGTTGCTGTTCAGGGCTTCGCTCGAATGGTTGAGAGATGGCAAAGTAAATGGAATGTCGGAAGGCGAATTGAAGCTCGGCTACTAGGCGGCCTTCATGCCGGCTGACAGACGCCAATTTCTCGTCGGCACATTCGGGGCGACCGTGCTGTCGTCGTTGCCGGCCTCGCTGTTTGCGGACGCAGGTGCTCCCCCGGCAACAGCCATGTGGGACGCCGGACAGGTTCGCCACATCCTTCCGACGGTCAGCGATTCCGAAATGCTGATCAAAGTGTCGTTGGCACTTCCGCAGAAAGCTGCGCCACGGTTGAGCATCGGGGCGGCGACAGTTCCCGGCCGCATGAACGACACGCAAGGCGAGTTCTGGCAATTCCACGCGACCGATCTTCAGCCAGGTCGCCGCTACACCTTGACGCTGGCCGCCTCGAACGGAAGACCGTTGTGCGATCGATGGGACCTGTCGACGTTCCCACCACGCGACTCTCGTGTGGATCGATTGCGCGTGCTCTTTTTCTCGTGTGCGGGCGGCCACGAAGCCCTGACGTTTCTGCCCGCCGTCGTGAGAAACAGGCTGCTGCGGCGCGCCCTCACGTTCCAGCCGGACGCCGTTGTGGCCAACGGCGATCATGTGTATTGGGACCTGCTCTCACCGGCCGGCGGGCCGAGGCTAGGGGCGTCGGAGGCAGCGAAGCGTATCGCCGGAACCTTCGCGCGATCGGCGCTTGTATTCGGGGCGAACAACGAAACCGTTCTGAAGCGCGCGGCCGCTCCCCAAATAGTCCCCGTGTACGGCACCGACTTCCGTTCGACGCCCGTGTTCTTTCTCCAGGACGACCACGACTACTTCGAAAACGACGAGGCCACCGACGAGATCATCACATTTCCGCCATCGCCGTTTATGATGCAGCTCGCGCGCGCCACGCAGAGGCTGTTCTATCCTGAATTTCTGCAGGACGCGGCCCGCCCACTCGGACTGCCATGGTCGTCCCAGGGCGATCGAGACAGCGGATTGTCTGAAAGCTTTGGCACGCTGAGGTTCGGCAGGCTCGCGGAAATTCTGCTCTACGACGTACGGCGAACGCTGACGCTTGCGGGCCCGAGCGCAGTGTTTGTCGACCGGGAGGCCGAGCGCTGGTTGCGGGATCGGACGGCGGCGACCGACACGACGCACCTGGTTCACGTGCCCTCGAATCCTCCGGGCTGGAGCGCAGGTAAATGGGGCGAGTGGTATCCGGACATTCTTGGAAGTGAGGGTAAGCTCACGACAAAAGTGACCAAACCCTATTGGCAAGCCGGCTGGCTCGCGCAGCACGATCGCTTGATGACGTCGCTTGCGGCTCAGCGCAACCGAATTCCCCTTATCGTGAGCGGAGACCTGCACGCCATCGGTGCGGGAAAAATGCTAAGGTGCGGAACCGAGAACTTCGCGGCCAACCCCGTTATGGCGGTGCTGCCTGGGCCAATTGGAACGGGACCAACCGGGTGGCCTTCGGGCCGACGAGGGATAGGCGCGACCGTACCGGAGCACATCGACCTGCAGGAGGAGATCGCACCGCTGGAGCAACACGGCTTCACCATCGCGGATTTTCAACCGGACCGCATCGATCTGCGTTTCTTCAAGTGGAATGTGAATGCGGAGAGTCTCGATGCCATTGATTCGCTCGAACCGTTTCATCTCACGACGCTTCGGGTGCAGTAGTCACTCGACAAGAAGTTGAGACAGGAGGAGATCATGAATCGTCGATCGTTCGGCATGACCGCTCTGGGTATCGTCGCGGCGGCCCGGATATTACCAGCGCAGGCGCCTCGTGTGACGCAGGTGAAGCCACAGCCCGGATCGCTGAAGGAGAAGATGCACCGCGGGCAGCAAATCAAAATGGCGGCGGCGCCTGTTGATTCGACGCGCGGTCAACTCGAGGCCATTATCAAGAAACAAGGGCAGGTTGAGTTGTTCAGCCTCGACGGCCAGCACCGGCCATTGCCGGACGAACGAGAGCTCGTCAAGTTCTGCAAATTGGCCGAGGAGCTTGGCGCCGGCGTACAGCTTCGAATTCCCCACGTCAAATTCGCGCATCTCACAGGCCGATTCGCGGACCTGGGCGTGATGGCGGTGATGGTGCCGCTCGTCGAAGACGAGGCGACAGCGGACGAGGCCATCAACAATTTCTATTACCCGCCTTTCGGCAATCGCAGCTGGGGCGGTGAATTCAGGTACAAGGAAAAACCGCCAACCGATCGCCTTCAATACTCGCAGTGGTGGAACACGAACGGGCTTCTGGGGTTTCAGATCGAGACGCTTCGCGCGGCGCTCAACGTGCGAAATATCGTCAAACCGGGCGTCGACTGGATCTCATGGGGGCCAGGGGACATGGCCTTCGATCTCGAGCGGCATTCCAACAGCCCGTTCAAGACCATCGAGGAAGTCCACGCCTTCGTCATTCAACAGTTGAAGGGTTACGACGTGCGCCTTCCCGGTGCCGGCTCGGGCGGGGATTGATTGGGCCATG
>Ga0065715_10000486_pt1 | contig 12729 bp, 10 predicted proteins | sample MisBulReplicate1_FD_59102 | JGI IMG/M metagenome (GOLD analysis project Ga0065715, IMG submission 59102) | Miscanthus rhizosphere microbial communities from Kellogg Biological Station, MSU, sample Bulk Soil Replicate 1 : eDNA_1 v2 (version 2) | ecosystem: Host-associated > Plants > Roots >...
CGCGTTCATTGAAGCTTACGAATCCACCTTCCGCCATCTTTGCCTGAAACGGGCAGCCACCGCCTAATGAATTTGGCTGATAGCTAACTCGGCCTGTATTTATTTCTTGACGCATATGGCCATCGCGCTGATTGTTGTGCATAGGTGCAACGGTACGGTTGATGGGGATTTCGTGAAAGTTCGGACTTCCAAGACGCGATAATTGTGTATCGGTATAAGAGAATAATCTTCCCTGAAGTAAAGGATCATTTGAGAAGTCAATACCTGGAACAAGATGTCCCGGATGAAATGCAACCTGTTCTGTTTCGGCGAAGAAATTATCGGGATTGCGGTTCAATACCATCTTGCCGATAATGGTAACAGGTACTTCTTCTTCCGGTACAAGTTTTGTTGGATCTAATAAGTCATATGTAAAATTAAATTCATCGGCATCCGGTATTAATTGCACACCTAATTCCCATTCCGGGAAATTACCTGAGTCTATTGCTTCCCATAAATCCTGACGGTGAAAATCTGAATTCTTACCAGAGATTTTTTGTGCTTCATCCCATGTTACAGAATGTGTTCCTTGCAGCGGCTTCCAATGGAACTTTACAAAATGTGATTCATTTTTACTATTTATAAAACGGAAGGTATGAACACCAAAACCTTCCATCATGCGCAAGCTTCGTGGAATAGCCCGATCAGACATAGCCCACATGATCATGTGCATAGACTCGGGCATCAGCGAAATGAAATCCCAGAATGTGTCGTGTGCAGAAGCAGCCTGAGGCATTTCATGATGCGGCTCCGGTTTTACAGCATGAATCAGATCCGGAAATTTCATTGCATCCTGAATAAAGAATACAGGCATATTATTTCCGACCAAATCATAATTTCCTTCTTGTGTATAAAACTTGACGGAGAATCCGCGTACATCACGGGCAAGATCTGTAGAACCTCTTGAACCGGCTACAGTTGAGAAACGTGTAAATACAGGTGTCTTTATAGAAGGATCCTGAAGGAAGCCTGCTTTTGTATATTTTTCCATGGATGCATACACCTCAAAATAACCGTGTGCTGCTGATCCACGGGCATGTACAATGCGCTCAGGAATGCGTTCGTGATCGAAATGCGTGATCTTTTCACGCATGATAAAATCTTCGAGTAGGGAAGGTCCGCGTTCACCTGCTTTTAAGGTATTGTTATCGTCATTGATTCGAACTCCATGATCGGTTGTCATGAACTGATCTGTGGCGTCAGATGTATTTCTTTGCAGATCCTGTAGCTTAGGATCTATAGCCTCCCCGGATTTTGAATTGGATTTTTTCATAATAGCTGTTTGTCATAAAAAGTTTATGTTTCTATTTTAGAATTTACATAAATGGTTTGCAATTGGTTTTATTAAAAAAAATATTTCTGAATTCATATGTAAAAAATAATAGAACTTATGTAACAAATGAAGAATGAATTTTGTTAATATCATGTATGCCCAAGCTTCACTTCAATTCTAACACGCGCTACGCCGATCTACCATTGCATTATGGTAAGGTGCCACCATGGCTTGCGCAACGCATGACATTGCTGGGTGGAGCTATTATTGAATCCATAGTATTGGAATATGGAAAGTCGGCGGTACTTAGTAGGTTGAGCGATCCTTTTTGGTTTCAGGCATTCGGTTGTGCATTGGGTATGGACTGGCATTCATCCGGAATCACGACATCTGTAATGGGATCATTGAAGGTTGCAGTAAATCCTAAGTTTAAAGAGTTGGGGATATACATTTGTGGCGGAAAAGGAAAGCATTCAAGAAAAACACCCGATGAATTATTATTACTTGCTGATCGGACAGGCTTGAATGGTACAGAATTAGTGCGTTCAAGCAAACTATCTGCGAAGGTTGATAANACTGCCATACAGGATGGGTTTCAATTGTATCTNCATAGTTTTATTGTAACCGATGAAGGGGAGTGGGCNGTTGTNCANCAAGGGATGAACGATGCTACAGGCATGGCACGTCGGTATCACTGGCATTCTGAAAGGGTAAACTCTTTTGTAGAAACACCGCATACATTTATTTATGGAGAAAATCAGGGAGCGATTTTAAATCTGGTTGATTCGGATGCTGTCTCTACAAAGACTGGAATTTTAGATATCATAAAAGAACGTCCTTCATTGATCTTGCCCGAGATACAAAAAATCGTGATGCCAAGTCATCACGAAGTGCGTGCTTCAAATGTAAATTTAAAACGTTTGGGCGCCGTATTGGCACTCGCCCATGAAAGTGATCTGCATAATTTTGAATCATTGCTTTTATTAGAAGGAGTTGGGCCTCGAACGATTCAGTCGTTAGCCTTAGTAAGTGAAGTGATACATGGAACGCCTTCGCGCTTTAGTGATCCTGCACGATTTTCATTTGCACATGGCGGTAAGGATGGACATCCGTTTCCTGTGCCTACAAAAGTATATGATGAGACGATTAACATCCTGCGTACATCTGTAGAAAAAGCAAAGCTTGGAGATAGCGACAAGCAACAAGCAATTAAAAATCTTACGATTGCGGCACAACAAATGGAAAAAGGTTTTGAACCGGATGCAAATGCCTTTAATCGGGTGATCGCTAAAGAGCGCGCTGAATCCTATAAGTATGGAGGTAGAACAGTTTTTGGAAAAGCAAAACCGCCGAAGGATGATGGACAACTGAATTTGTTTTAAATTTATAATTACTATTTCATCATAAATAAAATTCCCCGACCTGATAGCTATCGGGTCGGGGAATTTTATTTATGATCAGATATATCAACGGAGAAATTACTTCATCAATAAATATGCTTTAATGTATTCGTTCAGATCGCCTGCAAGCACGTTGTCTACGTCTGTACGCTCAACACCGGTACGCACATCTTTGATCAACTTGTATGGAAACAATACATAGTTACGGATCTGAGAGCCGAAATCAATTTTCTTTTTGCTTCCTTCAACCGCAGCTTTTGCTTCGTTGCGTTTGTCTATTTCAATTTGATACAAGCGCGACTTTAATAACTTTAACGCTTTATCTTTATTCATAATTTGAGAACGTTCCTGTTGGCATTCGATGATCAAGCCTGATGGTTTGTGTTTCAAACGCACCGCAGTTTCTACCTTGTTTACATTTTGACCGCCAGCACCACCTGCTCTAAAGGTATCCCATTCAATATCGCCCATATTGATTTCAATATTGATGGTTTCATCTACTTCAGGATACACATACACTGATGCAAACGATGTTTGTCTTTTGCCATCTGCATTGAACGGAGAGTCACGTACCAAACGGTGTACACCAATTTCAGATTTTAAATTTCCGTATGCGAATTGACCTTCGATACCCAGCGAAGCAAATTTAATACCTGCAACTTCGCCCGGTTGATTCACAATTTCACGAACGGTGTAACCATTTTTTTCACCCCACATGATGTACATACGCATGAGCATATCTGCCCAGTCATTACTTTCTGTACCACCTGCACCCGGGTTAATTTCAAGTATTGCGCTCAACTGATCTTCTTCAGCACTTAGCATTTTTTTGAATTCAAGCTCTTCCAGTACTTTTGCAACAACCGCAAACTCCGCATCCATTTCCTTATCGTCAATGTCGCCTGCCTGGTAAAATTCATTTAATGCTTCAAGGTCGCCCAATTTGGTAACAAGTGCATCGTATGGATCGGTCCATACTTTTTTATTTTTTATACTTCTAAGGATTTTTTCAGCTTCTTTTGAATCATCCCAAAATGTAGGTGCGAGCGACAATTCCTGCTCTGCTTTAATTTCCTCCATTTTAGTATCATAGCCAAGATATCCCCTTAAAGCGAGAATGTTTGCTTTTAAATCCTTTAGTTGTTCGTTGGTCATTGTAAAATTATTAAGCTACAAATATAATGATTAACAGCAGTTTTTTATGGGAATTAGAGTAAACAGTAGTCAGTAAACAGTGGTTATTAGTGTGCAATACTGTTTACTGACCACTGACCACTGACCACTGACCACTGACCACTGACCACTGTTTACTTTTCTGGTATCCAATACACTTCTTCTACACCAAAGTCTAAAGCCAGTTTGCGTGATACAACAAATAGGTAATCGGACAAACGATTTAAGTAGGGGAGAATAACAGGATGCACGGGTTCAGTTTCATTTAAGAGAACAACCTGACGTTCGGCTCTTCTGCAAACGGTTCTGCAGAGATGTGCCATGGCAACCGATTTATGTCCGCCCGGTAATACAAAGTATTTTTGTTCAGGTAACACAGCTTGCATCGCATCAATAGCCTCTTCCAACTGTTGTATATGCACCTCTTTTAAGTCAGGTGCATACAATTGTTGTTTGTCCTGCTCGGTTGCTAAGGATGCACCTAATTCAAAAATTTTATATTGAATGTTTTTAAGCAATGCTTGTTGATCTGAATTTTCAGGTAGTTCTTCGATCAACAAACCAATGCAGCTATTCAATTCATCCGTGCTGCCATACGCTTCAATGCGGTCGTGATACTTCGCAACTCGTGTTCCTCCCAACAAAGATGTTTTACCTTTGTCGCCACCTTTTGTATATATTTTCATACTGTTTTAAATGTGGTTTGGTTACGTATGCGAGTAAACTGATATGAAATTCGTCAGACCACAAAAAAGTGGTCTGACCAGTAATAGTATTATCTACTGAACAGGAGTAGCGTAGAATCTGCTTTTAATATCAGCAATTTCCACATCACTTAGTTTCGCTTGAATTTCATTCAATTCTATTTCTGCAGATTTAAATAGACCCAGCTTCAGACAAGCATCAATATACGCTAAGCTTAGCGGCTTCGAATAAGATATGAAGCGTTTCGCTGCAACCAGTTTTTCAGCGGATTCAATTTCACCAACTGTTCGTGCGATGTAATTTGAATAATCAATTTGTACGTTCACATCATAGCCAATACTGTTGATGGCTTTTTCATAATGAGCTAATGCTTGTGCGCTATCTTTTCCATACTCAAGACTACGTGCAGCGAAGTAATCCATATAGCCGATGTCTTGGGTAAGTAAGACCGTCGATTTTAATTCCGTTGCAAGTACATCCCATTGTTTTAAGCCATTGATGATTTTTAATTTTTCTAAATTGGCTTTCGCAAGAATTTCTTCGGGAATGTCGTTCGGCTTTTTCATGTTGTTCCATACAACCATGGCCGCTTCATACTGATGCTGATTATTTAATTGTTTGATGTGTTCAATATCTAACAACACAGATTCAAAAGGATCTTGAATACTATTTTTATAGGATGCGAACTCTCCAGCACTTAGTATATGATAATGCAAACATTGAACCTTTTGTTTGTCGCTAAGCGATTTGTATTTCGCTTCAGACGGTTGTGACATGGATGTCTGAAGGATTGTAGCCATCTCTGCTATTTCAGGTTGCTGGCTTTTCGTAAGTGCATCAATAAGTACTGCTACTTCCTGTGCATTTTTATACTCAGCAGCAGCCAAGCATTTGTACGCTACTAAACGTTGATCGGGGTGGGTGATAAGCAAACTGTATGTATTGTATGCTTGTTCATATAAACCCGATTTTAACTGCCAGTTGGCAAGTGTAATGATATACAGTGGTTCGTGTTCTTCGTCGATAATTTGCTGTAACAACTCAAATGCTTCTCCCACATTTGTTTTTGAAAAGTAAAGGTGTACTGCTTTTGCATACAGCAAATCTCCTCTGTAATAGCTATTGCTTTCATAGGTGCTTAAACGTTGAAGCGTAGCATCTAGTAACGAATCTTTTACCGAAAGTTTATTAAAGGTATAGTTGTATAAATACGTAAAAGCATCTTCTTTGATCAGGGTGTCTGATTGGAAGCGTGCCGCTAATGGAGCAGTAGATTCAGACTTGCCTTGCAGCGTAGCGATCGCAATTTTATTTCCTAAATACGTATCAGAAGCATCGCTTTTTTCATTCGCTAAAATGGTTGCGCACTCTTTAAATTTTCCTTGCGCACCAAAGTATACCAATAAGTTTGAAGCAGGAATATCGTCTTCGGTATAGGTTGCAGCTTTGTTGAAGTAATAGACTGCAGAATCGGATGTCGCAAATTTTGTATAGAGGTATCCAAGGTTGTTTAACAAATGCGGATCTGTTGGATATTTTTTTAATCCATCCTGCAACATAAACATGGCAGGGAATAATTGATTGTTGTCTATATAAAACGAACTGATGTTTGCATAAGCATACGGTGAAGTATTTTTTGCTAAGCTGCTTTCATAATATTGAAATGCCTTTTTACTCTCATCGCGCTGTTCGTAAAATTTGCTCAACGAATAACTGGAACGCTGATTCTGGAATTCATGCGACCAGGCTTCTTTGTAAAACGATTCTGCCAATTCATCCTGTTCAGTATAAAGATATACATCGGCAATGTTGTTGTAATACGCTGCTTTGCTGCTGCTGAAAACAAAACGATTGGTAGAAAAGATGAAATACATAATGATTGCCCAGCCCAAGCTTCTTGCAACAAAGAATGGAACCTGATACGTGATGTAAAATTGTTTGTATACTTCTTCCTGTTTTTTGTACTTGGTCCAGAAGTTGGCAATGACGTAAATGAAAATACCCAGGCCCATACCAATTTGAATGTATAAAGCTGAATATTCTAACGTAGTGATTAAGGCATCGTTTGCAGTTGCATAACCAAAGGCAATGGTCGTGAATGTGATGATGCCCAATGATAAATAAAGGATCGCGCCAAGTGGTTTGAATGGAATAACACGTGTTACTTCTTGTTTCATTTCAAACATCCAGATGCCGATGATACCTGATATAACAAGTACAGCTAATGGCTGTATCAATACAAGGCCCATGTCCTGAATGAATGCCGGCTTAAAGTAAACCAAATATAAATTAGCAAGATACAGAGATCCGATGATGATGAAGTTCCACATCGAATTTCCTTTTGGCTTGAAATCGGATTTTCCGTAAGAGGTAATAACAACAACAAATTGCAAAATGTCATAGCCAACGATTAACATAAATAGGATGGATACGATTATCGGAATGATGATGGCATAGTTGGCAACATACAGCAGTGGAGCACTGACTGTACTGAAGAAGAACATACAGCTTACAATAAGCGCTGTAGCAATGCTAAGTATGAAGATTCGAGTAAGTAAGCCGATGTTTTTTCCATAGGCATTAAAGTAATAGGTGAGACCTCCATAGATCAGAATGATGGATACAGTTGGAATGCGATTGTGCAGACCGAAGATTCCCAATAGTTCGGTGTTCATGCTCACTACAAAAAGTAAGAACAATGCCATACCCGCAATGTATAGCCACAGATCCAAATAACTGATTACTGTTAAAAAGCATACGAAGGCAATCAAGACAACCGCTAAGAAGGTATAGGAAATCCAGGGATGTATGCTTACATCATTTGATGTATAGCGTTTGAGTAATAAAAATTGTTCGCTTTCCTGTGGGATCTCAAATTGATTAACCGTAAATGTGTCAAGACTCAAGGCAAGTGTTTTCCATTCGCCGGTAGTGCCCCATCCGATGGTATAAACATCTCCATACATATAACCTGCAATGACAGCAGCGATACTTGTCAGGAATAAAATTAAAAGGGCTACGTAGAGTGCTTTATAAGAGCTTTTCCACTGTAGCCAAAAGAATAAATCGTTCATGGTATGAAAGTTTTAAGTAATACGTTTTAAGTTTTAAGAGAAGACGGTTATGCCATTCTTAAAACTTAAAACTTATTACTTTGAACATAATTAGCTTAAGAATTTCGGTACTCTAAAATAATCTGAATCTTTTTTAGGTGCATTGCGCAATGCTTCTTCGTGACTGATGGTTACTTTGTCAATATCTTCACGCAATACATTTACCTCAGCACTCATGTGGATCAATGGTTTTACATTGTCTGTATCCACTTCGTTCAATTTTTCAATCCAGGATAAAATTTTGTTGAAGTCGGTAGAGAAATTCTCTAATGATTTATCATCAAATTCAAGACGCGCAAGGTGCGCAATCTTACCTATTGTTTTAGCATCTAAATTCATACCTTTTCTTTTTCGTTATATATTTCCGGAAAATGTTTTCTTAATTCATTCGCAATTACTTGCTTCGTTTTTTCTTTCAGCCAATCAACATCGTCCATGGTTAATCCTGTTGTTTCGATTGGTTCGTGTATTACCGTTTTCATCAGCCTTCTGCGCGGTACATATTTCCCGTCGTCCGGTAAGATCAGCCAATTGTTTACAATGGTCATAGGTACAACAGCTACTTGCTTTTCAATCGCAATTCGGAATGCACCATCTTTAAAATCCATCAATGCAGGTGCATGTTTTTTAGAAATGGTTCCTTCAGGAAAAATTGCAAGGTTGTAACCCAAGTCAATTTTTTTCATCGATTGAATAATGGTTTCGTATTTGCTTTTCGAACTTTTACGATCTACCGAAACATATAAGTTGCGAAACATATACCCAAACAGCGGTAATTTACCTAAGGATGATTTTCCAATAAACACATTGTATCCCGGTAAGGCATAACACATGGTTGGAATATCTAAATATGAAGCATGATTGGCGCAGTAGATGTATTGTTTTTTCTTATTTACTTTAAATCTCCACTCCACTTTTGTTGGTAGAAAACAGAAAAGGAAAACGGTGTGTGCCCAAATTCTATTTAGAAAGTGCCCGTATTTTTTCCAGGATTCACGCTGAACAGAGATGCAAAAGGGTAGGTACAAACACGCAAATACAATGACAAAGGTAGTCCATACCCAGACCATGTATATTTTTTCAATTATTTTTTTCATTCGATTAAGTACATAGTACAGAGTACGGAGTACAAAGTACTATTCTGTGATATTCATTATTCAATTCTATGGAAAGCAGAAGTTTTGTTATTGCTTTTTTAGTACTCTATACTTTGTACTCCGTACTCTGTACTCTGTACTAAATACGCTTTCAACAAACCAGCCATGCTTAAGCTATCTGTGATTTCACCACTCATTACCATTGCTACAGCATCCTTCAAAGATACTCTTTTTATAATTAATTGTTCTGTATCTTCTGGGTTGCTGGGGCCTGGAGTTAGGTTGGTTGCCAGAAAAAGAAACCCTTCTTCGTCTGTAACAGAATTGGATGTGTGAATCCGCCCTAGGTCTTGCCAAGTAGCTGCTTTTAAGCCTGTTTCTTCCTCTAATTCACGTTTTGCCGTTTCCAAGGGCGTTTCATTCATTGGGCCGCCGCCTTCAGGGATTTCCCAAGAATATGCATTCAAGGTATATCTGAATTGACCAACCAAATAGGTATATCCTTCTGAATCAATGGGTACGATTCCTATTGCACGGTTTTTAAAGGAAACGACTCCGTAAATTCCCGGTGCTCCATTGGGTTTCAGAACATCTTCTTCACGCACAGAAATCCATGGATTATCATATATTTCTCGGGAGCGGATTGTTTTCCAGGGATTTTCAAATTCAGTCGACATGATACGTAGTTCTAGTCTGCAAATTACGAACAAATGAGCAGTTGGGAAAGCCAATAAATCATTAAAATTCTAGGATTCATACCAAACAGCAGCAGACAGATTTATTTTTTTGCACATACTGACTTCGCTCAGTCCATCTACGTAGGCTTTAACCAAATACCTTCTTATCTTTGTTGAATATGTCGCTTTTATCATTTCATTTAGTAGGGAAAATTGAGGCCGGAATAGACGAGGCAGGCAGAGGGTGTATGGCCGGTCCGGTCGTTGCTGCTGCAGTTATCCTTCCACCCAATTACAAACATTCTTTATTGAATGATTCGAAGAAATTAACGTCCAAACAACGTGAACTGCTTCGGCATGACATCATTCGGGATGCCATCGATTACCATGTTGCAGAGGTGTCACACACCGTTATTGATCAAATCAATATTTTGAATGCAACGATGAAAGCCATGCACAAAGCAGTTAAAGGCTTAAAAAAACAACAACCTGATTTATTATTGATCGATGGAAATCGATTTAAGCCTTATCCTGGAATCGAGCACGAATGCTTTGTTCAGGGCGATGGGAAATATTTGTCGATTGCTGCTGCATCCATTTTAGCAAAAACGCATCGCGATGCCTTGATGGAAAAACTTTCTAAGCAGTATCCGGAATATGGCTGGGATGTTAATGCCGGTTATGCTACAGAGAAGCATCGTTTGGCAATGGAAACAATTGGTTTAACTCCGTATCACCGTACCACATTTCATTTCAAACCAAAACAATTGGATCTGTTTTAACAGAAATTATTGCTGTGGTTGTGTCTTTTCGACCAACCACATGTGCAACAGAAATAAGATTTTAATACGAATAAATAATTTTCAAATACAATGAGCGAAACTGCTGAAGAAATTAAACATGTACCCTTGGAAGAGGTACATAATGCATTAGGTGCAAAGATGGTTCCATTTGCGGGTTACATGATGCCGGTACGCTATTCTTCAGATATTGAAGAGCACATGGTTGTGCGTAATGCTGCTGGTATGTTTGATGTGTCACATATGGGCGAATTTACATTGAAAGGACCAAAAGCATTGGATGTTATTCAGCAGATTACAACAAATGATGCATCTGTTTTGCCTATTGGTAAAGTACAGTACACAGCATTAACAAATCCTGAAGGTGGTATTATTGATGATCTATTGGTATACCATACGGGCGAAGAAGAATATTACATTGTTGTGAATGCATCCAACATTGAAAAAGATAAAGCATGGTTTTTAAAACATGTACCTGCTGAAGGTGCCGTTTTTCAAGACATCTCTGAAGATACGTGTTTATTTGCAGTACAAGGTCCGAGAGCGCACGAAGTGCTTGCGCAGCTAACAACGTATCCGGTTAAGGATATGGAATATTATACATGCGCACACATGGATGTTGCTGGATATAAAAATGTGTTTGTATCTGCAACAGGTTATACTGGTGCCGGTGGATTTGAAATATATATTCCGAATGCTATTGCAAAAGATGTTTGGAATAAATTAATGAAAGCAGGAGAGCTTGTAGGTATGAAGCCTGTTGGGCTTGGTGCAAGAGATACACTGCGTTTGGAAATGGGATACTGCTTGTATGGAAATGACATTTCAGATACAACGAGTCCGTTAGAAGCAGGCTTAGGCTGGGTTACAAAATTCACAAAAACATTTACAGCTTCAGATAAACTGCAGGCGCAAAAAGCAGCTGGCGTAACACGTCAGTTGGTTGGTTTTGAAATGGTAGAACGTGGTATTCCACGTGGGCACTATGAACTGACAGATGCCAGCGGTAAAAAAATCGGAGAGGTAACTTCAGGTACACAATCGCCATGCTTAGGTGTTGGTATTGGTATGGGTTATGTAGAAAAACAGTTTAGCAAACCGGATACTGAAATTTATGTATCGATAAGAGGTAAATTGATTAAAGCTAAAGTTGTGAAGTTTCCATTTATAAAGAAGTAGTTTTTTTAGTTTCTAGTTACTAGGTACTAGTTGCTAGACTACACAAGTGGAGCTATATAACTATAAAGAATAAATTAAAAGTTAAAAGAATCATAGTCGCTAATTATAAACCGAAAGAATTGAATCTTTAGGTCTAGAAACTGGCAACTAGTAACTAGAAACTAACAATGAAGAGAATTGATGTTTGTTTGTCGCCTGAGATGGTGCATTTACATAAGACAGAAGGTAAGGTAGTTGTAGTTATTGATATACTACGTGCCACATCATGTATGACTACTGCGATTGCAAATGGTATAGAAAGTATCACTGCTGTAGCAAGTTTAGAAGAATGTAAAGCCTTGGGTGAGCAAGGATGTTTAACCGCTGCTGAACGCGATGGAAAAAAAGTAGATGGATTTGATTTGGGGAATTCTCCATTCAGTTATCAGGACCCTGCCTTAAAAGGGAAGAGGATTGTTGTGACTACTACAAATGGTACACAAGCAATTGTTAAGTCCGCTGGCGCAAAAGAAATCATAATAGGTTCTTTTTTGAATTTTTCATCTGTTGTTGAATATTTGCGCAATCAGCCAAACGACGTATTAATGCACTGCGCAGGCTGGAAAGGAAAAATGAATCTGGAAGATACCTTATTTGCAGGTGCAGTAGTGGATGCGTTGAAAGGCGATTTTTCTCATGATGAAGATTCTGTATTAACAGCATTGAATTTATATTATTCGGCTAAAAATGACATGATGGGTTTTTTATTAAACTCGTCTCATGTACGCAGATTACAAGGCTTGGGTATTATAAAAGATATTGAGTTTTGTTTAACAAAAGATGTATACAAGGTATTACCTATCATGCGTGATGGTAAACTGGTAGATTCAAAAATAGAAAAAACGGTACCTCAAAATTGATTTTAATCTAATAGAATGACACGTGAAAAAGTAGATGTTTTGGTAATCGGTGCTGGTCCTGCGGGAACTGTAGCAGCAGCAATGATTAATAAGGAAGGTTTTAAAGTTAAGATTGTTGAGAAACAAAAATTCCCAAGATTTGTAATAGGCGAAAGTTTATTACCAAGATGTATGGAACATCTTGATGAAGCTGGGTTTTTAGATGCTGTAAAGGCTCAAGGATTTCAGCAAAAATTCGGAGCTAAGTTTGTTCGAGGAAAAGAGATTGCTGATTTTAATTTTTCAGATCAGTTTTCTGAAGGATGGAAATGGACTTGGCAGGTACCACGTGGTAATTTTGATAAGACACTTGCAGATGAAGTTGCGCGCCAAGG